>JAABUX010002260.1_pt1 | contig 27510 bp, 29 predicted proteins | sample 5561851 | NCBI WGS metagenome assembly JAABUX01 (sample SAMN10711883, study PRJNA513361) | rock metagenome | isolation source: Antarctica rocks | place: Antarctica: Victoria Land, Richard Nunatak red sandstone | collected 2016-01-03 | reverse complement strand
CCTTATTTTAGCTATTTACTAAAATTACTAGTAAATACCTTAGATTCTTTAGTCTTTAAAGGTATAAACCTATTAACTAATAATATAGTAATATACTTAAAATCCTATAACTCCTTCCTAGATTAAGTAATCTTAGTAAGGGTATAAACCGCTTCCTTTATCTTATCTAGTAGGCCCCTCTTAAAGACTACTATCTAGTAATCTATTTCTAGTAGACTCCCTATTTATAGGAGCTTATTTATATACTCCTTAAATTTAGTAAGGTAGGTATAAAGGTCTTTAAATTAATTTAAACGAAGCTTATATAAGGCGAAGTATATTACTTTCTTAGTAGTATAGGAGTCTATCTTATATAATAACTTTAATTTAGCTTATATTTCTTTTACTATTATTAGAATTTTAATTATATTATAAGCTAATAGCGATATAGTAATATAAATAGCGGTAAGTACTTACTCCTCTAGATTAATATACTTTTCCTATTTATCCTTATCCCCCTCCTTAATAGGTAGTCTTACTCCTCTAGTAGTAGGTAAGTTAGGGTTAGTTAGCGGTTTATATTCCGGTCTAATAACTTTAAATACGCTATTAATAACGAGTAATACCCTTATAATAATCTCCTATAACTTATAGTTCTTAGTACCCTTAAGCTTCTAAATTTTATGATAATTAGATATAATAGTACCTATTATAAATAGTTCTAGGAATGTTTCTTCTAGAGTAATACTAAGTCTTAGTAAAAAGCTTGCTATGCGATTTATGCGGTTCCTAGGTTACGCAGAACCCGGGCTTATAACCTGTTGAATATTGATGGAACGGTTAATTGTCTAGCTATGGACACGTTGGCTATTTGTAGTCCATGCCAAGCATATAGGGCTGATACTGATTTCCAACAAAGCCCAAGGCCACCCGCCTTAGTCAGGCCCAAGGCCCGGCCACTCAGAGTGATTGCTAAACCAACAATCAGCAAACACTCACCAAAAAGTCTGACGACTGTACAAGATCACAGCACATACCCAAAGCAATCAAGGGAAGGGAATCCCCCCAGCACACATCCCCTGCCAAGCAAGGAACCACGGACGAGGCGCAGGCACCCGACCCCAAGTCCGAGCCAACACCAACCCCAGCGCCGCATCCTCAGGCCGCAAGGGCCACACCCAAAAGTCCTCATCATCAACCAACATGCGAAAATGCAACAACAGCTCGTTTTCAATGCTCTGCCGCTTCGCGGCCGTCACCTTCCCCGCCCTTTTTGCCAACCATGCCTCCAGCTGGAGGTAGGTGGTGACGCGGTAGTCCGCCACGAGGGCGGGGGTGTGGGAGTCGGCGCGGATGAGGATATACCTCATTTTTCGCCAGATGTGGCGCTGGCGGGAGGGACGGAGGGCGGAGAAGTCGGTGGGGTCGAGGGGGGCGGAGGGGGCAGGGGCAGGGGCAGAGGCGAGAAGCTGGGTGAGAGACATGGTTGGTACAAAAGAAAAATTGGTGGTGGTGGTGATGGGAGGTGTGGCGGCTGGAGGATGATCAGTATGCTTTGGGAGAGATGAGTTGGTAGGGAGGAATGGCTGCAAGGGCCTAGAACTGACTTACCGGGGCAATGGTTGTTCTGGTGATAGTATTGATAGTGGTGGTGGTCGTCGTCGTGATTCTATGGTATATGATGAGCATGCGTACGAGGTAGGAACACACGAGTGACAAAGGAAGAATGGGTGTGAGAGACTGAGTACAACTCACCTGGTCTATGTTGAAGTTGGTTGAAGAAGCTCGGTGTTGGAGGAATGTTGGGACTATATATATACCTGACGATGATCGTCCGCTTGCCGAATCCCGCCTACAATAGGAGGGTCACAGGAGCGAGGCAATCCAAAGTCAGGAGGACATAGTTTGAAATGATATAATGAATAATATGAGGATTTGAGGCACCTGAAACTAGCGAACAGGCTGTCCAACGCTCTGATAGGTTTATATTTATAGTTTGACAATGGAAAACGTACTAGATTCAAGGCAACGAGTAAGGATAGCTCTTTACAATACGAAGATCACTGGGGACGGCGATATCAGAAAGATAAATGACTCAAGGAGACAATGAAGAAAGTGAGATTTGAGAGCTAGGGATTTTAGTGAAGAAGTTGCCAATGCTCTGATAGGCTCGCCTTGACAGTATGACAACACAGGGGTACACACTTGACCAGGTAAAAGTTTCCACATCTGTGAAATCGATGATATGTAGGTCTTCCGAGCCGTTAGGTCCGGCGTCAATGCTTTGAATAGACCCTTGATCAGGCAACAGCTACCAGAATAGTGCATACGGTGACTTGCCGAAGTCATTTAATCTAGTGAAGAGAGGGGCTGTGCACTGATACGCGTGATTAATAGCATAATTATGGGAGTTATACCGTCGACCCCGCTTCAGGGATATGAATGACTGAGTAGAATTATGGATACTTTACAAGGCAAAGCTCCCAACGCATGTGAAGAGGACAATAATGCTCTGATAGGCGTGATCTCTAGCATGACAATACGAGTAAACACCCTTGACCCCGCTTCAGGAGTATGAATGACTGACTAGAATTATGGATACCTTCACAAGGCAAAGTTCCCAAGCAGGTGAAGGGGGTGGCGAGGTTTTGATGGGCCTCCTATATCGATTTAGACGATACGATCACGTTCTAGTCCCTGCGTCAGGAGTAAAAATGACAGAGTAGAATGATAGATACCGTGGAAAGGCAAAGCTTATCACCAACTAGATTCCGCCTCAAGAGAAATGACAGACAAGGAGTATGAACGTCATGAGGAGACAACGCTCCCAACGCTAGTGAAGAGGGTGCCGTGCTCTGAGAGATCTACTGAATAGGATAATCGACGCGAGACCATGCCCTGGACCCTACCTTAGGAGAAATGACCTACTAGGATCGTGAATGCTACGAAAAGCCAAAGCTCCCAAATCCAGCGAAGAAGGTGATAAGGCGACAAGCCTATTGATTTAGATAGATGATGCGAGATCACGTTCTAGTCCCTGCGTCAGGAGTAGAAATGACAGGGTAGAATGATAGATACCGTGAAAAGGCAAAGCTCCCAAGACTTGTGAAGAGGATGCTGCGCTCTGAGAGGTTTACTGTTCGAGATAATCGATGGGAGATCACCAACTAGATTCCGTCTCAGGAGAAATGACAGACAAGGATGATGAATGTCATGAGAAGGCCCAAGGCTAGTGAAGGAGACGGCGAGGCTCTGACAGGTCTATTGATTCAGTAAGACTATGCGAGATCGCGCTCTAGTCCCTGCGTCAGAAATAGGAATGACTTAGAATATTGAGTGAATACCGTGAGAAGGCTCCTGTTTCAGTAAGACGATGCGAGATCATGCTCTAAACCCTGGGTTAAGAATAGCACTGACTTAGAATAATGAATACCATGAGAAGGCAAAACCCTTAAGGAAAGTGAAGAGGGCGCTGTGCTCGAGGCAATCGATGCGAGATCACCAACGAGGTTCCGCCTCAGGAGAAATGACAGACAATGATCATGAGTCTGAAAGTAAAGCTCACAGGGCCAGTGAAGAGAACGGCGAGGCTCTGACAAGCCTATTAATTTAGTAAGCTAATGGGAGAACATGCTCAAGAACCCGCCTTGGGAGTAGTAATGACATTGTAGAATAGTGAATCCTCTGCGTCGTAGAGATATTGAAGCTAGTGAAGAGCGTGGAGACACTCTGACATTCAGATTGATTCAGTAGAACTATGCGAGAACGTGCTCTCGAACCCGCCTTGGGAGTAGTAATGACATAGTAGAATAATGAATCCGTGCGGCGTAGAGATATTGAAGTCAGTGAAGAGCGTGGAGACACTCTGACGGGGCAAAGGGCAAGACCACTGGCTGAGCTTAAAAGCGAACGCTCGACCTTCTGCATCTTTCCAATCGCCACGGGCGAGTTTTTCTTTAGAAACCGACATTCATATACATATAAATTACTTGGACATATCTTATTCTTTACTCTTATATCTGCGACGCGGCATCAGACCTGCTCTCAGTGCAGCCGTGGTTTGGTGTTGCTCGCCTTGAGCCTTGGAGATCAGAGCTAGCGTTAGTCAGATTTCAACATGACTTTCAGAGCCCTGCATGGTGTCAACCTATTGCGAGCAGCAAAAGAAGCGTCCTCGACGACGTGACAATAGCCAAGGTTGGCAAGAGATCGTTCGGCGAGGTCGGAATTGTTCATCGCACGGCTGCCGATTTGAAGGTTAAGCCAATGGAAAATCTCTCTCTATGCAAGCCCGGCCACAATCAAGAGGTCCGAGTCACTTGCAGCCAGCGTCAGCAGGCCCTCGCCAGCTACCACCGCAGGTAAGGGAGACCTGCAGTCTCCTGGCCCCGTCATTGGCTGACTATTTAGATGTTCACGACCGAAGGTTCTACATCCAAGTGTCTACAATCTCTTGCTGTTTTCTGGACTCCAATGGCCACAAGCTCAGACTGGACCACGTCCTCAACTTCCATCTCCTTCCCTTGGACCTCTTTTCAACGGTCACGATCAAGAGAATGGTTCAAGATCTTATGCTAGAGCAGCACCACCGCCCACGACAAATGGCACATGTAAAGTCCACTGGAAGTTAGCAAGCGCGGAAAGATCGACTAAGCAAAGGCTGCGGCACTAAACCGGCCTGTCACGGTCAGCTTGCGCCTCCAGTGCCTGCTGCACCAATATCTCATCCTCCCCCTTCGTCTCCCACTGGATCTGCGCCAAACGCAGACCAAGCCAATCCCACGATTCGCAAGAGCAGCAGCTTGCCTAAATCTGAAAACAGCACTGTTGGCTGGGTCGGAGTACAAGAGCAAGACGCTGGCCCTCTTATGGAGATCACCATCAACGATCTGGTAAGCGGAGAAAGATCGACTAAGCAAAGGCTGCGGCTGGGCGGAAGCACATGAGTAAGACGGTGGCCCCCTTATGGAGATCACCATCAACGGTCCGGTGAGCGCAGAAAGATCGACTAAGCAAAGGCTGCGGCTGGGCCGGAGCATAAGAGCAAGATGCTGGCTACTTTATGGAAATCACGATGAATGGTCTGGCAAGACTTCATGCTTGATGTTCGGTAACAACGGAAGAGGCAGAATGCGAGACATGCTCGCAGGCGGAAGAAGAGAAGAAGCCACTTGTCCCACTTTTCTTATCTTTATACATATAGAATTTTTGATTGCGAAGAGCTGGCAGCGATTCAGAACGACATCGTTCTGGAGACGAGGGCATACGGGTGTACTATGCTGGGGGGCGTCGAGGTCCGGTGGTACACGGAAGATTTCGAGTGGGAGGTTGACAACAACGGTATGGTACACCCCTTTGTCGTCATGAGAGAGGAGTGGCGGTCAGGCAAGGCGCATCGCCATGGTGCTGAGAAGACCTTTGATGACTGGGACTCGACGATCCCATGTCCAGGCCGATGACGAACCTCGGTGCTCGATCTGGCTTTGCCTTTCCAAAGTCATCATCTGACTGCACTTTGGCAGATGGAACATTCCACTGGTGAATTTGCATTCTTTGAATGCCCGGGCGGTTCCTCTTGGAGTCTGCAATGGCTCCATGCTTCAGGATGGCCCTAATCAATCTACCTCGAATCCATGGTGTGTATCCTTGGTGGGCGATGAAGTGGCTCTGCTCGGCAAGCCTCCCAATCTTCATCACCAAAGGGACGTTGCATCCTCTCGCCTAGCGCCAACATGAGGGTGTCCAAGACTTCATCGTCACAGGGACGGTGCGTCCCCTCGCCTAGCGCCAGCATGAGGGTGTCCAAGACTTCATCGTCACAGAGACGGTGCGTCCCCTCGCCTAGCGCCAACAAGTCGCCGATGTTACCACAGCTTGATTTTGAAGCTGCTGGGGCTCTGGTCTGCAAGCATCTAAGTCTTCATCATCACAGAGACGGTGAGGGTCTCGCCTAGCGCCAAGAAGTGGCCGATGCTGCCACAGCCTGACTTCAAATGCGTTGGGCTTCTAGTCCGGAAGCATCTACGTCTTCAACTACCGCGCACAACAACGGCATCGTCGAAAAGACCTACGGCAACGAGGGTTCACAGAGACGACGAGGGTCTCGACTAACGCGAACAGGTCGCCGATTTTGTACAGCTTGACTTCGAAGGCATTGGGCTTCTGGTTCGCAAGCGTCTAAGTCTTCCGCACCACAGAGACGGTGAGGGTCTCGCCTAGCGCCAGCAAGTCTCCGGGTTTGCCACAGCCTGATTCAAAGGCGTTGGGGTCTCTCTCTTCGACCCACCAAATCCTCGTTCGTCGGCCGTCTACCAGAAGCTTAGGAGCCGAGAACTGTACAAGATGGGGCCGAAAAGAGCGATGGCGGAATGCGTTCCTGCTCAGCTTTCTTCTGACTCCCATCTCCAATGCCATCACAGAACTCGACGACAACATCTACTCATTCCTACCCATCCTACCGAGAACGGCGAAAAGGATACATCAGGGTGTGCCGTAGCCGCGGTGAATTCAGGCTGCCACAGCTTATATTTGGAAAGACATGGACGATCTCGGTGACATATTTGGGACGGCAGAAGATGAAGTGTGAGGCGTTCGCCCTTTTGCAACCGCAGAGCTTTTGCATCTTCTTGCCTTCGGTCGCAGCGACGCCGACCGAGGATCGATTTTTCAAGACTGCATTGGAGACTTCTCCGATCATATCGATTTTGTCGCCATAGAACGAGAAGGAAAGACTGGATCAACTCAAGCAGGTAATTCAAGAGCGAAGTGGCAGTGTTTGTGCTCTGAATGCGTTGTTGTCTCTTGGAGGGGACATCCTGTCTTTGACCAACGAATGGGCTTGTGCAAGAAGGATCAAATCCAAGGTCGAAGAGGGCAATTGGGATCGATCACTATCACCTCATAACCTTCGCCCTCGAGCGATCAATGGATCACCTTCCCAGGCTAAGCGATGCCTTCTCATCCCCAGCACTAGTTTGGGTCGATGTTGAAGACAGAATGGATGCAAGCCGTTGGGAAACAAGATGAGCCAATCGCAATTCCTAAATATATATACCTTTTCACAACCTTCACCCTGGGGTGGTCAACGGACCATCGTTTCGGCCAAACACGGTACCGTCCTTTCCTCGAGACGAGAAAGAACGACTCCGATGACAAGACAGCTGTCGAAGATAAGAAAGATGATGGCGACGACTCCTTCAGCAAGCTAATGAAGCCGACACCCGGTCCAGTGGCCCCACCAGTGAAGGCGAGGGGAGGCCATGTATCCCCACTAGTCCTGCAAGAACAGTGTCAAAGTCTCAGATCACCTTTGCGACCAAGAAGCCAGCTGATAGTGTCTGGGTCGACGTTCGAGAGATCGAGCGTAAGCTGAGGGGCGAGCCGACTCCTGAGTACTATAAGTCGCGCCGGTTTACCAAACCCCAATCATGAAATCGCAGAGCATACAAGCATAACGACGACAACATCCCCAAAGATGGCGAGGCCGTAGAGCCTCATCGATGCTAAAGAAAACTTGGACACAAGGAATTGGGAAGCGACTTGAGTAGATCAATGGGATCCCTATAAATATACCCTCCACAACCTCCGCCCTGGAGCAATGAATCGACCATCGTTCCAGTGGAACCAGGTGCTATCTCACCCTCGACACTGAAGAGAACGACTCAGATGACGAGACGGCGGTGGAAGATGAGGGGGGTGACGACGACGACGACGAAGATGGCTCAGACCCGGACTGGACGTTGACCAACCCGCCGACATAGTCAGGCGACTCAGCGAACTCAACAAGCATAGTTGTAGAACTATCCCCGAAACGCACGACAAAACGTAGACGTGGACGTCCACGTAGAATCCCTGAACTTGCATCCGTCCTACCAAACAATCCACACAACAGTCATCTCAATCCAGCCAGGACGCATTCGTGGGGAAAACCACTGCAGCTCCAAGAGCTAGTGCTGGACGCACCGCTTCTTGTGCACCTCCAGTTCAATGTCGCAAGGGACGCCACCATGTTCCTCGGCAACGAAACATCAACGGTCTCATCTCCAAAGATGCCGAGGGCGTCATACCACGTCGGTGCAGAAGACAAAATGCATCGAAGACGTTGGGAAGCGGCATGGGTAGATCGATAACGATTTCTTATATAAATACGGCAGAGCAGCACCACCAGCCTCAGCGACCAGAAGGACTTCAAGGCTGGAAGACAGGTTACTAATCCTCGATGGGACCACCTAGCATTCTTGTAAGTCGCATTCGCTGAAACATCACACCCGAAATGGATAGATGATGGCTGATTCGAGCTTCTAGTGGTTATAGGAGTGAACAAGTCAGCGACGATAAATATATATACCCGACGCTGGGAGTGAAGACCACGCCATACCATAGCTGTCTTCCATGGCGCCAACACCGTTGAAGGATAGCACAGGCTCAAGGCTCGGACCCTAATTATACTTTCACTGGCTGTCGGCGTCCCGTTCGCTCGGACAGAGATATGACAATATCTTCCTCCAGAGGAAGATCTTGTAGAGAAAGTTGATTGGCTGTCTTGAAAACTGTTTTCGCGATGGAAGTGGGGATTCGAGGCGCAGGATTCGAAGACAGATTTGTTTCCAGAAGGCTGATTGCGTTTTCCTTTCGTTAACTCATCATGGCTTCTGGTCAGCCGTATTTTGCATCAGACGAAATCTCGTTGGAATTCGGCCGTAATGATTGGTGGCTTGGCATTCTTTTCAGATAGCTTGTGCGCTGCAACGTATCAACTTAGACTATCATTCAACCCATACTGTGCATTTGACAAGCCCAAATTGAAATCTCAATGCACGAATAAGACACCGAGCAATACATCAATGAATCGATCCAAGTCTTCAAGTCATCGACACGCGAATGGTCGTGAAGTGGGTGGGTCTCAAGCCAACACTAACACTTCGTCATCCGGTGTGGCATGCCGACTCTGACGGCTGGTGATGTTACCGATTAAAAGAGCTTTTACAACATCCGCACTATTGACAGAGATCATCGACTCAATGAGACTTGGCTTGGAGCCTTACAGGCCGCAGAAGTGAGGTCTTCGAGCCAAAGAGTTCGGCATGAAGGGAAGGGCTTTGATGTAGGTGCGACCAGATCCGAGATCCTTTGCTTTGCGTCGCTCCATCACTGATAGAACGTCATCAGAGCGTCAGATTTCGACCCCAACATTGAAAGCTGGAGAACCATGTCTCGGCTTGCCATCGTCTCTGCACTTCAGGACCTCCCAATACGCCACTGTCGGCAAAATGAACGAGCACGATTTCCAAATTACCCAATGTTGTCCCTTTGGAAGGAACTCCAATGGAATATTCCCAAGGCATACAGCAGTTCATGGAGACAGATGTTCTAGAGCGTCACAAGTCCGGCACAGCCAAAACCAATTCGGTTATTCTCCATCCAACATTCCCTATCTTTTCCAATCGAGCACTAAAGATCCACCATCGAAAGTGTGGTATTCATCACCGCAGCCTACGGAGACGAGAAGCCAGCGTCCACGGTTCGTGCTGTTCATCGTCACGGCCACTTCCTAAAACCTAGATCGATTCTGCGGGATCAATGACCGACAAACATAGCATCGTAGACAGTCATTACGTTTTCCAACCAACGTCGCCACGATTTACACATGGCTGAGCCAGAGAAGCAAGATACTGAAGCGTGAGGGCGTTCTATAAATTGCTAGGCCTGAGGAGCAGGATATTAGAAGTGGAGGGAAGAGGTTGAGCATGTGAAAGATATGCTGGGAGAGCGCGAAATACTGAGATGGGGAGCTGGATTGAAAGGAGTCGCTCTGTATAGTCAAAGGGAGGACTGTGGTGGCTTTTGGAGAAAATTGTGGATTTACTCAGAACCTGAAGGCCAGACTTAGGCTTCTGCCAATGAAGTTGGGGTTTCTGGTGATGTTTTAGAGCATAATCTAGCGGCCTTGCGTGTTGCTTCTCATGATTAGATTGAAGCATTGGAAATGCAGAGCTGGGCTTGGAAGCGGAGCCGAAGAGTATCTTGTAGAGCAGAGCATGCTTCATAGTTGAACTGATGTCGTAAGATAATGGAAGGTAATTGAGGGAAACATTGAACGCCCCGAGAGTAGAATCCTTCGGTAGACAGCCCCGTGGCTACTGTTGGATATCGGCCGTAACGTAGGTACGTAATTAGTGGCTTGGCGATCACACAGCTCAGATTGTTTGCTTTTTGCTGTGATCTGTGCGCTCAAACATCAAACATCAATCATCAAACATCAATAGCTCTCAAGACCAAGCCTGGCTCGTTTTTAAGTTGGCTTGATCCCACATATTGAACGAACATCTCGCTAAATTTCTACTTACTCCGATGGCGAGTGTACGGAAGTCGCATTCCAGCCACAGGCTCATGCCGGTCGGCTGGACGAGGAGGAAACAAAGTGGAACAACGCGAAAGTGGCGTGGCCGCGTACGGCCAAAAGACCACTTTGGTCATCACGAAATCTAGTGGTCCGAGGCTGCCTCCCTTGACATCTCGATCGTTCGCGCTCCGGGACCGCTCTCAGCTCCTGTACCAAATGGCTTACAGCCACAGGCTGATGCCTGCTCAGTGGACAAGGGGATATGAAAGTGGAACAACGCGAAAGTGGCGTGGCCGCGTACAGACAAAGGACCAGGCTAAGCGGTTGGTGTAGAGAAATGTTCACGAGTCAGTGGTTATTATTGTTTGGTATCACATTGTGAAATCACGCTCTCGAGAGAAGAGGGTGGTTGCGTCCGCAATGTCGGACAGGTCACCTTTGAGCGCTGCGAGATCGAATCCAACCCTTTCAATTACAGCTCGAAATCGGCCAACATCCCTGAAAGATCTGGTGAACAAATTCAATCAAACTCAAGACGAAGCTCTTCCGGGACGGAGTATTGTCTTCACAGGCGGTATCCCTGAGAGATCTGGTAAACAAATTCAATCAAACTCAAAACGAAGCTCTTTCGAGACGGGATATTCTCTTCGCAGGCGATCTCCCCGAAAGATCTGGTGAACAAATCCAATCAAACTTAAGACGAAGCTCCTCTGGGACGGAGTACTTTTTCAAAGGCGAGGGATTGAACATTTCACACGAATCAAAAGAGAGCATCGAGTGAGGCTTCGGAAACATATCAAGATCATCAAGCTTGTCTGGCACAAGACCATTCGAGCAGCTCCAGTGGCTGGCGTTTATAGACCTGGGAGCAAGGCCAGCTCACGAGCAGTGATGCTTTGTTGGTGCCTGGTGTTGTACAGTCAACGTGTCGGCCCTGAAACAGGATCATGAACACCATATCTCGAATTTTGCGACCGGTCGACAGCTCTCTATTTATACCTTTGCCATGATCAAAGACGGGCGTTTTCGTTACCGCCCTTGCCAGCCTACACCTACACGCTGCCTTCAGCCGAACCGACTTCGTATAAACAAAAGATAATTTGCTTTGGCTGCTCGGCCAGAGAGGCTTCCAGGTAAGCGACAAATAACACAGACCTCATCCAGGCGGCCGAAGGTGTCTGCGGCCTTCGAGCAGTGTGTTCGTCATGCTTGAGGCAGTGATAACAGCCATAGCGATGCGCCCGAGCGGCGCCGATGTTACGGCCAGCTACAGCGATCTTTTCGTTGTCAATAGTCTCAAGCGTCAATCTGACCTTATCCAAGATTGACACTATGGCCGAAGGCGCATGACACTGAAGGTATGTCGGGTTTCGTTCGAAAAGTATCGTACTTTGCTGATGTGTGTTGGACTAGGTCAGATCTTCCCTACGAATTCGAAGGCGGCACTATTTCCTGTGGGAAGGTTTACAAGGTGTTCAGACAGGTGTGCAGACAATAATTCGGCCGGGCTTCACCCCATCCAACGAGACTCGGCCACTTCACGCCCCGATCTGATGAAGCCCACCACCTCACAAAACTCTGAGGCGAGCTCCTCGAGATATGAGATGACTTTCACTGAACGACATTTCTGCAGCCCCTGGGCGTGTATGACCGTTCGAGTATACACATTCAACAATCCCAAAGCTGCCACCAATGCGAAATCTCACGTCTTCGAACAGAAGTTTGATGTGCAGATGTGAGCGAAATGTCGCGGAGATCAATTTACTACAGCAGTGTCATCGATGATAACTAAAAGACTGCTGCTCGGTGTAGAGTAAGGTGTGGCGACTATCGAGAGACCAACTTCCTGTCGTTCTTAGATTGAATGCTAGACAGCAGTGACTATTGTGTTGATCATCCTTGGTGCTCCCGGTCCAGCTACCACGCTCATTCCTGGTAATAGCAACTCACTCCCATAGCAGCCTGCAGCGATACCAATCCTACAGCCGCCGCCCTGACTTCCGCTGCGCGTGAGCTTTCTACCTTTGTTGCAGAGTTTAGCCCGAGCTTACGTCGAGAAGTATTCTCAAATCATGGCCACTCATGGATAACGTACGGTACGTTGATCGTCAGAGCGCCCAACGCTGTTGTTTCTGTCGCTGGAGACGGACCTAATTTTTCTGGTGGATTACAAGGTCCCTAGCGCGCAATCTCGCTATATAAAAATCAATATTTGAACAATCCGATCGACAAGGGTTCAGGTACTACTGGATCTCAGGCTGTTACAACGTCATGCATACGTCGCCATAAGACAGATCCTCCTCCTCCTCGTCCTCCGATTTTCACCTCGCTCTAGGTGGTATGACATTGACAAGACCAGACGGGATGAGGAAGTAGCAACAAGGGCAAACAAATTGAGGTTCGGAAATACTCAAGTATAGAGTGGTCAGAGTGAAGGAGCGCCTGGAATCCAATGACTACGAGAGTAATGAGGTGTCCGGTGTTGGAGATGCCGGTAGAAGACGACACCCATTTGAATCAGTAGCGAGCCAATCTAATAACTCCTCATTAGGCTTGCACTTATTGGTCTCCACACTGGCAGCTCGACCCTGAAGCGAAGGAGACGGCAAGAGCACTTTGTGATAAGAGAGACATGAGAGCCGCACTTCCGTCCCTTCACATACATGCATGAGCAGTGTCATTCCCAAGCAGAACACAGTCCTCATCCAACACAACAGGTAGACTCCTCTCAACAGTTCGACTTGTGTGGGTGGTGTTGTGCACGAAGCGAGAACGGTATTGAAGCTCGAAGTATTGGAAGTTAAAACTCTGACACCCGACACAGGCCCCAACACCTTTTCTTTGCTGCATATATTGCTCATCATCTTCTTCTCTTCTCCATCTTCCGAACATCCACAGCAAAGACTTTACCAACTCATCCAAAGTACCACCACAAGTTTCGGATACCAGGGCGAAGACTTTATTGACGCATTCGCAATACTACACGAGTCTCAAATACCTTGAACCAACTCTCCATAGCAAAATGAGTAGCATCCACAGCACTTCCAGTGGCGAAGTCTCGATAGCTATGGGGCAAAAGAAATTGATTGGCAACGTTCGCGACGCTGTCGACGACTCAGCGGATTACTTCTCTGCCCGTTCGCATGTCAGCGACAATGTCGAAGCAGTCATTTCTTCTCCAGACAGCGCAGCTGCTCATGTTCTTTCCGAAGCAGAGAACCAGCGGCTCAACGCCAAGATTGACCGGCTCATGGCAGCTTTGACCAACGGCCATTCAGTTCGATTCGAGCGCAATCTAGCCGGCGAGGTCGATGTCTTTGCAACACATTCAGTGCCCAGCCCGAGCGAAGGCAGCAACAGTCTCGAAGCCAATATCGCGGCTGCTCCCCAGAACTACGGCAACATCATCAGCAGTCGGCGGCAGATGATACGGAGCCAAAACTCCACACAGGGTGCAATGACATCTTCGACCTTGTCTTCTGAGGTTCATTGCGAAACATGGGAAGAGGCAGTCGCCGCAGCCGACGCGCAATATGAACGTGATTACGAGCTTCCCCGGACTGATTGGGAGAACGAAATAGCCGCTCTTGACTTGCGTTTAGAGCTTGAGCAGTGGGCGGCATTTCGAAACGAAGTCAAGATTCGACAAGACCTTCGATTGCAAGAGCAAGCGATGGGAGAACCTCGAGGCGGTCGTCTCGCGGTGATGGGAGTAACAGGTGTGGAGATACATAAGGTTAACCCAATCCCACTTGACTTCAGCAAGATTATCCAGACTGCAACGCCGTCCATCAACAGTACGAACAGCCAGGTTGCACGAACATCCCCACTATTTGGGGTAGCCTACCCGGATTCGATCAAGTATGCTGATAGTTGGGCTACAACATCAAATTCGAATGATGTAAGTGAGCCTGTCGCGCCGATTGATCGTGTGTGGGAATGGCTCGAGCGAGTGGAAACGCCCACACAAGGCCGGACGCCAATACTCCTCAGGAGAACATCAAGAGACTTCAAAGTTCTTAGAGATACTGCAGTCGGAGATCGTAACTCCCAGAGTTACAAGGACGTCGAATCAGACCAAATGATACTCCACGATATCACGAATCTTCGGCGTCCAGGATATCTCAATCACAACAGCTTTGCATCAACAAAACCATCAGCGGACCTACATATACGAGCTCATCCCTCCGCTGTACCTCCACAAGTTTTCGCCGGAGCAGTCAATACTCATGGCAGACAATCGTACATCAAATCGAAATGGCCAGGTCTTCTATCTCCAGTTGCCGAGCAGAACTCGCCTGTCGCTCCCAGCAGAACAATATATAGCCCAGAACGAGTGGCTCATTGCGAGCTCGCACTCGCTAGGCTCGAAGGTCGGGTACCGCCTGAGCCAAGCTCACCTATTCGAAGATATGTGCATGACGAAGGCGTGTACGGAGATCACGTCGAAGTCGACCTCCGCATTGTGCGTGTCCGACAGCCCAGACCTGTCAGGTATCCGGATGGGCCTAGTATGGCACAGCAATTCGAGCGCGCTTTGGGTGAGAACGTGGATCCCGAGGCACATCTGGAGCACACCGGAGATGTAGAGGGTGGCCTGAAATGGGTTTGAGGTTCAAGAAGATGCGGTATTGGATTCGGTTTGACGAGCATAAGAGTGGTGATTGGTACGTTCGCGGCGGTGAAAACAGAGCCAGGAGGTTATGAGCAGTAACTAAAAAGTCTCTATTCCTTACGAGTGCATTAATGGTTCCTCACACCATCTAGCGGGAAGGACCATCGAAGGGATAGCATCTTCATCTCATATAGTAATAGATCGAACCAGATCCTGATACTCAGTTCACATCGATGAAATCACACAGAGTGATGTGCAGATGACTCGTGATCACAATTGACAACACAATGAAGCACTTAGTCATGGTGTTCTCAGCGATTCATGGTCGATAATTCATCTGATCTTCTATGCAGTTCAAATAAGCTTTTATACGCTCGGACTAGCGCCCGGCTTGGCAGGCTCTCTATCATAGAAAAGGGGATCAGTCAACTAATGCTGGATGCACCGTTCTGAAAGCAAACTCGTACACCTAGAAATAACAATAAATGACATCAATGAGGCACCAAATCCGTGTATGTTTGTAGCTACGAATAATCTAAATGAATGTGACAGGCGATGCTACTAGCCAAGGCCTTATTACATAACCATGACGGGGATGCCAAGTGATTTCCTCCTCATCAATCATAATCGATTGTCGGTCCGTCTTTTCTCCGCCGCCTTATCTCCACTTTTTGTGAGCTGAACCAGCGCTGAGAATAATGATTGCAAGTTCAGCCAGCAGTCACTCTGCTGCCTCGTTGGCTTCATCCAGCATGGCCATGTTCCTCCACGTCTTCGTCGCATCACTTTCGCTCCTGACAAGCGCTCATCAAGTCACTCTGAATGCGCCAATTCATTATCCGTTCACAACAGCTTTCGATAAGCTTGTCGCTGTCTCTTTGGACCGATGGCACTGTCCCGGGCTTGCGATAGCTATCATTGATGGCGATGATACTTTTAGCAAAGTACGCTATTCCATGAAGACCTTCAACTTCCATGAGTAGACTCTGCAGCTGCTGCTTATGACTGCTATTCATTGAAACCCATCTCCTCTGCAGACATCGCAGTGTGATAACCAAATCTTGAGCCGGTCATATGTAGCTCCATATATTTTGCTGTCGACAAGAGCAGTCTTCCATTTGAGCTTGAAGACCAGTGCCCGATATCGCAAAGTCTCAATTATGTGCAGGCTGTCTTGTCCAGGAGTCGACCCCAAGAATCATAGTGCCGCAGTGAATAGAGGGCAAGCTGACATTCCCAGGGCTACGGCATGGCCACCTTTCCTTCCAAGCCAGTTACCCCAGACACACTCTTCTACACAGCCAGCACTACCAAGTCGTTCACTGCAGCCGCAGTTTCCCTCCTCATCGACAAAGCAGCCAACTCTAGCCTCCGAGACGCGCTCTCTTGGGGTACGCCGCTCGCAGAGCTCATACGTGAGGACTTTGTCCTCCCAGACGAATACACGACCCTGCACGCCACCCTCGAAGATGCTCTTTCTCACCGAACCGGCATGCCTCGTCACGACTTCACCTACGGTGGACCAAATGTCACTGTGCGCGATGTCGTCCAGAATCTACGCCACTTGCCTATGACAGCGGAGATTAGAACGAGGTGGCAGTACTGCAACATGATGTATATTACCATCTCACATTTCATCCAGACATGGACGGGCATTGGCTTGGGTGACTTCCTTCGAACCCGCATCTATGAGCCACTGGGAATGAACAGGACCTTTTTTTCCCTTGCAGAAGCGCAAGCTGCTGCCTCAGCTGGTGGCCCAGACTTAGCAACGCCATATTACTGGAAGAACTACACGCAGAAATACCATAGCCTTCCCTGGCTCGACTCTTCACAAGAGTATGTCCCGTACGTGCTGTCAACCATCTTCTGTCCAATGCAAACTTTTGATCGTCTTTTCTACTGGCTGTTTCTTCTGCTTTCACAAAACGCATCGTCTCACACCAATGACTTTTCGAGTCGAACAATACTGATTCATCGTGTCTGTCCAGATCTGGTGCCGGAGCCACAATCTCCAATGTCCTTGACTACACCAAATGGCTACGTTGCCACATGACTGCCTCCCCACCCTTATCTCCAGCCGCGCATTCAGCATTACACACGCCCCGCATAATGACCTCAGCATCCGAACACGGACTCACTGGTTTCCGCGGTGCCGATAGCTATGCACTAGGATGGGAAGTAAGCAATTACCGCGGTGAAGAAATGCACTGGCACACGGGCGGCTTGCCCGGCATGGTGAGCATCATGGTTTATCTTCCGCGCTTACAGCTGGGGTTGACGATGATGGGCAATGGCGGAAATGGTGGCGCGCAGCAAGTGTTGGTCTTTGAGTTGCTTGATCAGATGATGGGTGTGCCTATCAAGGAGAGGTATGATTGGGTGCCTATTTTGGAGAGTGTGGAAGCTGTGGCGCTGGAGACCTTGCGAAATGCGGAGGAGTTGCTCTATCCAGACACTCCGAAGGGCAAAGATGCCATACCACTGGTCTTGCCACTGGAATCATACGCTGGGGTACAACAATTCCATCTCCATATTCCACTCCCAACGTCAAGACTGACTGAAACCAGACCTACACCAACCCCGGCTACCCATCCCTCACCCTCACCACCACCTATAACAACAAAACCCTCTTCTGCGCCTTCGATTTTGAAGTCTGGCCCCTCTCTCTAACATTCACACACATGAGCTCCTCCTACTTCTTCCTCTACGCCCGCTTCTACGCCACGACCCCGCGAACAGCGCCCGACGACTACGATATCTCCACAGACATGGTCTCCAAAGCCGAGTTCAGACTCAATGAAGCTGGGGAAGTCGCAGAATTGGGTGTGATAGTGGAACCGGAGATGGGAGATGCGAAGATTTGGTTTTTCAAGGACGGAGCTTTAGGTGGTATTTATTGCCCCCTTCCGGTTTTTGCGCTTTTCAAATGCCTTTCCCCATTCCTCAAGCCCATTATCCTAATCCAGCCATACCCACCCCTCAAATCACTGATTCCAAAATGTCCAAACACTAACGCCCCGCCCCAACCTCAGGCCATACCAAAGCAAACCACTTCTCCACTCGCCCTCCTACAGCCGCCGACAGCAACCTCAACCTCAACCCCAACCACAACCACCCAACCCCTCACCCAAAGCCCTCCCTCTTCTCCAAAAGCCCCAGCCACGCCATGGCTCCTCTCTTCGCGTAAGTATCGCCTCCCCCCTGCCAACCCAAGCCCACCCACCGGATCCTTTGCCAAACTCCAACACCGCGCTGACAAAACTCGTTTAGCAAACACATATAAATCAACCATCGACCCCCCCAAATCTCCTACAAATCCACAACCACGCCACAACGCTCCACAACGCAATGAACGCAACATCCTCCGCTGGAATATACATCTCTATTACCTCAAAACTTCCATCTACAAAAGATCCTCTTCCGCTCCACTCCACTCCGCAAACGAACGCAACATCCTCCGCCAGATTTTATTCCTCTAACACGCCACGACATCCTCACCACCCTAACGACGCACTCCACGACGCAACGAACGCAACATCCTCCGCTAGAATCTACACCTCTAATCCACCATCACCCCCAAAACCTGCATCTGCAAAAGATCCCCTACCGCTCCACTCCACTCCGAAAACGAACGCAACATCCTACATCCTCCGCTAAAATCTACATCTCCAACACGCCACGCCACGCCACACCCACCACCCTACCAATCTCACCCCACCACGCAACGAACGCAACATATCCACACAAATATCCGCCGTTACCAACACCAACAAATCTCGCCCCCACAAGACGAACCAGTCTCCAAAACCCTCCTGTCTTGCTCTACCATCTCCCCCCACGATCAAAGTCCACACCCCAAACCTCACATCCCCCTCCCCCCGCCCCCCAAAAACCATCGACAAAGCGCAAGCGGCGAAGCATGGGAAGAGCGCTGTGCAGGACACAGTTGTCGAAAAACGAGACTTTAGGTCTAAAAGAACACTACGTCCGAACCCTGATTCAAGAAGCGATGGACATCTTTGATCGTTTCCCCCAACTAGCTACTACTATGGTACGAGAAACCCATCCCCATCCCTTCTACACCCAAAGCTCGCTATCCAGAACCCCCATATCGTCAGCCTTAATGTCGAAAAGCGCACTCAGATCCTTACGATTATGATACTCAACGTCGCTACATATCGCTTCTAGGGTAAGGGAGCTGTATCTATTGGCAAAAGGGCTGTAAAGGTGGTAATCCACTTATATTGAAGGAGCATATATGCATAGCTACCCACCATCTAGTCCCAAAAAAAAAAATCAGATTTCCATCGCCCACAACCCCGCCTATGAGGGATATGCACTACGCTCCCTTCCCATATCGTCGTGACAAAGCGCCCGAATCCCACACCCACCCCCTCACTCAACAATGCGTAGATGAAAGACTTCCCGTGGAGCGATACATCATGCCTGCCGCATCCCAATTCCCAACAAAAGCGCATGAAACAAACCCAATCCCGAGCCATATCTCAACACAGCAAACACTTCAGAGATCTAATGCTCGGACACGGTAAGTATCTGCAAAAGATTTGAGAGAGGATTCCGCAACACAGTGCGAAAACGCTGTACATATCCAGTCGCTTCTTGCGCCCCACCTCATATCCATCCGCTCAATCCTTTTCTATTCCAGCGACTGTGTGAGTTTACTGTGTTATCCTTTATTAACGCTTCCGAATGCCTGCTGCTTCGACTTTGCAAGCCCGGCATAAATACGCAGTTTTCAATCGACCTTCATCGCAGCAGCTCTCTTGACAACCTGGTAGAAGCCAATGAACGTTTGAGATGGGGCGAGCCACTTGTACATGCATCTTTCGTCGATATCTGAAGCGCGTCTGAGATGTAGTATTCACTGGACATCTCAGGAGAACCAAGGACTTGTGTAGTATGTTGCTGACGGGTTCGGGAATGGTATAGTAAGCGGTGCGGATGTCAAGATGGGGCTCGAATGGCAGGAGTCGCAAGTGCTGTTGTTGTCGCAGAGCCTGCGCCATGCTCTTTCTGTGCTTTCGAAGACTCTGCGTGTTTGGAAATGTGGCGCCTTATCGATGCAGTACTCATATTTGCCAAGCCGAGGATTATGCTGAGAGTGAGGTGGCCGCCGTGCCAAATTTGGTACAGATCATAGCTGTGGGTGAAGGCGAGTCTTCTGATCTTTCATACATCGTGGGCTGTGAGGACATGTAAATAGATGCTTGAAGCAGTCGTTGCGGCTGATGTCGATGGGTATGCTTTTGAGGGTAAATTGTCGGTTGTTGTAACAGGTTCGATTGCTGTAAAGGCGGTTGCGCTGCTATGCTTTGGAGGTGAAGGATCCGGTCTGAGAATATGTTAGTTCAGAGTTGACAGACTAGAGATGAAGAGTGACAGTGCCCCAGTTGACGGTGATTCGGTGGAGTCCACAAAGATCTTCCCAGCTGAAGCGACATTTGAGGGCGCTGGCAGGTCTGCGATTGTATTTGGGCGGCTGGGGATGGAAGTGATCTTCTTCGTCGGCTCGGACTGGACCTTGTAAGCGCTCGGCGTTCGAGTATTGCCTTCTCATTCACCCCTGCATGTCATGGGTTGGGGTGTGATTGAAAATGTCTTGCGGCGCTCAATACTGACTGTGTCCGTCCTTGTTTCACCAGAGATTGGTGCTAGGAATGCTGGGGTGGTCGCAGCCAATTCGCCTTAGGTATCGTGAAGAAGGTACGTAGGAATTCCGGCCGATCAGCACGCAATCCGAGCTTGAGGTACTTTGCGACGACGGTAACAATAGAGCTGGCATGTCTCGTGTTCAAAACCTCGTCGGTGCAGTCTGCAACAGCATAATGCTTGAGCCTCAATGTTGGCGGTCCTTCACCGAGGTCCCGTTGCTTGCGTATGAGCGGCGCTGTGGTAGAGTGTCTTTGCACGAGCGACTTCATGAGATCGAGGATATTTGCAAGCCGTTAAGGTCACCTGCGATCACATCGTCAGTATTGCTAAGACTCACCATAGAGCCAACTCAAATGACGAGGGCGGGTCGGTGAGAAATGCGCACGCAGATGTTCCACCAAGGACATTTGTTGACTGAAGCCCAGAGCAGAGGATGATTTGCGCCCCTGAAGAATGCGGCTGAGGCCCTAATGCTGTCCTCATCTCAGCTTAGCTCGATTGGATCTAGCTTCCCCGAAAGTGGTGCTGTCGCAGTCATCATCAGAGTGGAGCCATCTCTGACATGGGGAGAAAGGAGACAGATAAAGGTCCAAAGAGAGTCGCTCAGCGATTGTATGTTCAGGATTGAACCCGTAGCTATGAACTAACATTCGAGAAGACTGAGCAACCTTAGAGAGGATATCGAATCTGAAAGAGATATTGAGTGGAGCCTCCCCAGAAAGGATGAGGGAGGAGAACAGAGCTGGGGATGAAGACAGTGGCTCAGCGTTCGTATGTACAAGATTGAATGCGCAGCGATGATCCAAGCTTTGAGACGACTGAACCATCTTGGACATGATAGAGGCTGCGCTGGATATGATGAAAACATGCTTAGGGAGAACAGGAGATTAGAACTTTGCTATTAGTAAGACCGGTACGTGATCAAGTAGGGATCCTGCTAGTGGTCGTATATGCATAGACACAAACTCATCGAAAGCATTAGCGAAGCCATTGCGATTCAAGGACAGAAGTATCGGACAGTTTACCCAGATATAAACTTGGGTGTTCGTGTGCAGAGAAATGTTCGAAGTGAATAGGATGTCCCAGTCTATTACCAAATGTTGCAGATGTTGCTTGTGAGCTCTAGATCCCGCTTGTAACCATGATGAATAGCCCTTGAGACACTGAACCATCTGTGCGATGCCGCATCCTCATATCGTCGCCTTGGCTCATGCTCATTCGTGACGAGGGTACAGTACGATTTCCAGAAGAGGGCGTATGACTGTGAAAGAGTGAGTGACTTCTTCGCTCCCGTGTTTCAGCGCCTGTCTGTCCGATCCTGTCCCAATTACCCGAGTAGGGCGCCATGATAGGAAATGTTTTGTTGAGTCATGTTGCTGAATTGCTGATCCACCAGAAGTGGGTCCAGACACGACCCTAATATGTTGTAGAGCGACTAGGTCGAACTTGCTGAAGGATCCTGTTGGCCAGCTGTTGGCCAGCTGTTGGCTATTATGCTTGCTGGTGAATGGGGATAGCCATAGATATGTATATGTGTCCTGTTCATATTCCAACGGCAAGTAGGATCCTGACGAATGCTCTTGGGAACGGAGAAGCTCTCCTGGGATGGATTCGGATTGTTTATCGTGGCGTTTGCTAAGGCTATACATAGCCTTCCGCACTAACCCGACTGGCGCTGGTGCTTACCGCTAAGGATAATAGCGGTAAGGCTGGATATCTAGCTCAATATCACGGAACCCCTATTCGCTCCTCTACAGGGCTGTAAGCGACATAACCTCCCTAAGGAATCCTTCTCAATCAGCACGGGAGGAAATGCTACATAGATCCAGCCTTGCGTTCTATTGCAGCAGGCAGCCTTAACGGCGCACGCCGAAGCCTGGCTTCTCTAGCGTGGCGGAAGATGTGTTGGAGTGCAGAATTTCCCCCGAGAACCGGTTGGAGATTGAGCATACGAATGCAGGTGCGACATATGGTCTCGCTCAGCCTCAACCATGGACAAACGCAGTCCATCCCGATTGCACCGCAACGGCTAGAGCCAATGTTATGTGGAGCAATATTTCAAATCAGACTGAAACAATCTCCCACTCCCAACTTGCTCTCCACCAACATGTTGTGACCATGGCTTGCTTTGTTTCTCTGTGCAATAGCTTCATATAAGCGCTGCCTACTCACGGCCGATATCTTCTCAATTAATTTCACATTAACAACATAGCTGCTCTCCCATCAGCTCCCTCTGCCTCCCTCGCAATGGACCACACCCAGAGTACCAATGGCAGGGTGCTCAGGCCAGAGGCCTCCACCCTGTCCGACGTCTCCATGGAATCCTCCTCAACCTTCGTCCCACCGCCCTCACCACCCTCACCTCCGACCTCGATCCACCATCGACCCAGCTACCAGCGGGTATCCACATTGCAAGAGCAGGACATATCGTATGTAAGGAATATGAACGAAGATACTGGGCTGGGGATAGACAATGTGAGGGGTGCCACACAAGGCCCAACCATTGAGGTCTCCTACAGCGAGGAAGGCAGTCCAGCCGTCCCCGGTTCCGCAGGCCTCTTGCTATCTCCGTCACTATCACGATCTAGTAAGAAAATTTACAGAGCGTTGTCCGATACACCTGAAGAAGAAACGGAGGCAGCCTTCTACCCTGGTGGACGTGCGAGATCGGAATCGCTATACCAACCTTTTACCGCAGACCCCGAGATCGAAGAATTGCGGAAAGCAAGACGCTCGTCGAGATCGACTCTGAGTCCTTACGGACCCACAGGTACGTCTTTCTACCATTGCAGCAAGGCCGTTACTAGGGATCTACGCGCGGATCGTAGAAACTGCCAGCTGTGGTTACACCTTGCGTTGATGTGCTCTATGCTCATCTTCTGGAGGCTACACATTCATTGCGCTGTCATTCTCGCACAATCTGCTGACACTCACTTTCTACAGGCGGAGAGCATCCAGAGTTCACATGCACAACCAAACAGCACTTTCACCACCGTCGCGGTGATATACCCTCAATCCTTGTTCTGATAGCTTCCGCCTTTTCCACAATCTTCTCGGGCATATGGCTTGGGCTTGGGACTGGGAGACCACATTACGGAGAAACCATCACGCATAGCAGCCGCCTACCACCTGGCACAGCTTCACTACTGGTGGCAGCCTTTGCCAAGGCCATCGAGCTGACCTTTGTCACTTCCTTTGTCGCCTTCCTCGGTCAACTCCTGAGTCAGAGAGCTTTCAGAAAGAATTCCAAAGGGATCACAGTCGCGGAGATGCAGATGAGGTCCTGGGTGTTGCAGCCGGGAACGTTGGTTACACATTCAACCGCCGTACGCTATGCTGCTGTCACCCTCCTTGGGGCGGTGGCATTGTTTGCTACGCTGCTAGCAATGTTCTACACCACGGCCTCTGATGCATTGGGTATGTCATTCTTGCAGTCACCCAGCCTACTGTACAATCTCGTTTCGCCAAACTCAAGCTGACAGACTATAGTATCGCCCAAGCTCAAGTTCGGTGCGACAAATCATAGAGTCCTATATAATAATGTCAGCGCACAATTTGCCAATGAAACATATATCCAAAATCAATGCGCAACCCCGATACCCCTAGAGCATGATATGACACACGGAGGACAGACATGCATTGCTCTAGAACACAGTGGTCAAGCGTAAGTGATCACATGTTAGCATTGATGAGTCAATGTTGCTTACCGTCTTAGGTACCATAACTATATGCAATACCTTGGGAGTTGGACCGACGAGCTCCATCAGTCATCTAAAGATGGGAACATCAGCTTTGGACATGTTTCTACGGATTTGGCACATCGGCCTCCTCCTGTAGGCACACTGTACGATAATACGACGGTACAAGGTAGTTGGATCAACATAGCAAACATGACCGATGACTCCAATAAGTTTGGCAGGATGGTCAACAATGTTTCTCTTGCGATGCCGCATTCGGCGATATACGCTGCGGCAACCAATAGCAGGAACCGTATCTTGCAGCCACAAGATCTCGACGTATGTTTCTCTCGGATCCATCCGGACTATGCTAATTAGTACAGGGCCTAGGAGAATACTTCCTCGAGGCTTCAGTACCAGCGCCCACTGTGAACGTACTGTGCGCCAATATGACAGACGACGAACTCGCGCCCATGATTGTGACTTCATGGCCAGCTTACAATTCAACTCCCTTCAATATCACAAAGTGGCCCGCAGGCTATGATATCCCGGACCAGACTACCTGGCTGAACGCCACGGTCGTGGACGACATCTTCGGCTTTGGCGAAAAGTACGGGCGGCATGCTCCCATCTTCCCAATCATACCAGACGCATACAACACGCTGCTCAACTACAGCTCATACCCGGTCGACGGTGATTCTCTCTACGTCCTAGTAAAATCTCCTACCAATGAATCGGTCTTATGCTCGTTGAGAGCGTCCCTATCGCCCAATTGCTCCACCAAGTTCCACTCGACCATGAGTGGCGGCTCCATGTCCTCCCATTGCGAGGATACCCACAACGGAATGGCGTACATCAAATCACAGCCAGCCGCAACAAGTGGCGTCTACGTCAACGGCTGGCGAGACGTCGCCGCGCAATGGGCGATAGCACTGAGCTTGAACGCAGGCATCAGCGCCGGCCAAGCCAGCAACGCCCGCCTCCTCTCTCAACTCATCCCCACCGAATACTCCCTCAGCCCGAAACTTCCCTCCATTGCCGAAGCCCTCGCCGAGCTCGCCGGCTGCACCCTGATCATGAGCGCCTTCGACTCCCCTTTTATCCACTACTGGAACTACTCGGATCCCAACAAAGCCTTCGAACCGCAACCCCAAGGCTTCAACGCCACCCTCAAGGTGCAAGACTATTCCTCCGGCGGCACGCAGCGCTGGCAGGGCATCTTCTACGTCGTCCTCATCTCCGTCTTCTTCATCAACCTCTTCTGCCTCGGCTACTTCATTACTCACACGGGCCTCGTGACGGATTTCATGGAACCCCAAAACCTCTTCGCCCTCTCCCTCAACTCACCGCCCAGCCAAGTCCTAGAAGGGACATGTGGTGGTGGGCCGGAGAACGACCAGTGGAAGAGCACATGGCATATCTGGATGAACGGGAGCGAGCATTTCTACATCGATAGTGGGGATTCGACGGTGCGGCAGAGGCGGAGGAACACGCGCACGATTTCGGGGCAGGAGTTCGAGATGGAGGGGTCGAGGAGTCCGGTGAGCGAGATGTATGATCGGTTGTCGACTAAGCGGACGAGTGTTTTGTGAATGCTAAGCATGGGCATGATGAACCTGATGATTTTACGACTTGTTAGCATCATCTTTAGCTATAATCTCCTTAAGGTCGGGATAGAAGGGTTTGTTGATATCGTAATACAGACTACTTAGTCGTGGGAGCGTGGGTTTTTTATACAGCCGTTTCGTCAAGTTGGCTTCTAAAAAAGAAAGCGAAGCGTGTCGATTAGTCTGATCAGATCTCTGTTTGTTTCATGAAGAAGTGATCTTTCCTACGATACCGTCCTGTGAAATATAACCAAAGCATCATCTATACGGTGAAAAACCTAGCATTTCCTGACAGTAACTATTATCATCCGCCACCTAAACATAGCGACTACAGCTGTAAATACTATACGTAAGCCTTATTCCTAGTATTAAAGAACAAGATCCCTACTCCTTCTCTAAGGTCATTGAAAGAAAGGGAAGCGTGTCGATTAGTTAATCCAATCCGATCTCGATTATTTCAGGGAGAAGTAGGTTCCCTACCGTCCTAATAAAAATTTTAAGGCGTTATTAATATACTATAGCGAAGAACTTGCGTTACTTGATAGTAACTAATATTATCCGCCACCTAAGGATAGCGACTAGAGCTGCAGATACTACACGTAAGATAAATTTCTAGTGTTAGAAGGTAAGATTACTGATTTTACTACTTATCTAAGGTCCTTAAAAGAAAGGGGAGCGTGTTAATTAAACTAATCCGATCTCGCTTATTCCCTAAAGAAGTGGTTTTCCTACTATCTATAGAAGAATTTTAAAACTTTGTTAATATATTACAGCGAGGAACTCGGGATTACTTAACTACGAACCAATATTATTTATTACCTAAGGATAGCGACTGCAGCTGCAGATACTACACGTAAGACTGATTCATAGTATTAAAAGACAAGATCACTGATTTTACTCCTCGCCTAAGGTCCTCGGATTCACATAAACATACTATTAAGAACTGGAAAACTAGTAAGGACTCCGCTATACCAACCTCCCTTACCTTAGCAGCTAAGCAGACTATCAAGCCTACTTCTCCGTCCTATATCTAGAATCGTCACCATCGCTACTACGAAGGACGCCACCGTCGCCAAATCTCCCAAATCTTTAGCACTCGACTCCAGCGCCAGCACTCCTAACACCTACATCTCCATCAATCCCACACACCTCATAATCATGGATCCAAACCCCACCCCCGCCCTCGCCGCCTTCACCAACTGGCCCCACACCCCACCCACCTCATCGCCGCCGGCTTCATCTTCCTACCAAACCAATCTCCAGACAGCGTCACATGCACCACCTGCCACATCCATCTCTCAAACTGGAAGCAGCACTACGACCCACTAATCCAGCACCACCGATCATCACCAGCCTGTCCCCTAGCCAAGCACCTCATTAAAATCGAGGATGAGAAAGAGGATGGACTGTTGAGGGAGTATGAAGAGGCGGAGGCGGAGGTGGCGGCTAAGAAGGAGACGGGGCGGGGAATGGTGTTGGGTGGGGAGGGGAGTAGGGAGGAGGGGGTGGAGATGAGTCCGTTGGCTATGATGTTGGTTGAGATGGATGAGAAGGTGGATAATGAGGGTGTGGTTAGGCGTTGGATGGCGGGTTTGCCGGAGGTGGTTACGGAGT
>JAABUX010002257.1_pt1 | contig 27520 bp, 26 predicted proteins | sample 5561851 | NCBI WGS metagenome assembly JAABUX01 (sample SAMN10711883, study PRJNA513361) | rock metagenome | isolation source: Antarctica rocks | place: Antarctica: Victoria Land, Richard Nunatak red sandstone | collected 2016-01-03 | reverse complement strand
CGACGATTGTTGCATCTCAACCTGTTTCACGAACTGCAAGTCGACCGTAATCTGATCGTTTGACACTACTTCCCGCACGGAAAAGCCTCCATTAAGCTCTCCAGCAAAATCATCTCCGCCTGTAGATGCAAAGCCTCCGGATGCACTTGGGTATAATGGTCGAATATCTGTATGTCCTGGCCGGTGCTTATCGCCCCGGAAGCGCAAACCAGTGGCTTTATCGCTCCAAGTCCCACAAACGCGTTCAGTGTCGCCACTGCGCCGGAAACGTAAGCAGCGCAGATAATATTGAGTGTCCGGTCAGTCGCCCTGCACATTTGTTGCAAGTCATAAGCAGTGTGTACAACGCCTGGTTTCGAATCGGCTCGAGATTTGCCTGGTGAGGCGAACAGCAGCGCAAGCGCCAAAAAATAGCACCAGCGGTGCGCGAAAGTGGCCATACCGGTCAAGAATTGCCCATGAGGAGGAATCTGGAGGTTCGTTTCTACGTCGGAATGTAGTTTACTGCCGGAAGATGTCGTTGGCCGTCAGGTTCACGCCCTGGACGTTCAGGTGCGCCCGGTCGTCAAGCAACAACTGCGTGCCGCCGTTGACGTGCGTCGCTCTGGCCAGCAGGTCAGCCGTCGATCCGCCGTAGCCGATCAGGTCGATGTGGTCGATGCCAGGCTTGAAACTGTCGATGACGATGTTGTTGCCACCGGCGACCTGGTTGGAGGCGTCATTGAAGATGGCGATAAGGTCAGCCCCGGACCCGGCGTGCATCTCATTGTAGCCGGAGCCTGCGACCAGCGTGTCATTGCCCGATCCGGCCAAGAAGATGTTCTGAGGCGAGGGCGCCCCGCCGTTGAATTGGCCAACCGGGTATGTGTAAAGGCCCTGATGGCCCTCCATGAAGTCGTTGCCGGTGCTGTTCCGGCCGTCCATCAAGTTGTAGGAATACTCTCCGCCGACCAGACCATCCCCAGCGTTCCCGCTGGCAATGAGGTTGTTCGAGCCGTGATTGCTGCCGTAGAGCGTGGACGCCTTGAGCCCAGCGACAAGGGTGTTTTGGCCATAGAATTGAGTGTTCGGCCGATAGTCGACTTCCTCCTCGCCGCCGACCGCGACACCGCCGCCTTGGCCCAGGTTGACGTTCGAGACGTCCGCGGTGCCGCCAAGGTAGACTGAAAAGCCGGAGCCGTTGGTGAAGTTGACGTCCGCACCGTCGCCAGTGACGAAGGCCGAGCTATTACCCTGCGCATATACATTGACGGTGCCGAGCCCGCCGGCATGGTCAGCGATGTGGAAGCCGAACGCGTTCACCGTCTCGCCCTGCCCGTAAGTGGTGACGTTGCCGGCGCTGATTTTGATGGTGTCGCCGTTGCCGTAAGCTGCCACCTGGTCATGCCCGGCATTGTAGCCGGAGCCGGACACGAATGTCTGGTTGTCACCAACGAGGTAGATGGTGTCGTTGCTACCACCGGTGATAGTGTCGCCGTCACCGTAGGCGATGCCGGTGTCGCCTGACCCTGGCATGGGAAGCGTGGACTTCGGCGCAGAGACTTGCAGGTATGCCATGAACGTATTCCCAAGGTGCGGAGTGAGACATCAATTAGCGCAGCGATTGCGGACGTAGCACAGCATCAACTGCACCGACTTGCACTGGCCAATCCCGGCATCGTTCGCTATTGCATGACGGACGTCGTAGGTTTTGGCCTCAGTCTTTTTTTACGAACAGGTTATTGTCGGCTCCCGACACCGTTTGATGCGACAATCGTTCTAGCGTGAGACACGCAGCCGTCAATATCGCATTACCGTTGTCAGACGCTTGACGTTTATCAAACGACGAATGTACGGCAACTGACCGTCAGGGCTTGTCCGCTGCAATGCGCGACAGCCTTTCAACGTCATCCCGTAGCGCCCGCCCGTTTGCCACGGCACGGCGGCGTCGCTCGATCACCTCGGCCGATCGCAGCCCGTGCTTCCACCCGCCGTTCGCCGGACCTGACGGGGCGCCGGGCGATGTGCCTCCGTGCATTCGGCATCGCCCGTTCGGCATGGCTGGTGACTTGCAGGGTGCCCCGCTCCGGGTCCGGGCACCGCACCTTGGCGCTTCCAGGGCCGCGGCGAAGGGGTGCAAGGGGTTGTCGCGCTGTTTCACGTCACCCCCCACCGCTGCGCACCCGCTGTCGCTTCGCTCCGGGCTTTACCTGCCCCGCTACCACCGCCTGTCCGCCGTCTGCCACAGTGACGTGCTGCACCACCACCGTCTGCTTGCCCCCGTTGCGGAGCCGCTCGAGCGTCAGCAGCGCGCGCTGGTAGGTGTCCATCATCCGGGCGGATGCGTTCACCATCCGGCCTGCCTCCACGCTCAGGGAGTGGTGGTGGTATCGGGTTCGCTTATAGGCCCGTCGCAACTCGCGCGCCTCCGCCTGCAGCTCCATGGCAGCGACGTGCGCGGCGGCGGCCTGATGCATCAGCATCTTCTCGAGGCTGTTCCCGGCCTCGATCGTCATGGCGGCGTCCAGGCCGAGGAGGAGTGCGCCCGCCTCGTTCGCCAGCTCCATCCGCTGCCGGCTGGCGTCGGCCACCACCATGTCGGGCTCCGCGCGCACCGTGTCCACGAACGGCTGCATGGCCTTCGTGCTGATCGCGAGTTCGCCGCCGTTGCCGACCGTAACCCGTCCGGTCGTGTGCAGCACCGGGTCAAGCGCCAGCGCCGCGTCTTGGGCGAACCGGTCGGCCATGTCGCTTTCGGCCTTGGCGCCGATGCGATCACCATCAGCAGCGAGCCGGGTGGCCTGCTGCCGCCGTTCAACAGCAGTTTGCCGCAGCCGGACGGCCTCGGCGGGCCCGAGTTGGCCGGCGCGCACGAAAGCGTCCTTTGCCGGCTCGGCCGGGGTGATCACGTCTTTGCCGTCCTGCGTTCGCTTGCTCACGTCACCGCCTCGGTTGCCCTGTTCCACCACTCCGCCACTCAGCACGTCCAGCCACTCCAGCCGCTCCGGGTCACTGTTTTCAGCTATCACCGTTCGCCGAGGCAGCGTCCGCAGAAGCACCTGGGCGAAGGCAGCACTGCAACGTCATCCTATGACGGCGAGCGTTTTAATGCAGCTTGCAGGTAATCTGCCACATTGCGGTGAGAGCGGACCGGGAAGAACGGGCCAAGGATCGAGGGTAGGCCAGAGCTGGTAGGCCCATGTCGAAGACCACCGGCCTCTTCCAATGACCGGATCGGGTGGAGAACGGTCCTTCCGCTTTGAAACCGGCGAAAGCGGAAGCGGACGTTCGCGTTATGACGAGGGCTGGCCGGGAGCGGAAGGGCGGCTTTGAAGCATCGCACGATAAATAGCTGCCGTTTGTTCATACCGTTTGTGCAGAAGTTACAAGGAGCTGCAGCCGGTGGCCCTCGGCGACGATCTCTCGATCTCGAGGAAAGAGATTGCGCACGCGATCGATATGGGAGAGTACGACGCTCCGCTGGTCTGGCGATAGAGCTCCCCCAAGGCCGAACGCCTCACTCAAGCCCTTGAACAGGATCATGTAAGGGTGCACGGTCACTCGGCCGATATCGCGTTCAATGGACATCGCTCGCCCCAGTACGCTGATGGCGTCCGCCAAATCGGCCGCCGAGACCTCGCCTAAAACTCGCATGCGCCCGAAGATGGTTCGACCGATAGTGGTCATAGTGAACTGGTGTCGCGGCTCAATGGTCTCGGCAAACCGTGCATGCTGGACGGCAACGTCAGCGTGTCTCTGCCGCGCTCCGGCATCGCCGCTCTTGGCCGCTAGATCAAGTTCGAGTTGAGCACGCTGCTGCCAGTAGCGCGAGTTCCAATCCCATTCTCGCTTAGTCGCGTCAAAGAAGGCTGCCGCACCCCGAACACCGAGGAATTTCTTTCCGACCTCGTCATAGTCGAAGAGTCGAGATGCGATGCGAGCACAGGGTTCTCCTCTCCGGATCGCGCCGACGCTCACGCGCGGCCTAATTGCTAGGGCGAGGTTGATGAAGATTGCCAGCATGCGCTCCGGCTGCTGCGCCGCAAAGCGCCCAAGCACTGCATCCGAGACTGCCTCGTTCAACGGCGTCACGAACTCCGTTCCCAGCACAGCCTCCAGCTTCAGCGGCAACGGCCCGTCGCGCTCAATCTGCAGGTCGACCTGATAGTCGGGAAATCGGCCGCTGATCACGTCGTGCTCGACACCTTGGCGATTGCAGTGTGCCGCAAGCGCTGCGAAGATGTAGCAGTCGACATCTTTGGGTGCTTGACTGACCGATTTGTCGATAATTGTGCCCAGAGGTTCGAAGTTGTTCAGTACTCGGCAGCAGGCAATTGCGATCAGCTCCTTCTCAAGGGAGAACCGGATGGTATCGGCCGTCCGGGGCCGAGCGAGCCCATAATCTGTGTAGACATGGACCAGACCCTGCGACAGATTCAGACCGATGGCGCCCAGCGTGACAAGCCTTGCAACGTTGTTCCCAAGTAGCCGCTCGACATGATCCAAACGGTAGCTACGTTCGGCACCCACGAACACGATCTCCAAATCCCTTAGCCGCTCGCGCAACGTGGTGACGTCAAGTGCATGATCAGCGAAGTTATCCACGAACACGTATTGGCGTCTGGGCATCGCCCCGAGAACCGTTGCGGCACTGGCCGTCCGCATGCGTCCGATCGACCTCAACCAAAAACAGGTGTGGCCCCCCTGGCCGAAACTCCAAGCAATACGCCTGAGCACCGTTGACTTGCCTGCACCAGGACCGCCTTCAACAATGGATACACTGGCGGCGTCGATTCGGAGGATCCGATCCTGCAGGGCGGCAGTCTCACAGCGTGGAAGATCGCGACCGTTCTGTAAATCTAGCCACGTCGCTTGATGTCCGTAGGCGAAATTTGCGCCGCTATCAGTACCTACAAGCGCTTCCGTAGATACACGTTCGAAGTCTGCGCTGAACTCGGCCAAGGCGAGCGGATCTACGGGAAGCTTGGAGATTTCGCCGAGATTTTCCTCGATTGCATCCTGCACGGACGGACGCGACGGAAAGCGGGCATTGATCTCACTCAGAAAATCGAGCGCTTTGCCTTCAAACAGCGTCATCCTGAACGCCTCACAATCCTTTGCGGTCGCGTCGTCAGGATCGGGTTCGACGATTACAGAGGGTGGCGAGTCTCCGCGAGGCCGCACCTTATCGCGTTGCGAGAGAAAAAAGCTCAGGTCAGGCTCCTCTAAGGAGGTGCCCAGCACGATAAATGGTTCGGTCCGGATTAACTGTGCGAGTATATTAGCCCAGATGTTGTTATTGGACATTGAGCGGGCGTATTCCGCTAGTTCGAAAACGTATCCGTCCCCAGGCTGCCTGGCAAAGCCGTGTAGATGCACGATGGGCAGCACCCGCAAGTCGCGGACGTCCCGATATTCCGAGTTGTAGTTAAGCGGCTGGGATATTTGTATCGGTAACGCTTGTGTCTCGTACGCGCGCTCAAGCGCATCATCGACATTGAGAGTGAAAATCCGCTTCCATCGGAAGCCAGCAATCGCGTTGACTGTTGCGCCTGGAATGCAGTTCGCAAATCTCCGCGTGATCTGCATATCAACTTGCTCGGGCGTCATTGCTCGATAGAGTCGGTTGAGCCCAGAGCCTTTCCGCACGCCGGGTAGCTCTTTCTGTAGGGCCGCCGTTAGTCCGCTCGCTGACAGACAGTTCTGGCCGGACAATCCGCTTCCACTGTCCAGGCTTACCCCGGCACCGAGTAGCAGGTTGTATCTGCCCACCTTGAGGGCATCGCCAACTAGCCGCCACTCGCTTTCGCTAAACATCCGGCCCTTCTCGAACGTTAATGGCTCACGTTTCGTCGCGTCCCGCCGCAATTCCAGTAGCGCCCGCGATTGGGCCGATCGTAGGGGCGTCATGCGACTATCTTGACGCCGAGTGTAGTGCCGATAGCAAAGCGGCGATAGCCGGCTTAGTGCTCTCAACCTCGCGCTGCGGCGGCCGAAAGGCACGTCCGCTTTCAGAAGATCGAAAGTAGCATTCCTATGTCCAGGATGGGCGCCAAACTGCCGGCCTGAGTGAAGGGGCGCTTGGCGACAGGGCTAAATCACGTTCAGCGCGCCTGGTTCAGCACGATGATCCGCGGTGCCTCGGGCAGTTGGCCGGGATCGACTGTCAGGGACGTCCGGTCGTAGTGGCTGATCATCGCTTCGGGTTGGCGCCGCAGGAACCGGTCGATCGGCTCGATCTTAAGCACGCCGCGTGAGTGCCAGTAGTGCATCGGGATGATGATGCGGGGCGTGATGACCGCGATCGCCCGGTCGAGGTCCTCAAGGGCGATCGTCGCGTGGGCGCCGGTCAGAGCCAGCAGCACGTCTACCTGGCCGGACAAGATCTCCAGCACCGCCGGGGCGATCGCATTGCCCATGTGCAGCACCCGCACGCCCCCCACGGTGAAGAGATACATCGCGTTGGCGTCGGGATCCCGCCCGAAGTCGAAGGTCAGGCTTTCGCTGGTGGGAAAGGCGCGGATCGGCACGCCGCGTACCGTTATCCCGTCCGACGGGATGTCAAAAAGCGCGTTCACCACGGTCGGCTGACCGCGCACGTGGCTCGGGTCGGAGTGGAACCTGTCGGTCGCCGAGCTCATGATTACGAGGTCCGCCGGCTCGTCGATTGGCGCAAAACCGGACACCCCGGGCGTGTACGGGTCGGTGACGACGCTCACCTCCGGCGTCTCCAGCCGGAAGCTCGCATGGGCGTAGAAGGTAAGCTTCATTCAACGTGGTCCTCCCATCCAGTTCGGGGTGGCGATGGTCCCGGTCAGCCCCCGAGCCTGCGGGTGACCGCGACGCGCTCGGGCATGAGGGCTGCGAGGCGCGCGGGATCGAAAGGTGAGAGATCGACCGTGCTCGCCGCTCCGTCCAGGATCAGCTCGGCCATCGCCTCACCCGTGGCAGGGGCGTTGAGGATGCCCCAGACGCCGTGGCCCGTCGCGACGTAAGCACCTCGGGCGCCCGGGACGGCGCCGATCAGCGGCAGTCCGTCCGCGGTCACGGGGCGGTAGCAGGCTTGGCTGGCGAGGACAGGGGCCCTCGCCAGGACCGGAGACATGCGGTCGCAAAGTGCTTTCAGCCGGTTGATCGCGTTGTCATCGGGAGCAACGAGGTTGGGATCGATCGGGAGGGGAGACTCGCTCGAGATGCCGCACACGTAGGTCGTGCCGTCGGCGCGCGGGAAGACCTCCGGCGAGAGCATCGAGCCGGCCGGCTCCGCATACTCCAGGAACAGGGCTTCGGGTGGGAGTGTCGCAGCGCCGGTTTCGAAAACGAGGCTGTGCCCCTTCAGGCCGTACACCGGCGGCAGCGGCAGCCACCGCGCCGCGAGTATCGACCATGGTCCCATCGCGATTACGACGACGTCGCCTTCCAGTGCCTCGCCCTCGAACTGCACGCCGACCACGTCCCTGTCGCGGCGCAGCAGCCCCGTGGCCTGACCCAGAAGCACCTCGGCGCCCCGCTCCTCAGCCGCGCGCATCATGCCGATGGTGAAGGCGGCTGGATGCACCTGGGCCGTCGTGCCGGCGGATCCGAGCTGTCCGTTGATCGCGACGTCCGACGAAACCCACCCGGGCCCGGCGCCGCGCAGCGTCCGGGCCGTGGACCGGCCCACGGTGCCAGCGTACGTCGTCATCCGCCGGTAGCCCCAGTCGCCGCCTAGCGCCTGCGCGAGCTCAGCATGTAGCGCGAAGCTCCGGCGGGCGAGGGCCATAAGGGGCGTGCCATCACACCAGTCGAGGGCCAGGAACCCGCCCGACTTGCCCGAGGCGGCGCAGGCGACGGTGCTGCGCTCGAGCACGACGACGTCGGCGCCCCTTGCGGCGAGGTGGTAGGCCATGGAGGTGCCGATCACGCCCCCGCCCAGGATCAGAACCCGCATGCCCGCTCCGTCTTGGTTCGATGGCTCCGCCCAGGCTGGCCGAAAGCAGTCTATCTGCCTTTCGGTTAAATGCGCGCAAAGCCGACATGGGCGGTGACCACACCCTACGCCCCCGGGCAGCGCCCGGGTATTCAACGTGATGATCGCCCTGCTGCTGGTTTTCTCCCTCTTGCCGATGCTAGATCAGCGACGTGGTCGATGGGTCGACGATGCAGCACGACCAATGGTCCCTATCGCTTGAAACCGACCCAGACCCGTCACTTCGAGCCAAAATACTCGCCCTCCGCTGCCCATAACGAGAACGCTCGCGATCCCGCTCAGTGGGCTTGCTGGCCGTGACGGCCGGCGACCGAAACGGCAAGATTGTCGGCGGCCTGCGGGCCGCACGGGATACGGCTTTCTGTTCGTCGAACTCCTGACCTTGGGTCCCGCAAAGGGCGCCGGTCTGGGTAGGAAAGTCACGGACGACCCGTGTCGGGACGGGCGGGCACGCGACCGGTGCGGCAACATCCGTCGTGACCGTCGCGGCAAGTGCAGAGGTCGAGAGCATGACCGAGCAGACAAACATCGCCCCGACGCGGAGGCCGCGCCGGAGGTCCGACTGAACATGGGAAATTCCTGTGGCGCCTTCGCGGGCCGCAGACGTGCGCTGCGAAGCCGCGGAAGCAACCACCGGGAAAGGGTGCCAGGCGTGAGGGCTACCCAGCCATCATCTTTCGCTCCTGCGCTTCCGCCCAGGCGCGGTCGAATCGGCCCTCCGCGATCGACTGCAGCGCCGCCGCCTCCTTGTCGCCCTGCTTGCGGGCGGCCTCGATCACTGTGGCGGCGTCCGCAGAGGCGATCGCCAACACGCCGTCCTCGTCGCCGCAGACCAAGTCCCCGGGATTCACCACCATGCCGCCGACCGAAACCGGGACGTTGATCTCGCCCGGGCCGTTCTTGTAGGGACCGCGATGGGTCACGCCGCGGGCATAGACCGGGAAGTCCTTGGCGCGGATCGATCCTACGTCACGGATCGCGCCGTCGATCACCAGGCCGGCCACGCCCAGGCTCTCGGCGAAGGTCGCCATGATCTCGCCCATCAGCGCCTGACCCAGATCGCCGCCGCCATCGATAACCAGCACGTCGCCGGGCCGGCAGAAGTCGAAAGCGCGGTGGATGGCGAGGTTGTCGCCGCCACGGGTGCGCACGGTGACGGCGGTACCGGCCATGGGCTTGGGGCGGTGGTACGGCATGAGCCCGACCGTGCCCGTCACGCGGGCCATGTTGTCGCTGAGCAGGCTGGTGGCGAGGCCGCGCAGGGCGTCGAGCAACGCCGGGTCGGCGGCAGGGGCGGAGGGGTTACGGCGCCAGCCGGGCGGATTCATGCGGCGGCTCCGGTGCGTTGGCGGTCGATCTGGGCGGACAGGCGGCTGTACACGGCGCAGGCGTTGCCCTCGTAGATGCCGGCGCGGTCGGCGTCGGTCAGCCAGGGGACCTGCTGGATGTAGCGCTTGGTATCGTCGAAATGGTGGCCGGTCTCCGGGTCGATGCCCTGGACGGCACCGATCGTCTCCGAGGCGAACAGGATGTTCTCCACCGGGATGACCTTGGCCAGCAGCTCGGTGCCGGGCAGGTGGTAGACGCAGGTGTCGAAGAACACGTTGCGCAGCAAATGGTCCTTCAGCAGCGGCTTGCCCATGTCCTGCGCCAGACCGCGATACCGGCCCCAATGGTAGGGCACGGCGCCGCCGCCATGCGGGATGATGAACTTCAGCGTCGGGAAGTCGGCGAACAGGTCGGCCTCGATCAGCTGCATGAATGCCGAGGTGTCGCCGTTGATGTAGTGCGCGCCGGTGCCGTGGAAGTTCGGGTTGCAGGAGGAGGACACGTGCACCATTGCCGGCACGTTCAGCTCCACCATCGCCTCGTACAGCGGGTACCACCATTTGTCGGTCAGCGGCGGGTCGGTCCAATAGCCGCCGGACGGATCGGGGTTCAGGTTCACGCCGACGAAGCCCAGCTCCTCCACACAGCGCCGCAGCTCGGGGATGCAGTTGGCGGGCGGCACGCCGGGCGCCTGCGGCAGCTGGCCGACGCCGACGAAGTTGTGCGGGAACAGCTTGCAGACCCGGGCGATGAGGTCGTTGCATTCGCACGACCAGACCGCGTTGGCCTCCGCCGTCGAGAGGTGGTGGCCCATGCCGGCGGCGCGGGGGGAGAAGATGGTCAGGTCCGTCCCGCGCTCCCGCTGGATGCGGAGCTGGCCGCCCTCGATACTGGCGCGGATTTGCTCGTCGGTGATGGTGGGGCGCGGCGGGACGGGTGTGCCCGCCTTCACCGCCGCGACCTGGGCGGCACGCCAGGCCTCATGCTCCTTGGGGGAGGTCGTGTAATGGCCGTGGCAGTCGATGATCATGGGCAACTCCGGTTCACGGTTGGCTGCGGAGGCGGCCGGCTGGGAGGGTGGCGCCGCGCTCCGGCGGGGCCACCCTCATGGTGAGCGCGATGATGACGGAAATCACCAGGAACCCGGCGATCGTCAGCAGGGCCAGGTGGAAATCGCCGGTATAGGTGCGGACCAGCCCAATGCTCCACGGGCCGACCAGGCCGCCGAACTGCGCGATGGTATTGATCAGCGCAATCGTGGCCGCCCCGGCTGCCCCGGTGCGGAACGAGGATGCGAGGCTCCAGAACAGCGGGTTACCCGCGTAGATGAACAGGCCTGTGACGCAGAGCAGCGCATAGGCGAGCACCGGCGAGGGAGAGAACGCGCTACCGGTGATGGCCAGGGCGCTCATGCCGTAGACGAACGCCAAGTGCTTCTTGCGATCCCCGGTGCGGTCGGAGCTGCGGCTGATGATGATCGTCCCCAGCACGCCCAACAGCGGCGGCCCGGCGGACAGGAAGCCGACCTGGATGGTGCTGAGGTTGCCCAGGCTCTTCACGATCTGCGGCAGCCAGAGGAAGAGGCCGTAGATCCCGACCAAGGCGCAGCCGAACAGGCAGGCCAGGCTCCAGACCCGGATGTCGCTGGCGACCAGCAGCAGCGAGGGGTGCTTCGCGTCACCCAGCTTGATGCGCTCCTCCGCCAGCTCGTTCTCCAGCCACTCACGCTGCGCGGGGGCAAGCCAGGAGGCGTCGGCCGGGCGCTCGGTCAGCAGGCTCAGGGTGAGCAGGCCGAGCAGCATGGCCGGGATGCCCTCCATCAGGAACATCCACTGCCAGCCCTGCAGGCCGCCCGGCCCGTCCACGTAGGTCATGATCGTGGTCGAGATCGGGCCGCCTAGCACCGCCGAGACCGACCCGGCGATGATGTAGCCACCGACTGCGCGCGCCCGGTAGCGCTCCGGGAACCATTTTGTGAGATAAACGGCGATGCCGGGCAGGAACCCCGCCTCCATCACGCCCAGGCTGAAGCGCAGGATATAGAAGCTCCACTCGTTGAAGACGAAGGCGGTGGCGGCGGCCACGGCGCCCCAGGTGATCAGGATGCGCGCGATCCAGCGCCGCGCGCCGATTCGGTGCAGCAGTAGGTTGCTCGGCACTTCGAGCAGCATGTAACCGAAGAAGAAGATACTGCCGGCGAACCCGAACACGGCCGGGGTAAAGCCCAGTTCCTGATTCATCTGGAGCGAGGCGAAGCCGATGTTGATCCGGTCGAGGTAGTTGAAGAACATCATGGCGAAGATCAGGGGGATTAGCCGCCAATAGACGCGCTTGATCGTGGTGGACTCGATCTCTGGAACCATGGGCATGCCTCCTGAGCGACGGCGCGCGTGCTGCGCCTTTTTCCGCAAGCTGCCGAGGTCGCCGTTGCCCGTCAATGGACCGCGATTTTAGTCTTAGATCGTAGGATGGGTAGCGCTACGCTCACCCGATCTATGGCTTCGATGGGGGGTTCGCCTTGGATGGGTGCCAGGCGCGTGGTGGTGATCAACGCCGTAACTTCCACGATCGCGGCTTCGGCGTCGGCCGCGTCCGGGCACTTGGCGACTAGCGCCACGCCGGTGCCGGTCGCGCGTAGAACGGGCATGAGCCGAAGTCGAGCGCCAGGTGCACGTCTTGCACCGCGCGCAGCCCGTCCGCCACCCGGCCTTCTAGCAGGACGATGGCATACACGACGGGCGACACGATCGGCGGGCCGCCGGCAGCACCCGGCGCCGCACATCGTCGCGGTCGGTCGCTTCGCGGCGCCGCCGAAGGCGTCGGTGACGCCGATGCGTAGCTCCGCCTCCTTGAACAGATCCAGCAGCCCCGTCGTCGACCACCGTCGGACGAGTTCGGTCTTCAGCCCAACCCTGACGGCTCCGCCTGGGGTTCGAGCAGGCTGACCATAGTGGGAAGCCGCCGCGGTGGATCGAGCTGCACCCGCTCGCATGACCTTCGCCTGACTGGCCCCGCGCCGCCGGACCAGCCGCTGTAATGCCCCGCACTGCTCGGTCGTGAGCACAATCAGAACCGGCTTTGGTCCGCACCCCATGACCCTTCCTGCCACAGGCAACCGGACCTACAACCGCCCAAAGGCGTAAGAGACCTTCTAACCCATACCACTAGAAGAACGTCGCGAGTGGTGCGCTCTTTAAGCCGCTGCACGCCCGACGTCTGCTTTCAAGCGATCTGATCGGCGGGCGGAGTGACCGCCATAGGCGCTGAACCGCCTACCGACCAGCTCCTGCTATGACTGCTTCCGGGACGAGCTGGTCAGCTCCGGAGCGACCTACTTGGGTCGCCTGCGGTCATCCAGCAGGACCCTGATCTAACTCCCAAGCCGCCACCGGAAGACGGCCCGTGCCGCGTCGCATATGCAGCACCGCCCCGTTCGGCCGGACGATGCGGGCGCCCTCGGCCGTCAACTCCGCGAGCGTGCCGCCGTCCAGCAGCATCGCCAACCCGTAGCAGTCCACGGCCGCGCCAGGTGCTACAGGATGCAGCCCGAAGGCATCGAACGCCGTCCAGCCCAACGCCAGCAGTTCCGCCCCGTGCCGGTCCAGCAGCCCGGCCGCGTCCAGGCACACACGCCGCCAGCGGGCCGGGGCAAAGCCGAGAGGCGCTCGCATCGTCTGCAACCGGGCCACGCCGTCGTGCCACGGCACCAAGACAGCCGCGATCGGAGGCGGCGGCCGGACATGTTCGATCCAACCGCCTCCCTCTTTCAGCGGCGTGACACTGTTGACACTGCTGACACTAAGGGCCCACGCATTGGCCCTTCCGGCAGCATCTCCCTCTTTCAGCGGCGTGACACTATTGACACTATGGGTAGTCGCAGCCTCCTCCCCCGTCACAGTGTCCACAATGTCCACAGTGTCACAGGCGTTCTTTGCGCGTGTGAGGTAGGCGACGGACCATCGGCTCATGACGCCAGCTCGAAGACGCGGGCATTGACGAGGTAGGCGGCGCGGGCGCGCTGTTGAAAACCGCCGGGTGCTGGAGGCAGCAGCCATCCGGCCTCCACCAGCACGGCGGCGGCAGCGTGAATCACGGCGGCGCTGTTCAAGCCCGGTAGCCGCACCTCCCGCTGCAGACGCCGAACGTGAACCTCTGGGGCGCGCTCACGAATGATCCAGCGGGCGAGCGTGGCAGCGTTGCGATCCGCCGGGCTGGCAGCGGCGTCGCCGTAAACCCGCTCGGCCATCGACAGGAAGTAGCCCGCCACCAAGTCGCAGGCAGCGCCGAAGGCTTCCTCCCCGATCTCTGCCGGGGGCGCGGTCATGCCGCTGCTGCCGCACCAGCGCAGCATGGCGAGCACCAGCGACAGCCGGAGAGCCAGCCCGCGTGCTTTGCCATAGGCAGATTGCAGCAGCCCGCCTGCCTCTTGCTGGCGTCTCTGCATATCCTGCCCAAACGCCTCCATCATGCTGACCGCAGCAGGCGACAGCGGAACTAGGACCGGGCGGGGTGGATCATGCGGTTGCTCGCCGGGTGCCAGTTCGAGCAACCGCAGCTTATCCAGCGCGTCGATTGCCCACGCTACAGCAGGAGGGTTCTGCCCAAGCCGGAAGGGAAGCGGATCAGGCCAGGCCCAGACGAACCGGCCGAGCAATCCGTCGTCCGCCTCACGGAACATCTCCGCCAGCTTGCCTGGTTGCGTGGTGCCCGTCACGGCGACGGCAAGACGCGGGATGACGATCGGCTCGGGCGACTTCACGCGCTCCACGCGGTAGGGGCGCCCGCCATAGGCTTCGATCCAGAACGAGCGGCCTGCGTCGTTGTAGCTGTTCAGGCCCAGCAACCATCCCGCCAGCTCGTCTCGAACGATCATCAGCCCCTTGGGCGCGGCGTTGGCCAGCAGGGCCGCCACCTTCTCGACCGTCACGTCAGACTGGCGCAGGCGGGGAGCCTGGGGTTCAGCGGGGGCAGGTTCGGCCGGCGGCAGGGGAGGCGGATGATGGTTTTTCTGCGCCGTGCGGACATCGGCCTTCCATTGCTCCTGCGCCGCGGTGGCAGCTTCGGCCGCAGCCCGCCAGTCGCGCAGGCGGTCGGGGAAGTCTCCCATCATGCGCTGCTCGATCACCGGCAGCACGTCGCGCAGGAGGCAGTCTGCACCGGGGCTTTTCGAGGACCCGCTATCTCCCACTGAGCCGGCCCAAATATGCGGTGGCTCCATCCACCCCGGCGTGGCCTGCGCCCACCGCGCGTGCCCGATCAGCGCTGATGAGCTTGCCAGCAGCGGTACCGCCACATAATCCGGCGGCGCGGCGGCGGCTTCTGCGGCGGCGCTGATCCATGTCGCCCACCCCGGCCCGAACACGTCCAGCGGCAGCGCAGGAGGCGCGCGGCGGTTGAGGTGCAGGAGGCTCATGTCGGGGTTGGCAAGCAGCTCGGGGTCCGGCTGCGGCGCCTCGCTCGACACTCGCGTGCGGGGGCCGGCGTCCTTGGCTGCCTCTTTACCGTAAATGTCGACGATGCACCGGTCCAGATCGGCAGCTCGGGCTGACCAGCGCCCATCGCGCAGGGCAGTGGGGACGGCGTTCATGGCGTCGACGATGCGGGCTTTTGCGTCCAAGAGAGGCAAGCCGGCCAGCGCCCATTTTCCGATCAGACGCATGGCGCTGCCGTGATAGCTCGCGCCGGTGGCAATCTGCTCAAGCAGCGCGGCTTCGTCGGCAGGACCGGACGTGAACGGCTGCGCTTGGCCGTTGCCGTTTGAATGAGGCTTGCCCAGCCAGATTTCGTCGAGATCGTCGTGCAGGTCGATCGGCGTGCCGTCGATCAGCTTAACTCGGTGCGACGGGTTCGCGGCGATGCTGCCATAGTAGTAACTCTGTGAGAGGGTCCAGCTTTCCCCGGCGAGAATACCGCGATACAGCCCGTTCAGCCGACCCAGCATCCTGGCCCGTAGATCCGGCGGCATCTCCTGCGACAGCGGACACAGCACGCGCCACCGCGGCGCGTCTTCGGTGTGGGAGGGGCTCGTGTAGATCAGCGCCAGGATGCCCGCCTTCGTCGCGATCTCGACTGCCACAGAGAAGCTGACCTCCTCCCCATCGTAATCGGCCTCAATTCCCGTGACGGCCAGCACGTTGGCGTCGTGCCGCAAGCTGTTCTTGGGAATGGTTCGGATGTCGCCGAACTTCGCCAGCTTGAGCCAGGGCAAGTCCGCTTTCTGCGGGGCCGTGACCGTTTCGATGCACCGGGCCAGCGCCTCCAGCGACCAGTCGGCCTCATCTTTTACGGTAGCGCTGTAGCTCTTGAAGAAGGTGATTGGAAATCGCGACGCCGTGCTGTCTACGTTCATGACGTCACCTCGGGGTGGGCGGCTCGCACCGCGTCCACGATCGCGGCGTTGAACGCGTCCTGGTCGCTCCGGCTGGTGAAGCCGATCGTCGGGGTAAACTGCGGCTTGCCGGCGGCGTCGCACAGTTGCGTGCCATCGCGCCCCAGCATCGGGCGGCCTGGTGGGTAGGCCCAGGCCTTCGCCTCTCGAACGTGGATCGCCACGTCGTGCACGATCAGCCCCAGTTCGGGCAGGGTCACACGGGCGAAGCCGCGAAGGGTGTTCCGCTCCATTGGGCGGAAATCGTTTAGATAAACAAGCATGATGCAGGCTCCTTGGCCTGCCCAGCGATTGAGCCCACGCGTCGGATCGGGTATGGTCATCGAGCCTGACAAGCACAGTGCCTGCCCGATCCGCCGCCGGTTCCTCACGGGGCCGGCGGTTTCGTTTCAGGCAGCGCGACGGGCTAGCGGCAGCTTGGCGACATAGGCGCGCAAGCTGTCCCCGACGATAAGCGTCCGGCGGCCTGCCTTGCGGGCTTCCAAATCGCCAGATGCGATCAGCAGGAAAAGCCGGCTTCGGGCTAGCCCGCTGGTCTCTCGGGCACCCTCGATGGTGTAGGCAAGAGGTTCAACTTTACTGCGTTCAGACATGCTAATTCGTCCTGTTTGGTCTCAAGGACGATGGAGGCGAGCGTTTCGCGGTAACATGAGGGGTATCTGCGAAATCGTATTTTTTGGCTACATCCAGCAGGTTTCGCGCCTGTTGCTTGGCGGCGTCAACGGTTGCGATGTCCGCCGGTCGTTTCGCGCGCTCTTGCGCCAAGTCGGCCGCCATCTCTCGCTGAGCTTCCGGCGCTTTGCCGTCTTGAACCCGGTAGCGCCAATTCAGGCATTGTTCGGCAGTGATCCGCGCGTGACCTGGGTCCTTCATTCCGCGGCGTGAAATCTCGGTTGCAAGCCAATTAGCTGCATCTTTTAGGGGCATCCCGGCGGCGATAAGTGTGTTCAGCGCTCCAACGATTTGCCCACGGATTAGGTCACGAAATAGGTTAGTTGGCTTTCCACCTGATTTCTTCGGTTTATCTAGTAATGGCGACTTCGCTCCCTGTATCTTATCATGCAAAGCTGCGAACAGCAGCTCCAGCGGTTAGGTAAGTCCGTCACGCCGGACAACAGGGTCGATGTGTAGAAAGTCCAAAATGCTTGCCAGCGCGTTTGTACATTTTAGCAGCGGATCGCACGGACTACCTTCTTCATCGACCGCCTGCAAAGAATTCCTGAGTTCCTGCACAAGCTTCAGATACTGCCCCACATCGAGAATGTGTTCGTTCACATTCGGTGCGTGCTCGTCTGACGCCTCGGTCGTGGTAATCGTCTCTCCAGCCTCGTCCATGGTCGCATCCCATGTTCAGGGTTAGGTGCGGATCGGGGTTGGCTCCCCGTCCGCGCCGCCCGTGTGTTGCCCGGTGCCGCCGGGCGCGGGTTACGCCTGTCGCCGCATAGGCACTACGTCCCCACGGCACTTGGCAGCCGGCGGCAGAACACAGCCCAATCCGCCATCAGCCGCGTCCGCTTGTCGAATAGGTCGCCACGCTGATAAGCGGCCTCCACTTTGTCTCGGACGACGTGCGCCAGGGCGGCCTCTGCCAACTCGCGGGGATGGTTTGTGCTTTCGGCGCACCAATCGCGGAAGGTGGAACGGAAGCCGTGAACCGTGATGTCCGCCCGTCCCATTCGACGCAACAAAGCCGACATGGCAGCCGTCGAGAGGGGCTTGCCGAGGCGCGCACCGGGGAACACAGGCCCATCGGCATTGGCAGTCCGCTCCGCATCCATGGCGCGCAGCACGTCCAGTGCCGGATCGGACAGCGGCACCCGATGTTCCCGCCCTGCCTTCATTCGGCTGCCGGGAACGATCCAAATTGCGGCGGCCAGGTCGATCTCTGACCAGCGTGCTTCCACCGCCTCGCTAGTGCGGCAGGCAGTCAGGATCGTGAACGCCAGCGCTCGTGCAGCGGTGCAGCCATGCCCCGCCAGTTGGACCATGAAGGACCCTATGGCGGGCCATGGCAGCGCCGCGTGGTGCTTCACCTGGATGTTTTTGGCCGGCGACGAAAGAAGGTTCTGAATGTGCCTCCGCCAACGGGCCGGGTTGTCGCCCGCCCGCCAGCCGCGGGAGGTGGCGTAGTCGAGAACGGCCTCGATGCGGCCGCGGACACGCGATGCCGTCTCCGGCTTGGAGCGCCAAATCGGCCCAATCACCTTGATCACCGCTTCGGTGTCGACGCGCGCAACCGCCATTGGCTTAAGCGATAGGGCGTAGGTGTCCAGCGTCGTGCGCCATTGCGCCGCGTGCTTGGCATTGCGCCAGCTGTCCCGGTGGGATGCAATGTACAAATCCCCTACCTCGCCAAAGGTCATTCCGGTCGACCGTGCCGACGCCTTGGCGTCCCGCCGCCGGGCGATCGGGTCAACCCCGACCCTGACTAGCCCGCGGGCCTCACGCGCTAGGTCGCGTGCGTCAGCAAGCGGCACGTCGTCCGCTGGACCTAGGCCCATCTCTCGCGCCTTACCGCCGAAGGTGAAGCGGAAGCACCAGCTCCGATGATCGGCATCCCGAACCTGAAGCCAAAGGCCCCCACCATCGCCATAACGGCCCGGCGCCTTTAGTCCCTTCACCTTTAGTGCGTTCAGCTTGCTCACGTCCCAGCCCACACATTCTAGTCCACGGATCAGCCCATGGATTCGATCGCGTTTATACGGGATGGTGCGGGACGGTGCCAGACAACTTTGTTATGTGACAACAGCTTAGAAAGTATGAAGTGGGATTATCGGGGATAGTCTGGGACGCTAGTTAGGCGGAGTGACGCGCACCCGCACGAACCTTTCGCTGCAAGGGCAGACGGGCGTGGCCAGGTACTATGTCAGCGGCGGCGGCGGCCTGTACCGCGGCCGGAGCGTCGGCAACAACACCGAATACGATGCCGCCGCCGGCGTCAGCGTCCCGGTTTTCCGAGCTGGAGCGAACGAGATCGATTTGGGACTCAACCTGGTGTATTTTGGCTTCGACAAGAACCTGTCCGGTTTTTCACTCGGCCAGGGCGGCTACTTCAGTCCGAAATACTTCGGGGCCGCCTTGGTCCCGATCACCTTCAAGGCGCATCCAACCGCTGATTTCAGCTACTCGATCGGCGGGTCCCTGGGCGTGCAGACTTACTCGGTGGCGGCGAACCCTCCGGGCTGGCCGATGGTCGCCACCGCAGGCTTCGGCAAGGGGGGCTCGACCGGGCTGGCCGGCGGTGCCAGCGCCGAAACCGACTACCGTATCAAGCCCAACCTGCACATCGGCGCGCGCGGCAGTTTCCAGCGAACCGGAAACTTCACCGAAGGCACCGGACTGCTCTATGCCCGTTATACGTTCACCCCGTCCGATTGAACTCAAAAGGAACGCGTTTGCCGACACAGCCCTCTTCCCAAATGCCGGAGTTCCGCCTGTTCCTGCGCGCCCTCGCCGAGGAAATCGATAGCCTAGCCGCACCTGGCGAGCGGGACGACCTGCTTCGCGGCGTCGGCGCGCGCATGGCCAAGCTGATGCCGGTTCCTCCCGTGGAGTCGCTGGCCGCGCTGGAACTGGAGATGAACGACGTTCTGGCCGGCGTGGGCTGGGGACAAACGCGGCTCGACTTGGACGAGGCCGAGCGCTTGGTGACGATCACGCACACCGGCCTGCCGCGGACCGGCTCGCTCGGCGACCCTCCCGGAACCTGGCTTTCGGCCGTGTTGGAAGGGCTCTACAGTGCCTGGATGGCCCAACAGCCGGGCAGCACGGCTACCCTGGCCGCCCGGCGGACCAGCTTGGGCGACGTGATCACCTTGCAGTTCGGCCGGGTCTGATCAGCGGGTCGGGCGAGGCGGAGTCGCGGCGTAATCATAGAACCTGCGGCCTGCCTTGCGGCCGAGCCAGCCAGCCTCGACATACTTCACCAGCAGCGGGCAGGGACGGTACTTGCTGTCCGACAAGCCTTCGTGCAGCACTTGCATGATCGACAGGCAGGTGTCCAACCCGATGAAATCGCCCAGCTCCAACGGGCCCATCGGATGATTGGCGCCGAGCTTCATCGCGGCGTCGATGCTGGTGACGCTCCCGACGCCCTCATACAAGGCGTAAACCGCCTCGTTGATCATCGGCACCAGGATGCGGTTGACGATGAAGCCCGGAAAGTCTTCCGAAACGGCGGTGGTCTTGTGCAGCCGGGACGCGAGCGCCTGGACCGCCTGGAAGGTTGGCTCATCGGTCGCGATGCCGCGGATGACCTCGACCAGTTTCATGACCGGCACCGGGTTCATGAAATGCATGCCGATGAACTGCGCGGCCCGGTCGGTCGACGCGCCCAACCGCGTGATGGAGATTGAGGACGTGTTGGTGGCCATGATGCAGGACGGATGGAGGAATGGCATCAGCGTGCGGTAGATCGCGCGCTTGACGTCCTCCTTTTCCGTCGCGGCCTCAATGACGAAGTCGGCATCGGCGAAAGCGGCGTAGTCGGTGCTTGTCTTGATCAGGTGGAGCGCGTCGGCCTTGCCGGCTTCGGTGATGGCGCCTTTGGCCACCTGACGGTCCATGTTCCGGGCGATGCCGGCCACCGCACGGTCCAGCGCCTCCTGCTTCATGTCGAGCAGGGTGACGGGCAACCCGGACAACGCGCAAACGTGGCTGATGCCGCTGCCCATCTGCCCAGCGCCGATCACTCCAACACGCCTGATCACGGCCGCTGGCTTGTCGATCAGCCGCGCTCCAGTTCCGCCTGCAGTTCCGGCAGCGCAGTGAACAGGTCGGCCACCAAGCCATAGTCGGCCACCTGGAAGATCGGCGCGTCCTCGTCCTTGTTGATGGCGACGATGATCTTGCTGTCTTTCATGCCGGCCAAATGCTGGATCGCGCCGGAGATGCCGATCGCGACATACAGGTCAGGCGCCACGATCTTGCCGGTCTGCCCCACCTGGTAGTCGTTCGGCACATACCCGGCATCCACCGCCGCACGCGAGGCGCCGACCGCGGCCCCCAGCTTGTCGGCAATGGGATCGAGCAGCTTGAAGTTGGCGCCGTTCTGCATCCCGCGCCCGCCGGACACCACCACGCGCGCCGCCGTCAATTCCGGCCGCTCGCTCTTGGACAGCTCGGCCGAAACGAACTTGGACATCGTGGACGCCTCGGTCGCAGCGACGTCCTCGATCGTGGCAGAGCCACCATCGGCGGCAACCGGGTTGAAGCTGGCGGCGCGGACGGTCATGACCTTCTTGGCATCGCTGGACTTCACCGTCGCCATCGCGTTGCCGGCATAAATCGGGCGCACGAAGGTGTCGGCGTCGATCACGTCGGAAATGTCGCTAATCGGCTGCACGTCGAGCAGGGCGGCCACCCGCGGCATGACGTTCTTACCAGTCGCGTTCGAGGCTGCAAGCAGGTGGGTATGGTGCGGCGCCATCGAGACCAGCAAGGCGGCGAGCGGTTCGGCCAGCGCGTGTTCATAAACGGCCGAAGCCGCCTTGTGCACCTTGGTCACGCCGTCGAGCTTGGCTGCGGCCTGTGCTGCAGCGTCCACGTCGGCGCCCGCGACCAGCACGTGAACCTCGCCCAGCTTGCGCGCGGCGGCAACCGCGCTGCGCGACGGCTGCTTGATGCCGTGATCGTCAAAATCCAGGAGCACAAGCGACGTCATGTCAGATCACCTTCGCTTCGGTTCGCAATTTGTCGACCAGTTCGGCGACCGAGCCGACCTTCTTGCCAGCGACCCGCTTGGGCGGCTCGGCGACGCTGACCAAGGTCAGGCGCGGCGCCGGATCGACCCCCAGCGCCTCGGGCTTGATGTTCTCGACCGGCTTCTTGCGCGCTTTCATGATGTTGGGCAGCGACGCGTAGCGCGGCTCGTTCAGCCGGAGGTCGGTGGTGATGATGGCCGGCATCGTCAACGCCAGCGTTTCCAGCCCGCCATCGATCTCACGCGTGACGGTCAAGGTGCCGTCGGCGATCTCGATCTTGCTGGCGAACGTGCCCTGCGGCCAGTCGAGCAAGGCGGCCAGCATCTGGCCGGTCGCGTTCATGTCGTCGTCGATCGCCTGCTTGCCCATGATGATCAAGCCCGGCTGCTCGCGGTCCGCCAACGCTTTCAGCAGCTTGGCGACAGCCAACGGCTGCAGCTCGACGTCCGTTTCGACCAGGATGCCGCGGTCGGCCCCCATGGCGAGCGCCGTGCGGATCGTCTCGCCGCAAGCGGCGACGCCCATGGAGACCGCGATCACCTCGGTGGCGATGCCTTTCTCCTTCAGGCGCACGGCTTCCTCGACCGCGATCTCGTCGAACGGGTTCATGGACATCTTGACCCCGGCCGTTTCGACGCCGGTGCCGTCCGCCTTGACGCGGACCTTGACGTTGTAGTCGACGACCCGCTTGACGGGGACAAGGAGCTTCATGAGGGTGCCGTCTGTTCCTGAAAGTGGAAGGCGCGCTGGCAGGGCCGCGCAAGCCCGGTCATCTGATGACCTGAGATTAGGAGGGGGGTTGCGCGAGTGTCAAACCGGGTTGCGCCCATCGGCATCAGCTCCGCAACAGGCTGAGAAGCACGACGAACAGCAGCAGCGCGCCAGCCTGCAGCAGCACGCGCCAGCGCATCAGGACGTTCGACCGCCGCGGATCGCCGCTGCCGCGGGCCATGCCGATCAGGCCTGCGAACAGCACGCCGACCACCCCGAGCATCATCAGGACCACAAGCATCGTCAGCACGACTTTCATCCTCGCGAGATGGTATTCATCGGCCGTATATGAAGGCCACGCACGACAACGGCGCGCAGATCGGTTGACAGCCGCCAGTGCCCTAGGGACGGTCCCGCGCATGAGATACGTCTTAGCGTTCCTGCTCCTGCCGGCGTTCATCCTGCCGACCACCGGCGCGCAGAGCCAAATCGCGCTGCCCAGCACGCTGCAAGCAGCACCTGCCAAGCCAGCCGACGTGCTGACCCCCGCGCAGGCGCAGCAGGTCCTTGACGTGCTGAAGGACGACAAGAAGCGCGCCGAGTTCACCTCCGTGCTGGAGAACATGGTCCGTGCCGTGCCGAACGTGGCGCCAGCCAAGCCGCCTTTGGCGCCGGACAGCCTGGGCGCGCAAATCCTGGTCCAGGGGTCCACCTGGCTGACCGACGTGGCCGACGAGGTCACCGCGACGACGGAGGTCGCGAGCAACCTGCCGTTGCTCGGCCGCTGGCTGATCGGCACCGCCGGCAACCCGGCGGCGCGCGACCAAGTGCTGGATGCCGCCTGGAAGCTGGCCGTCGTGATGGCGTGCGCGTACGGGGTCGAGCGGCTGGCGCGCCGGGGATTGGCGCGTCCACGGGCGGCCATCGAGCGCGGCGCCCCGGCCAGCGACCACGGGCCGCCCGGCGTCGAGGACGACGCGGCCGAGATCACCACCGGGCTCGATGCGGCAGAGGCGGGCGAGACCGAAATGCGCGCGCGCCGCCGACGGTTCAGCCGTGCTTGGCGATTGTTGCGCCGGCTGCCCTATGTCCTCGCGCATTTGATGCTGGAATTGGTCCCGGTCGCGCTGTTCGCCGCCGTGGGCAACCTCCTGCTCGGGGTACCCTTGCTGGGCGCGATCACGAACACGAAGCTGGTCATCCTCGCCGTGGTGGACGCCTATGTGCTTTGCCGGGTCATCATGTGCCTCACCCGCATGTTCGTCACGCCCTACACGCCCCGGCTGCGGCTCGTGCAATGCACCGACGCGACAGCGCTGTTCGTCGTCACCTGGATGCACCGCCTGGTCATCGTCGCCGTGTTCGGCTTCGCCTTGGCGGAGGTTGGCTTGTTGTTCGGGCTCTACCGGGCCGCCCACGACACGCTGCTGAAGATCGTCGGCCTGATCGTCCACCTCATGCTGGTGGTGATGGTGCTGCAGAAGCGAAGCGCCGTTGCCGCCCATATCCGGGCCCGGCGGCAGCAGACCGGGATTGTCGCCATCCTGCTCAACCGACTTGCCGCGGGGTGGCACCTGATCGCCATCTTCTACATCGTCGCGCTCTGGGTGGTGGGCGCCGCGGAAATCCGCGATGGCTATACCCGGCTGTTGCACTTCGCCGTCGCGACCACGATCATCACGATCACCGCGCGGCTGATCTCGATCGTGCTGCTCGGCGGCCTCGACCGCGCGATGCGGATCGGTCCGGAGATGGCGGCCCGCTACCCGGGGCTGGAGCCGCGGGCCAACCGTTATTATCCCGTGCTGCGGGTCACGCTGTCGGCCGTCCTGCTCTCGGCCACGTTCATCGCGCTGTTGGAAGTGTGGGGCCTCGAGCCACTCGCCTACTTCACCACGGGCCAATTGGGGCAGCGGACGCTCTCGGCGTTGACCACCATCGGCCTTGCGGTCGTGGTCGGCCTCGTGGTGTGGGAGGCAACCAACGCATCGGTCGAGAACCACCTTGCCGCGCTTACCCGGCAAGCGCAGGTCGCCCGTTCCGCCCGGCTGCGCACCCTGCTGCCGATGCTGCGGACGGCGCTGCTCGTGACCCTTCTGATCGTCGTGGGCCTGGTGGCGCTGAGCGAGATCGGCGTCAACATCGCGCCCCTGCTGGCCGGCGCCGGCGTGCTCGGCCTGGCGATCGGCTTTGGTTCGCAGAAGCTGGTGCAGGATCTCATCACCGGGTTGTTCCTGCTGCTGGAGAACACGATGCAGGTCGGCGACGTCGTAACCGTCGGCGGGCTGACGGGCACGGTGGAAAACCTGTCGATCCGCACCATCCGGCTGCGCGCGCTGGATGGGGCGGTGCACATCATGCCGTTCAGCTCCGTCACCACCGTCACCAACCAGACGCGGGATTTCAGCTACGCCCTGACCGACGTGACGATCGGGCTGGACGAGGAGCCGGACCATGCGGCCGACCTGCTGCGGGCGATCGTCAAGGAGATGCGGGCGGAACCGCGCTGGGCCGACTCGATCACCGCGGATTTGGACGTGATGGGCGTCCAGGCATTCGAGGCGACCGCCTGGCTGCTGCGGGTCCGCATCCGCACCACGCCGTCGCAACGCTGGGCGGTCAGCCGCGAGTTCAACCGGCGTATCAAGTACAAGTTCGACGAACTGGCGATCCAGAGCCCGCTGACGGCCTACAAAGTGCAGGGCTGGTTGCCACCTGGGGCTGAGCGGCCAATCCCGGCGCCGCCGCCAATGCCGCACATCGAGAGGGCAGCCGAATGACCAACCCCGTTCTCACGCGCCCCAGCTTTGCCGAACTGCTGGCACGCGATGGGTTTGCTTTCGTCCATGCGGCAGAGATGGGCAGCGTGCTCGACGCCAATGGGATGCAGGGGTGGGCTGCTTTCGCCGCCAGTTGGGACGACCTCGGGCTGGACACCTACATGGCCGATGGCGGCCGTTATCGCCGTCGCCGCCACGCCGCCTTCGCTGCGACCGCGGACGGCATCACCCGCAAGCCGCACCAGCCGCATTATCAAAGCCGCGATTACAATCTGCTGAATGGCGGCATCGCCCGGTGGTTCGACCCGGTGTCGGACGAGGTCGGCGTCTCAGCGGCGCTGACTGCGATCCTGGGCGCCTGCCACCATCTGTTCGCCACCCTGTCGCCAATCCCCGACCCTTGGCACGTCGAGGTCCACCAGTTTCGGATCGAGGCGCAACCGGGGGTGCAGGGGCGGCCCACCCCGGAAGGCATGCACCGCGACGGCGTGGACTGGGTGCTGGTGCTGATGATCCGACGCGAGAACATTGCCAGCGGCGAGACGACCATCCACGACCTCGACCGTCGCCCGCTCGGCAGCTTCACCCTTGCCTTGCCGATGGATGCGGCGTGGGTGGACGACAGCCGCGTGTTCCATGGCGTCACCCCGGTCGAACCACGCGACCCAGCCGCTCCGGCGTTCCGGGACGTGCTTGTGGTCACGTTCCGGAAAGAGCGGCTTGGGGCTGTCCGTTAAGCCTGGGGCTGGCCGTTAAAAGGAGCAGGCCTTCTTGTAGCGGGCCTGCTCGGTCGGCCCGGTGACGGTGGCGCACCAATCTGGGCGATCGGTCGCCTCGGGAACCCGCGTCGCCACCGTATTGGGCGACGGTTGGGCGGCAATTGCCGGGTTCGGAGATATTGGCTGCGGGTAGGTCATAGAGGCCCCGGTCGTCTGCGGCGCAACCGGCGTGGCGAGGGCGACGGAGACGACCTTGGGGCGGCCTTGCGGACAAAGGTAGCCAAGCGCCTCGAACGCAGCGTGGTTGTCGTCGTCCTGGCACATCCGTGCAACGGCGACGTCGTCATGACCGAGTGCGTGCCAGGCAGCGGCGTCGCTGCGGCGCTGGCATCCCGGGTCGTTACGGCCGAACGTGAAGCTGAGGCCGATAGGACCGCCTGCACCGCTCGCGCCGACGCCGATCAAGCAGGGATTGGCGCCGGCGAAGTAGCTGCCTTGGACGGAGGGGGTGGAATATTCATGGCCGCTGTAGCGAAGATCGGTCGTGCCCGCCGAGCCATTGCCGTTAGCGCCGCCGGTTCCGGTGCCGTTGGTCCCGTTGCCCGTCCCTGTGTAGGCGTTGAGGGTGGTGGTGGTGGTGGTTCCCGTTGTACCGGTCGTGGTCTGCGCCGACGCGGCGCCGGCCAGAGTGGCAAGCATCAACAAGCCTGAGCTGCCGGCAGCGCGGCAAACAGGCAGAATGCAGAAGCGATGACCATACGCATTAGAAGAATCCCATTGCATCGAGTTTTAATTTTGGGAATTCTTCCAGCTGAACATGGCCTGTTCGACCGTGGTCACGCCGTTGCTTGTGAGGGACGGGAAGAAACACCGCCTTGTCGAAAGCCATACTCATTCGGCAAAACAGCGATTAGCAGGTCGTTAAGGTTTACGCAACAAAAAATTAACCACTAGGATCTTCACCGCAGCAAAAACTCCCAGCAACGCAAGCGAGCGAACATGCCTGATCCGACCTACCGAACGAGCCTGCCAAGCGACCGCAGATCCGATGCCTCTGCTATGGACGTCATGAGCGCCCTGCTCGCGCGCAACTGGTGGGCGGTCGCCGCACGCGGCATTTTCGCCATCCTGTTCGGGCTTGCGGCATTCACTCTCCCACTCGTCACCATTGCCTCGCTGGTCCTGCTATTTGCCGTCTACATGCTGGCGGACGGCGTGTTCGCCATCGTCGCCGGACTTCGCGCGGCCGCACGGCATGAGCGTTGGACGTTGCTGATCCTCGAAGGTGTTGTCGACTTGCTCGCCGGCGCGGTGGCACTGCTGGTGCCCAGCACGGCGGTTCTGGTCCTGGTCACCCTGCTCGGCCTGTGGGCGGCGGTCTCCGGCGGGCTCTTGCTGGCCGCTGCGTTCCGCCTCCACGCCGGGCATGGGCGCTGGGTGTTGGCGTTGTCGGGACTGGTCTCGCTCGTGTGGGGCATCGTGCTGTATGCCTCGCCGGTCGCAGGCGCCTTGGTGCTCACCTGGTGGCTGGGCGGCTATGCCTTGGCGTTCGGCGTGCTGCTGCTGGTGCTCGCATTCCAGCTACGCGGCCGCCACGGGGCGCCGCCGCAGGGCGTCACCACGATGCCCTGACGGCGCTGCCGCTATCCGCCCAGTGCCAATTGCACGACGCGCACCACCACCAAGCCGACCGCCAGCAGCAAGTAGCCGCGCAGCACGATCATCCAGGTGCGCGTTGCCCCCGTGAGCTTGGCCGGCGCCAGTTCCGCCAGCGGCCGCATGCGCCAGGTCGAGCGCAGCGCGCGGTCGATCGACAGCTGCGCCGACTTGGTGCGCAGCGCGAGGGTGACCCCGGCGCCGAGCAAGGCCAGCGTCGTTCCACCGCCGAGTATCCCGAGAATCTGCTCGCCGGAGATGGTCGGGTAGAGCACCGATGCCGTCAG
>JAABUX010002255.1_pt1 | contig 27527 bp, 18 predicted proteins | sample 5561851 | NCBI WGS metagenome assembly JAABUX01 (sample SAMN10711883, study PRJNA513361) | rock metagenome | isolation source: Antarctica rocks | place: Antarctica: Victoria Land, Richard Nunatak red sandstone | collected 2016-01-03 | reverse complement strand
TGCGATCGGTCATCGAGACCACGACGAGGACCTCGGGGGCGGCGCAGAACGCGTTCACGGTAAGCAGTCCGAGGTTCGGCGGGCAGTCGACGAGGACCAGGTCGTAGTCGCCGATGTGCCCGGCCAGGGCGTCCGCCAGGTACCGCTCTCGCATCATCTCGCCGCCGAGCGTGAGCTCGACGTCGCCCATCCGCTCGGTGCCGATCGCGAGGTCGACGCCGGGCGCGACGCCGGACGCGATCGCCCCCGGCAGCTCGCAGGCCCCCACGAACACGTCATAGAGGGTGCGCGGCTGGGTTTCCGGATCGATTCCCAGCATCGTCGTGGCGTCGGCCTGAGGATCGACGTCGATGACGAGCACGTGCAGGCCTCCCTCCCCTGCGGCAGCCGCCACGTTGACCGCGATCGTGCTCTTGCCCGTGCCCCCCTTCTGGTTGGCGACCGCAATCACTCGGGTTCTACGCGCCATCGCTGTTGATTCGCCTCGCACTCGTCCGATCCTGCCCCCAACCACCCTAGCAACCTACCAAGCACCCTCGCTTGTAGCCTAGCAGGCAACCTAGCAGGCAACGAACCGACCGTGCAAGCAACCAAGCCGGCGAGCGGCAGCGTAGACGTGCGTTCGGGCAGCGTCCCGCCTCCGTCGAGCTGCAAAAACCGACGTAGGGCGTAGCGTCTGCGGGGTGATCTGAGCCGTCAGACTGCAGGGGTGGCGCGTAGCTCGCTATCGATCCAGGTTGAGCTCGTCGAGGGGGGCGGGCGGACGTTGTGGCCGCGCCCGGGTCGCGTGTTCGCGGCCGCGCGCTCACACACGTTCGCGGCGCTGGCCGATGCGATCGACACGGCGTTTGCCCGCTGGGACCGTGCGCACCTATGCGCGTTTAAGCTCGCCGACGGCACCCGCGTCTGCGGTCCAATCGCGTCGCTCGGAATCATCCCCAGCTCGCCGTTGGCGTACTGGGGCTGGGCCAGCTCTGGGTCCGGTGGCAGTGGTCGACGGTGCATAAGTGCGTCCAGTCGTCGCCCATGTCAAAGGTGTAGAGCAGCTGTTTCGCCGGCGGTCAGCCGGCTCAGCCGCGTGGCGCTGGCGAGCACCGAGCCGGCGGGCGGGTCATCCCGCCTCGAGCGCCCGACCGTACTGGTCGGGAATCTCGCCCCCGATTTGCCGCCGCTGCGCCCATTTTGGGGCCCGCGCCCGCCGTGACCGAGCGCAACCGCGGCAGCCGACACTGACTCAGGGTTCTGTCGTCCGGCCCGGATACGTTGGTTGAGGTCTATGACGCCGCAGGCTCAACCCACGATTGACGAGGCACTCAGCCAGTTTCTGGCTGAGCAACACGAGCGCCTGTCGGAGCGCACCTTTCGCAACTACGATTACGTGGTCGAGCTGCTGCGCCACAGCCTCGACGGGTACGCATACAGCTCGCTGGATGACAGCGAGGGTCGGCGCTGGCAGAAGGCGTTTGATTCCGGAGACGAGCAAGCGTTCTGTCGGCTGTTCGGGCCCGAGAAGATCCCCGAGCACCTCGGCGAGTTCCTGGACTACTTCATGGTCCGCAAGGTGATCGCCGGCCAGGAGCTGCTCAGGGCATCGGGCACGGTGACCGGCAAGCTTGTGCGCTGGCTCGCCGCCCGCGGGTACGTCGACGCGGAGGCGGCTGAGGACGCGACTGAGCGTGCGCACGATGCCTCGCGCGACCTGCCGACGGCCGATCGTCTCGGCAGCCTGCTCTCAGACGTCGCTGACCGCGCACCGGAGATCGACATCGATGCGCTCGACGAAGAAGACTGGGTCGAGGACAGCCTTCAGATCAGCGACGTGCAGCCGGGCCAGATCTGGTTTGAGGGCGACATCGGGCCGATCACCGTCCCACGAAAGGTAAGTGATCTCGCTCGGCCCGGATGGTCGGTATTCGTGACGCTGGCGCGGACGGCAGGAAGCTGGCACCTGCTCGAGGTCGGCTTCGTCTATCCCTGAGAAGCGGTCTGGGTCTCCGTAAGCCGCGGCTCGAATGATGGCGCTCTACCGCTCGCGCGCGGAGGGGGAGATCTCGCGTCCGTTCGCCACGGCGGTCGCTGTAGGCCTCGGGGCCGACCATCAGAGCGTCGCTGTACCCGGCCGGACTGGCCGCTTCGCCGTCGCTGGCCGGTCGCCAGCCGATCAGACGCGCTGTGAGGCGATGTGCGGGCCTGCAGACGGGGCGCCCTGACCGATTCGTCTCGGCGATTCGCTACGGAGCTTCCGCCTCGGCAGGCGGCGCGTCGGGGCCGTTCTCGTCCTGGCGCTCCCGGTTTCGATCAGCCTCACGGGCAGGCCGCGGGAGCGGGCATTGCGCGCTAGCGGGCCCTCCTGGCAGCCGCGGGAGCGCGCCGCCGTATCTCAGGCGTTGGCTCATCGACGAGCATCGAGGGTGGAGACGGTTGGCGGGGGCATGGGAGGGTCGGTCGCGCGCGGAGAAGAGGTCTCGCGTCCATGACTCGGCTGGGAAGAACGCGCGCGGAACACTGCCCGGGCAGACGGTGCTGGATGAACGGCCGAGTCACCCGCGCGCGGAGAAGCGACGCGGCGCCCTCGCGTCCCTGCTCGGGAAAGGTCCCGCGCGCGCGGAGAAGAGGGTGTGCCAGACGCGGTGGGCGCCCCGCTGAAGATCCTCGGCGCCAGCGTCGGCGCGTGCCGGCACGGCGCGAGCGGCGCAATCGGCCTCCGGGGTAACAGTCGCGCTACGGGCGGGTGCGACGCCCGGCGTCCAGCTCTCTGCGTGATGCTGCAACCGCGCTGCCGTACGACGGGTTGAAACGAAGGCGGTAAAGGTCCTGATGCTCTGCTCGATAATCCTCGTTATGACGAGCCGAATCGGAAAAACGTCTGTCAACAGGGCGATTTCGGCGTCCTCACGTCAGGCCATTATGACAACTGCGGGTTCGTCGAGCTGGCCGTGAGGCCGTACGAGATGGCGCCACGCAAGCCGGCGAATGAACCGGTGGGCGCCCGAAGGCTGTACTCGCCACCAGCGGGACCGGGCGAAAGCCGATGATGACTTACTGCCCGGCTCGAGTGCCCGCGACTACGGGATGAATCGCGGGAGAGCAGAGTTTTGCCGAAACTCCCAAAGTGACCGAGCGCCGATCGCCCGGCGGAATAATCGCAAGCTCGTTGTAGGACGGGCAGCGCATCTGCGGCTGGCCCGGAACCGGGCCTGCAAGTCCCTCCAGTAGCGCGGAAGCCGCGCGTCTTGATCCCAGAGTGACGGCATGCGGCGAAGCCTGGCCGAGGTACCCCATGGATGTCCGAACGGCCCGCACTACCACCTTCCCGTTGGCGAGACCGTCTACGCCGGGGTAACCGCCGAGAATGCAGCGGGAGCCTCGATTGACGAAGATCAGGACGTAGCCGCCCTACGCGGTCGAAGCGCCCGACCAGGTCCGAGAGCAGCTCGACCGCTGGGTGGTCGAACATCGTCAAAGCAACGGCCCCGACCGCGACGAGCCCGAGCCGGTCACCCGCGGCCTGGCCGCGATGCGCGACAGCTGGGTGACCGATCGGATGGGGGAGGTGCTCGCCCTCAGCCAGGCGCTGATCGACCACACACTCCCCGACGGCATCACCCACGAGCAGGCCCGCCACCGGCACGCCGAGCTCAAGGTGCAGCTGTATGAGCGGATGATCAGCCAGAAGGCCCAGTGCTCGGGTGCGTGTCACCAGCCGCAAGGTAAGGCTGCCGTGGCAGTGGTGGCCTGAGTACACATGGCCTGATGGTCCGCGCGCTGTAGTCCACGGGGGTGATGACCGGCTCCCACCCGTTGCGTGGGGCCGGGATTGGGCGACCGCTCTGTCGCGCGGGGCGCGACTCCCCTGCGAGAGGTTCTGGTCTGATCTGAGGGGAGCTGAGCACGAACGGCTCCATGTCATGTCGCCGCGCCGCTGGCTACGAGGCCGCGGCGGGCTTCTACGGGCAGTCGCCGCGGGGCGGGACTGCGGTGAGGACGGCCAGGGCTACTTCCTCGGCAAGCCCCGGCCGCTGGAGGACTTCCTCGCCGACCTCGCGGCATCGACAGCGACGCGCACGCGCCAGCCTGACCATTTTCCAGGCGAGCGCGCCGGTTGTCGTCAAGGCCCGCCACCCCGATGAGGAGCTCGTCGCGAGAGCCGACAAGGCGCTTTACCGCGCATGCCCGGCACCGCTCGGTCACCACGGCGGGGGGTAGACGCCTGAACCAGTGGGTTTCGCCGACCACCGGTCACCGCAGCTGCGCGCGGTAGAGGTGGCGCTTACCCGTCGCGCTGATCGGCTCGCGGCCGTGCAGCACCGCCCGGTTGTCGATCGCGAGCAGGTCGCCGGGCTGCCACTCGTGGCGGTAGCAGTATTCCTCGGACTCGAGGAAGCGCGCGAAGGAGTCGAGCGGCTCGCGCGACTCCTCGAGCGAGCGGCCCGCAAGCCGGACGCGCCAGCCCTCGATGGGGCTGTCGGCGGGGAACGGGAGCGCGATGTTCAGCGCATCGCCGCCCTCGCCCTCGGCGACCGGCGGGACGCTGATCCACCGCTTGGCGATCGTCGGGAAGTGCGACTCGTCCTCGACCCAGTACTCCCAGTTCGCCGAGAGCACCTCGTCTCGCAGCTCGGCGGGGATGTCGACGAGCGCTGCCGACTGGTCGCACACGAGGGTGCGGCCGTAGCCAGGCTGCTCGTCGTACTCGGCGGCATACAGCAGGATGATCCCCGGGCGGGTGCCGACGAGTGCGCCGTCGGCGTGCAGCGGCAGGGCGGCGCGGCCGGTGACGACCTTACCCGGATCGGGATCGGCGTTGAGGTCCAGGAGGTCTGCCGAGCCCGAGCCGAACCGGTGCTCGGACAGGTCGCCTGCGGCGTGCGCCATCGTGCGGAAGGCCTCGCGGGACAGGTCCAGGCCGCGGACCAGAACGGTGCCGGCCTGCGCCGCGACCTCCACGACCACGGTCGCGATGGCCGCAGGGTCGCGGTCCTCGCACTCCAGGATCCGCCCGCAGCCGGAGCGGGTGAGCGTCTGCATCTCGTCTCCTACCTCGTCGTTGTGGCTGGTTCAGCCTGCGCGGCGCCGGCGACGCGGTGGCGCACCGTGCGCTGCCACAGCGAGGCCAGGGGGTCGCCGCCCAGCGCCCCATCCCGCCGGGTGAGCGCCCGCGCGAGGTTGTCGGCGAGCCCGCCGCCGTCGTGGATCGCGTACTTGCGGCCCCACGCGGTCTCCGCCGGCAGAAACGCCTCGGCGAGGCTGCGCAGGTAGTGCTTCTCGTACCCGTCGGCCTCCTTCAGCTCGGAGGGCACGGAGAGCTGCGCATGCACCGGACCCTCCTCCCAGAACGGGAACGCGATCGGCAGGCCGCCCGCGTCGTGCGGATGCCAGCGCCCAGAGAAGAACAGTCCGGTCTGTGCCGCGTCGCGCACGCGCCCGACGAGCGTACCGTCGCCGAGCTCGCCGGTGCTCATGCCGACGTCGTTCGGCGCGTTGAGCAGGTCGCTGCCCATGCCGGTGAGGAGCACGTCGCCGAGGTCGCCGGCCACGCGTCGCGCCTCGGAGATCAGGAGCTGCACGAGGCACAGCTCCGGCTCGCCGCGCTGAAGCCAGACCTGCGTGTCCTCGATCCGCGAGCACAGCTGGTCCTCGGTGAACTCGACGGCCTCGAGGCGCACGCCGATATGTGCGGCGGTCGCGGCGGCGAGCTCGCGCTCGCTGCCCCACGGCGTCGCGACCGTGAGCGCCGCGGTCCGCGGGTTGGCTGCGTGGGCGAACGCGGCCACGAGGCCGGAGTCGACGCCGCCCGACAGCAGCACGACGGGACGCCGGCGGCCGCCCGCCCAGAGCGCGACCGCGTGCTGCAACTCGGCGGCGACGCGGGCGGTGGCGGTCCGCGCGTCCTCCTGCGGAGGGTACGGCGCCCAGGGCAGCGCGCGGGCGTGCGTCTCCGTGCACCAACCGCCCCGGGTCCGGTGCCAGCGCGCGACCGTCGCGCCGGGGAGCGGACGGACCCGCTCGATGGCGGCGACCGGATCGAGGTCTTCCCCATCCGCGTCGGCCCATGCCCGCAGGACGGCGGCCGCCGCGAAGCGGTCGTTGGCGAGGACCCACCGGCCGGCCTCGAGGTCGGCCTCGCACCCGTACAGCGGCGGGTCGCCGAGCGTGCCGACACTCGCGGTGCACCACTCGCGCCCCATGCCGACCGGTGGCCTGCCGCGCTCGTCGCGGCTCGCGGTGGGGCGCACGAAGACGTGGAGCGCCCCGTCGTGCCCGGTCGTGAAGCCCGCGCCGGCCAGCGCGCCCCCGTCGGGCGCGCCGGTCACTACGTACGATCCGCCACCGGGAAGGGGAGGCACGGACAGCGGCGTCATGCCTAGCCGGTGACGGCGCGCATCCGGCTCTGCGCCGCCGTGCTCGACGCGAACCCGCGCTGGTGCGCCTGGATGCCGGCGGCCTCGGCGGTAGCGAGGTCGGTGAAGAGCTGCTCGTTGACGAAGCGCTTGGTCTCCCGAAACGGCACGGGCTCGTAGGACGCGAACTGGCTCGCCCGCTCCACCGCCCGCGCGAGCGTCTCGTCCGGCTCGGCGATCTCATCGAGCAGCCCGTCGCGGAACGCTTCCTCGCTGTTCCACGGGCGACAGGACATGATCATCCGGCGCGTCGCCGACGGGCCGACGCGGCGCTCGAGCAGGTACGCGCCGAGGACGCACGCGATGCCGAGCTGGAACTCGGGCATGCGCAGGTCGGCGGTCGCCGCGCCGACGCGGTAGTCCGCGCAGAGCGCGAGCTGGAGGCCGATGCCGATCGCGTAGCCCTCGACGGCGGCGACGACCGGGCGCTCGATCTCGATCGCGGCGCGATACATCGCGATGCAAGCGCGGATCCACACGGCGACCTCCTCGCCGCCCGTGAAGGTGTGAACTTCCTTGAAATCGCCGCCCACGCCGAAGGAGCGCTGCGGTCCCGCGGTGAGGACGACCGCGCGCACGGCGTCGTCTTGGCCAAGCTCGGAGAATGTCTGGGCCAGGGCGCGCATCTTGGCCATGGGGAACGTGTTGTTCGCGTGCTCGCCGCCGAACGTGACAATTGCTACCTCTCCCTTGACCTCGATGTGAGTAGCCGCCGGCTCATGCTGCATGGGGGTTCACCTCTTCGCGTTCGTGGGCTAAATTTGGGCTGTCCGCTTTGCGAACGGTCTCGGGCAGAATGGGGCAGCACACACGACAGTCTCGACTCTTTCGAGTGCGCAGACTACTGATCTCAACGCAACATTATGCGAAAGTGTTCCGGGTCCGTACAGCACGACAGCCACATCCCCATCACGCCCGGATGTGATGTCATCCTCGTCCCATTCGAAAGGAGCCAGGAGTTGGTCAAGCCCAGACAGTCGGTCCCGAAGCTCGACATAGCGCTCGTTGGCGGCGGTCGCTGGTCGCTGGCCGAGCAGCAGCCGGAGCGGTTCGTTCTCGTGACCTTCTACCGCGGCTACCACTGCGAACTCTGCAAGAGCTATATCACCGAGCTCGACGGCCTGATCGACGATCTCGCCGGTGTGGGCGTGACCTCGGTCGTCGCGGTGAGCGGCGACGAGGAGTGGCGGGCCCAGCGCGCCGTGGAGGAGTGGGGCCTGAAGAACGTTCATGTCGGCTACGGGCACACGATCGAGTCGATGAAGCGATGGGGCCTGTTTCGCTCCAAGGCCATCAAGGAGGGGCAGCCGAACGAGTTCGGCGAGCCCGGATTGTGCATCATCCGCCCGGACCTCACGCTCTACGCGGCGGTGATCGGCACGCTCCCGTTCCTGCGGCCCAACCTCGACGAGATCGTCGACACGATCCGCTGGATCAACGAGCACGACTACCCCGCTCGCGGCGAGCAGTGAACTCCCGCGGCGCGCGTCTGCCGGTCACCGCACGACGCTCGCATTTAACACTCTGGTAACACAGAAAGGCCCTTTTGGAGACCTCCCGATTCGCTCCCTCGACGTTCCCCCACCTTGAGCCCGTGGCCGGCGTCACCAGCGCGAGCACCTCCTGCAACCTGAAGTCCGACGGACAGCGCGATCTCTTGGTGATGGCAGTGGAGGCGGACAGCGCCGTCGCCGGCGTGTTTACCCAGTCCACGGTCACCTCGTACGCCGTGAATCGCTGCCGGCGCAGCGTCCACGGCGCCAGGGCGCGGGCGCTCGTGGTCCACGCAGGCAACGCCAACGCCCTGACGGGCAGCCAGGGCCGCATGCTCGTCGAGCGGATCTGCGAGAGCGTGGCTGACTCGCTCGGGTGTCCCTCGGAGGAGGTCTTCATGGCCGGCACGGGGATCATCGGCGAGCGCGTCCGGGATGAGCAGATCCTTGAGCTGCTGCCAGGGCTGGTCGGCGGGCTCGGCGACGTGGCGTGGGACGAGGCCGCCGAGGCCATCGGTACGACCGACACGTTCCCCAAGGGCGCGTCGCGGAGCTTCGCGGTCGGCGACGAGACGATCGTCGTCAGCGGCATCGCGAAGGGCTCCGGGATGATCGCGCCGGACATGGCGACGATGCTGTGCTTCCTCTTCACGAACGCGGCGGTCGACGCCGACGAGCTTCGGAAGGTCCTGACGTACGCGAACGTCGAGAGCTTTTGCCGCATCAGCGTCGACGGCGACGAGTCGACGAGCGACACGATGCTGCTCTTCGCCACGCACGCCGCCGACCTTGGCGCCGGCGGCGATCGCGAAGCGGCGCTCGGCCAGCTGCGCGCGGTAGTCGCCGATGTCGCGTTCGACCTCGCCATGCAGGTCGTGAGCGACGGCGAGGGGATCTCCAAGGTCGTCAAGGTCACGGTCCATGGCGCGCGCACGGGCGACGACGCCTACGTCATGGCGAAGTCCATCGCGGAGTCGCCGCTCGTCAAGACCGCGATCGCCGGCGGGCACGCGAACTGGGGTCGCATCGCGATGGCGGTGGGCAAGACGCACCGGCCCGTGCTGCAGGAGAGGCTGGCGATCTGGCTGGGCGACCACCGAGTCGCGGTCGACGGCGACCGCGACGAGGCGGTCGACGGCGACGCGCTGACCGCCTACATGACGCAGGACCACATCGACGTCGCCGTCGAAGTCGGAATGGGGCATGAGAGCGCAACCGTGTGGACGTGCGACCTCACCGCGCGCTACATCGACATCAACGCGCACTACTCCACGTAGGGATGGGCGTGACGGGGCTCCTGTACCACGCGTTGCGGACCGCCGCGCTCGCGGCGCCACGAGCGACGGCCGTCGTCGGCTACGACGGCCGCGCCTCGACGTACGAGGCGCTGCTCGGCGCGATCGACGGCGCGGCGGACTGCCTGACCGCGCAACTCGAGGACGGCGACGTCCTCGGGCTGGCGGTCGACGACCCGTGTGCCTTCCTCGCGCTGTACTTCGCCGCCGCGCGGCTCGGCGTCGTCACGGTCCTCCTCGACAGCCGCCTGTCCGAGCCGGAGATGGAGCGCGCGGCCGCGCGGTTCAATGTCGGCCGGCTCGCGGTCGACGATGACGCCGACGAGTTCGGATTCGCGCTTCGCGCGCCAGGCAACGCGGCCGAGCGCCGCGCCGCCGCGCGCCAGGGCTACGAGGTGGATGACTTCCTCATCCACCTCACGTCGGGGTCGACGGGCGAGCCCAAGGGCATCGTCATGAGCGAGGCGGCGATCGACGCACGAGTACGGTCGTGGGGCGGCGAGCTCGCACTCGGCGGCTCGGACGTCGTGCTGTGCGCGCTGCCGCTCGCACATTGTCACGGCATCGACGTCCTCACCCTGCCAACGCTGTACAGCGGCGGGACCGTCGCCTTCGCGCGCGGCGGCCACCTGACGGCGCGCGGGCTGGCGCGGCAGTTCGAGACCCGGGGCGTCACGCTGATCAGCGCGCTGCCGGTTATGTACCAGATGCTCACCGCGGCGCGCGGACTGCAGGCGGCGTCGCTCGCCACGCTCCGCATGGCGATCTCGGGCAGCGCACCGCTGCCGCTGCACACCCAGGAGCGCTTCCTCGAGCGGTTTGGCATGCCGCTGCGGCAGGTCTACGGCCTGTCGGAGATCGGGGTGATCTGCTTCGACAAGGCTTACGTCGGGGGCGGCTCGATCGGGACGCCGATCGCCGGCATCGACTGGCGGCTCGATCCGGCGGAGGGCGATGGCTCGGCGACCGAGCCGCTGCACGAACTGTACGTCCGCGGCCCGGCGCTGGCCCGCGGCTACTACCGCGACCCCGCCGCGGAAGCGGAGATGTTCGAGGACGGCTGGCTGCGCACGCGCGACCTCGTCGTCGCCGAGCCCGGGGGCTGGTACGTCCGGGGCCGACGCTCGAGCTTCATCAATGTCGCGGGGAGCAAGGTGGGGCCGCTCGAGGTCGAGGCGGTGCTGCGCGAGTGCTCCGGCGTGGTCGAAGGGGCGGTGGTCGGCGTGCCCGACGCCGTGAGCTCCGAGCGGGTCGCCGCGCTCATCGTGACGGACGCCAACTTCGACCGGGGCACCCTGAGCCGGCAGCTCGGCGAGCGGCTCTCGCCCTACCAGATGCCGCAGCGCCTCGAGGTCGCGACGGCGCTCCCGCGCACGCCGCTCGGCAAGGTCGACTACGCCGCGGTGAAGCGGCTCATGAGCAACGACGAGGTGACGATCACATGACCGGTCCGACGATCGAGGACGCCACCATCGCCGACGTTAAGGCTCGGCTCGACGATGTCGCGTCCGGGCTCTTCGAGGAGCTGGCGAGCCGGGCGCCGGAGGAGCACGAGCAGGACGCCGGGCCCGCACTCGGCGCGCTGAAACGGACGCGCGCCACGACGATGCTCGTGCCCACCCAGTGCGGCGGTTGCGGGGCGTCGGCGGCCGAGGCCGTGCGGTTCCAGCTCGCGCTCGGGTCGCTGGCGCCGTCGGCGGCGATCGCCACGACGATGCACCACTACAAGATCGCCGCGCTCGGGAACGTCGCGCTGTCGGGCGACGCGAACGCGCAGGCGATCCTCGAGGACCTCGCGGACGGCGCGAAGCTCATGGCGTCGGGCGGTGCGGAGTCGACGCCCGGCCGCGACCTGCGCAGCCTCGGCAGCTGGGCGGTCCGGACCGGCGACGGTTACCTCGTCAGCGGGCTCAAGCGGCCCTGCAGCCTCTCGACGAGCATGGACACGATGTCGCTCATGGTCGAGCTGCGCTCGACGTACGGCACGCGGCAGGGCTACGCCCAGGCGTTCGTGCCGGCAGGTGCCAAAGGCCTCGAGCGCGAGCGGTTCTGGCAGAGCACGGTCTTCCTCGCGGCACAGAGCCACGCGGTCCGGCTCTCGGAGGTACGCATCAGGCAGGACCGCGTGTTCCCGCTGCGGGGCGACGTCGGCCTGCGGTTCGCGTCGGACTGCTACGCGTACTTCCAGCTCATCATCAGCGCCGCGTACCTCGGCGTCGCGTGCTGCGTCGCGGGCGCGATGTCGCCGGCCAAGCGCGCGGGGTCGCGCGCGTGGAACGCGGCGGTCGAGCGCATCGGCGAGCTGGAGTCCGGCGTGCTCGACGCGGCGCGCGCGGTCGACGACGGCCGTCCCGCCGACGAGGTGCTCAATCTCGCGGTGCGGGCGCGCGACGCGATCCAGGACGACCTCGGCCAGGTCGGCGGCCGCCTGCTTCAGGCGGCCGGCGGCGGCACGTTCGCCCGGACCGCCTTCTACACGACGCTCACCGGCGCGCTCAACGCGATCGCGTTCCACCCGCCGCAGCGCGGCGCGCGAGAGGGCAGCGGCCTCGAGGCGCTCGCCCCCGAGCTGCGAAACGTCGCCTGAGCATGTACACGCGCGAGCACTTCAGCCTGAAGTCGCTCGAGGACGAGTGCGCGTTCGTGCGCGAGAGCTCATTCGGCGTCCTCGCGACATACCACGACGGCGAGGTCTTCACGTCGCCGCTGCCGATCGACCTGCGGGGCGGCGACGGCGAGGAGCTGTTCGTCGCCGGCCACGTCGCCCGTGCGAACGGCATGGCTGAGGTGTTCGCGGCCGGCCCGCCGGCGACGATCACCGTGCTGGGGCCTGACACGTACATCCCGGCCGAGTGGTTCGGCGTGCGCAGCCGCATCCCGACGTGGCTGTACTGCTCCGTCGAGGTCTCCGGGCGGCTCGAGTTCAGCGACCCAGATCGCACGCGCGCCGATGTGCTCCTCCTCATCGACCGGCTGCAACGCGAGACCGTCGAGGGCTCGACGTGGACGCTCGACGAGATTCCGCCGAACCTCACCGACAGCTTGCTGAAGAACATCGTCGGCTTCCGCCTGCACGACGTGCGCTTCAAGTCGTGCTTCCGGCTGAACCAGCGCAAGGCCCACTCGGAGAGCCTCGCGGAGGTGCTCGCCGCGAGCGAGGTCGCCGCGCGGCGTCAGCTCGCGCCGCTTGTCCTGGACCCCCCAACGATCCCGTCCGCGTGACCGCGGCCTCGCTCGACCGCCTACTTGAGTTCGAGCCGACGGACCGTCCGGCCGTCACGTGGCGCGGGCGTGGTCTGACCTACGCGGAGCTGGACGAGGCGGTCGCTGCGCTCTGCCGCAGGCTCGCAGCGCTGGGTGCGGCGCAGACGAACGTCCTCGTGCTCGGTCCGTTGTCGCCCGCGTACGTCGTCGGCCTGCTCGCCGGCCTGCGCACCGGTGCGGTGGTCGTCCCGGTCGACGCGGGGATGTCGGCGGCGCAGTACGCGTGGATCGGCGAGGTGACGCGCCCGTCGGTCGTCCTGACGAGCGACGTGTCGACGGTGGGCCAGCACCACGGCGCGGGCGGGGCTGGCGAGCTGGTGCTCGACGCGGCGACGGGCCACGTCGTGCTGGATGTCCCGGCGAGCGGCCGGGGCGGCCGGGGCGGCACGCGGGACTGGCGGTACTCGACGCGCGACGCGGGCTACCTCATCCCGACGTCGGGCTCCACGGGCGACGCGAGGGCGATCGTCGGCAGCCGCGCCGGCCTGCACATGTTCCTCTCGTGGTTCGTGCGCGAGTTCGCGTTCGGGCAGGACGACAGGTGTGCGGCGATGACCCGCGCGAACTTCGACCCGTCGCTGCGCGAGCTGCTCGGCGTGCTGGTCGCCGGCGGGCGGCTGTGCCTGCCCGAGGTCGACGCCCAGCTCGACCTGCGCGCGCTCGGCCGGCACCTCGCGGAGAGCCGGCCGACGATCGCCTTCCTCGTGCCGTCGATCGCGCGCCGGGTCGCGGACGTCCTGCGCGCCGGCGCGGTGCGGCTCGAGGACCTGCGGCTGGCGTTCTTCGCGGGTGAGGTGCTGCCATCGCGCGTCGTCAAGCAGTGGGCCCGGCTGGCGCCCGGCGCCGAGGTCGTGAACCTCTACGGCATGACCGAGGGCACGCTCGCCCAGCTCTTCCGGCGCGATGTCGTGGGGGCCGACGCGGGTCGGCGCTGCATCCCGGTCGGGCGGCCACGGCCCGGCGTGTCGGTGACGATCGACGACCCGGACGACGGCGGGCTCGGCGAGGTGCTGATCGCGTCGTCCGCGCCTGCGGTCGGGATCCTCGCCACGACATCCGGCGACGTGGGGACCTTCCGCGTCGACCCGATGTCCGCTCCGCTGCGAACCGGCGACATCGGGTTCTTCGACGAGCAGGGCGAGCTCGTGATCGCCGGGCGCACCGGCAACGACTTCAAGATCCACGGCAAGCGCGTGTCGTTCGACCGCTTCGTCGACGGGGTCGAGGATCTGCCCGGCGTGCTGCAGTGCGTCGTCCTCGACCGGCAGGGGCCGCAGGCCTTCGCCGCCGTGGGCGCGCTCGCGCCTGCGGAGGAGGAGCTACTGCGCGACCGCATACGCGACATCGCCAAGCGGCTGGAGCTCGCGCGCCCGGCCGTCCACCTCCGCGAGGAGCTCGCGCTGCTACGCAGCGGCAAGGTCGATCGGGTCGCGCTCGCGGAGTCGATCGCGGACGCCCCGCAGGACGGCGTGGCGACGGACGCGGACGGCGGCAGCCCCGAGACGGTCCTGCTCAACCTGCTCGGCGTCGGCGTCGGCGACGCCGGCACGGCGTCGATGTCGTTCGTCGACGCGGGGCTGACGTCGCTGGACATGATGGACTTCGTCGTGGAGCTCGAGCGGCGCTTCGGCGTGCGCCTCTCGGTGCAGGAGTGCTTCGGCCTGCGCGACGTCTCCTCGCTCGCCCGGGTCCTCGACGGTAGGCGCGGGCCGTCCGCGCCGGCGCCGGCCCCCGCGGCGTCGTCGCCGGACGGGGACGACGGCGTCCGCACCGTCCCGCTCTCGACGCGGCAGATCGCGTACATCGCGACGTGCATGGCCGACGGGAACGCGAACTGGTGCAACATCTCGCGCGAGATCCCGATCGACCGCGTCGTGACGCCAGAGGAGGCGACGGCCGCGGTCGGCGCGCTGATCTCGCGCCACGACGTGCTCCGGCTGGCGCTCGCGCCGGACTGGTCGCACCAGGTCCACGCGGACGCCGCGGATCTGCGAAATCCCGTCGTGGTCGACGAGCCGACCGGCGTCGCCCGCCAGGACGACGCGCAGCACCGTGCGCGTGTGCAGGAGGCGCGCGTCGCGGCGGTGGCCGAGCTCCTCGACCCGACGGCCGCGCCCCCGATTCGCGTAGTCGTCGTGCCCGGTAGCCGCACGAGCTCCGTGCTGCTCGTCGCCCATCACCTCTTCGTCGACGGCCTGAGCCTCGACCTGCTCGCCGGTGAGCTGCGCGCGGTGCTCCTCGGGCAGCCGCTTGGCGAGGCCCCGCCGCCCCGAGGCTTCCGCGGCTACTGCTTGGCGACGCGCCGCGCGGCGGACGCCTGCGCTGCGGACGTGGCGTACTGGGACGCGCTGCTGCACGCGACCGAGCAGGTCGAGCTGCCCGAGCGCAGCGGTGACGACGCGCGGATCGGGGGCCTGCTGTCCCTGCCGTTCGGGGTCACCGCGTCGCGTGCCTGCCATCGCCTCGCCGCCGACGCCGGCGTCTCGGTCTTCTCCGTCGTCCTCGCGGCGTTCGACGGCGCCGTGGCGGCGTCGTTCGGCCTGGAGCGGCTGCCGATCGTGATCCCGGTGCAGGTGCGCGAGGGCGTGCCGACCGGGACGCTCGGCATGTTCATGAGCCAGCTCGTTGTCCGCGGGACGGGGCCTACGTCGCTCGGCGAGCGCGCCGTCGAGCTCGCCTGGCAGCTCGAGCGCGGCATGGCGAGCAGTGCGTGGGAGTTCGACCAGCGGGTCGAGGCGCTCGAGCTCGCGGGCTCGGACTGCTTCCCGCTCTCAACCGTGCTGTTCAACCAGCACCCCGGACCGCGAGGCCTGCACGTCCGCGACCTCGGGCAGTGGGAGCCTCGCTCGCTGGGTCGGGCGCTGCGCTACCAGCTTCAGGGCGAGCTGCAGATGTCGGGCCTGGAGATGGCGCTGACCTACTACTACCGGCAAGGGATCGCCGCGGACGCCGCGGACGCCGCGGGCCTCGTCGGCGACCTCCACGGACAGGTCCTTCGGGCGCTGTCCTCTGCCGATCGGACGGTGCAGCATGCATGACGTCGTGGCGCTCGGCCGGGCGGACGCCGGCGCTGCCGGAGGGCTGACCGATCGCCAGGCCGAGCTGCTCGCGCACCGCGCGGGCGGGACGCCGGTGTACGCGTACAGCCGCGCGGCGATGCGCGACGCGGTCGCGCGCGTGCGCGGCGCCTCGGTGCACGGCGCGCAGATCTTCTACTCGCTGAAGGCCAATCCCCACGCCGGGGTCTTGACCCATCTCACGACGCTGGTGGACGGCTTCGACGTTTGCTCGCTCGCCGAGCTTGAGGCGGCGCTGAACGCCGGCATGGCGCCGGAGCGGGTGCTGTTCACCGGGCCGGCGAAGTCGCGCCAGGAGGCGGCGGCCTCACTCGCGGCCGGCGTCGCGGTGACGATCGAGTCGCCGCGGCAGGCGCTGCTGTATGCGGAGCTCGCGCGCGAGCTCGACGTCGCAGGCCGGGCGGTCGTGCGGCTCAACGCTCCGTACCCGAGCAAACACGCCGGCGCGCCGCCGTCGCCGAACCACTTCGGCGTCGGCGAGGACGACCTCGTGGAGGTCGTCGGCATCCTTCACGCGTCGCCGATGGCGGTCACCGGGCTGCACGCGTTCTGGGGCTCGCAGTACTTCGACGCCGGGATCATCACGGCGGCGCGCCGCGCCGCGATGGGCCGTGCGCGGGCGATCGTCGAGCGGTTCGGTCTGACGCTCGATGTAGTCGCCATCGGCGGCGGGATCGGCATGCCGTGGTGCGACGAGGACCCGCCGGTGGACTGGGACGGGCTGCGGGCGGCGAGCCGCGACCCGGAGCTGGTCGATCGGGCCGGCGCGGCGGCGATCGTCTGCGAGTACGGCCGGTCGATCGTCGGCCCGGCCGGCAGCCTGCTGACGAGGGTGCTCGACACGAAGCGGATCGGCGACCGTCGGTACGTCCTCGTCGACGCCGGCATGAACCACATGCAGATCGCGAGCCGCCTCGTCGCGGGCGGCGGCCGGGGTGAGCCGTCGGTGCGCGCGGTCAGCCCACGAGATCCCGGCGCCCTGAGCCCGGCGCACGTCACCGGACCGCTGTGCTCCCAGCTCGATGTCCTCGCCGAGGACGTCCTGCTGCCGGAGGTCGAGGTCGGCGACCTGCTGGCGTTCTCCGGCGTGGGCGCGTACGGGCCAACGTTCAGCCCGAGCGGCTTCCTCAGCCGCGAGCCCATCCGCGAGGTCGTCGTCTGAGATGACGCAGGCCGCTGCAGATGTCATCGCGCCCGACGGGGCGCTGCCTGTCACGCAGGCTCTCAGCCAGATCCAGCGCGCGTACCTCGTCGGCGACCAGGGGGGACTGGAGCTGCGCGGACCCGCCCGGTACTACGTCGGCTGCGACCTCGACCCGGCCCGCGTCGCCGGGGCCGGCGAGCGGCTGCGGCGGCTCGTTCGCGCGAACGTGCTGCTCCGCGTCGGCGTGGGCGCCGACCTGTCGCTCTCGGCGCTGCCCGTTGACGTCGCGTCCGAGGTCGACGCGGACGTCCGCCGCGTCGCTGACGCCGACTTCGACGCGGCGAACGCCGTCGTGCGCGCCGACCTGACGTCCGACGCGCTCGACTTCGACGCGTGGCCGCAGTTCGCGGTCGTCGTCGTGGAGTCCGAGCATCGCGCGCGGCTACACCTCGTCTACGCCCTGTGGCTCATGGACGCCTCGGTGCTCGAGGTCTTCCTCGCCGAGCTCGTCGGGGGCCGCGAAGACGAAGCTGTCGCCGCGACGGAGCTGCGGGCCGCGCCACGCGTCAGACCGCGTCGTGCCGCCCGCGACGAGCGGTTCTGGCGCGAGCGGGCCGCAGCGCTGGCCGACCCCGCAGAGCTGCCGCTGCGGCCCGCGTGGCGACAGTCGGGCCGCGCCGTGAGCCACCGGATGCTCACGATCGACGCGCCCGCGGCGCAGCGGATCGAGCGGCGCGCGCGCGAGCACGGCCTCACGCCCGCGCTGGCGTATCTCGCCGCATACGGCTTCACGCTCGGGCGGCTCGGCGGCGGCGGCGCCCACACCGTCACGGTCCTGTACGCGCCGCGCGCGCAACCCGTGACGCACGACGCGCTGGGCAACTCCGGCAACTCGATGCCGTTGGAGGTCCCGGCGACAAGCGAGCACTCGTTCGTGGAGCTGGCCCGCGCGTTGCAGGCGAGGTACCTCAGCCAGGCGATGCACGGGTCGCTCAGCGGGGCGGAGATCGCGCGGCTCGGCGACCCCGGCACCGACCCCCGCCGGCTGCCGTATCCCTTCGCGTTCACCGCGCTGGAGGTCGACAGCCAGCGCGAGGCGCGCCACGGGTTCCGGCGGCGCTGGGACGAGGTGCAGCTGCGCGTGCCGCAGGTCTTGATCGACCACCAGGCGGTCATGGACGCCGACGGCAGCGCCCGCCTCGGCTTCGACTGGCGAACCGACGCGTTCGACCACGGGTTCGGCGGCGACCTCGTCGCGCAGCACGCAGCGCTCGTCGCTGAGCTCGCCGGCGACCCGAAGCGCTGGACGCGCCGCCCCGCGCCCGCCGTAGCGCGGGGGTCGGTGGACCGGCGGCCGGCGACGGCCGAGGACACGCTCCAGGACCGGGTGCTGCGGACGGCCGTCGCGATGCCGGACGTCCCGGCCGTGCACGACGCCGACGGAACGCTGACGTACGCCGAGCTCGTCGACCGCGCGCACGAGGTCGCCCGCCTGCTGCTCGCGGCGGGCGTCGCTCCGGGCGACCGCGTCGCGATGCACCTCCCGCGCGGCGGCGGCCAGGTCGTCGCGATCCTCGGCATCCTGCTGGCGGGTGGCGTCTACGTCCCGCTCGCGCATGGGACCCCGGACGGCCGGCTCGACAGCATCGCGCGGTGCGGCGACGTGCGCCACGCGTTGACCGCCGGCGACGGCGGCGCCGACAACCGCTGGCGCGCGCGCGGGGCGACTCCCGTCACGCTCCCGGCGCAGGCTCGCGCGACGCGCCGCCCGCTGCCGCACGTGCGGCGCGTTCCGACGGCGTACGTCATGTTCACCTCCGGCTCGACCGGCGAGCCGAAGGGCGTCGTGATCTCCCATGCCGCGGCGCTCACGACGATCGACGCGGTCAACGACCTTCTCGATCTGCGCGATTGCGACCGCATCCTCTCGGTCTCCTCGATCGGCTTCGACCTCTCGGTCTACGACGTCTTCGGCCCGCTGCTGCGCGGCGCGTCCGTGGTGATGCTGTCGGAGGAGACCGCGCGCAGTCCCGCGGCCTGGGTCAGGCTGATCAGGCGCCACGGGGTGACCGTGTGGAACTCGGCGCCCCCGCTCGCGTCGCTCCTGGCCGAGGAGCAGGCCCCGCTCGCGCCGGTGCGCGTGTTCATGCTCAGCGGCGACTGGATCCCGCTGACGTTGCCAGGCGCGCTCGCGCGCCTTGCCCCGAGCGCAGAGGCGATCAGCCTCGGAGGCGCGACCGAGGGTGCCATCTGGTCGATCTACCACCGGGTCCGTGAGGAGGACTGCACGGGCCGGTCGATCCCCTACGGCCGCCCGCTGGCCGGGCAGGACATCCTCGTGCTCGACGCCGAGCGGCGTATGTGCGCGGCCTGGGAGATCGGTGAGATCCACATCGCCGGCTCGGGCGTCGCCGACGGCTACCTCAACGACTCGCAGAAGAGGGAAGCGGCGTTCTGCGACGATCCGGCCTTCGGCTGGATCTATCGCACCGGCGACCGCGGTCGGTCGCACCCGGATGGCATCGTCGAGTTCCTCGGGCGCACCGACACGCAGGTTAAGCTCAACGGGCACCGGGTGGAGCTCGGGGAGATCGAGCACGTCCTCGAGCGGTCGCCCGCCGTCCGCTCGTGCGCCGCCTGCGTCCGCGGCCGGGGTCGGCGCAGGGGCGTCGTTGCGTTCGTCCACCTCGCGCCGGACGCCGCGCCCGATTGGCGAGACGACCTGTCCGACGCGCTCGAGGAGGCGCTGCCGCAGTACATGGTCCCGGACGCGATCGTGGAGATCGACGAGATCCCGCTGACGAGCAACGGCAAGCTCGATCGCCGGCCGCTCGAGGCGCTCGCGCTCGACGAGGGGCCCGCGACCGACGCACCGGTCCTCCAGACGCAGGACCGCGAGAGCCACGAGGTGGCGATCTGCTGGCAGGAGGTCCTCGGCGAGGCACCGGGGGAGGGCACGTTCTTCGAGGCGGGCGGCGGCTCGTACGACGCGATCCGGCTGCTCTCGCTCCTGCACAGCCGATTCGGGCGCGACGTCGCGTTCGGCGACTTCATGGGGGCCCCGACGCTGGGCGGCCTCGCGGCGCTCTGCCGCCGGACCGGCGGTGGCGAGAACACGGGCATCTGGACCTCCCGGCCGCGGCCGAGGGCGGCGCCGCGCGTCCGGCTCGTCCTCTTCCCGCCGGTCGGCGGCGGCGTCAGCTGCTACACCAGCCTCACCCTCGGGCTGTCCGAGGACGTCGACGTCCATGTCGTCGCCTTCGACCGGGCGGTCGAGGGGCTCCCCGAGGGCCCGCCGGCGCTGACTGACCTGGCGCACCGCTGCCTTGAGCATCTCCCCGAGGACGTGCGCGCCGGCGACGCGCCGCTCGTCTTCGCCGGGTGGTCGTTCGGGGGCGCCCTGGCCTTCGAGGCCGCCCGCCTGAGCGCAGCGCCCGTCGCGCGCGTCGTGGTCGTGGACACCCCGGTCTCCACCGCCTCGAGGGGTGGCTGCGACGAGCGAGCGGAGGCGTCGGTCGACAAGTTCGCGCGCGACATCCGCGAGACCGGCGGCGTCGCCGTCGAGGCCGCGCAGGTCGCGGAGGACCCGATGCTCCGCAGCCGGTTCGAGGTCTACCGGCAGAACATGCGGCTGCTGCGCGACTGGGCGCCCGAGCAGGTCGACGTGTCGCTCGTCGAGCTGCGGGCTGCGGACGACCCGGCCGAGCGCGATCCCGGGGCATGGTGCGCCGTGGCGCGCGTCGAGCAGGTCGCCGTCCTGCCGGGCGGGCACTTCGACGTCTTCGAGAGCGAGAACATGCGTCGCCTCGCTGGCGCGATCGAGGAGGTGAGCGGATGACCGACCTCGCCGTGCGCGCGGCGATTCTGGAGGAGCTCGCGTCCCGCGGATGCGCGCTGTCGGACGGCGAGCACGACCTCGACCTCATCAGCGCCGGCGTGAACTCCGCGACGCTCATCGACATCCTGTCGGCGTTGGAGGACAGGTTTGACGTCGACCTCGCGTCCGAGCGCCTGTTCGCCGAGCCCGTGACGGTGCCGCGGATCGAGGCGGAGCTCCTGCGGCTCGCGTCCGCGTGAGCGCTGCCCCCGTCGAGGGCGGGCGCGGCGTACTGGCGGCCCTCGTCGCAGGCCGCGTCGCGTTCGCGGAAGCGTTCGCGGAGGCGCGGGAGGTGGCGCTGCTCGCAGGCGAAGAGGTGGCCGTGGCGCGCGCGGTGGACCGGCGCCGACGCGAGTTCGCGAGCGGGCGAGCGTGCGCCCGCCGCGCCCTCGCGCAACTGGGCCTCGAGCCGGTGGCGATCCCTGCCGGGCGGCACGGCGAGCCGCGGTGGCCGCCCGGGGTCGTCGGGTCGATCACGCACTGCGCCCACTACCGCGCGTGCGCCGTCGCGCATGCGCGCGACGTGGCGACGCTCGGCGTCGATGCCGAGCCGCACGAGGGCCTCACCGCGCAGGTGCGCGCGATGATCGCGCGCGAGGAGGAGGTGCGGATGCTCGACGAGCTCGCCGAGCGCGCTCCCGCCGTCCACTGGGACCGCCTGCTCTTCAGCGCGAAGGAGGCGACCTACAAGGCGTGGTTCCCGCTGACCGGGCGGTGGCTCGGGTTCGAGGACGCGAGCGTGACGTTGGACCCCGATCGCGGGAGCTTCGTGGCGCGCCTGCTCGTGCCCGGTCCGGTGGTGGACGGCGCGCAGGTTGCCGAGTTCGCCGGGCGCTGGCTTGTACGCGGCGGCCTTGTCATCACTGCGGTGGCGCAGACGCGGGTTGCGTCTTTGAGCCCGGGTGGAGCGCGCGGCGCGTGAGACCTGCGCCGCGACAAGGCTCGTCAACTGGAAGATTCCGCTGGGTCGAGCGTTCTTTCTGCGTGACTGGCCCTTCGTCGCGGTCCTGCGCGTCACACCGGTACAAGGCTGACACGCGCGGCCCGGCGCCACACCGAGGCCGGCACATCGTCCCGTTGCCTCCCTGGCACAGCGGCGGCTCACACGTCGGCGTTCTCGGTGGAAGTACCTCGGTCTGCTCGCAAATTCGAAGGGCGCGCTTCATCTGAGCGACTTCTTGACCAGTGCAGCGATCCGCAAGAGAACGCCGACGCGCTCGCAAGGATCTGCGCTTCGCTGCGTCACGATCACGTGCGGGCGTACTTCGATCGCTGGAAGCGAGCGCTGCCGTCACCGTTCACCGAAGCCGAGCGCAGCCGCTATGGCTACGGGCTGTCGGTCCGCCAGCTTGAGATCAGCGAGACCCGCGTCTTCGATCGCCCGGCGGCCGGCCGCGCGTGGTTTGAGCGCATGATCGCCGATCAGCTTTCGATCGGGCGCCCCGACAAGGTCGCGATCGTGTTCGATCGCAAAGATCACCAGCCGCACCCCCGGCGTCTTTCAGACCAGGGTCATCACGCGTGGCGTTCAGCCGGTCATCCAGGCGCACTACAAGCACTCCAAGGTCAAGCAGTACTTCAAAGAGGGCCGCGCGCTACGGACCGAGACGACCGTCAACGACCCGTATGACTTGGGCGTCGGACGACTGCTGACCGCGGGGAACTGGCAGGCGCTGCTCGCCGTCGGCGAGCAGACCAACCAGCGCCTACTCGACGCGCAACTTGCGGCGTGCCAATGCGCGCCGGACCCGACCGCCCTCGCGGCGATCGTGCTGCCGTCCACCCACGACGGCCAACCCGCCCCCGGCCTGCGGTTCGGCGACCCGCGCGTCATGGCGCTGCTCGCCTGCCTATGCCACTACGGGCACCTGTTCAACGGGCTGACGAACCGTAGCCTACGCGAGCTGATCGCTGGCCTCATCGACGGCTACACAGCGCGCCAGGCGACCTATGACCTGCGGCGCCACCGCAAAGGCCTGATCCGACGCATCCCCCACAGCCAGCGCTACGAGCTGACCGAGGAAGGCCGCCGGATCGCCGTCTTCTTCACGAAGACCTACACCCGGATCGTCAACCCATCACTCGCCGAACTCGACCCCGGCCTGCCAGACGCCATCGCACGGCGCGCCCCGCTGGCACGCGCATGGCGCGACTTCGAGCACGCGCTCGACGACCGAATCGAGCAGGCCGCTATCGCGGCCTGAAAAGATGACTCGTTCGTGACGACTTCAACCGCCAAGCGGAGCTAACGTAGCACCGCGATGCCGGATTGCCGACTTTGTATGGGGAGTCGGCAATCATCAGCTTTCTGGGTCGGGGACGTCATGTTCCCGCTGCCCAGTCCCTGACGTCAGACGTGACATGTGCCGGTTCTGCCTGGACTCGGCACTTTTCTTGCAGGCTTCTCGTCGGCGGGTTCGCAGCGGTCGGCGGCACGCGTCGCGCTCATGGCGATGGAAGGCCAAGACTTATGCGGCAGGAGTGGCAGCCCGAGGATCTGATCGACTGCTGGACGCTGCTTGACAGCGACCAGCGCTTGGTCGCCAACAAGACTGGCGCGACACGGCTGGGGTTCGCGCTGCTGTTGAAGTTCTTCGAGCTCGAGGCGCGCTTCCCGCGGGCGGCCGCGGAGCTGCCGGCGGCCGCGGTTGGCTACGTCGCTGGGCAGGTCAAGGTGCCGGCGAGCGCGCTGGATGCTTATCAGTGGTCGGGCCGGACGATCGAGTACCACCGCGCGCAGATCCGTGCCGAGCTTGGCTTTCGCGAGGCCACCGTCGCCGACGAGGAGCAGCTGGCGGGTTGGTTGGCGCGTGAGGTGTGCCCGGTCGAGCTCGGCGAGGAGCGTGTCCTCGAAGCGCTGCTTGACCGCTGCCGCAGCGAGCGAATTGAGCCGCCTGCGCCGTCGCGCGTGCAGCGGATTCTCGGGACGGCGCGCGCCGCCTGTGAGCAGGAGTTCACCGCGGGCACGCTCGGGCGCCTGTCGGCCGCGTCTGTCGAGCGCCTTGAGCAGCTGGTCGGCGGACCGGACCCGGACGTCGCGGTCGGCGGCTTCCTGGCTGAGCTGAAGTCCGATCCGGGTCGGCTGGGGCTGAAGTCGCTGCTGGGTGAGATCGACAAGCTTGAGCGTGTCCGAGCGGTCGGGCTGAGCGACGAGCTATTCGCCGACGTGTCGGAGAAGCTACTCGGGTCGTGGCGGGCGCGCGCGGCCAAGCTGTATCCGTCTGACCTGCGGGCGTCGCCGGCGGCGGTGCGCCTGACGCTGCTGGCGGCGCTGTGCTCGGTGCGCACATCCGAGCTCACCGACGGCCTGGTGGAGCTGCTGATCGATCTCGTCCACAAGATCGGCACGAGCGCTGAGAACAAGGTCGCGAACGAGCTGACCGCCGACCTCAAACGCGTCCGGGGCAAGCAGGGCATCCTGTTTCGTCTCGCTGCGGCGGCGATCGAGCATCCCGATGACCGCGTCCGTGACGCGTTGTATCCGGTCGTGGGTGAGGCGACGCTGCGCGAGCTCGTCCGAGAGGCCAAGGCCAGCGACCGCGCGTTCGCCAGGCGGGTGCGCACCGTGCTGCGCTCGTCCTACTCCGCCTACTACCGCAAGATGCTGCCGCGCCTGCTCGATGCGCTGGACTTTCGCTGCAACAACACGGCCTACCGGCCGGTCATGGACGCGCTCGATCTGCTCGCCCGCTACGCCGGCCATCCCGCGCGCGAACAGGTCTACCCGGCCGCCGAACGCGTCCCGATCGAGGGTGTCGTACCCCGCGAGTGGCGCGACGCGGTCATCGATGAGCATGGCCGCGTGCAACGCGTGGAATACGAGCTGTGCGTGCTGCGCTCGCTGCGGGACGCAATCCGTCGTCGCGAGATCTACGTTGTCGGAGCCAACCGCTGGCGCAACCCCGAAGACGACCTACCCGCCGGTTTCGAGCAGGCGCGGGAGCTGCACTACGCCGCGATCCGCCAACCGCTTGACCCGACCGCGTTCGTCAGCGACCTGCAAACACGCCTGCGTGACGCATTAGACCGACTGGACGGCCGGCTTGAGGCCGGGACGACCGGTGGGGTGCGGATCATCACGCGCCGCGGCGAGCCGTGGATCAGCGTGCCGACCCTCACAGCGCTCGACCCGCCCGCGGACCTCGATGCACTGAAGGCCGAGGTACAGCGCCGCTGGCCGCTGGATCTGCTGGAGGTGCTCAAAGAAGCCGACTACCTGACCAAGCTGACCGCGGAGTTCACGACCGTAGCATCACGTGAGATCACCAGCCGCGACACGCTGCGGCGCCGGCTGCTGCTGGTGCTCTTCGCGCTGGGCACCAACCGGGGCATCCGCTCGATCGTCGACAGCGCCACCGGCCAAGACGGCGTAGCGGTTGAGACCGAGGCGGCGCTGCGCAGGGTGCGCCGCTTGTATGTCAACCGCGAGAACCTGCGCTCGGCGATCACCAAGCTCGTCAACGCCACGCTGCAGATCCGCGACAGCGAGTGGTGGGGCCAGGCGACCGCGTGCGCGTCTGATTCCAAGCAATTCGGGTCCTGGTCCTCGAACGTGATGACCGAGTGGCACGCGCGCTACCGCGGGCCGGGCGTGATGGTCTACTGGCACGTCGAGAAGAACAGCGCGTGCGTCTACAGCCAGCTGAAGACCTGCTCGGCCCCGGAGGCCGCCGCGATGCTCGAAGGGCTCCTGCATCACGGCACCGACGCGCAGCTCGATCGCAACTACACCGACACGCACGGCGCGACGATCACCGCGTTCGCGTTCTGTCATCTGCTCGGCTTCCGGCTGCTGCCGCGCATCAAGCGCATCGGAGCCGCCCGCCTATATGGCCCCGGGCTGCCCAACGACCCGCCGTGGAGCAACCTCAGCCCGGTGCTATCGGGCCGGCCGATCGACTGGGAGCTGATCGCCCGCCAGTACGACCAGCTCGTCAAGTACGCGACCGCGCTACGGCTCGGGACCGCCGAGGCCGAGCAGGTGCTGCGCCGCTTCGCGCGCGGCGGCCCCAAGCACCCCACCTACCAGGCGCTCGAAGAGCTCGGGCGCGCCGCACGCACGATCTTCATCTGCGACTACCTCTCAAGCGAGGAGCTGCGTCGCGAGATCCACGAGGGCCTGCAGGTCATCGAGAACTGGAACAGCGCGAACACCGCGATCTGCTACGGCAAGAACGGCGAGCTGACCGGCGATGACCGCGAAGACCAGGAGATCACGATGCTCTCCCTGCATCTCTTGCAATCCGCGCTCGTACACATCAACACGCTGCTCGTCCAACAGGTCCTCGCCGACCCCGCCTGGGCCGGCCGCCTGACCGCCGAGGACCGCCGAGGACCGCCGCGCACTCTCAGCCCTGTTCTGGAAGCACGTCAACCTCTATGGCACGATCACCCTGGACATGGACCGCCACCTCGACCTCGCGGTCGTCATGCCCGCGGCCGACACGCCATGACCGAATCGCCCCGCCTGACAGCCCGGTGCTAAAGCGCACGCCATCCAAGCGCAAAGCGCGCGAGCTCGCCAAACACCTACGCTCAGAACACCCCGACTACGCCTACCTCAAGGCCGTCTTCAGAGACCTACGCGCCGAGCTCGGCGTCGAGGTACAGCGCGAACCCAAACGACTGCCATACGTACCGACCGAGCAGGAGATCAGCCGCTACTACGACACCGTCTGGGCCGCCCGGCGCGGACCGGACATCGTGCTCATCAAAACGCTCCTGTACACCGGCGTGCGCGTCTCAGAACTCGTCGCCATCCGCATCACCGACGTCGACCTGGACGCCTGCCGCATGCGAATCACGCAAGGCAAAGGCTCCAAAGACCGCTACGTCCCGTTCCCGACCGCCTTCAAAGAGACGCTCGCGCTGCACATGGACAGCCAGCGCGCCAAGCACGCCCAGTTCCTCTTTGAGTCCAGCTGGAAGAAGGCCTACAGCACCCGCGGCGTGCGCGCAATGCTCGCCCGCTACGCCCAGCAAGCGGGCCTGGGGCACAACATGCCGCCGCACCGCCTACGCCACTTCCTCTTCACCTGGCTGAAGACCCAAGGCATCGACGACGCTCTCATCCAGCCGTACTCCGGCCACGCGAGCCGCCAATCGCTGGAGATCTACTCGAGGATCGCGATCACCGACGCCCAAGAGACCTACGAGAACACGATCGACCGCTTCCCCGTCTGAACCGTCTGACCGACCCACGCGAAGCTACCTTGCGGCTGGTGACACCGACCCGAGCACTGGGCCCAGAACCCCGACGACACCAAGATCGCACTGCAGCTGATGCAGGCCCGCGAGGACCTGACCACGCTCGACGTCGACGCACCGGCGGCGCAATGAACGCCGACGCCGAGCCCGACCACGTCCTGACAGCATCCGCGTGAGCAACGCCGGGCCGACGTCTTGATCATCCACAGCAGGATTCTCTGGTCACCGTTTGGGCTTGGCTGGCCTTCGGCCCGCAGGGCCCCACGCTCGGACCCTTGTCGCGCGCACTGTCTCCTTCCCCAGCCTGATTTGGACGGCCCAATCCCCCAATCACGCGGGCATCTCCTCCAGCGGCTCGTGTCTGAGGTCGACCATTCCTACGCCTCCTGCTCGCCGGCGCCGGCGAGCAGGAGGACGTTCGCGTCGCGGGGCGTCCGGTTCTGACCGTCCTGCGACGATGAGCGCGTCGACGAGCCGGGCCATCAGCTCGCCGACGTCGGCGGCGAGCTGCCGCGCCCCGGGGGGCACCACGCCGGTCGTGAGGCCCGCTCGGCCAGGTCCTCAAGGGTCCAAGTGCAGGCGGTCGCGGTCCAGGCCGGCCTGGCGCTCCAGATAGCCCTCCACGTCCTCGAGCGCGTCCACGAGATCCAGCTGCAGCCAACCAGCGCAGATCGCTCCGCCACCTCGCCCAGCGGCAGGCCCGCGAGCACAGCAGCGATCGTCGCCTCAAACAGCTCCCGGTTAATGGGGGTCCCACCACCGGACGCCA
>JAABUX010002254.1_pt1 | contig 27528 bp, 20 predicted proteins | sample 5561851 | NCBI WGS metagenome assembly JAABUX01 (sample SAMN10711883, study PRJNA513361) | rock metagenome | isolation source: Antarctica rocks | place: Antarctica: Victoria Land, Richard Nunatak red sandstone | collected 2016-01-03 | reverse complement strand
TCGCCCCAATCAGCTCACTGAGAACCTCCACCCGAACCCGTTTTGCTGGGTGGAGCCTTGAGTCTGGTGTTCAACAGAGGTGCATAATCCCCGTCAGGATAGACCGATACGACGATCAAGAGTCCGTTTTCGACGATGTACGACAGATCGAGTTGCTTGAGTGCCAAGAACAGCGTCGTCCGAAGCGAAACTCCCTCCAGGTTAATGGCGACGGTCGAAGCCATCGACTTGTCGACATCTTGCAAGACTTGCGGGTCGACATAAATCGGGATGCCCGACGGGAAGCCGGCGGCCTGGTCCTGGGTGGATTGTTCGATGTATCTGATGACGTCCTGGAGCGGGGTGTCGTTGGGGAAATTCATCGAGATCCGCTTCTCGAGCACCGCCAGGATCGCCTGATTTTGTTTCTCGTCGGCGGGCGAGCTTTTGGGCAACGGGCTAGGAACATTCCGGACAGTCGTCGCGCCGGCTCCCGCGGACGAGATTTTGGGCGTTTGACCGGCATTGGCCCCGGCGGCTTGTGGGGGTTTGGCGACCGAATCCGCCTGGACCCGAGTCAGCCATTCCCGGGCTTCCTTGAGGGCGCTCTCGACCACGTCGGCGTGAGTCCAGAGTTCGTTCAAGTCTCGCCCCGGCTGGCCACTGATGGCGATGTCGCGGTTCTCCATGCTTAACCCAGTGATCTGCCGCGCTCGACTGGTCGCAAAGCTTTGGAGGCGGCTGAGATAGCTTTCCACCGCTCGGATGCGATCAGCGGCGGTCCGAGCCTCGTCGACCTCCGCCTCGGCAAGCCGGTGATACCAGAGGAGGCGGACATCGTCGAGGACCAGGTGGCGCTCGCGGTCATGGGTAACAACCGAGTCGACGGCGGTCCGGGCCACTTTGAGGCGCAAACCGCCAATCGCATCCCCGCCGCCAGCGACCTCGGCTTGAGCCGAATCCGCCGAGGTCGACGGCTTGTCCATCGGCCTCGCGGGTCGGACCGTCGTACCCGGTTGCCCAGGGTCCGATGGGCGTGTTCCCTGATAAGCCACCAGTGACGGCACGGCGAGAACCGTCGTGGCAATCGCGATGGCACCAACTTTGAACTTGGTGAAGATCATGGCGCGCAAGACTCCTTGGGTGAGATTTAACACAGGGGGAGACACCAGATTGATCGCAAGCCCTCGGCCCGCCACCAAGGCGACGGCGCCGCGGGTGGTGGTGACAAGCAACGTCCGGGCGACCAGCACCGCGGCGCTCGCCTCGCCGCCTAGCGTCGCGGCGAGCGCCTTGGCGGAAAGGGTGATCCCACGCCGGAGCAACCGCGCGCGGAGCCGTTCCCGACCCCGAGTGACCCGACTCTTGACCGTGCCCAGCGGCCAGCCGAGTTGATCGGCGGCTTCCTGGTGGCTCAAGCCTTCGAGGTCGCACAAGAGGATGGCCGATCGTTCGGGGAGTGATAGGCGATCCAACTCGGCGTGGAGCAGGGCGGCGAGCTCGCGGTCCTCGGCGTCGCGGAACGTGGGGTCGTGGCCAGTTGGGTCGACCAAGATTCCCGTCGGTTCGCGGGCTTGCCGTTTTCTGGCCTCGGCGCGGGCCTGGAGGGCGACTCGCCGCGCGACACCGTGGAGCCAAGGGCTGAGGTGGTCGGCGTCGTGGAGCGAGCCCGCCTTGCGGACGAGGATGAGGAAGGTGGCCTGGAAAGCGTCGTCGACGTCGCTCGGGTCGGTCAGGACCGACCGGCAGACGCTGACGACCATCGGGCCGTGGCGGGACAGGATCGCCTCGAACGCCAGGTCGTCGCGGGCGGCCACGAATCGTTCGAGAAGTTGCCGCTCAGACGACGCGACCAAGGCGGCGCCGTCCCAAAGGCGACTCACCCCCAATCCCCGGCGATCCGCCGCCATTGAATTTGCCCCCGGGGTCTACGAACGGTCTCAGATCATCGCGACGCGGGCCGTTCTACTTGAATACTGGGGGATGGGGCCGAGTTGGATTCGAAAATGGTCCGATTCAACCAACCGGTGAAGCGGTCTGGTCGTTCAGGTTCGGATCGCCAGAAGTTTGCGGGCGCGATCGCGGAGGGCTTGCCACTCGGGTGGGAGGTGGTCGAACATGGCGTCGGTCGGTTCCTCGGCGAGCGGTTCGGGCCGACCGTTCGAGTCGACCTGGACGAACTGCATCAGCGAATCCACCCAGGATTTATGACGACCCGACAATGGGGTGCCGAACAAGGCGACGACCACCTGCGCCCGAGCCCGATGAACCTCGCGACCGCGGATCTCGATCACCTGGCCGATCGGGACCGCCTCGTAACACCGGAGGTCCAGGACCCGCTTCAAGACGAGGTTGGCTGAACGCCCCGCCGCGCGGTAGGCCGTCGAGTAGCCCGCCTCAAGGACCAGCGACATCAACGACCCGGCGTACAAAGTGCCGTAATGGTTGGCGTCGCGCGGGAGGATCAAGCGATGGGTCAAAGTTTCGTCGGAAGTCGGAGGCATGCGACAGACCCGAGGTTTCGCGGCACACCACCGACGATAAAGCTTCAATCGCCTGGAACCGCTTCAGAACCTAACACGCCGAGGCGGTCCAGGCAATCGGTCCACACCAGAAACCCGCCTCATCGCTCGTTCCAATGGGCCACTGACTGCTTTGGCGGCTGTTCTGGTGAATCTTTCGAGTGGAGTGTCCCAAAAACTCGACAAGGCCGTACTGGAGTTGCAACGGAACGATGACAAAAAAAGCCCCTCGAGAGGGGCTTGAGGAAACAAGTTGAGTTACGCCGGCAGGAATCGAACCTACGACCTCCAGGTTATGAGCCTGGCGAGCTAACCGCTGCTCCACGGCGCACTCGAAATATACACCAGAACGACATCCGGGGAAAGAGGATCATCGCGAAAATCAAGAAAACTTTCGTCCCATGTGGGGGATTTTTGCCACAAGCCCCTCAACCCCTCGGGAACCAAGGCCACTGGTGATCCGATCGCGGCTGGGACTCGCGGCCAATCATGGGGCGGGTTGATGTCGATAACCTGGAGGCTGCAATGGAGTTCCTGACGACCCGCCCCGTGACCAACCTGGTGCCGACCTTGAAGGAGGCCGCCCTCTTGCACCCGACCATCACTCAGTTTCTCCACCACCTCCAGACCGAGCGCAACAGCTCAGCGCACACGGTTCGAAGCTACGAGGCCGACCTCACCCAGTTCCACGATTATCTGGTGCGAAGTCTGGGCGAAGCGGCGGACCCGACGACGCTCGACGCGAAGCGGGTCCGGTCGTACTCGGCGTGGCTGAGTGGTCAAGAGTACGCTCCGAGTACCGTGGCGCGACGGTTGGCCTGCCTGCGGTCGTTCTACCGCTATCTCCGACGGGGGGGAGTGATGACCTCGGACCCGGTCGGTGGGCTTCGGAACCCGAAGCAACCCAAGCGGCTGCCCAAATTCATGACGGTGGAAGCGGTTGTCCGACTGCTCGACTCGATCCCCGTGGGTGATCCGGCGGGAATCCGCGACCGGGCCATGCTCGAAACGCTGTATGGCGGTGGGCTTCGGGTCGGCGAACTCGTCGGGATCAACCTGGAGGACGTCGACGCCGACACCGGCTTGGTCCGGGTTCGTGGGAAACGAAAGCGCGAACGGCTCTGCCCGGTCGGGCCGATCGCCCTGGAATGGGTTGCCCGATATCGGGTGGTCCGAGTGGCGAAGGCGCTGGGCGAGCCGGCGTTTTTCCTGAATCGTCGAGGTACTCGGTTGACATCCCGGAGCGTTGGCCGTCTCCTTGAGTCCCATTTGCTTCGAGTTGGGCTCGATCCGACCGCCAGCCCCCACACCCTCCGCCATAGCTTCGCCACCCACCTGCTCGACCGAGGCGCCGATCTCCGGAGCGTTCAGGATCTCCTGGGGCACCGGAGCTTGACGACCACCCAGATTTACACCCATGTGACCCAAGAGCGGCTGATTGATGCGTACAACGAAGCCCACCCCCGCGCATGACCCCGGGATCGGCCGAAACCTGGGACCGGCGGTGGTCCGACGTTTCACCCCTTGGGGCTGGAGTCGCGCCGGTCGCTCGGGGGAATCGTCGGCCTCGCGAGTCCTTTTGCCGCCCGCGATCCTCGCGAGGCTCACCGACGTGTCGCTCGGTGAGCCTGACCGGATCGGTTGTCGCCGTGTGTCCCTGAGTCTGATCTTTGGCGGAGGCCGCTCGTGAGCTCCTCCCATTTTCTCAAGGAAGACCCACCGACCTCCGGCCGCTCCGGCGGGCGCTTTTCGCGAGAGACTGGTTTTATGAGCCAAGCCCGAGTCTTGATCGTTCACCCCGAGCCATCGATCCTCGCCCTTCTCGGTTCGATGCTGCAGTCGCTGGGCCACCAAATTGATGAGGCGGCTAACGACCGGCTCGCCGTCCGTCGCCTTGAACGCGGCGGGATCGACCTCATGATCGCCGGGATCAACCCCAACGATCCCGACGCGATGGAGCTGGTCGCTTATGCGCGGCGGAAGCACTCCCAAGTCCCGCTGGTCCTCCTGTTCCCGACCGCTCACCCCGAGCGAGCCCGCGAAGCGACCCGACTGGGAGCGACCGCCGTTCTCAAGTTTCCGATGCCGGCGACGGAACTCCGGGCGGCGGTGACGCAGGCCTGTGAACACAATACCTTCATCCCCCGGGTCGAGTCGATCGGCGCCGTCCCGCCGGCGAACCATCGCCGCTTCGAGGAGGAGCCGAACGGGGACAACGGGATCAAGCCGCATCCACCCACCCCCAGTCGGTCGCTCGAACCCCGGACCCGCGTCGAACCGACCCCCACGGCACCTTCGTTCCCCTTTGTCGGCGCCGATCCCACCTTCTGTCAGGCCACGAGCTTGGCCGCCACGGTCGCGCCGTCGAAGTCGCCGATCCTGATCGTCGGCGAGCAGGGGACCGGCAAGACCCTGGTCGCCCGGATGATTCATCAGCAGAGTGGTCGAGGGGATCAGCCCTTCGTCGAAATCTCGTGCGAGGGGATCGATGAACTCGGTCTCGAACGCGAACTCTTCGGCCAAAAGTTCGAGGAAGACCCAGCGTCGGAACGCCCGGGCCGCCTCCTCCGGGCCAACGGTGGTTCGGTCCTCCTCGACGAGGTGGGAACGCTGTCCGCCGCCCTCCAGGCTCGACTCCTCCAGGTTCTCCGCGATGGCGAAATCGAGCCGCTCGGCTCCACCACGCCGATCCCGATCGACGTCCGGTTCATCCTCTCGACGCGCGACAACCTCCCCGCGCAGGTCGAGCAAGGCAAGTTCCGCCGCGATCTTTATGAGCGGATCAATACCATCTGCTTGAAGCTCCCCCCCCTCGCCCAGCGTGGGGAGGATGTCGTGCAACTCGCCGAGTTCTTCCGGGAAAAGGCGGCCCGCGAGTTTGGCAAGCCGGTGTCCGGTTACACTCCCGACGCCCTGGAACTCCTGCTCCGCCACCCCTGGCCCGGCAACGTCCGAGAACTGGAAAGCGTCGTGCAGCGCGGCGTCGCGCTCAGTCAAGGGTCCAAGATCAACTCGGCCAACCTGGCCGTCGGCCTCGCCCCAGCCCGGACCCTTCGCCCGTCGAACGCTTACTCCGCCCGAACCTACGCTTCCCCGAACACCGGCCTCCGACCACTCAAGGAAGCCCTCGAAGAACCGGAAAAGCAGATCATCATCCAGGCCCTCCGGGCGTTGAACTGGAACCGTCAGGAGACCGCCCGGGTTCTCGACATCAACCGGACCACACTCTACAAGAAGATGAAAAAGTACGGGTTGCTGATCGAAGAACCGGCCCTGCTCAACTGAGGAGGCAGGGCCGAACACTCGCCAACAAACCTCAGGGTGGCGCCGACCCCCCCCGATTTGGGTCGATCTCGCTCAGGATTCAAGACGACCAGCCAGCGACCGTCGGCCCGACGCTTCGACGAGTTGGACGCCGAGGGGTTGAACGAAGTCGTCGCGATCAGCCCTTGTTGAGGTCAGCCTAGCACCTGGGTCGAGTCCTCGCCATCCTCCAGCACCCGGATCGTAATCTGGGGCGACTTGTCCGAGCCATCCGCCGTCTTCCAGGGGCGAGCGACCTTGTCGAACAACTGGTTGGTTTTCTCGCGATGCGATCGTCCAACGACGAGTTCGCGGGCGTTGATGGCGCGGGCGATCTGGGTCAAGGCGTAGAACGGGTCATCGGTCGGCACGACGAGCGGGATGACTGGCTTGCCCAGCAACTCGGCCATGTGGACCACCTGGGTCAAGAGCTGCTGGTCGTCCTTCGACAACTCCCTGTCCGGCAACGACATCCGCCGCCGGACCACGTCGGCGACCACGACCACGACGTCGGTCTGCTCGGCATCCACATCGTTGAGGTAGGATTTGAGCTGGTCCAGGTTCTCACCCGACCTCAGCCCCACCAGGACGCGCTCAGGCTTGGTCAGGTGGAGATCATCCACCGAGAAGTGATCGACCGACTCGACGTTGAACTCTTCGAGGTGATCATCCTTGTCGGTTGACCGGTTCTCTTTCGCCTTGACGTACCGCTCCGATCCCAGGAGCAGGCTGAACAAGGTCGCCGAGAAGATCCCGCCGCTGATCGTCGCCACCGGCTTGGTGAAGAGGTTGACGACCGCCGCCGCGACGAGGACCAGGAAGATCAAGGTCAAGCCGATCGGGATCTCGAATTGGCCGACCTTGATATTGCCCGGGACCATGAACTCACGCTCACCCGGTCGGCGATACCGGAGCACCAGCATCGCCGAAGTCATGAACACGAAGCTCCAGATCACGCCAAAAGCATAGGCTTCGCCGAGCAAGAGGACGTTCCCACCACTGACGAAGATGGTGAAGAGTTGGAGGCCGAAGATCAGGTTCAAGACCCGTGACGCGGTCCCGTACTTCGGGTGCGGTTTGAGGAGCCAATCGGGCAAGACGCCGTCCTCGGCCACCCGCTGAAGCACACCGTTCGACCCGACGATCGCCGTGTTGATCCCGCCGGAGAGGATCAGGAATCCCACGAACACCACCAAGGTATGCAGCAGGAGCCGAGCCCAGTGCGGGCCGACGACGCTCATCGCCAGGCCGCCAATCAAGTTGTCCTGAAACGCGCCGGTCCGAAGCTTGTCGGGGATGATCATCACCGCGAAGAAGCTGATCAACGAGGTGAAGACGAGGCTGTAGACGAAGACGATGAACGCCGCCTTTTTGAAGTTCGCCAGTTTTGGGCTTTCGACCTCGCGGTACACCTGCGCGAGGGTTTCCTCGCCGCTCATCGCCAGGACCGAGTGGCCGAAGGCGATCAAGATCCCCAAAACGCCGATCAGGCTGGTCCAGTGGATCGCCTTCGATTCGCGGAGCGAGTCACCGACCCCGGTCGAGCCGAGCCAGCCGAGGGGGTCCTCCTGCCGGCCGGTGATCTCGTTGATCGCGGGCTTCCCCTCGGCGTCGACCTTTTTGGCCAGGTCGGGGGCCGTCGGCGGGAGGTGGCGAGTCTCGGGCCGGATGGCGAGGGTGATCGCGCACCAGAGGATCATCACGCCGGCCATCACCGTGGTCGCCGTCATGATCTTGACCGCCTTGCCGGTCGACTCGCGGAGCCCCCGGACGTTGGCCCGGTAGAAGTAGAAGGTGGTGAGCGCGGCGACCAGCGCCGCCCCTTGGTTCACGGGGAGGTCGCGTTTAAAGCCGAAGTAGCGGATCGCCTCGTTGGCCAGCCCGATAAGGTACTGCCCGGCCGAGACCCCGCTGATCGGCCCGGTCAAGACATAATCAAACAAGAGCGCCGAGACCGACAACTTGGCCGGGATACCCCCCATCGCCTGCTTGACGACGCGGTAGACGCCCCCTCGGACGAACATCGTGCAGGACTCGATGTAAACGCTCCGGACGGCGTAGCTGAACAGCATCACTGCCAGGATGAACCAGGGGGCGGCCTTACCCACCTGCGCCTCGACGATCCCGCCGATGTAGTAGGCCGTGCTCGCCAGGTCGCAGAGGACCACGGCGGCGGTCCGCCGGTACGAGATGAACGACAACATCACGGTGGACACGACAAGTAATCGGCCGACGTTCCGGGCGGCGTTCGCACCGTTCGCGCCGACGTCCCCCCGACCCTCGGTGCCGGGATTGGGCGAGGGATCACCACCGGCTCCCGCCGTGGGGTTGCCGTGCGACATCAAAATCACCTTTGGGGGTTCCGAGCCGTCGGGGCGGCGTGGCTTCGGCTCAGCGAGCGGGACCGGAGGGAGATCCTCCCCGCTTCGGCCCGATCAGCCTACTCGTCCAGCCCGAGCCGGGTCAAGCGCATGGCCGGCTTGCCTTCAATCTGGTCGAGTAGCGCTATCGAATTTGGAGAAAATCAAAGCCCAGACAACCCTTCCGAGTGGTCTCAACCCCTCTAAGATCAAGCGTCACTGATTAGTCGAACGCCATTCGTATCCGACCCCTTTGTGAGCCATTCATTTCGGTGCGGCAATCACTGACTACTTGACGCCAGGGGTGCCGTTCGGAGATGTTCACTACCTGGCCGGGCACGCAGTGCCGCGAACGACCGGCTTTAGGACCGGCGGCAGGAGAAGGTGGCGTGAAACATTGCCGAACGGATTCCAGTTTAACAACTTAATCCGATTGTGACAAAAACAAGCTCATACCCAGGATAGCTTTAGACATGGCGGAAATTATTCAAAAGGTAGAATTGAAAGAGATCCAACCGCTTCGGGCTTTGTTCCTTCAGGAGACTAATTTCCAGGTACGATACAATGCTTGTCACGAACGAGGCTGGACCGATAGTTATGCTATTACAATTAACGGATTAGCGATCGGTTATGGCTCGATTAAAGGGCAGGAGAGAGAGGACAGGGATACGGTATTCGAGTACTTCATCGTGCCTTCATTTAGGAAGCGGTCTAGAGAATTATTTCGCCAGTTGCTCACCATTTCCGATGCACGATACATCGAATGCCAAAGTAACGACATGCTACTTTCCTCGATGCTCTACGAGTTCTCGAATTCGATAAGATCGGACGTCATGTTGTTTAAGGATCATGCCGTCACCGAGCATGCTTTGCCAGACGCCTTAGCTCGTTCCAGAGCTGATGACGATCAAGTGTTCGAACATAGATCTGAGCCGGTTGGAGACTATGTAGTGGATGTGAAGGGAGATGTAATCGCGACTGGTGGGTTCCTGCTTCACTACAACAAACCGTTCGCCGACTTGTACATGGAAGTCCGTGAGGATTGCCGGGGAAGAGGTGTTGGGTGCTTTATCGTTCAGGAAATCAAGAAGGAATGTTACCTCGCTGGCCGGGTTCCAGCGGCCCGCTGTAATATCCAGAACGCGGCTTCACGGGCGACAATGATCAAAGCCGGTCTTGAAAATTGCGGTTATATACTATTAGGCGAGGTAGTCCTCTCTCATTTGTGACTAGAAATACATTAATTGTAACTATTCAGTCCCGGTATGGTGGGCATCGCCCACCGAGGCCATCGGCAAGGCTGCGGTGGGCGGTGCTCACCCGACAAAAGACGCCTCCGCCGGGGTCAACCGCGTAGCTCCTACTGGTGATTTGCAATCCGATTCTCCGGATTCGAGAGCCACACCGCGGATGGGTGACCTCATCAGCGCGCCACCCGCGCCTCGGCGAGCATCAAGACGGCTTCTTGCCGGGTCCCTTCGGCGGCGGCATCGCCCCGGAGCATGGCGGCGATCTCGTCGACCCGGCCCGCCTCGTCGAGCGGGGTGATGGTCGTCCGGGTCCGCCCGCGGTCGGTCCGCTTCCGGATGATCCACTGGTGGTCGGCATAGCTGGCCACCTGCGGCAGGTGGGTCACGCAGATCACTTGGTGGTGCTGCGCCAACTCGGCCAGCTTCCGGCCCAGCGCGGCGCCGAGGCGACCGCCGACGCCGGTATCGATCTCGTCAAAGACCAGGGTCGGAATCCGGTCGGCGGCGGCGAGAGCGGTCTTCACCGCGAGCATCACCCGCGATAACTCGCCCCCGGAGGCGACCTTCCGGAGCGGCTTCGCCGGCTCGCCGACGTTGGGGGCGAACTGGATCTCGACCCGATCGAAACCCCCATCGGGCGCGGCGGCGGCGAACGGATCGTCGCCCATCGGAGTTGTCACCAGATCAACGAGCAAGAGCGCATCCCCCAGACCGAGAGCTTTCAGATGCCCTCCGACCGCCCGAGCAAACCCCTGCGCGGTTTTTTGCCGGGCGACCGTCAACGCCGCCCCCGAGCGGACGACTTCGCCCCAGGCGATCCGGATCGGTTCGTCGAGGGCGGCGAGATCCGCGGTCGCGATCGCGATCGCGGCGAGCTTGCGAGTTGCGGTGGCCAACTTCTCGACCAGGTCGTCGGCCGGGCAGCGGTAGCGGGTGGCCAGTCGACGGTACAGCGCGAGTCGCGTCTCGACCTCTTCGAGCCGGTCGGGGTCGTCGTCCCACCCTTGGCCAAACCGCCGAAGGGCGTAGGCGACCTCGCGGGCCTCGTCGGCTAACCGCTCCAGGTCAGCGCTGGCGTCGGCGAACTCGGGGACGGCGTCGGCCAGCGGGGCGAGCGACCGGGCCACCGTTTCGAGCAGCCCTTGCGCCGATCGGTCCGACTCGTAGAGCAAGGCGAACCCGCGCTGAGCGGCGGACCGGACCTGCTCGGCATTGGCCAGGCGGTGGGCTTCGCGGGCCAGGTCATCGTGCTCGCCCACGCGGGGGGCGGCGGCGGCCAGTTCCTCGGACTCGAAGAGGAGCAAGGCCCGCTCGCGCTCGCGTTCCTGGGCGTCGCGGACGAGGGTCATCCGGCGGTCGAGCAGGGTAGCATGGACGGTCCGGGCCTGGCGAAACGAAGCCAAGGTCGGCTCGACCCCGCCGTAAGCGTCGAGCAGGTTGCGCTGGCGGTCGGGGTCGAGCAAGGCGCGGGTCTCGTGTTGCCCGTGGATGTCGATCAACCGCTCGCCGAGGGCCTTGAGAGTCCCGACCGGCACCGGCAAGCCGTTGGCGTGCGCGGAGGAACGCCCCGCGGCGGTGACTCGGCGGGTCAAGATCAGGTGGTCGTCCTCGATGGCTCCGCCGAGGATGGCTTCGAGGTCGGAGCGCAGGCCAGGATCGGCGAGGTCGATCGCCACGGCGACCCGGGCCTCGTCGCGACCAGCGCGGATCAGGTCGGCGGAGGCTTTACCCCCCAGGACCAGGCCGAGCGCCGTCAAGAGGAGGCTCTTGCCCGCGCCGGTTTCGCCGGTCCAGGAACAGTAGCCGGGCCGGAGGTCGATCCGGGCGTCTTCGATCAAGGCCAGGTTCTGCACGGAAAGTTCGCGGAGCACGGCGCGTGATCCTCTCGAACGGACAAACGAAGGTGAGCCGACCCGACGGCGTGAAGCCGGCCCTGCCGGGTCAAGGATCGCGCGAGGAGTCGGACCGTCAGCCCAACCTTAGGTTCCGCTGGTGAAACGCGATGGCTTGCGGCAGGTGAAGATCCCAGTAGCCCCAGTCGTGGCCCCCCGGAAACTCCTGGTATTCGTGCTCGACTTGCATCGCATCGAGGTAAGCGTGGAAGGCCCGGTTCTGGCCGAGGAGGAAGTCGTCGGTCCCGCAGTCGATCCGCAAAGGGGGAATCCGCCCGTGGTCCAGCTTCGCGATGATCCCGAACGGGTCGTCGGGGCCGTTCTCGGGGTTCCCGCCGAAGATCCGCTCGAACTCGGGGCTGATCGCCCGCGCCTGCTGCGCGGCGTCCTGGCGGAGGATGCCGAAGGCCCCCGAGTGCGCGTTGGCCGAGCCGAACATCTCGGGATACTTCAGCGCGAGCTTGATCGCGCCATAGCCCCCCATCGACAGCCCGCCGATGGCCCGACCCGACCGCTCGGCCCGGACCGGGAACGTCCGCTCGACCAAGCCGACCACATCCTCGATCAAGTCATCCTCGTAGGCGAACCCGTCCACCGCGTTCGAGTACCACCCCCGACTACCGTCGGGCATCACGACCACCAGGGGCATCCCGGCGACGTAGCGCTCGACGCTGGTCCGGCTGTGCCAGGTCGTGTGGTCGTCCGACAGGCCGTGGAGGAGGTAATAGGTCGCCCACGGGGGAGGGATGGTCGCGGCTTCGGGGGAGACCACACTGAATGCCGCCGCTTTTCGCAGCGACCGGCTCTGGTACTGAATCGTCGCGAACGCCATTGCGGGTGATCCTTGGAGTATTCCGGGTCCGTCAGACCGAGGTGATCGGGGCGGAGGCCAACGTCGCCCAACCCGTTTGCCAGCCCAGGGGCCAGGACGCGGGGCCTTCGCCTCCCGGGTCGGCCAAGCCCGTCCACTCGGCGGCGGCGCGCGACCGGAGGGAATCTCGGTCGGTCCGCGCCAGCACGGCCCGCGGGTCGATTCGCCGCAACACGGCCTTCGTGATCGGCCGCTTGTTGTCCAAGAATGTCAGCCCGAGGAGCAGGTTGGCCACCTCCGGTCCATTCAAGGCCCCGGCGAGCGTGCAGGCCGCCTCGGCGGTCGGGCAGGGGAGGAAATAGCAGGTGTCATCGACCAGCGGAGGCCGACCATCCACCAACCCGATCGCCCGGAACCGAAACGCCTTGTGCAGCCCCGAGATCGCCACCTTGAACGGGCTGAAGGTGTACTGACCCACCCCAAAGAGCGCGAACGGCGGGCGACCCCGGTAGATCGACGACTTCCGCCGGGCGAACCGATCGGCGTGGCGCTGTAAGTAGTCCCAGAGCCGCGGGGCCGTCCGGGCGAGGTCGCGGGGATCGTCTCCCAGGGACTTTTGCGTGATCAGGACGGACCGCCGTGGCTCGGGGTTCGTCCCGCGGGCGAGGTCGGTGGCCTTGAACCAGGGGTAGATCCGGTCAGCCTCGACCTCGACGGGTTCGCCGAGTCCGTTTGCCCAACCGCCCCCGGGTTGCGGGGTTAGCTCCATCACCGCCGTCGCGTCATGCTTGACCCCTTGCCGCCAGGCGATCGGCCCAGCGCCGTCGGCGAACTCCGACCGACGGTACGCGGGGAGATCCGCCACGATCGGCCCGTGGCCGACGCCCCAGGTCGTCGTCGGCGCGCTTGCGGCCAGGTCGGCGTGGACCGGGACCTCGGTCACCTTCGGGCCGGGACCCACCTCGACGCGGAGCAACCCGGCGGCGACCGAAGCCCGGAACCACCGGGCCGCGTCGATCGTCCAGAACGTCGCCGCCGTGACGGGCAGGTCGTCGCTCCGGACAGCCTGGAGCAAGCCGCGGGCGACGGAGGTCTTGCACAAGAGGGCGATGGTCGGCCTATCGCTCGCCAACTCGCGGATCAGCTTGATCCAGACCGCCGTGGCGAGGTCGAAGTTGGACCCGCCGGTCATCGCGTCGAGGCCGCGCGTCCGCCGGGCGTTGGTCCGGGTCGGTCCGGGATTGCGCGCCAGCCCCCCCGAAGCTCCGAGCGCCGCCACCGTCACCCAGGGGGGATTCCCCACCACAAGCAACCGGCCCCCGCTCGCCCAGTTGAGGTCACGCCCCAGATCCAGGCGAAACAGGTCCGCGTGGACGATCTGACCGTGGCCGGCCACGACCGAGCGGGCCGCTGCGGCGTGATCCGCTTGCAGTTCCACCCCTCGGATTTCGCGGGGCGGACAAGAGCCATCGAGCAACCCGTTGAGGAAGTGACCTCGCCCGCAAGTTGGCTCCAGGACCCGCTCGAACCGCTCGCCCCCCGCCAGGAGTCGGGCCAGGACCGCGTCGACCAGGGGCCGAGGGGTCTGGAAGTCGCCCAGGTCTTTGCGAGCGAGACCTCGGCTGGGGACCGAAAGCCCGGCGGAGGGTCCGGAGATCATCATCGAGGGGCGTCCACCGAGTCAGTCCTGGTGCCGTCGTCGCGTCGATTATGCGAGGTGATCGCGGTGAACACAAGAACAGTTTTCAAAAAACAACGCGAGTGGATTCCTCGCCTCGCCCGACTGGCGACTTGAGGTCTCAGCCGGTACGATCAGGGCCTGGTTCTCGACCTCTTTGTTGCGATGAGAGCGGCGTTCATGTCGTCCCCTACCGGCGTTGTCCTTCGCCTGGTTGGACCCTTGATCCAGGTCCTTTGCTTCGCCTTGCTCCAGAAGTGGGGCGGGCGGGAGCGGACGGTTCTGGGGGTTGCGGTCGAGCACTGGCTTTACGCTGGGTTTGGGGTGGGGCTGGTGATGGTGATCCTGGGGCTGACGGTGTTCCGGTCGCGGCGGGCGGAGTCGTTGCCGGGCGCGGGGGATCGCCGATGACCGCCTCAACGCCGGGTCGCTCGTATCGCTTTTATGACTTGATCATGGCGGCGTTCGTGACCGTGTTAATCTGCTCGAACTTCATCTCGGCCCCCAAGCGGGTGACTTTGGGCGGGTTGACGTTCGGCGCGGGGGTCTTGTTCTTCCCGGTCAGCTACCTCTTCGGCGACATCCTCACCGAGGTGTACGGCTACGCCCGGTCGCGGAAAGTGGTCTGGGCCGGGTTCGGGGCCTTGGCGTTCACGTCGCTGGTAAGCTGGGTCGTCCTACGCTTGCCCGCCGACCCGAGCTGGCGGAATCAAGCCGCCTTCGAGACGGTCTTCGCCGGCGCTCCTCGGGTCGTCGTGGCGTCGATGCTGGCGTTTTTTGTCGGCGAGTTCGTCAACTCGTTCGCGATGGCCCAGCTTAAGCTCGCGACCCGAGGGCGCTTCTTGTGGGTCCGCACCATCGGCTCAACGGCGCTGGGGGAGGCGGCGGATTCGCTGATCTTCTACCCGGTGGCGTTCTTCGGGATCTGGGACAACGCCAGCTTGCTTACCGTCCTGGTGACGAACTACACCCTCAAGGTGCTCTGGGAGGTCGTCGCCACACCGTTGACCTACGGCGTGGTGGCCTACCTCAAGCGCGCCGAGGGGGTGGACTACTACGACGTCGGGACGAACTTCACGCCGTTTTCATTGAAGACCTGAGGGGACCACCAGGAAGGGGAAACCTATGTGCGGGATCGTGGGATATACCGGGGGGCAAGACGCGCCGCCGATCCTCCTGGCGGGGCTGCGTCGCCTCGAATATCGCGGGTACGACAGCGCGGGGCTGGCGACGACCGACGCCGGGCGACTCAACCTCCGGAAACGGGCCGGGCGGGTCCAGGCGCTGGAAGACCTGCTCCGCGATGACCCGGCGGCGGGACAGTGCGGGATCAGTCATACCCGCTGGGCGACCCACGGGCCGGCCAGCGACCGGAACGCCCACCCCCACGTCGGCGGCCCGGGGGAGGGGACGGTGGCGGTCGTTCACAACGGCGTGATCGAGAACCATGCGCCCTTGCGCGCGAGCCTCGAAGCGGCCGGGGCGGAGTTCCGGAGCCAGACCGACACCGAGGTCATCGCGCACTTGCTCGCTCAAGAACTGGGCGAGGGGGACGACCTGTTCGAGGCACTCCAGCGCGTCTTGCCGCGCCTCGAAGGGACATATGGCCTGGCCGCCGTCAGCCCGCGTTGCCCGGGCCTGGTCGTCGGGGCGAAGTTGGGCAGTCCGCTGGTGGTCGGGCTGGGGGATGGCGAGCACTTCCTCGCCAGCGACCCCGCCGCGATCGCCCCGCACACCGCCCGAGTCGCTTACTTGCAAGATGGCGAGGCCGTCCGCCTGACCGCGCGTGACTTCGCCATCCGCCACCGCGACCGGGGGACGATCACTCCGCGGATCGACCGGATCGACTGGTCGCCCGACCTGGCCGAACTCGGCGACCACGCCCACTACATGCTCAAGGAGATCCGCCAGCAACCCGATACCGTCCGCGACGCCTGCCGGGGCCGGATTCGACGGAACGAGGCCACGGCGGTCTTTGGCGGCTTGAACCGGACCCCTCGCCAACTCCGCCAGGTCCGCCGGATCGTCTTCGCCGCGTGCGGGACCTCGTGGCACGCCGCGCTCGTGGGCGAATATCTGATCGAGCGGCTGGCCAACCTCCCGGTGGAAGTCGAATACGCGGGCGAGTTCCGCTACCGGAACGCTCCGCTCGACGATCGGACGCTCGTGTTCGTCCTCAGCCAGTCAGGTGAGACCGCCGATACGCTCGGCGCGCTCCGCGAAGCCCGCCGCCGGGGGCATCCCAGCCTGGCGATCTGCAACGTCGTCGGCTCGACGATCGCCCGCGAAGCCGAAGGGGGGATCTACCTCCACGCCGGACCCGAGGTCGGCGTCGCCAGCACCAAGGCGTTCCTGGCGCAGGTCACGGTCCTGACCCTCCTGGCGCTCCACCTGGGTCGGCTCCGGAACCTATCGTTCACCGATGGCCTGGCGGTGATCGACGCGGTGGAGGCCGTCCCCGAGATGATCGCTCGGGTCTTCGAGACCGAACCCCTCATCATCCGCGCCGCCGAGCGGCTCGCACAGGCGACCAGCGTCATCTATCTTGGCCGCGATTTGCACTTCCCGGTCGCGCTGGAGGGGGCCTTGAAGCTCAAGGAGATCAGCTACCTCCACGCCGAGGGGTATCCGACCGCCGAGATGAAGCACGGCCCCTTGGCCCTGATCGACCCGGCCACCCCCACGGTGTTCGTCGCCCCGCGCGGCCCGCTCCACGCCAAGACCCTGAGCAACGTCGAGGAGGTCCGCGCCCGCCTCGGCCCGGTGATCGCCGTCGGGACCGCGGGGGACGACCACCTGATGTCCTTGGCCGACGCCTTCCTCCCGATCCCCGACGTCCCCGAGGTGGTGCAACCCCTCGTCGCCGCCGTCCCTCTCCAACTCCTCGCCTACCACGTCGCCCGCCTCCGAGGCTGCGACATCGACAAGCCCCGGAACCTGGCGAAGAGCGTCACCGTGGAGTGAGATTAATGATTGCTTCCAAACCAAGGGCTGGAAACCTTTCGACAACCGCCCAGCAACGGCCAAAGTTGCTACGTCAAGCGACTCGTGCCAATCTTCGCTCGGACAGTCCAGACGCTTTGACCGTCGCTCTCGTTCTTGTCTCATAGAGTGCTAACCGGATAGGTTGGATCGCCGTCTCGAAAGCCGCGAAGTTCCGCCGTGCTTGCTCATTGAATGGGTTAAGTCGCGTTGCCAACTCGAACGAACTTCGAACAATCTCGATTGGAAAGCCAAGTGCGGATTGGGATATCGCCAGCAACTCAGCAAGTTCGCTCCTTGCAGAATTTGAGCCATTCATTTCGAGTCCTCGCTCACAGAAAACGCGAGCTTGCTCGAACTGATTTGCCATGACATGATGATGGGCGAGGAAAGAGTAAGGCCAAACCAACGTTGTCCCGCTTTGAATCGCGAGCTTAAAGTCTTCAAGCGCCAGTGGGCTTTCCCCATAACGAAGAATGCCGCGGGCTACCAGCAAGGCATCGTTCGTCGGACTGGCACCGAGGCCTTTGGAATAAAAAGCAGAAGCCGCTTGGTTTTCGCGGAGAAACTCGTGGCTAAAACCAAGTAGGTAACATACTAGAGTGAAAACGGCATCATCTCGGCCGCCCTCGTCGCCTGCTTCCAGACGCTCCAGAGCGGTTGTTAATGTTGGGATAATCTCTCGAAAAAACCGTGAAGCTTCAGCCTCGCCCAGTTCCCTCACTGGATTGAAAAGGATGTTGGAGGCCGTTACAACGACATTGGGAGAGAGATCAACCGGATGTTGAAGAATTTTCCTAGCCCAGTCTTCAGCGGCGGTCGGAGCGGTTTTGTTCAAAGTCGCGAGCCATATTGCCAAGTAATTTCCGTTGTTCGGTTGGAGGTCTGAAGCGTGTTTATAGAAAATTTCCGCTGTTTCCGGATCACCGGCGTTCGCCCAGGCGGCTCCACGCCAGTAGCTCAGGGTTGAGGGTTCGATGTAAGCACCCCATCGCCTTGAGAGTTCGAGAACCCGGTTCCAATCGCCAATCTGATTGGCTTGGGCGATGTCTGCTAACCGTGCTTGGGCCTGCGGATTTGATTCTTTGGTTTCGCTGCGAGGCGAATCGGTAATTGAGTACAAATCTTCGGAAAGCCCACTCAAACGCTTTTTTTCCAATTCATCGAGAGCTTCCCACGGAACATCGGTCGCGTCGCGAACCGCGTCGGCTTCGGGAGAGTCCAGGCGACCAGCCACCGTGAGGCGGTGCAGTTCTCGAAGCCCGCGCAGGGTGACGAGGTAATTTGGACTCATCGTGAGTGGTGGACTCGTCATGGCTCAAGTCTCGTCTTTCTGCCAACCGGCCCGGGTCGCGGCGATGGCAGCCTCATAATCGACCAATGGACCCGTCATGTTTGGAGAGATGGTTCCATGCGTTGGCGAGTCGGGTTCGAGGGTCAATCCCGCGGCAAATTGTCCTTGTTGAAACGCTCCCTCTCCGAACCGAAAGCAGGCGTTAGTATTTGGTCCCCTCGCACCTGTTTTGAGATTCCGGAGTCGTTTAGGGATGCGGAAGAGAGGAGCGTTTCTCCAGTTCGGGTTCACCGACATGCCCTTGCCGTTGACGAGGACATGGCCGTTCGGGCCAAGGTCAACGTCGAATTCGGGTCTCACCCCAAGACCGATTGCTGTTGGCGTGACCTGTGGCAAAGCATCTTCGTCCTCGCTCATGATCCGAAACACTTGCGGCATCTCCGGGCTCTCCAGGCGTTTGCGGTTCTTCCATCATAAGCGAAGGCATCCCAAAAGCCAGGAGGCGAGGAAACCTTCCGGTTCGGAAATTCTACCCGGCGATGCCCACTCAATGGAGTGATTTGCGCCGAATGACGGTTAAGCGAGCGTCGGGAAAGCGATAGTAACCGACGACGGGCGGGTGTCGCCGGTCATTGGACCTTCGTGATCAGACAGCTTGAGAACCTCCGAGGCAAGCAGAGTCATGGCCGCTACCAGCGCCGCGCGGATCGCCGCGAATCGACGGAACGCCCAGCAGTCGACGGGGCCGAGGACGACCGAGGGGAAGGCCCGGTCGCGGGCCAACGCGCTCAAGCATGGCTTGACCGGGGCGGGGATCGCGCTGCCGACGGAGGACGAGGCGCTCGTCCAGCGCCGGTTCACCGGGCTGCAAGCGGACCTGGGGGCGGCCGACCTCCCGACGCTGCTCCTGGTCCAGCAGATGGCCCTGATGTCGGTCCGGATCGACCGCGCGGCGCGGCAGGAAACGGCAGCGCTGGCGATGCGGATTCGCCACGCGGTCACCGAGCACGACGTCCGCCGCCTGGCCGAGGTCGATCGCCTCTTCGGGACGATCGAGACCGCCCCGGCCGACCACCGGCGCCAGCTCCTGACCGACCCGGACGGGGTCGACAAGCTCGCCGCCGCGCTCCGATCGGCGCGGACGCAGCTCGCCACCGGGGCGTTCCGCTCGTGGGGGCCGATCACCCGCAAGAAGTTCGAGGCCCTCTTCGGCTCGGCCGAGGACTTCCTCCCGGTGACCCGCGTCGACGCCCTGGTGATGGCCTGGCTCGACAACAACTTCCGCTTCCTCGACCCCGCCGAGTTGGCGACCCTCCCCGACCGCGCGGCGCGTCGGCCGTGGGCCTTGAAGGAGCTTTTGGGGCTGATCGACGCCGAACTCGCCCACCTGGCCGCCACCCGGGCGCGCCTCGACCTCGCCGGGCTGGCCCAGGACCGCGCCGAGGCCGGCCAGCGCGCCCTCTTCGACCCCGGCGCCGACGCCACCGCTGCCCGGAAGTACGAGGCCGCCGCCCGTCGCGGTTTCTTCCGTGCCCTCCGGGATCTCCGCGAACTCGCCGCCGAACCCCCGATCACCGCCGACCACGTCGGGCTTGCCACCGGGGCGGCCGAATTGTCCCCCGCCGCCGGACCACTCGTCGAACCGGCCCGCGCGGACCTCGACCCGGACGAATCCCCCTTCGTAGCTGCCGCGACCGACGCTCCGGTCGACCATTTCGTCGCGAACGAACCCATCCTCGACCGGCTCGATGATCACGAAGCGCCCCCGACCTCATCCCCGATCCCACCGGAGCCGCCCCAATCTCCCACCAAGGCGGCGTCCCTCGATCGCGCGATCGGCCAAAACGAACCCAACCTGATCCCCCCGACCTCGCCGGATCGCTCGACCCCCCCTGGAACCAAGCGATCGGCCGATCCCCCAGCGCCGGGTCGAAACCACGCCAAGCCCGATCTCCTCGATCGCAACCTACCACTTCGGGAGCCATTGCTGACCGGTCGCCGGCTCGCTCAACGCCCCGTAGCCAACGCGAATCCTCGGAAACTCCCGAGCGGCAAAGACTCCGTCGCATCTGTCCCGGCTCCGCGGGTGCGACATCGACAAGCCCCGGAGCCTGGCGAAGAGCGTCACCGTGGAACAGCCGCCGCGTCGTTGTGAGATTCAGGTCCAAAGCGGACAGACGGTCGAGTCCCGCTGACATGGTGGTCATTTTGGAAGACGTCCGCGAAAAAGGTGACGGAGGGGTGCCCTTGCCGACCAAAGGTGTTCTATTGTCAAATCGATCCCCTCGGCACGCCGCTTCGGGGCGAGCATCGGGTGGATCTAGACTGACAGGATGTTCGCTCATGCCAGGTAGGGGAGGCGAGCGGTGAGCCAAGGCTTTGATGCCGAGTCGCGCGCGGAGGTCATCGGCGAAGCAACTCAGCCTGGAGCTTCGGCTCTCGGCCCGGATGATGGGAGGGTGGAATACCAGTGCCCTGGGTGCAAGCGTGGAATTAGGATACGTCCCCAGTATTTCGGCTTAAAGGTCGCCTGCATCTCCTGCGGCCAGCAATTCATCCCACGACCGAGCGAGATCCCGGGCACGGGCAACCGGAGCGCCGCCGCCGAGACGGAGATCGCCCGCCTGGTCGCTTCGTTCGGGGTGTTGCAGGCTCGACTCAACAGCACTGACTTTGAACTGGCCAGATTGAGCCGGTGCCTCGCGGCATCGATGGCGATGTCGCTGGAGCGATCGTCGGACCTCGCCGCGCTTCGCGACCGCGTCGCCGCCCTGGATGAAGAACGCGAAAAAGTTCAAGGGCGGGAGCTTCCCGACTTCGACCAGCGAGCGATCACGGATGAAATCGCGCGCGGGCTGGCTCACGAACGCGAGGCCACGGCACAGCGCTGGGAATCGCTGCAACGCGAGGTCGACGAACTCCGCCGGCGCGACGAGGAGTGGGAGCGACGGGAAATCGAGGCGAGGGACTACTCGCGAATGTTCGAGGCACGCCTCGGCCTCGTCGAGCAGGCATCGCCCCAGGTGATCGACCAGCTTGAGCGTCTCCGGGAACGGATTGGGGCGGTGGAGCACGTCAGCGCGGAGTGGACAATGATTCGCGAGCAAATGAGTGTCCTCGTTGACCAGACCCACGCGATCGTTCAGCTTGGCGACGACCAGGCGAACGAGGTCCGGACCAGCCTGACGATGTTTCAAACGGAGCAGGAAGTCTGGGCGAGAGACCTCGCCGCCCATGAGACTCGTCAGGATCAGGTGGAAGCGGCGGTCACCCGGCTCGACGCGGCAGCCGCGAGTCAAGGGAAGGACGATGCGTCACGCTGGGCGGATTTTGAAGCGCGAGCCGCTCTCGGAGGGCGCGAGGTCGAGGCCCTCCAACAGCATCTCCGCCAGGTCGATGACGATCAGACTCGACGCCTCGGCAAACTTGATTCGGACTCCGATCGTCTGGCCGCCATCGAGTCGGATGCCGCCACCGCCCTGAACGCGGTGGAATCCTGCCGAGACCAGCAAGCCGCGCTGGCGACGGATCTGCGGGAGGAGATCCAAAGACTCCGGTTCGAGGTGTCCAGCCTTCGAACCGAGTTGGCTACGCGACGTTCGGCCCCCCCGGCGATCGCCCCGGCGGTACCCGACGTCCCGGCGAACAAGGAACAACCTCGACCGACGCCGCCCCCGGTCGTCGGACCCGCCCCAATGCTGACCGAGGAGGATCGCGACTCGCTCATTCAGGACCTGGCCCGCGAGCGAGTCATTGGCGATGGGAATCGCCCCGCGACCCTGGAGCCGTCGGTGATGATCACCCCCAAGGCGGAACGGGTCCAGGTTCTTGATCCGGTCCCCCCACGTCTCGACCCCACCGGTTATGAACAGAGCACCCTGCGTTTTGACCAGGCGATGCGGTCCTGCCGATATCCGGATGCCGTGCGCGAGGCGCGGCTGCTTGTCGAGTTCGCGGGGGCGAGGCACGGCAAGGGTAGTCTCGAATATGCTTTCTGGCTGCGTAACCTCTCCTTGAGTTTGTTGGGGGCGGGTCAGCCGGATGAGGCGCGGGAAGCCCTGCGGCACGCGCTGATCATTTGCGAATCGAAGTGGGACCGAACTCCTCGGGTCGTTTGCCTGCTCGATCTCGCCGATCTCCATGCGCAATTGCGGGAGTTTCCGGCATCGAGAACAGCGTGTGGGCAAGCCCTGGCGCTCCTCGACGCCGACCCGGACCCGATCAGCCCGCTCCGGATGAGGGCTCAGAACCTCATGGCTCGAATCGGTCCGTCCAACTCCCCCGCGTCGGCGACGAGTTCGATCACGATTTCGGCCTGAGCCAACGATCCGAGCGGGCTAGGTTGGGTATCCCTCAAGGGGCCGAGCATTTGAACCGGGTCCGGTCGAGGTCGTACTTCTGGAGCTTCTGGGTGACGCTCCGGCGCGAGAGGCCAGCATGGCGGGCGCAACTGGCGACGTTCCCCTTGTGGTAGGCGAGGAGGCGGGTGAAGTAGTCGCGCTCGACCTGCGCGACGAGGTCGGCGGTCAGGTCGGGCAGGGGACGTTCAACATCGATCAGGTTACTCGATCCGCCACCGGGTCGGCCGGCGGTCCCTTGGCGGGGGGCGATGGTGGCGGGAAGGGCGTCGCGGTGGATGCTCGTGCCGTCGGCCATCGCAACGGCCGCCTTGATGGCGTTTTCGAGCTCGCGGACGTGCCCCGGCCAGGTGTGTTCGAGGAGCGCCTGCATCGCCGCCGAGTCGATCTCGGTGACGGGGGGGGTGCTCCGGGCGGTCAGCTTTTCGAGGAAGTGAAGCGCCAGCAGCGGGATGTCCTCGACCCGATCGCGGAGCGGCGGGACGTCGATCCGGACCACCGCGAGCCGGTAGAACAGGTCGGAGCGGAACCGACCGGCTTTGACCTCGTCTTCGAGCCGCTTGTTCGATGCGGCGACGATCCGGACGTCGACCTGCACGGTCTCCGCTCCACCGACGCGCTCGAAGGCCCCCGACTGGAGGACGCGGAGGAGCTTCGCCTGCATGCTCGGCGAGATTTCCCCCACCTCGTCGAGGAACAGCGTCCCGCCGTCGGCCGCCTCGAACCGCCCTTTTTTGCGCCGGTCGGCCCCAGTGAAGGCTCCTCGCTCGTGGCCGAAGAGTTCGCTTTCGAGGAGGGCGTCGTTGAGCGCGGCGCAGTTCAGGGCGATGAACGGGCCGTCCCGCCGGGTGTCGGAGGCGTGGATCGCCTGCGCGATCAATTCTTTGCCCGTCCCCGTCTCGCCCCAGATCAGGACGGTCGAGCCGAGCGGGCCGACGTTCTTGATCAAGTCGAAGATCCGCCGCATCTTCGGGCTTTTCGAGACGATGTTGTGAAACCGGTAGTCTTCGCGGAGTTGGAGCCGGAGCTGTTCCAACTCGTCGATCAACCGGCGCTGTTCGAGGGCGCGCTTAATGAGCAAGACCAGCCGCGACGGGTCGCACGGTTTGGCCACGAAGTCATCGGCCCCCGCCTTCATGGAGTCGAGGGCGAGCTGCGGATCGCCGTGAGCGGTTAGGAGGATCACGCCGCAGGGGATCTTCTCGGCCCGGACGACCCGCAACAACTCGCCCCCGCTCATCCCGGGCACGAGGTAATCGCTGATGAGCATCTGAAACGGCGACGACCGGAGCCGGTCCAGGCCCTCGCGGGCATCCCCGACCGCCTCGACATCGTAACCCTCGGCTGCGAGGATGGCCCGCAAGGTTTCGCGGGACAGGGGGGTGTCGTCGATCACCAAGATCCGCGGTTTCATGGGTGGGGCCCTTCCTAGGCCAGAGGTGAATCAGTGGTGCGGATGGGCGGCTCGCGAGCCGCGTGAACCGTCGGAGTCAACCTGATCAGAGCGGCCGAGGGGTCGGTGGCGGGAGTGGTTCGAGGGCCGGTTCGGCCGGCTCTTTGAGCTGGTCCGCGGCGGGGGCCACGATCACCCGAAACTCGGCTTTGGACCCACGCTTGATCCGGATCAGCAAGTCGCGCCCCGGCGGCCGACCGACAAAGACCCGGCGAAAATCCTCGACGTTCCCCACCCCTTTGCCGGCCGCGTCGGTCACGACCATCCCCGGCTCCAGACCGCCCCGATCGGCCGGGCTGTCGGCATCGACGCCCGTGATGACCAGGCCGGACACGTCGCGCGGGAGGCGGTACCGCTCGACCAGAACGGGAGTCGGCTCGGCCAGGTTCAGGCCAAGGGTGGGGAAGTTCGCGGACCGGCTCGACGTTTCCACCGGACCGGATTGCGGCGGGATGGTGGTGGCCGGGGCCGGGTTGATTGGGGTCAGCACCGGCTCAGGTCCGACCTCGGGGTTGGGGGCTTGACCCGGGGTCGGCGCGAGGATCAATGGTCCGGCGACCGGGCCGGGCACGATCACCGCTCGCGGTGCTCGGGTCACTCCGTAGGGGGTGATGTTCAAGTTCGGGCCGGGCACGACCAGGTTCGCCCCGGGGACGTTGATGTGCAAGCCGGGGCGACGAACCATGCCGACCACCGGCTCGACCGGAAACACCATGGTGGCGGTCGGCAGGCCATAGCGGTCGGGTTGCGGTTCGGGCCGGACCTGGACCGGAAAGACCTGGCCGTTCCGGTCGACGGTGAGGTCGAGTGGTTCGCCGACCCGGGCGACCTCGATCGCCGCCTGGAGTGCCCCGGCTCCGCCAACGGGCTGGCCACCGATGCTCAGGACGACGTCACCCGGTTGCAGACCCGCCAACGCGGCCGGGCCGGCCACGGTCACGCTCGACACGAGCGACCCCTCGGCGATGTTGAGCCGGGCGGCGGTCGCGGGATCGAGCGGGCGGATGTTGATCCCGAGATAAGCCCGGCGGACGCGACCGAACTCGGCGAGGTCGGCGACCACCCGCCGCGCCCGGCTCGCCGGGACCGCGAAGCCGACCCCCTCATACCCGCCCCCGTTCGACTTCAGCGCGGTGTTGATCCCGACGACCTCCCCTTGGAGGTTGATCAGCGGTCCCCCGGAGTTCCCGGGGTTGATCGCGGCGTCGGTTTGGATCAGGTCCTCATATAGCGCCATCCCAATCCCGCGCCCCTTGCCGCTGACGATCCCGGCCGTGACGGTCCCCGACAGGCCAAACGGACCGCCGATGGCCAGGACCCAATCGCCGATGGCGAGCTTGGTCGAGTCGCCCCAGGGGGCGGCGACCAGGCCATTCGGGTCGATCGCGAGCAGGGCGAGGTCGGACTTGGGATCACGCCAGACCTGGCTGACCGGTCGCTCGCGGCCGTTGCCGAGGATCACGACGACCCCTCGCGTCGCCCCGGCGATGACATGGTCGTTGGTGGCAACCAGCCCACGCCCGGCATCGACCACGACCCCCGACCCCCCCTCGCGGACCGACCGGGCCGGGGCATCGATCGCGGCCGGACCCCCATCAAACGGCGAGGCGACCCCGAGCGGCCGGACCGTAACCACGGCCGGGAGGGTCTGCTTCGACGCCTGGCGGAATCGGCTCGACAACCCCTCGGCGTCGAGCTGCGCCGCGGCGGTCCCGGTGCCGGTTGCCAGGCAGGCCAGAGTCATCGCCCAGACAAACCCATCCGCTCGCCAAGCTGATCGATCGGGCACGACGCAACTCCGTGGTGGGGCGGACTCCCAGGGCGGGACAAATTTCCCAGGTTGACTATAACCGTCCCCACCCCCACGCCTCAAGACCCCCCGGCGGCGCACCCCGATCGGCCCCGCAGATTGCGGGCGGTCACTCGGCGGGCTTGGCGGCGGCCCGGCGGGCATCATGGCGCCGGCGGGACCGGCAGTCGCGGTGGCAAACCGACCGAGATGGGTACATACGACGATTTCCCATCAGCGATGATCGATGCCTCAGGCGCGCCCGGTCCTGGCTTTGGGGGCGAAGGCGACGACGAGCAAAACGAAGCCAAACCGCCCTTAAATTCCTCCTCCATCAGACTTTCTGTCGCCGTCGTTGTCAAAACCTTCTTCACCTCGGCTGGGTCCGCCGCCTGCGACTGCGCCTCGCGCCGCATCTCCCGCAGTTCCTTGAGGAGCTTGAGCATCGACCGCTCCGACGCCCCCGCATACCGGCGGAGCGCCGTCCCCTCCGCCCCTAGGTCGAGCAGCGACCGCTCGGCCGCCTCGGCGCGGCCCTTCTCAGGACGCTCCAGGTCCAGGCTCGCCCGGTGCGTCTCCAGGTGCGTGATTTCGGCGGTGATGAGGATGTGGATCGCACCCACGGCCCAGTGCAGTCGGGCCGCGAAGTCCAGGTCCGCGTGCTCGGCCGGGTCGAGCCCTTCCCAGAGGTCATAGACGATCCCCCGCGTCAGCAGCCCGACGCGCGACAGCGGCGCCTGGCCGGGCCGGCAGCCCAGGCACAGGTTGAGTTCGACCCCTTCGGCGTCATCCCAGGCGACGAACGACCGCGGCTCGGCCTGCTCCCGGAGGGCGCGGAGGCGGCCGAGCAGGGCGTCGACCCCCTCGGGGGCGGCCATCAATCGCCGCCGGGTGGTGACCGGGTCGAGGCGGATCTCGCCAAGGATCTGCTCGGCCAGTACCTTGCGCCCATCATCGTAAACATCGGCGGCCCGGCGCATCCGCTCGGCGGCCAGCGCCGTCTCGTGGCGGTAGGCTCGCTCGACGCGGATCGAGGCGATGGCCACCTGGCGCACCAGCAGCGCCGCGAGGATGTCCCCCTCGGGGACCAACTGATCCTCCAGCGCCGCCACCCGTAGCGCCACCTCGTGCTCATCCTCGCCGGGGATGACGACCCCCTGGCCGGTCAACCCATGCTTCAAAGCATTGCGCCGCGAGGCGTCCTTACCGGCGACGGTCTTGGGTCCAGTGGACTGGAGCGCATTGGAGCGGTTGGCGGCGATCTGAGCGGTGGAAGCGGCCATCGGTGCGATCTCGATTGGTAGATAATCCGACAACAACGGACCGGCCCATCCGGCCGGTCCAAAATTGGCATCATCAACACCATCGTGACTTCCGCCGCCAATTATCAGACCATCCCACCAAGATCATCTAATTGTCCAGCTCCGTTCACTTTCGGACGGGACCGTTCATCACTCAGACTGATTGGGAGGGAATGATCGACAATCACACCAGAAGCGGGCGGAGGTGGATCAAGTAAAAACTGAAATGACACCTATTCCCTTTCTGGGTGTGACGGAGTAGTTTTAAAAACCTTACTCCTTGCCGAACGTCTGACGTCGTTTGCCAGCCCTGACGGGCATCGCTGGTTTTGCCGGTGCATCCAGTGGTTTCCTCCTCGAACGAAGGTAGACGTGATCATGGGCTTGAATCACCTCAATCTGACCGTCGCTGACGTCTCCGCAAATCGGGCGTTCTTCGAGACTTACTTCGGGTTCCGCTTTCTCGGCGAGCGGGGTCGCAATGCTCTCGTCGTCCTCGTCGACGAATCCGGATTTACCTTGACATTGAGCAACTTCGACAAGGCAATCGAGGTCA
>JAABUX010002253.1_pt1 | contig 27533 bp, 30 predicted proteins | sample 5561851 | NCBI WGS metagenome assembly JAABUX01 (sample SAMN10711883, study PRJNA513361) | rock metagenome | isolation source: Antarctica rocks | place: Antarctica: Victoria Land, Richard Nunatak red sandstone | collected 2016-01-03 | reverse complement strand
TCGTCGACGGCCGGATCGGCAGCGCCGCGACATCTTCTTCTTTCGGCGTTGTCGGCACGATCGACGAGGTCGCTATCGGGAGCTCGACCGCGCCTGACGAATCGGGAAGCATAGAAGTTAATATACCAGGAGTTATCGCAACCCCTGGACGAGCCTCCAAAATCGTGTTAGCGTCTGAAACCAGAGTGTTCGCGACGTCCCGTACGTGCTCAAAACCCGGCTGTGTACGTCGTCCGCGCGCCGAAGGGCGCTATTGCAAATCGTGTTTTGCGCGAGCGAACCGCATGTCCCACGGTCTTCATCGCCATGAACGTAACGCTCGCCGCCGCGAGCGCGCCGATGAGCGAACTGAGGCCGCTCGCGCCGCCGACTCGGCGCGCGCCAAGCTCGCCGTCGCGATCGCGCGTGGCAAAATCGATAAAGGCCGCTGTCTTGTCTGCCACCGCTTCGAGAACGTCACGGGGTATATCGCGGACCCCAACGAGTGGCGCGACGTTCTTTGGCTGTGCCGAGCGCATCGGACTGATGAAATCGCCCGACGCACCGCACCGCCGGAAGTCGATCCAGCCGTCGCCTGGCAGGCCGAGCGCGAGGCGGCGCTAACGGAGATCCCGAACCTGCCCGACGCTGAGCGTGCCCGGCTCTTTGCTATTGCGGCTCGCGGACCGGCGGGAATCCGACTGGCTCCGGAAGCACCGCTCTTCATGATCCAGCTCGTGCGCGCGTATCGCGCCTCGCGAGCTTCTCCTCAAGCGTAACGTTCGAGCGTCTCAACGCCCGGCAAAGGGCGTCGTGAAGGTCAATCGCTGCCGGCTTCGAGTTGGGTTTCGGCTTTACGTATTGAAACGGACCATTCGGCGGTCGGAGTAGCCGCTCTATCGCATCGCTCAGTTCGGAGGCGGCGTAGAGAATTCTTGGTCCCGAGCTTGCCCTCCACCAGAGGCCCTCGCTACCCAACGATCGCGGCTGGGAGTAGAGAATCTGCTGAACAAAGATCGCCCCGAAGGATCCCAATCTCAGAGGGATGGCGATGCACTCGAGGCTCGCCGGTCCAACAAAGGGCGGAACGGCTCGAATCTGCGCCCGACCCGTTCCCGCGAACGCAACGGCCGCATCTCTGCCGATCGCGCTGAGCTGCATTCTAGCGAATGCAAGGCCGGCCGGACTAGCATCGGCCTGCCGGTGGCCCGCCTCGAAACGATGACCGTCGAAGGTCCGTAGGAGCCGACTGAGCGTCTCCGGCTTCCAGCTCGGAAATTGGAAGATAAGTCGTGAGACCAGCTGTCCGTGAGCGTAGTAGTGTCGGAAGATCTCCCAGCACGGAATGATTACGAGCCGACGGCGGTCGTCCTTAACAACGCACAATGGTGGGTTCTCGAAGCGCGGGTGACCGGCGAGGGCCCCGATCTGCAAGCCCGACAGCTCATCCGCGCCGACGACTGACATATTGGGCGCGTCGAACGGGACGTCGACGCTGAATTCGAACCCGATGAAACGGCGCTCGGGCTTCGGGCCGCCGTATGGTGTCGCCCGGATGCCCTCGGGCAGCTTGAAGTCAGGCTTCTCCTTCAGCACGCGGCCGACGCTCAGGAGCGAAAGCGCCGTGACGGGGAGGGTGACGACCTGCAGTTCGCCCGGTTCCAGCGGCGCAACAAGCGCCTCGACGTGCGGAGTCGCAGATTTCTCGGGAGACTCAACCACATCGCCAATCCATACCAGCCGGCATGGAGGCAGTGCCATTTCGCGCCGCCAGCGTGGCCACCAGCCCGTGTCCGTGCCGAGCGGCTCGAGCTGTAAACTGACCGAAGGATCGACAGCAGCCGCGACCATTTGGTCGGAGACTTCGTCCGCTCAGTTGCACTGTCTTCGCACCGGTTGCGTCGCCTTTTGAACAGTTGCAGCCTCTTTTAGATCTCACACCCGCTGCCGCGGTACGGCGCGACCCGGCGGCCGCTACTGCCGCCCGTGCGCTACCGAAGCCGTGCGCCGCTGGCGAGAGCGGCACGGCATGGAGATCGTCGAGCGCGAGCGAGGGCGCCGATTCTCCGACGAGCAGCGGCTAATCCGTAACGCGCGCGCGTATGTCGCCCAGTACCTTAAGCGGGGGAAACTGTGCAAAGGGCGCTGTGAAATCTGTGGAGAGCCCCAAGTACTCGCAGCCTGGGACGATCCCCGAGTGCCGTGCGCAGTCCGTTGGCAGTGCCGCGAACATTATAACGAACGCCGCGAGGCCAAGCACGGCGCCGCCGAGGCGCGGGAATCGATTGCTGCGCAATGGGCGGAGGTCCGCTGGCAGCTTCTTCTTCTTCCGCGGGAGGCGCAACGTGTGCTCCATGACGCCGCGTTGCGAGGTCCCGCTGGACAGGAAGCGGTAGCCGGCTCCTTCTTCTACTGGTGGACACTCCGCCGGGAACTTGGACGCTATCTGGCCGCCGGCTCATCGTCGGGTTTCTGGTCTTAACAGGTTCACAGTGCGAGGGGAGCACGATAAGCGGTATACATTAGCTGCTTAAGCCCTGATACGCGGACTTCACGCGCCGACGCTCGCACTGCGTAAACCGTAGACAGTATACTGCTCAAGGGGCCCCGGCCGAAGTAGTCGAGCTTCGATCGGCGACTTTGCGCTTTTAGACTGGCAATTCGGCATCTTTGTGGTCTAAACATTACACTCTAGACCTTAGACTAAAGACTCTACACGCAAGACTCTAGACAGTCTACTGTATACGGGACGTTATGGAGGAATCCTGACCCTGCTTTACACTTTGGACAGCATACGGTACACTTTACACTGCTTAACGGGGCTTTCACGAGGAGGACCGATCTATGGCTCTGATCGTCGTCGCGAGCGGCAAAGGCGGCGTGACAAAAACGACCACGGCCTATGCACTCGCCGCTGCCCTCCGCGAGTTAGAAGAAGCGCCATTCCTCCTCGACCTCGACCCTGGAGCTTCCCTTACGGAGAACGCCGGCCTCATCGCTGACGGAACGCATGCACTTGACTTGCTCGAAGGCAGAGGAAGCCTTGAAAGCCTTTCGGCTGCCACAATCGACGATGTCCCTCTTATCCCCGGCACCGCCGATCTACTCGCCGCCGCTGGCGACCGCGGCCAGCTCATTGCCTGGGCCGAGCGCCTGCGCGCTCTCGCTGAGACACAGCTCCTCATTATCGATACGGCCCAGGGGCTCGGGCTACCAGCCACTCGCGCCGCTCTGCTTGCTGCCGACTATATCGTCGTGCCGATGCAGGCGGAGCCGGCGGTCATCAAGCGGAGCTATCCCGACGTCTTGGCGCTCTTGCGGCTATTCCGCGCCGACGACGAGCTTCGCGCGCGATTCCCGCTTAATCCGAGTTTCCTGTTCGTGCTCACCAAACACAATAGCCGCCTTGGATTGACCCGCCACGAACTCGATAAGCTTGCAAGAGAAGGGGTCCAGATCGCGGCTTACGTGCCAAGTGGCGTCGCAGCGGCTGAGTCCTGCCTAAGTGGGAAGTCCGTAGTGACATACGCACCGCGGAGCCCAGTAGCGCAAGGGTATCGCGCTTTGGCGCGCACCCTCATCGCCGCAATGAATGCCCGCAAGCTCGAAGTCGCCTCTTAAGCCGTAGACAGTTTAAGAGGAATCGGAGATTGAAGAAGGAGCTTCAGGAAATATCGCCCCGCAGTGCGAGGACCGTCGCACCATCGCCCGTCCCACTTTCCCCTTCGCCGGGTGCCGTGATGTCACTCGACGATCTGCCGGGAGATGGACGGTCGCAACACGTCGGTGAGAGCCTCGAACGAACCGTGCTCCCGCAGGTCCGACGAGATCCACCGATCGCGGCTGACATCCCATCCCCCGCTCCACCTGTGCCACCCACCACAAAGCCGCTTACTAAGATGATCGCTACGCCGATCGATGCGCAGCTGCGTCAACGCGTCCGCGAGCTCCGTGGTCAGTACGAGATCTCGGAAGCCTTCGTCGTCGAGACCGCACTGCGCGCGTTTCTGGGTGATCGTCCGCTCGCGGATGTCGCGGCCGATTTACGAGCGCGTGGAGGGCGTCTCCGGCGCAACCGTTGACCGCGTTTGGCTATTTCGATGAATCGCGCCCGCTCCGATTCACAGAGCATGCGGATGACCAAGGCCTCGAACGCAACATCAGTCGCGAAGATGCCTTACAGGTCCTTAAGAATCCAAGTAAAATGGCAGTTGCCGAGCGCGGCTGCCATAACGTGTGGGGGCACACCGTCGGCGGAAAGCGCATAAGGGTAACAATAAATTTTTCAGCAAACGTTGTCGTAACGCTAGCAAACGCAGACCGGAGGCTACAGTGACAGAACCCATCAGCGTACGCGTGGACCTTGAAGTACCAGCCGCGTACGTAAAGTACCGTAAGACCGCCTCCGTCGACACACGCGACATCGTCGAGGGTGGCGCGGTCGCCTATGACCTTGACGACACTGGGTCAATCGTCGGTTTAGAAGTATTGTGGTTCGACGATTCCGCACACGTCGACGCCGCTAAGGCATTTGCGGCGCAGCACGATCTCGCATTCCCACAAGACTTGCGCGGCAATCTCATCGCGGCCTAACAGCTGTCGCGCTAGAGGGTCCCACGACGTAACCGTCAAGAGATCTTCGAACAGTGTTTTCGTCGATGTGAGAAATCGCGCAAAGTAAAGAGGCGCAGGACTACGTCCCTTCCTTCCCCCGACCGTTCGCGGGCGTACGTTGCGGAAGCGAGGTCTTGTCGCTACCACTTAACGCGCTGGAATCATCGTTGTAGTAAGTCGTTCTCGCTCCGTAGCGCGCTTCGCAAAGACAGTAATGTGATCGGCGATGCGCCACGACTCAATGACCCCACATTGTTTGAGCTCTTCGAGAGCCGATCGCAGACTTGCGATGAAGCGCTTCCTAACCGGGGTCGTAGAACCCGACAATTTCCATAGGTGATCGACCGTGGTCGGGAAGCCACGAGGATGAGCCTCGATATACCCGTGCAGCCATTTAGCCACGACGCCTTTAATTTGAACACGCTGCTCGATGCCCAAATACGCGTACTGATCGCGGCCGAAAAAAGCCGCCATGCGCGGGCTCAATCGAAAGTAGTAGTGCTCTCCGTCCTTTTTGTCGCACATGATCTCTTCGATGAGATGACCGACGTAATGGAGATCGGGGCTTTCCATCTCAATCGAGGAATTGGCAAGCCGAAGGAAGCTCGAGCGCAGACGCTGTGCCGATTTCCCACAGATATCCCAGTTAAGCTCTTTCAGCAGGCTGCGCAGGGTAAAGTGAACGTTGAGACCCATGCCATGTTCGCGAGCTTGACGAAGCATTACGAGCCACACGTCCTCGTCCGTCTGATCGAGGATTTCGCCGGAGAAGCGCAGCTCGAATCCCTCCAGCGTCGCAAGCGCTTCACGATTGAGCTGCCGCCGCGCACCCTTCGGTGACACAGAGAACAAGGCGCTCCGCAGTAAAGCGATCGGCGCAATGTATTGGCCGTCAAGCCAATTGACTTCGCTGAATGGCAAGCGAAGGGCAGTGGAAATGACAGGCTTCTGCGTAGCGCTTCTTCGCGCGACGGACTTCCGAGGCGTGCTCAGACCACGCTCGGGCGCATCGCCCATGGTGGCTGGTGTCACTCCACGACGGGGTTTCCGGTTTGCGCGCAGGGATGTTGTTGCAGCATCCGTCGACATTGGTTTGAGCCTTCTGGAAGCCGAGGCCCGCGCCTCCGAATGCGAGCGAAGACCCACGCCAAGACGATGATAGCCCACGCGAGGACGGCGAAAAACCACGGGTTCCGTCCTCGCTTGTGGCGCGGCAGCTTAGATGGACGTCAAAAACCCACGCCGTCCGCTGCGCGTTTCGGAGGATCGGGCCATGGCTTCTGCACGCAACGCCACACATGTGTGGGTTTTCCGGTCCTTCGCGTGGGTTATCGACGTCCTGCGCGTGGGTTTTCACCGTCGGTCATATTCTAGGAAGGTGCCGTTGTTCTCATTCGTTCGCAATTAGCCGTGGGTTATCGCCGCCGTGGGCTGCCGCCGGATCTGAAAAACATCGCTTCGGGAGGCTGCCGCATTGGCATTGTTCGGAAGACGTGGACGACTAAGTCCCGGCCGTGGGTTTTCACCGTCCATACCTGCCGTGGGTTTTCGCCGTCCGCGTCCCGCTCGTCGGTGCCCTTGGCCCGGCGTGGAATGAGAAGCTCTCGATCGATCGACGGGCTGCGAGTCATTGTGGGGGCGCGGCTTTGGCGCTCTTCGTGCCTTCGACACTCCAATAGTGCGCGATGACCCACGGAAGAGCGTTGAAGGCCCACGGCGCGACGCCGAAGACCCACGCAGTGTCAGTGAAAGTCCACGGGAAGAATGCTAGTTTGGCTTTGAAGCGATAGAACAACTACACGAGCCATCTTCAAGGTGTGCCCGATGCGAATTGCGATTGCTCAGGCATTAGCGGTTCTGTTTCCAAACGAGACTTTTCAGCGAGCAGAGCGTCGGCAGCGGTGTCTCGACTTTGACTTTTCGGAAGAGTGCAAGCGCGGAGCAGCGGTAAGTAGCGCGAGACTTCGCTTCTCGAAGATTGCTATCTGGTCGCGCCGGCTCGACGACGCGTGCAAGGCAACTCGGTTTGCAATACAAACGACGGCGTCTATCCGACACCCAGGGGCAGGCCGGATTATCCGATCGGATGTCGCTGGTGAAGCGTAGCGCGCTAGCGAGCGTTACAGTCCAGCCGGATGAAGCGCAAACGCGCCATCTTCATCCCGTCGAGGAAGAGCGCAAGGGCGCCAAGTTCGCCGCACTCGATCACGCCGTCGCGCGCGTACTGGGGCCGCATCGGGGCGCCGCGGTTCTTTACGGATTTCTAGCTTCAACGTGGTTCGAGTTTGCAGACCCACAGAAGCTGTTGGAGCGGAAGAAGAAGGTTACGCCCGGAGATTGGGTCGAGGTCAACTACCGGCAATTCATGGCAATCAGCGGAACCAGCGCGAAGGCATCGATTATCCGCTGGCTGCGTATCCTCTCTGAGAAAAGGCATCCCTGTCCGTGGGGCCGTTGCGCAGATGAACACCCCCTGGTTGTTGTCCAGCGACAAGGGCAGAGTCGATCAAATCGGTATCGCAAATGGCGCTGCGGAGAAGATGTGCTGGTTATCCGCCGCCGCGTTCGGTCGCAAAAACTAAGCGAGGCGGCTCGCCGGCGTGTTGGCGCGGGACAGCGTCTCAACGGGACCACCGAGCCGCTGTCAGCCCCAATGGGAGACCAATCGGGACCCACAGATGGCCAACTCGTTCTAGAGTCCAGAAATGACAGACCAGAGCATGAAGTCTCGCTGAAAGACTTCAAGGGAGTCTCGCTACAAGACCGTTTGAAGTCTACCTGCAAGACTTCAGAGAGTCTCATTCCCGAACTTCAACAAGTCTCGCAGATGAACGACCGGAAGTCTTACGACGAGACTTCTCTACGCGAGAAAACCCTGAATACCGACTTCGTCGGCTCAATATCAGAAAAATGGGCAGCAAACAACGGAGTTGCTGCAGTTGACCAAACGGACGAAGTAGACGCCGTTGCCTGCGAGGTGGTCGATGCTATCTGGTCGCGCCGGCTCGACGACGCGTGCAAGGCAACTCGGTTTGCAATACAAACGACGGCGTCTATCCGACACCCAGGGGCAGGCCGGATTATCCGATCGGATGTCGCTGGTGAAGCGTAGCGCGCTAGCGAGCGTTACAGTCCAGCCGGATGAAGCGCAAACGCGCCATCTTCATCCCGTCGAGGAAGAGCGCAAGGGCGCCAAGTTCGCCGCACTCGATCACGCCGTCGCGCGCGTACTGGGGCCGCATCGGGGCGCCGCGGTTCTTTACGGATTTCTAGCTTCAACGTGGTTCGAGTTTGCAGACCCACAGAAGCTGTTGGAGCGGAAGAAGAAGGTTACGCCCGGAGATTGGGTCGAGGTCAACTACCGGCAATTCATGGCAATCAGCGGAACCAGCGCGAAGGCATCGATTATCCGCTGGCTGCGTATCCTCTCTGAGAAAAGGCATCCCTGTCCGTGGGGCCGTTGCGCAGATGAACACCCCCTGGTTGTTGTCCAGCGACAAGGGCAGAGTCGATCAAATCGGTATCGCAAATGGCGCTGCGGAGAAGATGTGCTGGTTATCCGCCGCCGCGTTCGGTCGCAAAAACTAAGCGAGGCGGCTCGCCGGCGTGTTGGCGCGGGACAGCGTCTCAACGGGACCACCGAGCCGCTGTCAGCCCCAATGGGAGACCAATCGGGACCCACAGATGGCCAACTCGTTCTAGAGTCCAGAAATGACAGACCAGAGCATGAAGTCTCGCTGAAAGACTTCAAGGGAGTCTCGCTACAAGACCGTTTGAAGTCTACCTGCAAGACTTCAGAGAGTCTCATTCCCGAACTTCAACAAGTCTCGCAGATGAACGACCGGAAGTCTTACGACGAGACTTCTCTACGCGAGAAAACCCTGAATACCGACTTCGTCGGCTCAATATCAGAAAAATGGGCAGCAAACAACGGAGTTGCTGCAGTTGACCAAACGGACGAAGTAGACGCCGTTGCCTGCGAGGTGGTCGATGCGATCCTCTCCCTCGCACATCGCGTCGATTCAGAATATGCCGACGAGCGGGCCTGGTCGGTGGCACGCCAACTCGCTACTGTCGTTCTGGAAACGGTTAACGGCCAGACAGCAGCGGCGCGCTTCAAACTGCTGCATGCGATCGCGGATCGTCGCCTTGCGCGTGCCAGTAATCCCGTCGGCTTGTTGATTCGGGGCATCGTAGGTGACAAGACGGGGTCGGATCGCTATCTCTTGGCACGAGTCGAGGGCTCTGCCTACGCCCCAGTCGTGAGCGACGCGATCAAGTACGAAACGCCCACCGGTCTGCCCCCCGGCCTCCACGAGCGCTTACTTCAAGCCATCCGTTCGGGGCAAATCTTTACTGATTTCAAGTTGCGCGAATGGGGGATTCCAACACATGCGGTAGCCATCGCCCGCGCCGAAGTCGAGGCGGAAACAAAGGATTCGACGGCCGCTCTCCCACGATCGGATGAGCTGGCGCAAACCCACCCTACGATCTATAGACGTCGCCTCGAGCGGATACTGATCGATCTGGAGCTTCCAAAATTCCTACACCTCAAGCGCACGCTGGATCACCCAATGCTACTTGGAATGTGTCGCGCACGACTCGAAGCGGACCTTAAGCGCGAACTTTTGAGGACGGCGCCTGAAAAGATCGCTCAGAACGCCTATGAGGATCCGCTGGCTCCCGAACGCTGACCGCACGAAGCCAGCCATACCGTCGCCTGCCCTTCAGCACCAGTGATGAATTTAGGCCAGTTAGGGAATCGCGTGACCTGAGCTTACGCCGTCGATATGATGTCGGAAATGGCGCGACTTGGGAAGGAGCGCGAGCTATGATAGGCGGACTTATATGTTCCAGAAGCGGAGGAGCACTGGTAGTGCCAGGAGACGAGAGAGATCGCGATATCGCGCGCATCCTTGAAGCACTGAAACCAAAAGAAGCCAACAGTACGCGCGCTGTTATTGAGCGTAATCATGAAATTATAACTAAAGCGCTAGCTAAGGGTTATACTGTTGTTGAGATTGCTACGCTGCTGGCGCAAAGCGAACATTTAAAAAGCTCTGCTAGCACGCTTACGCAATACATACGGAAGCTTACTTCAAAGGGGAACGGCGGCAATACGGGGCCGAGTGGAAAAGACAAACGCGTTGCCACTACTCGGGAAACCCCAACGGAGGAGGTCCCGTGACGCGTTGCTACGCTAATCGGTCGCTCAAGATGGAAGCGGAACGTTGATGCGTTTTGCTGTGCAGAAGAGCGGCACAGCCTCGTACTGGCTTTCTCCTTGAGTCACTCGATGCGGACCCGCATCGGGCTTGTCGCGACCTTCGCGGTCGTCGCCGCTCTGTTGTTCGGTGTCTATTCCTTTTTTCACGAACACATATTTTTAGTGTCCGCGCCGTCCATGCGGGGTGGCCTCTACTACCTTCATCCGGGCACGGTGCCAAAGCGCGGCAAGGTCGCAATCGCCTGTGTTCCGCGATCCTTCGCCCAATGGGCGCTTGCGACCGGAATCCTCAAGCGCGATGCACGCTGCGATGGGGTGGAGCCGGCCGCGAAGCGCGTCGTTGCCCTTGGCGGGGATCGGGTCGCGATCACGGCTCGCGGCGTGTTCGTAAATGGCCATTTTGAACGGGGGTCGCAGCGGTTGACGTTGTACCATGGTCGACGCATGCCGGCGACGCCGCTCGCCACATTCAGGCTGCGTCCCGGCGAGGTTCTGCTGCTTGGCGATAACCGCAGTGCATCGTTCGATGGCCGCTATTTCGGTCCGACGGATCACGTCCTGGGCCGCGCGGATCTGATCCTGCCGCTATGATCCCTGGGTTTGCGGCTTCGATCGTTCTGGTTGGCTTGTATCTCGCCGGTTTGGCGCTTACGGCGGCTCTATTTGTCGCGATGCAAGTGATGCGTGGCGTTGCGGTGCTTGCGGTCCTGTCCGTTAGTCTGTGCCTACGGTATCCGCCCGTCGGGTTGATCGCGAGCTGCGCTGCGCTCGCCGCGTTGTTCTTGTACCACGCCGCGGTCGGCGCGCTCGATCACAAGACCTTCGTCCACTTCGTACAGCTTTTGCCGCTTTCGCGCGCTGCTTAATGCCGGTAGCTACTTGCCATGCGTCGGCGGTTTACCACAAGAGGCTGCCTCACTACGGCTTGCCATAAGGGCTAACAGACTGTGACAACTAAAAAGGCGACGTGGCTTTCGTGTCGCCTACCTCTATGCTTTTGCGCCGCCGGCTCGTGGACCGGATCGCATCTGCCGCTGATGCTCGCATCGCCGTAATCCTCGCGCCGGCCGGGTATGGTAAATCGACAGCCATACAGCAATTCTTAGCAAGTCGCAGCGGTCCGACCATCGTCTTCAGCGCTCGTCCCGACGACGAGGCATTGATCGGCTTCGCTCGCGGTTTCCTCCAGAGCTCCGCGGTTCTCTCACGCGCAGCATTACCATCGCTCAACGAAGCTTATGCCTCCGCCCTGCGTTCGGGAGACCCAGGACGAGTGCTCGCCGAGTGGGTAGCGATGTTTCTACGTGAGCTTCGGGCTGGCTCACTCATTGTGATCGACGACGTGCAATTCGGAAAAGATGATCCACACACGACGCGCTTTGTCGCCGTGCTTGTTGACGAGACGAAAGACGCCGTTAGATGGCTTATCGCAACGCGCTCCGCAGAAGAACTTCCTCTGGGCGAGTGGCTGGCGCAAGGCGACATGGAGCTACCCGTTGACCGCGTGGATCTCGCGTTCACCGCCAGCGAGGTGCGTGATCTCATAATGGCGATGGGGTCGGCCGATATTGCAGGCGGCGTAATCGACCAATGGCTGTCTGCTTTGGAGGGATGGCCCACTGCGATCGTTCTCGCGCTCGCGTCCACTGCTTTCGGGTTCGGACTGCTGCAGCCGGTGCTAACAGCCGACGATATGTTCGCGGTTCTCGTCGATCGTTTTTCCGAAACACTAAAGGTTCGCGAACGCACCTTTCTCAAGGTTGCGTCCAAGCTTCGTAGTATCGATCCCACATTGTTCCTTGCGGCCGGGATCTCCGACGTGAATGAACTTTGCGAACGATTTGCCCGGGCCGGACTCCTTGTCCCATACGGGAGCGACCGCACCGCTCTGCGACTACACGATCTTTTCGTAGCGCGCTTCGATGAAATTCCGAGCGAGCCTGATAGTGAAACCTGGCTGTTATGGGCAAACCGCATCTGTGAGTTGTTAGAGGAGCGTGGACAATTAAGCGAAGCCCTCGAATTGTCGCTAAAGCTCAACAACGTCACCCGCGCGAGAGCCATCGTGCACAACTACGGCTTCTCAATTTGGGCAAGCTTACACGCCGACCTCATTAACCGGACCCTCGGATTTATCAGCAGCCGACCTTCGCAGCAGCCGGAAACGGACTCCGTCATCCTCGCTGTGCAGGCGACGCAAATTTATAGAAACGGGAACCTAACCGAAGGAACGCGCCTGGCGGCGGAGGCTGTCCGGCATGCCAACGATCCCTTAACAAAAGCGCGCATTCTCGCGAGGCTGACGATCGGATCAATCGTAGCCCAGCGTCTTCCGCGTATCGGCCCCGAGCTACTAGAAGTGGACGCGGGTTCGGACGCCCTTGCCGTGGCCGAGATAAGCGGAGCACAGGCATTGCAGCTCGCCGTTGCTGGATCATATCCGAGGGTACGGCAAGTCATATCCGAAACGATCCACCGTTTGCAGCGCCTTCCCGAAAGCGCCTTTGCACTTAACCAGTACTATCTCTACGCATGCTCTGCGTTTTGGTTGCTAGGCGACTGGAACGAAGCCGTAGAGTATAGCGAGGCCGCGGTACGTGATGCGCCCGATCTTGGACAACTCGGGCTTGTGACATACGGATACTCATATCTCATCATGATCGCGCTGGCTCGTGGAGACGAGATAGCCACACTGTACGAGTATACTAGCGAGCGAGCACGAAATGAATCGCGCTCAGGCTTCATGCAAACCATGGGGCTCTCTCGAATTTTCCAGCTTGCGGTTTCTGTGGCTGCTGGCGATGACCTGGCCATCGCGGAAATCGAACGTGAGCTGAGTCAGGCAATGTCTCCCGAGTTCACTCGCGAGTTTTATAACTATCGGGCCAAAGATATCGCAATACGATGCACATGGGACGGCTCATTCAGTGATGCGCAGAAACTCGCTGCCATCGCTTCCCCGAACTTGGCTGCGCAAGAAGACCTTGTCCGCCTGGGCGCTTTGGCAATGTTCGCGGCCGCCGCAGGTCAACGCGAAGAAGCGTTAGCGACGATTAGCAAAATTGAGAACGCAGTGCAGAAACTGACGTTCTTCGGTATCGGCCACAGTGCGTGGCGAAATCTCTGCCGCGTCTATGAGGCCCTAGCCATGACGATCCTCCGTGATGAGGTCGGCGCCCGTCGGTGCCTCGCACTCGTCGACGGATATACGGGACCACTTGTTGGCGGTATCGAAGCCGTCGCGCGCGGTCTTGCAGAACATAACGTCGCGCAATCGCGCGAGGGACTGCAAATAATACGGCGGCGCGGCTATCTCGGATATGCGCGAATGCTCGAACGAATTGAAACATGCGTCGCTCGTGCGAGAGCCGGCAAGCCCCCGACTTAGCGCGGCGCATGCCCGACAAAGGCGCGCACTATCATAGATTATGTTGCGCGGCGAAACGCGACTCAAGGCGACGCAATGTCAGCCATGCACCGCGCGACCAATTCCGCTCTGCTATTTGCCCGCCTGTTTTTGACGCCGACGATGCCGTATAGCTGAATTATCTTGTTCTTTACGGTGCGTTCCGCGAGGCCAACTTCCGCGGCTATCTCCTCGTTGCTGCGTCCTCGGACCGCTAGCTGCAAAATGTCAGCCATCCGCAACGATGTAATATCGTAACGTCGCGCAAAGCGTTCCCTAAGAGCCGCACCGCTCATCTGGCTAGTACCTCGTGCGATTGCGCGATCTGCTCCAACGAGCATCTGACGATGCACGTCGGTAGCGCGGTCGAGGACCACATCAGGCATCCGGCGAGAATCGATACGTTTAATGTCATCGAGCGCCTGGAGAGCGCGCCAGCGATATCCGATCCGCGACCACGAACGATGCGCGCCGGAAAGCGCCTGCCAAGCGGTTGCGATGTCGCCGCACGCGGCGTGAACCAGACCCATTGTATGTTGCGTGTATGTCGATAGTCGAGCATCGACGCCATGTGCGTCCCATTTCGGGATCTCTGGCTCCGGTATCAGTTGGAAGCGCTCGGCTAATGAGCGTGCAGCAACCCCCTCACTTGAACGTGCCAGTACGTGGGCGAGGACAAGAAGTGCGACGCGCTGCTCCCCCAGAACCGATGCCCATTCTATCTGACTAACTAGACGTTGCGCCAGCGTTAGATAACCACGAGCACCCACAGGATCGTCGCGGTCGACGCAGAGGCACGCGCACTCGGCAACGCCGAGGATCTGCCACGGCGAACCCGGCGCAACGGCGCTGGCGTCACCGAACACGCCCATGGCGTCATTCGCGCGGCCGGCGCGACGATGGACAAGCCCAATGTAGCGCAGGGTTTGGACTTGCTCTCGCACGAGGCCTTGATCCCATGAAATCCGCGCAAATTCGGTTAGTAGCCGAGGCCCCGGGTCTTGATCGAGTTCGGCGGACAACATCGAGAACTCGCACAGAAGCGACGCACGAAGCCGCGTATCGACCCGTGCGCACTTGTCGAGCTCCATTAGCGCAGCGCCGAAAGCCGCGCACGCGGAACGGTACTCGCCTGCAGCCGCATCGATCCATCCTTCGAGTGCGATTGCACGCACGTAGACAATGTCAGAGTAGGGTCGAATCCTGCGCAACGTCGCGCGAGCGTCGTCGTAACGCCGAGCTAAGTACTGAGCGAAGGCGCGTTCGTAGTTGATCTCTGAACGTATTGTATGATGCGCCTTCACTTCGAGCGCTCGCGCGAAGAGCGCCTCCGCCCCGGGTGTATTTCGTTCCCGCACCTCGATCATGGCCTGAAGCATAAGCTGTGTCGCCTGGATGTCGGCAGTGCGATGGCTGCTGACGGTCCGGACTAGCCACTCGCGCGCATCGCTAAGGCGATCCTTATGAATGAGCGCCCGCGCGCACAACAACAGCGATTCGGACGATTGAAGGTTAGTCGGCAGAGGTTCGATGATGCGTAGCGTGGCATCATGGTCGCCTCGATTCCAGGCGTTTAATGCTTGCCTGTAGCTAGAAGTCTGAGCGTCATTCCAGCCTTCGCGTTGGTTCAGCATAACGGCAGCAAGCTAGGGGACGGATGTTTTGCTTTCACGCCTTAGCAACGACTCCCGCTCGTGCACGCTCCCGGTGCAACGGAGTCATCGGAACCGCGTGAGCGGGACGCAAGGTGAGCTGTGGAGCGACGTCAGGCAGCGTCGTGGTTTTCGGAATCAGCCGCACGCGTGCAATGATCGTCGCGAGGACAAGTACGCCTTCGAGCCGCGCTAACGGCTCGCCAATGCAGCCACGTGCACCACCACCGAACGGGAAGTAAGCAAGCTTGGGTGGCCGCTCGTCGGCGAGCCATCGATCCGGCTTGAACGTGAGCGGGTCGCTGAAGTAACGCGGGTTGCGATGCGTTACGTAGGGGCTGAAGATGACGGTTGAACCCCGAGGAATGTGATAGCCGAGTAGCTCGACGTCCTCAATCACGCGGCGTCCGTAAGCCCATATCGGGGGATATAGACGCAGCGTTTCCTCGAACACGGCCGCTGTATAGCGGAGCTTGGGAACGTGCTCGAATCGTGGAGTTCCATCCCCGACAATCGTCTCGATCTCAGCTTCAAGACGCTGCCGCACCGGCGTGTGCAGTGTAACGAGCACCAGCGCCCAGACCAACGCGTTCGCCGTCGTCTCGTGTCCCGCAAACAAGAGCGTTATAGCCTCATCGTGCACTTGCTCGGCACTCATCTTATTGCCCTGCTCGTCTTGAGCATTCAAGAGCATTGCGAGGAGATCGTCGCCGCCGTCATTCGCTGCTCGATCGGTGATGAGTCGCGAAAGCGACTGGTCCATGCGTTTGCGGATAGAGTCAAGCGGGTTGCGTCGGAACGGCAGAAGTCGATTCATCAGGCCGGTCCAAAGGGAAAGTTGTTGCGGAAAAACCGTAATTAACTCCTCGGCAGCTGCGCGCACGTTCTGCGTTTCGTCCGTGACGTCTGTGCCGAACAGAGTGGCACCAACAATTTCGATGGACAGCCGCAACATCTCTGAACGGAGATCGACGGAAACTCCGTCATGCCAACTGCCGATCATCCGAAGGGTCTCACCCACAATCGCGTCGGCGTAGCTAGCGACTCGAGAACGATGAAAGGCCGGTTGCATCAGCCTTCGCTGCCGGACATGGGAGGTTCCCTCGCTCGTTAGCAATCCTTCACCCATGACCGGCTTGAGGCGCCGCATGCGGCTCTTGCCGAAGCGATGTTGTTGGTCGATCAACACCTTCCGTATCGCCTCCGCATCGTCGATGACGTATATGCGTCGCTCGAAGAAACGAAATGACCAGATCGGTCCGTAGCGGCGCGCGAACTGAAGTAAATAGTAGGGCGCCTTTTTAAACGATCCTCCGGCATACTGCCGGATCGGCTCAAGAACAAAAGGACCAGGCGGAACTTTACTGCGGATCACTATTTAGGCATCCACCGTCGCGGTCCGTGATCCTTTCCACAACGTGCCGTAAGGGTTACCTGTCCGTCGATCGAGGGCCCAATGCAAGAATCTATGTAGAATCTGACTAACATTGCTGGCAGTAGGGCATCAACACTGCTTATCGGACTTCTGAAGTTTCGCGGCCCACTGTCGGGCAGCGGTCAAGCGAGTTCTTAGCTGATTTGGCGGGTACGATTGTCCTTTCGACGTCGTTTTCGCATTTTTAGCACAAAGCTTGCGCGCCTCTGTCGGGGCGAGCGTCCCTATGCGATTTAGCGTCGCTTCACGTAGACTTTGATAAAGACGTGCTCCCATCCCAGGACTGGGTCTTTGCAAAACGCCCGTCATCGCGTCCATTTTTAGCGTTAGATAAAATCTTACGGTTATAGCTTGACGCGCACCCTGCCCCCGAGTAGTATCCCTCTAGATAACAGGAAGAGGAAGTACGGGACGTGATATTTGCTTGCTGTGCCAAGGCGGTTAAAACGTCCGGAAGATCGGCGTATAAAAGTGGGCTATACGCTTGCGCCGGCAACGACGGAACTCATCCCCCTTATTTGTGAGCAAGGCGGTTATGCGTCGCAAAGTAGTCTGATCGAGACATTGGTGCAGCGCGAGGCAAAGCGGCTCCGCATTAAACCACCCAACAAGTAACCCGCTCGGCCACGCAGGTTCTCCGAAATTCACGCGCTTAGCGACGTGCGAGTTTCGCATTGCCAAACGAGAGCTGCCCACATTGCCGGGCCGCGCGACGCCGCGGCCGCTCAAAGAAAGACGTTTACCATGGCCGAAACAAACGGACAGGTTCAGCAGCCGGACGCGCTCGACACCGGGCTCGCATCGGTAGAAGGGTCACTCCGTCCGGTGTCACGGACGCGCCGGCTCGGCACGCATCCTAGTGACTCCGCGCGAAGCGAGTTCCTCGAGGTGCTTTTTGAGTTGCTTTACGACGACGCGCAGCCGATCCGGCAACCGGAGCCGTTCGAACCCTTTGAGGTCGGCGGCATGTTGGCCGCGCACGACGTCTCGCCGGTCGGCACAACGCCGCGGCTCGGCGAAAAGCATCTCCGTGCGCTTTCGGTGTACGGTGTGCCGACGACGACGAAACCCGGCATGATGGAAGCATTCCTAAAGGCTCCGGGCGTGGGGCAATACCTCTCCGTTCGCTGCATCTTCCAATCGCCCGAAGAGACGCGCAAGCGGCTTGAAAAGGAGCGGCGAACCTGGGCCGGGCTGCGAACGAGCCTTGTCTCGAAAGCAATGTCGAGCAGTGGCGGCCGCGAGAATCGCGTGGCTGCGATCAACGAAGAGAAAACCGAGGACGCGATTGTGGCGGCCGAAACGGGCGCCGTCTCGTACATGCATTGGTCGTCGAGGATCATCTTTCAAAACGCCGACCTTGACGCATTGAATGAGGCGCTTACGAAAGCCGAGGAAGCGCTCCGGAGTGTCGGGTTTACTGTCAAGCCCGAGACGGCAAACACGTTCGATGCGTACCTGGGAAGCCGTCCGTTCGACGGGTTTCACGATGTTCGCGAGGGGCAGGTTCACTCGCAGAACGCGGCGCGCATGTGGCCGAGCAGTTCGCGGTGGGCCGGCCGCCAGACATGGAACTGCAAACATTGCGGCCCGGACACGATGCCCGCGCTGCGCGGGATCACGAACGCCGGCTCGGACTTTTACTTCGATCCGCACGATGAAGATTCGCAGAGCTTTCTCGGAATCGGTTCCCCAGGTAGCGGCAAGACGACCGATCTTAACTGCTTCTCCGCGAAGTATCGTCGTACGCCGCTCGATCAAGTGTTCGGAATCGACAAAAACCGTGGGCAACTCGTCACGTGCAAGTTTCTGGGCGGTGATTATCGCGAGAACGAGCGCTATTCACTTTTCGACGGAATCGAGAACTTCGATAAACGGGACTTCCTTGCGAAGTACCTCGTGAACCTCGGCGTCGTGAATAAGGTCGACGTCGGCGAAGAGCACCGTACGATCGTTGGCAACACCCTCAAGATGATGTTGCAATTGCCGGCGCCGCATCGTTCACTGTCAACGTTTCTCAATAGCCTGAGCGCGATGGATCGCGAGGGTAAATTCTCGAGAGCGCTCGCGCAGTATGCCGAGGGCGGCGTGTACCACGGCATTCTCGACGGTGTCGGCTCCAATCAAGGAACGAACTCATACGAAGTGCACGAGCTCGGTCATCTCCTCGGCGGCCAAGCCGACCGGGAAGACAAGGTCGCCGCACCTGTACTCATTTGGATTCTGAATTCGTTCGAGGATCGGCTGCCGGGCCACCGCACGATTATCCCGATCGACGAGGCGTGGGCGGCCGCGCGCACGGTTTCAGTGGCCGCGCTGCTCGACGAGGAGCTGCGCACGCTGCGGTATCGTCACGCTGGCATCGGGTTCTTCACGCATAGCTTCGCTGAACTCGCGAAGTCGTCGATCGGTGACATTATTATGACCGCATGCAAAACGCGTCTCATCTATCCGGACCCGGACGCCGGCAGCAGTGCGTCCCGCGCATTCTTCGAGAAACTCGAGCTAAACGAAGCCATGATCGACGCCATAAAGAACGGCGTGAAGAAGCGCGATATCTTCCTGTCCGGGAGCGGGCGGTTCGCCGGCTTCCAACTGCCACGCTCCGCTGCAGAACTTGCCGTGTACGGGTGCACGGGCAAGGACGAAGTAAGCGCCGCCGTAGCGCTCATGGAAAACCACCCAGACGACTGGCGAGCTCGTCACTTGGAAGCCTATGGGTGTCGCAAGGAAGCGGCACGACTCCGTTCGCTGCGCCGCTCACATACGTTAAACCCGGAAACCATCTTGGAGGCGATTTCCGTATGAGAAGACTCTCGTTTAGTCCGATCGTGCTCAGCCTCACCGTTGCGACAGGCTGCAATCCCAATACGCCGCAACACACGTCGGAGTATTACTTCCAGCACCCGCAGGAGGCGAACCAACGGGTCGCGGCCTGCGACAAGTTATCGCTCGCCGATCGTGACGCCGATTGCGCCAACGCTGCGAATGGGTCGATGGAGTACACAATGCACGGTCGGGGCGGAATCGGGAACCCGACCAAATGAACCGCGCATACTTGGCCGCACTCGCTGCGGCATTATCCACGACGGCGGTCACGCCGGCAAGCGCGTTCTGGCCAGTTATCGACGTGACGGCAATCACGCAGCTCATAAATCAGGTTCAGCAGACGCTCTCGCTGGTTCAATCGGCGAAGACCGAACTGCAAACGCTCCCGAGCAATATCGGCATGTCAAATATCACTGGCCGAATCGCAAGCGTGACCGGCCTTCTGCAACAGGCGCGCAGCGCGTGCCGAGGCGCACTCGCTGGCCGAGCATTGCCGAGCGCGTGCCAAGTGCAGGCAAATGTCGCGAACGCGCAAGCCGCGCAGCTCGGCTCCGAAATGTCGCAAATTCAAGCGCTCCAGTCGGCGGCGAATGGCGTCCCAGGCGGCCTCGCGGCGAACCAACTCCAAGCGAAGGCACTCGTGGAGATCGCAACGCAGCTTCAGGAGTCGCGGCAAGCGCAAAACGCGGCCTTGTTACAAAAGCAGATCGACGATGAAGCGACTGATAAAGTTCTTCACGGCAACGGCGGCATTAAGGCGGGGACGTGAGACGTCGCCACGCTGTGCTCGCCGCCGCCTTTGTCGTAGCGGGAACGCTGCTTGCGCTGCGCGCGGTGCCCGCATCGGCGGGTCTCCTTAATAGCGTCGGCGACGCATTCGCGGCCACGACAGCTCCGATCCAGCAGAACGCCGCAACATGGGCCAGTCGGATATTTTACTCCATCGTTGGGGCGGAGTTTCTGTACCTTCTTTATCGCGGCGTTTTCATCAACGATTGGGGCGAACTTCTAGACGGCTGGGTGACCCGGCTCGTCGTCTTTGGCTTGGGCGCGTGGCTGCTCGAAAACCAAATTGCGCTTAGCGATGCGGTGATGGGGTTTATCGCGCAAATCGCGTCAAGCTTTAGCGGAGCGGGTTCGGCTAATACACTAACGGCGGACGGCATCATGGGGGTAGGTTGGAATCTAAGCGACGCCGTTTGCCAGCTAAAGTCGGGTAATCCCGCGGCGAACCTGGCGAACTTAATTCCACAAATGATTACCGCGGATTGCTTGGCGTTCGGCTTCTTAATTGTCGCCGTCGAAGATCTTGCAGCGAAGGTGGGGATTCAATTCGCAGTCGCGGTCTCCGGTGTCGCCGTCGGTCTTTACGCGACACGTTGGTCGCGCCCGTTTGCCGCAGTATGGCCTCGCGTAATGTTTTCAGCTCTAATCCTCACCGTCACAATAAACGCGGTGGCGGCAACCGGACTGCTTGTCGGAAACGGCATAATGGCGCTCATCGGTCAGGCAGCGAGCGTCGGTGTTAACATGAGCGATGAAGTAAAAATCACGGCAACCGGCCTCGCCTATTCGTTATTCGCCTTGTCGATACCGGCGCTTGCCGTTTTTATGGGGGCGACGGCTCCGTTACCGGGCGGGTCGACTGTAATGCGTGCGATGTCAATGGCGATGTCCAACCTCAGTCGCGCGGGGTCGGTAGTTCGCGGAGGCGGTGGAGGTCAGACCGGACCCTCATCTATCGCCGCGATCGAAGCGGCCGGCAAGACGAGCTAAGGCTCAAAGGATACTTGATGAACGCGACCCTGCTCGGCGAGGGCCGAAACCAAGCTTACCTCAATCGCGGCGCGCAGGATCGCGCGAACGCTCGGCTCCTCGGGCGAGCGCTTATGCTATCCCTCGCGGTGAATTTCGGGTCCCTCGCGGTCTTTGCGTACCTCGGCTCGCTGCCGAAGCAGACGCCACAAATCATCGTCCAGCACGACAACGGCGCGTATACAGAATTCGCGCCCAACGCGACGCCAAACGACGCCGGGAACGTGCTGCTCCTCTCGCATTGGTTCGGCGCCTTCCGGCTCGGCTGCAACGATCCGCGCGCGATGTGTGCGGGTCAAGTCGCAGCGCTTATCCCAGGGACAGGTGATGTTAAGCAGCAGGTGACGGACTATAACCAACAGGTCGCCGACGCGCGAGCGACCGTGTCCCCCGACGTGCTAAGTGTTCACAGCGTCAAGGGTACGCCGTTTGAGTACGAGATCGACGAGAACGAAATGGTAACGACGGACGCTACGCACTTCACAAGGTCGCTCGTAGCGTACGTCACGATCGCCTTCGATGACCAGCGCGCTAATCTCCACGATCCGCTTATGAACCCGTTCGGCCTTTACGTCCAATCGATGCGCGTCGCGCAGATTGGCGGGCGCAAGTGAAGAAGACCCTGTCGAGCGTCGCACTCGCTCTCGCTCTCGCGGTCGGCGTCGCGCCTCTCGCGACTATTGCCGACCCGCAATTCCAACGCGCGGCGCCCGTATCGGATCATTGGTTCCCGACGCTCTACGTCCGCACGGGTAGCAGCGTCGACGTGCAGCTCGTCGACGGCGATACGCTCACGTCGCAAGCGATCGTGGCTGATCCGCGGTGGAACATGACGACCTTCAACTCGGGCCCCCAAAATGTGCCGCACGTCATCTTAAAGCCGAGCGGGGTGCTGCCGACGAAGCAGCTCCTCACGATTCCGGGCGCCCGCTTCACGTATCACGTGCTCTTGGAGTCGGGTACCGCGCAGTCGTCTGCGTACACGTTGCGGTTCTATGAGTCCGGTGGCTCGCGCCGGATTGCGGCTTCACCGCCGGCGCCACCCAAGCTCGCGACGATCAAGTCGTGCGCCAATCCGGCGCCGGGGACGACGCTCACGACCGCATATAAGATGAGTGGCGACCCGCGCATCTCGGTGAAGTCGGTGTGCGATGACGGGACGCATACGTTTGTAATAATGAACCCGGGCCGCGGGCCTGCGGTCATCCCGTATTCGATCGACAGCGGCGGAAAACAAGATCAGCTCGTAAACACGGTTTGGAGCCCCGAGCTGTCGGAATGGGTTATAGCCGGCGTTTACGACAAGCTTGCGCTTTTGAGCGACAGTTCAACGGGACAAATTCGCGTGAATCTCGAGCGCGAAGGCGGCGTAAAGTAATGGCCGACAAGACGCCGACTCCCGAGAAGCCGGCAACGATCGAGGATGCGCTCCGCGGCCCGGAGCAGCCCGAGGGGTTCTCCGGTATCCGCCCGTTCGTCATGGGCTATAAACCGGCGATCGCCGTGATTCTGCTCGGCGGCGGACTGTGGTATTTCACGCATCCGCTTACGGTGCACGGAAGCGCGCAGGCCGGAACGATACCGGGCAAAGTATCCGGCGTCGCTGCGGGCGATATCGTCGCGCAGCCGCACGCCGGCGCGACCTTGAAGCCGTTAGTCCGCGCTACGTTGAAACCCGTTTCGCAAGTTGCTCAGACGGACCTAACAGGAACGTCTGGAACGGGCTCTGCGGGCGCTACAGCGGCCGTGACGCTCGCGCCCGGCCCTCCTGTGCAGCAAAACGTTTCCGAGCCCGCACAGGCGCCTCAGACGGCCGCCGCGCCGCAATACGGGGCAGCCCCGCCGATCGCAGCGGCCGCGCCAGCGACCGAATCGCCCGTACAGGTCGCTGCAGCGAAGCGGGAAGCCGCCGATCGCACAGCACTTGAGGCACCGTTACCGGCGCCCGCGCCGGTGTCGCCGGACGCAGCGAATCGCGTGAAAGAGGCGGACAGCGCGCCGCCGAGCGGGACGTTCCTTGAGCCCGGCCACGTCGTCCCAATCACCCTACAGACCTCGATCGATTCAACGGTCGGCGGTCCCGCGCTGGTTATGGGTTATGTCGGCGGCAACGTGCTGGACTATTATCAGCGCGTCGTGGTCATCCCACGCTTCTCGAAGACGCTCGGCCATCTCGTCGGTTCGCAACTCCAACCGGGACAGGATCGGATCGGCGCGATCTGGTCGACGATTTTACTGCCCAATGGCCACACGATCTCATTAACAGATTCGCCTGGCGTCGATCTCACGGGTACAGTCGGCTTCTCTGGCAAGATCGACAACCACGAGCGCGGCCAACTTGCGCGCGTCGTGGCATTCTCGATTCTCGCTGCCGGCGCGCAGCTCGCGCAACCGCAGAACGCGAATAATTGCGGCGGGAGCTTCGGCTGCTCGCCGTCCGTGGGTCAGTCGATCGCCCAAGGCTTGGGAACGCAGATTCAAACGCTTGCGACGACACAGTATAACCGCGGAGCACAGACGCCGCCGACCTTGCACGTCATCGAAGGCGCCCAGGTCGGCCTTGAACTAACAACGTTTCTCCCGATCGCACCATACGGATCACAGTAGGTGGGCGCGCCGACGTGCCTCGCGTGTGAACGCGGATCGTGCGAGCAGCACATGACGCAATATGAGCTATTCTGTCAGAACACGCAGCAGTGGCTCGCGGGCTACGCGACGACGCTAACGGAAGAAAACGAGAATCTAAAGCGACAACTCGAGGACGCGAATGAAAAGGTCGCGCGACTCGGCGGTGCGGAGATCCCAAATCGCTGGTTCGTCGACGAGCGCGTTCGTGAAGTAACCCGCGAGCTCGTCATCGCGGAAGGTAAACTCGCCCAAGCCGAGGCGAGGCTCGCAGCGCTCGAAGGAACCAAGAACGCGCAGGAGCTCGAGCTACCTGCGCCCGAGCCTCGTATGCGGATGCGCCTGACGTGATCGCGACCGCGGCGCTGCTAAGTAGTCTCTTCGCGTCGTCGTATTGTACCGGAGTCTCTCCGCGCATCCTTGCCGGGATTGTACGACAGGAGAGCGGCGGCGATCCGCTGGCAATCCACGATGATACCGAGTCGCGATCGTACTGGCCGCGGGATGTAGCGACGGCATCGGCGCTTATCGTCCGGCTCGACGCAGCGCGTCATGCCCACAGCGTTGGGCTCATGCAGATAGAAAACTCAAACTGGGCTGCGTACCGTGTCACGGGCACCCAACTCCTCGATCCAGCGTTGAACACTGCGGTCGGATGCGACATATACCGGCGCGACGTCGCTGCACTACGCGCGTATAACACGGGCTCGAGCGCGCCATCGGATCGCGGCAATCGCTACGCCGAAGCCGTATTTCTTAGTATACCGTTGCCTCTGAGTGCCCCAACACTTACACCACCGTCCGCGACTCCAACCGTAATACCACGCAAGCGTCGCGTCGTTCGTCTAAAAATCACCCGTAAGCGCTCTAAAATGCTCGCGGAGAAGCTGCCGAGCTTTGGTTTCTCAGCGGCTGATCCGGCCGTGCGGTGAAAAGCGATTCGACCGCCGTCGAGCTTCTCTGCGCACGCCGCATACGTGCGATGTATCCACGCCGTGACAAGGCTCTGCTTGCGACGTGGTGCGGGTACGCGGGTCGGCGGCGTGGCGCTCGCTCTCGTCGCGATCGCGGAGGTTGCATAACGTGCCTCACCATTCGGTGACACTCACTGCGGAGGAGATCGAAGCCGTCCGGCTTGCGCTCGCCGCGGGGATCTACGCTGCTCAGGAGTCTCTCTCAGACCACAACCCGGCGGAACAGGAAGCGGCTCGCGCTGAACTGCGGACCCTGTTGCACGTCCCCGATTCGTCTCGAGACGATTCGCGAACGCGTGATCGCCGAACGGCCCGCGCTCACCGTTGTGCCGAAGATCGACGACACGGCAAGGCTTCGGACTCGCCAAGGATACGGCTGTGATTGCTGAAGCTGAGCGGTTCTACGTCGTCGAGCACCGTGGTGCGATCGTGGCGATCTCGTGCGCTCTGTGTAAAAACTTCGAGCTGCTCGTCGAGCGTTCTGAGGCTGGCCAGAAGATCGCTCGCGAGCGAACATCGCTCCATCTCCGCGCCGCTCACGACTGTAGATGATGGCGACGCTACTCTCGTACAATTCCAGCGGCGGTGACTCGGGCAGGTGCGACGCCAAGTGCTACGATGCGACAAGCGCGCCATGCGACTGCATTTGCGGCGGCCGCAATCACGGCGTCGGCGAGACGCGCGCAATAGAGCAGACCGTCGCCGCGGCGCGCTCAATGCTCGAGGAGCATTCGCACAAGACTGGCCGCCCGGTCCACGAGTATATGATCGGTGGCGAGTCGGAGCGACAAGTCAGTCTCTTTGAACCGAAGAGACCGCCGGAACATCATCGCGACGTTGGCATGAAAATCCACGTATGATTCGGACAGCCGCTCTTCTCATGGGGACAGCGCTTGCAGTCGCGTCTCCCGCGCTCGGCTACGAGCTCCCTGACGCTCGGGTTACGCCGGGGGCGGTGGTTTCGGTAACTGCCGCGCAGGTGTGCGAGCCTGGCTACGCGCGGCGCGCGCGTCACCCATACGATGATGCAGCGCGAGCAATGTCGCGAGCAGTGCGACGCGAGTACGGCGTGCGCGGGCCAGGGTATCGCGTTGATCATCTGGTGCCGATCGAGGTAGGCGGCGACCCGTTCAACATTCGCAATCTGTGGCCGCAGCCCGCGAGCGAATCCTTTGCGAAAGACGAACTCGAAAACGCCGCGCACGATCGCATCTGTTCGTCGCAGAACCCTGAGGCAACGATGCGCGAAGTGCAACGCGAGTTCGAGATAAATTGGACGATAGTGAGAGCCTCGTGATGTGCACACCGGTCTTGGCCGACATCGACCAACTCGCGGTGCTCGCGTGCACGCCGATAATTGGCGAGCATAGCGACGAGTGCCTCGCGTTCAATGAATCGAGACCGTACGACCCGGTGTGCATCGAGGTGGACTGCACGCGGTACGAGCGAGCTGCGCCGGAGTGCGAGGTGGAGTTGACGCGCACACGGGACGTGTTACCGCGGATCGCCGAACGCGCGGATAGCCTAGCCGTAGGGTGATGGCGGTATCAAGCGTGGAAGCCGCGCATCGGCCGGGAGGAGACAGCGGAGAAGGTGGCTTCGCGGTGCGCTTACCGACGGGGCGCGTGGTCCGAGAAAACGACGACGTCGATTATGCGGGCGCTCTGAAGGACGCGTATGGCAAGGGACCCGCTGTGTGTCTTTGCAAGGCCTTCCTTGATCAGCGCAAACTGAAGATCTGCCGTGGCGATCGCGAAAACGGCGTTAAGTACTGGGTCGCCCGCTACTCCGGCACGGGTGAAGAACATACTGACGGGTGCCGGCATAGTGCGCTCCATCCGCTGCGAACCGGTGCACGCGAATATGAAGCGGGGGTCATCAGCGAGCGCGACGACGACGGAACGGTCGCGTTGCGCTTCCGCTTGCCGCTATCGACGCGCAAGTCGGCCGTTACGCCCGCACCGATGCCGTCAAGGAAAGACAGCGCGGATGCAGCTCGTGAAGATCGGCGCTCCGCGTCGCCACTTGGGCTCCTGCATCTGCTGTGGGAACGCGCGCGCTTGAACGTGTGGGAGCCGCAATTCGGCAAGGGTCGGTTCTCCGGGATCCTTCGGGGCAGACTTGCGGGCGCGGTTGACCGCATCGTCCTGGGTCGCACCGAACTCGCAGCGATGTTCGGGTCACTTTTTGTCCCGGAGCCTTCTGGCGCCCGCGACGCGCTCCACGCGGTGCTGGGCGGCGCGCACACGGCACGGCGTCGAGTCATCCTGGTCGGAGAGGTGCTCTTCAGTGACGCGGGAGAGCCGTATCTTGCCGGCGGGACACGCGCGTATGGCGTTTCTCTCAAACTTGACGCCGAGCGCATACGCCAACGTTTCCCGCGCGTCGCACCGATCGTCGGGCACGGCGGCCGCGCCGTGGCTCTCGTCGTCGCCGAGGTCACGGGCAATCGCACGCATCAGGGAAACCACTTTCTTGCCGTCGTCGATTGTGTCTGCATGGGCGTCGAACGGATGACGTGGACGCCGGTCGATTCGACGTACGAATTGACGATTGCGCGAAAGCTCTATGAGGAGCACCGTAGCTTTCGTAAGCCACTGCGATTCGATGCCGGCCGGGACGTAGCATTGGCCGACTTCGAGTTGCGCGATGTGGGCGAACGCCCAGTTCCCCTTGAGGTGTTCGGTCGTGAGGACGGCGCCTACCGCGGTCGAGCAGCGCAGAAGCACGCGCTGTACGATGAGCTTTACGGGCCGCTGTGGTGGGCGTGGGATGCAACGACGAGCACCGACCCGCCGGCGTTTCCGGCCGCTAGGTAAAGATAACGATGCAACGCCACATTCCGGCCTTAACTAGGGCGTGTTAACACAATCGGAGCCCTTCCCGGAGCGCCTCAACGATCAGAACGAAGTTTATGAAACCAACGAACATCACGTCGAGCTTCTCAAAGCGCGAGAAGATGCGGCGAAATCCTTTG
>JAABUX010002250.1_pt1 | contig 27547 bp, 32 predicted proteins | sample 5561851 | NCBI WGS metagenome assembly JAABUX01 (sample SAMN10711883, study PRJNA513361) | rock metagenome | isolation source: Antarctica rocks | place: Antarctica: Victoria Land, Richard Nunatak red sandstone | collected 2016-01-03 | reverse complement strand
GCGTCGCGCCGGCCGCGTCGCAGCAGCCGCAGCGTGACCAGGCGCGCCTGCGCCTCGCCGATAAAGCGCACGCGGGCCGCCTCCCGTCCCGCGCGCACGATACCATCTTTGACGCTATCCATGAGGTCCATGCTTACAGTATAGAAGGTTGGACGGCGCTCAACGTGGGCAGTGGGCAGTAGGCCGTGGGCCGTAACCATTGTTGCCTCTCCCCTCTCCCGCGGTCGGGAGAGGGGTCGGGGGTGAGGGTTGCCTCGCAGTCGCAGGCTCGTCCCTTCGTGAACTGCCTACTGCCTACTGCCTACTAAAACAGGCGCTGTTGCGTGGGCGTGTTGGGCGGGGTAAGGCCGAGGTGCTGGTAGGCCAGTTCGGTGGTGACGCGTCCGCGCGGGGTGCGTTTGAGGAAGCCAAGCTGGAGCAGGAAAGGCTCGTAGACGTCCTCGACGGTGTCGCTCTCCTCGCTGGTGGCCGCGGCGACGGTGTCGAGGCCGACGGGACCGCCGCCAAACTTCTCGACGATGGCGCGCAGGATCTTATAGTCGGTCGCGTCCAGCCCCAGGTCGTCGATCTCTAGCAGCGCCAGCGCCGTCCGCGCGACATCGAGCGTGATGTGGCCCTCGGCGCGCACCTGGGCGTAGTCGCGGACGCGCTTGAGCAGCCGGTTGGCCACGCGTGGCGTGCCGCGGCTGCGCCGCGCGATTTCCAGGGCGCCGTCCGGGTCGATGGGCACGCGCAGGATGCCTGCCGAGCGCGTGACGATCTGCACCAGCGCCGGCAGGTCGTAGAACTCCAGGTTATAGTGCACCCCGAAGCGGTCGCGCAGCGGCGCGGAGATCAGGCCCAGCCGCGTGGTGGCGCCGATCACGGTGAAGCGCTGCAGGGCCATGCGCAGGGTGCGGGCGCTGGGACCCTTGCCGATGATAAAATCGACCGCGTAGTCCTCCATCGCCGGGTAGAGCGTCTCCTCGATCACGCGGTTGAGGCGATGGATCTCGTCGATGAAGAGGATATCGCCGGCCTGCTCGTTGGTCAGGATGGCCACGAGGTCGCCGGCGTGCTCGAAGGCGGGGCCGGAGGTGACGCGGATGTTGACGCCCATCTCGGCGGCGATGACGTTGGCCAGCGAGGTCTTACCCAGGCCGGGCGGCCCGTAGAGCAGGATATGGTCGAGCGCCTCCGCGCGGTGCTTGGCCGCGTCGATCAGGATGCGCAGATTGTCTTTGACCTTCTCCTGCCCGATATACTCGGCGAGGCGCTTGGGTCGCAGACTGCCCTCCGTGGCATCCTCGTCTTGCACCGTCGCCCCCACGATCCGTTCATCCATCGGGTGATCTTTCCAGACATCTTACAGGCCGATAGCCGATAGCCGGTAGCCGGTAGCCGGTAGCCGGTAGCCGGTAGCCGAACATGTGTCCCAAGGGTGTTGTGCGCCTCAAGGGCTGAGTTGCCTGTGCTCCGTTACCACCAACAGTATACGGCGGGCCGTGGCAACGACTATAACGCGCTTGTTTGTGGGGGTACGCCCCGCGAGTGTGAGAGTGCGTGCGGGCCGCTTGACCTTGAAAGGTCATGGCAGGGGACGGACCTTAAAAGGTCTGTGTGCGCGCCTTGCGCACGCCAGGTTCACGCCGGATGACGCGCCAGGGGAGACCCTTCAGGGTCCGTACCCTTCCATGACCATTTATGGTCAGGCGGCGACCACAATCGCAGGGCACACCCCTCTATGGGGCGCGAGCGGCTGGTGCGGGACCGTGAATGTGGGCGGTGTTCCTCTGCCAGCGTTCCCCTTGACGGACAGGCTTGCGGGTTGGCGCGGTCATGTTGACAACAGGAGTGCTTCGACGTACGCTAGGCGTGAGAGGCGCCCTATACTATAGACAAGAGACACCAACCGCCCCACGCCGTCCTTGCGGCTAATGGCTAAGAACTGACAACTAGAAACAGGAGTGACACGGCCGTGGATGAGATGAGCCTCGTCGGAGGGGCGGGCGATGGCCTGGGCTTCGAGCTGCTGGCCGCCTCGCTCCGCGCCGACCAGACCGACGGGCGCGCCTTTCTGGGCGCGCTGGCCGTCAAGTTGGAGGGCGCGCTTCCCGCGCAAACGGAGGTGGAGCGGGCCAAAGATGGTCTCTTCAAGAGCACGACGCATGTCGAGCGCATCACCGTCGACCTCAGTCCCTTCCGCTACGTCCTCTCCACCCATCACAGCGGTCTGCAGGCCGTGCGCACCAAGGTTGTCGGCGGCGTGGCTATCAAGAACGAGACCATGGGCGTGGACGGGTGGATCGAAGCGCTGGCGCGTGATCTGAGCGCCTATGCCCAGAACAGCGCCAGCGCGCGCGCCGCGCTCGAAAGGCTCCTGATGTGAGGTTTTTCCGCCTCAATCGCGGCGCCCCCGAGCAGCAGGCCGCCGCCGCGGCCGAGCAGGAGTACGCCCGGCGCAGTCAGGCCGCCGTCGAGGCGGGAGGGTTGCCGTTGCGCGCCCAGGAGCGCCTGGCCGCCCGCCAGCAGCCCGGTCGGGCCGCGCTGTGGAGCAGCGACCTCTCGGTGGACGAATACCTCGCCACGCGAGCGGTGCAACTGGAGCCGCTGGGGCAGGTGCTGGGCGCCAGCATTTACCACATCGCCTACAATATGCTGCGCATGCAGAGCTGGCACGACGGCGAGCTGACCGCCTACTCGCAGGCGCTCCACGACGCGCGCAGCCGTGCCCTGGGGCGCATGCAACAGGAGGCGGCGTTGCTGGGGGCTCACGGTGTAGTGGGGGTGCGGCTGGAACAGAAAGCCTACGAGTGGGGCTCGAACTTGCTCGACTTCATGGCCATCGGCACGGCGGTGCGCTTCTCCGGCATCCCGCCGCTGGACCAGCCCTTCCTCTCCGACCTCTCGGGGCAGGAGACGCTAACCTTGCTGCACGCCGGCTATGTGCCCGCCGGAGTGGCGCTGGGCGTCTGCGCCTACTACGTGGTGACGACGTGGGACGATGACCGCATGATGCGCGGCTGGCGCGGCTGGGGCGGGTGGTCCAACCAGGAGATGAGTCACTGGACGGCGGGCGTCTATAACGCGCGACGCGGCGCGATGCGCGCCATGTCCGCCGGTGCGCAAGCCTTGCACGCCGACGGCATCGTGGGCTCCAACGTGCGGCTGCGCACCCACGAGGTGCGGGCCACGCGCTACAACAACTACAGCGGCGAGAGCGAATCGATCGAGGACCACGTGTTCGAGTTCACGGCCATCGGGACCGCCGTCGCCGAGATCGGGCGGGGGCATACGCCGGTGCAGGCCGATCTTGTCCTGGACCTGGGGACGTGACCCTCACCCCCACCCCATGCGGATTGGTCTCTCGGCTCTGCGGAGCCGACAGCCCAACCGGCTCTCCCGATGCGCGGGAGAGGGGGTGGGGGTGAGGGCGCTCCCCTCGCCCCTTGAGGGAGAGGGGCGGGGGGTGAGGGGTTAGTAAGGAGAGCGATACACATGACGTGTTCCAACTGCGGGGCGCCGTTGCCGCCGGGCGCCTCGTTCTGTGGCCGCTGTGGGACCCCGGTGGCGCAGGGCTCTGGCGTCAACGCGACGGCGGCAGCGGCGCCACTGCCACCGCCGCCCAGCCACATGGCGGCGTCCGGGGACCTGCCGCAGCATGCTATCGAGCGCCTGCGCGAGATGCGCGGCGAGCGTGGCAAGAAAGGGCTCTTCACCAGCGACCTCTCGGTCAACGAGTTCTTGCTGGTCAAGCGCGCGGGCTTCGATCCGGCCGGTCTGGTGATCGGGTCGTCGATTTACCATATCGGGTATCAGCAGGCCAACTGGAGCCAGAACCAGGAGATGGGCGTGCTGTCGCAGGCCATGTACCACGCCCGCGAGATCGCCATGTCGCGCATGGAGGAGGAGGCCGATGCGCTGGGCGCCGATGGCATCGTGGGCGTGCGCCTCGACGTGGGCCGCTACGAGTGGGGGGAGCACCTGGCCGAGTTCATCGCCATCGGTACGGCGGTGCGCAGCCGCGATGGGCAGAACCACCGCACGCTGCAGGGCAAGCCCTTCACCAGCGACCTCTCGGGGCAGGATTTCTACGTGTTGCTCTCGATGGGCTACATCCCGCGCGGGCTGGTGATGGGCAGTTGCGTCTACCACGTGGCGCACCAGGGCATCCGTCAGGCCTTCCGCACCATGGGCAACAACGTGGAGATGGCAAACTATACGCAGGCGCTCTACGACGCGCGCGAGCTGGCCATGGAGCGCATGCAGACCGAGGCCGAGGAGCTACAGGCCGAGGGCATCGTCGGCGTGCAGATTCAGGAGCGCAGCCATGGCTGGGGCAGCCATGTGATCGAATACTTCGCCGTGGGCACCGCGGTCGTCCCACGCGCGGTCGACCACCCCATCCCGGAGCCTAACATCGTGTTGAATGTCAACAATTAGCTATTAGTAATTAGCTATTAGTAATTAGCCGTTCGCTATAAGCTATAAGTGGCGTCAAGTGGCGTCAGGCTGGCAGCCGGTGGCTACGTATTGATGGCTAACGGCTAATTACTAACGGCTAATGGCTAATAGCTAGGAGGACACCCAATGCCAGGCATGTTCAGCCGGTTTTCGACGATCGTCAAGGCCAAGATGAACTCCGCCGCGGACGCGGCCGAAGATCCCAACGAGATGCTGGACTACTCGTACGAGAAGCAAATGGAGATGCTGCAGAAGGTGCGGCGCGGGATCGCGGACGTCACGACCGCCAAGCACCGCGTGCAGGGGCAGCTGACCCAATTGACCGAGCAGACCAACAAGCTGGAGGCGCAGGCGCGTCAGGCCCTGCAACTGGGCCGCGAGGACCTTGCCCGCACCGCGCTGACGCGCAAGTCGACTATCGATGGGCAGGCCACGGCGCTGGCCGGGCAGGTGGCGGACCTCGACGCGCAGCAGCAGAAGCTGATGGACGGCGAGGCGCGCCTCTCGGCCAAGATCAACGCATTCCGCTCCCAGAAGGAAGTGATGAAGGCGCAGTACTCCGCTGCCCAGGCGCAGGTACGCATCGGCGAGGCTGCCAGCGGGCTCTCCGAGGAGATGGGCGACGTGCAACTGGCCATGCAGCGCGCCCAGGATAAGACGGAAACTATGAAGGCGCGCGCCTCCGCGCTCGACGAGCTGGCGGGGACCGACGTGCTGCCCGAGCTTGGCCCCGGCGGTGATGACCTCGACCGCCAGCTGGCCCAGCTCGGTGCGGGCGACGCAGTGGAGCTCCAGCTCGAGGCCATGAGGCGCAGCCTGCCCGGCGCGCAACCACCCACGCCCGCGCGCGCCCTGCCCGCCGCCGACGCCGAGTATCAGCAGAACTACCAGCAGCAACCGCAGGGCTACCAGCAGCAGCCCCAGCAAGGCTACCAGCAGCAGCCGCAACAGCAACCGCACCCCCAGAGCGGACCCCACACCAACGATTAGTAGATAGTAGTTGGTAGATAGTAGTTAGATGGATAGGTCTTTCCAACTACTAACTACTATCTACTAACAACTTGGAGAGAACAATGATCGTACGCATACAGGGCGACGGCCAGTATCGCCTCGATGAATCCGCGCAGGCGGAGTTGTCGTCGCTCGACGCGCAACTGTTCGACGCGGTCAAGGGCGGCGGCGCGGAGGAGGCCCACAATCTGCTCACGCTCACCATTGCGCTGGTCCATAACCAGGGGAGCCGTCTTGCCGAAGACGACCTGTCCTCGTCCGACCTGATCCTGCCGTCCGCCGACGCCTCGCTCGACGAGACGCGCGCGTTGCTACAATCGGAGGGATTGGTCAAATCGTAACCTCCTCTACGCGTCTCTAATGAAGAGGATGGGCTGTGGGCCGTGCGGCGGTTACGGACCGTCGGCCGGCATCGGGTGATGGCCAAATACAACGACAACAAGACGGTTGCCGTTATTCTCTCCGCGCGGGGCACGACCTATCAGGCCGGCATCGGTGCGTCGGCCGCCGCCCTGACGTTCAGCGTGACGGCCGGCGGCCGGCGGGGCGCCTTTACCGGCAGGCGCATTACGGCAACCGGCGCAAAGACATACGTCTCGGTCAAGGCCGACTGGAACTGTCCCAGCATCCTCGCTCCGCCCGCCTCGTAATGCTACGGGAATGCTGCGCCTATCCCACGCTGCTCGGCCACGGGCGCCCACGGGTCGACAATGTCCCGCGGCGCCCATAAAAAAGCAAGAGACGATGGTATCTGGGACGGGCGGCAGGAGCGACGATGATCGTGTGCATACGGGGTGATGGCGAACACAACCCGATGTTGTGCTACAATAGCGACGATACAGGGCGTTTGTCGCGCTGAAACCAAACCTGTCCGATACGTCTAACGAGGACCAAAACGTGGCCAAGCGCATCGCTGTCATTAACGACGACACGGACTTCCTCACGCTGCTCGAAGAGCTGCTTGCGGACGAGGGCTACGAGGCCAGGGCCTTTCGCGAAGGTAAGGATTCGTACAAGCAGGTGCGCGAGTACGCCCCACAGGGGATCGTGCTGGATATCCGCATGGAGAGCCCCGAGACGGGCTGGAAGGTGCTCGAGCTCTTCAAGCTGGACCCCGCCCTGTCCACCGTCCCTATCATCATTTGCTCAGCCGACATGCTGCAGCTGCAGGAGCGCGCCGTCTACCTCAAGACCAAGGGCTGCGAGGTCCTGCCCAAGCCTTTCGACCTCAACGACCTGCTCACCCTGCTGGAGCGGACCGCGGGCGGACCGGAATAAGACATGGCAAGTATAGCAGGCGACACAGACACGCAGCCCGCGCAGCCCATGCACCCGTCCCCGGCGACCATCCTGGAGTTGGCCATCGACCTGGCGCGCAAAGCCGGCGCCATCATCCTGGAGGGTGTGGCGCGACCCCTGGACATCTCCTATAAGGGGACGGAGGCCAACGACCCCGTTACCGACGTCGACCGGCGTAGCGAGGCGGCCGTTGCCGAGGGTATCCGCGCTCGCTTCCCCGACCATCGCATCCTGAGCGAAGAGGGGACCACCGGCGGCGACAACCCACACTGGCGCTGGATCGTCGACCCGCTCGACGGGACGGTCAACTATGCGCATCGGCTGCCGTTCTGCTGCGTCTCCATCGGCGTCGAGCACGAGGGCCGCATCGTCGCCGGCGCCGTCTACAACGCGCTGGCCGACGAGCTGTTCGCGGCGACGCGCGGCGGCGGCGCCACGCTGAACGGCGCGCCCATCCGCCCATCCGCCACCGAGGAGTTGCGTCGCGCTCTGATCACCGCCGCCGTCGGTCCCTGGGAGGCGGCGGGACGCCGCTTCGAGCGCGCGCGTGGCCTGGCGCCGCACGTGCAGGCCATCCGCGAACTGGGCTCGGCCGCTCTGGAGCTGTGCTACGTCGCGGCGGGCCGCATCGACGGCATGGGTGGGGCCACGCTCAACGCCTGGGATGTCGCCGCCGGGATGGTGATCCTGCGCGAAGCGGGCGGCCAGATCACCGATCCCTACGGCGACCCCTTCGCGGTCGACGGCAAGCACATGGTGGCCAGCAACGGCCGCCTGCACGGCGCCCTCATGGCCCGCCTGCACGACCACAGCAGCGAGGTCCCACCCAAGCCGGAACAACCCGAGACACCAGCGCCGCCCGAGCAGCCGGCAACGCCGGCTCCTACGACGCCGACCTCCGCATAGGGGCTGGGATCGTGGTCGCAGGGCACGCTATGAACCGATTGCGGTCGGGTGTCTTTAGGCCTGTCCGCATAACCGTGGCTCTCCCGCGTATAACGTGAAAACGGCTAACGCGACAGACTTATGGTGAAGTGTGCGGGTGGGGTGTGTAGCGAGTTGGCGTCCCGACGGAGAGCTATGTTGTCGATCTAGTGGGCGCTATCGGGCCGCCGCCACCAAGCAGGCGGTACCCAAAGGCCCTCTTGCCACCGCGACCATGCCCTCCGGATCGCGGCGGTGAGCCACGCCCCGCCGACCGAGAGCGTGTCCTCATGGGAACTGTACAGGAGCCAGTCCAGGCCGTCCGCCGTAGCATACGTCTCGCTTCCGAAGGGTCCCAGGGCGCGGCACTCCATCTCGAGATCGGTCCCCAAGGGACCAACATCCTGCAAGACCCACGCGCGCCCCACCCCGTGCGCTATCAGGATACGGCGCAACACGGGCAGGGGGACCCCGTCGCCGAAGGCATCGGTCCGGAAAACGAGCACGTCGGGAGGACCCAACCGGCCGTTCAAGGGATACCAGTAGGGGCCGGACGGCCCAATCGGCCCCCACCGCTCCCGCAGGCGCTCCCATAACCGCGCGCTCTCCTCGGGGCTGATCTCCCGGCGCACGGCGTCTACCCCATTGGGGGTGGCATCCTTCGACATTCCTCGCCCCTCCGCTACGCCGCCCACGCCGCCCACGCCGCCCACGCCGCCCACGCCGCCCACGCCGTCCACGCCGTCCGACCGGCTGTATCATAAGAAGCATAACCCATGCGCTCACGCAGCATGGAGGACGCGCTGCCGGAGCAGGTCCAGCTTCATGTGGCCGAAGGCGCTGCGCTTGAGCATCTTCAGCATGTTGATGCGCGCCCCTTCGTGGGACCGTTCGACAACGGTAACGTGAGGGCGGCGCGCACAGCGGCTTCATCCTTAACGCACATCGTTGATCCCTAACGGCCACTCTGTGCGCAGAGACGAGTGCGCGCCCACTTTTTCGCGTTGTAGGAGAGAAGCGTGTCCACGGGGCAGCGAAGCGAGCCGCCGCGGTCCCCGCGGCCTGCTGCGACGCCGGCACGTTGCTGGTCGCCTGACCGTCCTCCAGCGGTCCGGCCCCGATCGCGTGTCTGTTCAGTGCGGGGGTGCAGATAATCGGGGGCCGCGGGGACCGCGGCGGTCCCAGTACAGACGACGCGGCCCGCGCGAAAAAGTGGCGCACCCCCCGCAGAGACGATCAGCTTGACGGGTCTGGGCGTAGCGACTAGCCTACCAATGTGACAAGCCAAGATACATCCCGGACCGACATGACAGCTTATCGCACAGGCAGACCTGCTCCGCGCGCGATCATCCGACGCCGTGGCCGAGCGGTCGTCGTCGGCCTTGTGCTCGTTGCCCTCGGCGCCGGCATCGCTGGCTGGTTGTCCTCGTTGTCGGCGCCGTCCGCGCCGGTGTACACGGTTGCCGCGGTCCAGACGGGCCTCCAGCGTCAGCCCCGGACGTGGGTTGGACGGACGATCCTGGTCTCGGGAGTCGTGCAAGACATTGACCAGTACTTTCCGACGCAAGGTCCGCGTCAACTCCGTGTCTTGTTGGTACCGATGCTGCCGCCGTCAGGATCGCACGCGGCGCCGGGTGGCTATGGCTCCCAGTTGTGGGCCGATCCCCGCCGCGTGCCCAGCCATCCGTTCAACGCGCTGATGCGCCTGCTTGGCACTATTCCGGTGCTCGGTTCGCTCCTGCACGTCCGCGATCAACGGTTGCATCCCGGCCAGCAGGCAGTCTTCCGCCTCACTCTCTTGCCGAGGCGCCGCTGCCCGGCAGGGACATGCATGAGCAACGCGGACGCGCTGCTGGACGATGTACAACCGTAACTTGTCGCACTGATGATGTGCTCATGCGGTATCATGGGGCCATGGCAAATATGTCTCGGCGCCGTCGTTGTCTAGCAAGAGGGTATCAGAGTTCGGAGTCATGTTCATCCGTAGGGAGGAGACGGGGACGGTGAGGCGCTTTCGTTTGTACCTGCCGGTCAGCCTGCTGACGTGTCTGACGCTGACCGTCAGCGTGGTTGCCGCTGCTGGACCGTTCGGGCCGTTCGGGGCGGCCGCGCGCCATGCCCCGTCGCCAAGTGTGGGCGCCGTGACGATCCTCGAGCCCGGCGCGCCGGACACGCTTAATCCTCTGCTCACGCGCACGGCCGCAGGCATCGACGCGACGGCGCCCGTGTTCGACTCGTTGGTGCGGCTAGACGCGACCGGGACAGCGCATCCCGACCTGGCGCTGAGTTGGCGCTCCACGAGCGATATGCGCAGCTGGACCTTCACGCTCGACCCGCGCGCGCACTGGCATGACGGCGAGCCGGTTACCAACCGCGATGTCCTCTTCACCCTGACGCTGATCCGCGACGCGGCCTTCGGCGCTTCCTCGACCCTGGGCGCCGACCGCATCGCCACGGTCGCCATGGCCGGGACGGACACGGTGACGATCACGTTGAATGCCCCCTATGCCCCGTTCCTGGCCACGGTCGGCACGACCCCCATCCTGCCCCAGCACGTCCTCGGCGCGATCCCGCCGGCCCAACTGCGCGCGTACGCGCCCCTCAACCGCCATCCCATCGGCTCGGGTCCCTACACGGTGGCCGAGGTCACGGCCGACGGCCACGTGATCGAAGAGGCCAACCCCGACTATCCCGGCGGCGGGCCAGCCCTGCAGCGTCTGGTCTTCGCGCCGGCCGCCTCGCCCGGCGCCGCTCTCGCGGCGGCGCTCCACGACCCGACGGGGGCAACGGTGTTGCCTCCGTCGCTGCAGCTTGGCGCGGCGGATGTCGCCGCCCTGGGCGCTAAAGATCCGGTCCGCGCCGTCTTTACCCACAGCTTTGCCTGGACCCACCTCGACCTGATCGAGCACGGTGAGCTACAGAAGGCCCTCGTGCGCCGCGCCCTGGCTCTGGCCACTCCTCGCACTCGGATCATGGCCCAGGTACTGCGCGGCCATGGACAGTTCTGCGATGGCGACCAGGCGCCGGGGACGTCCGCGTACGAGTCAAGAGTCTACGGATCATACCATTTCAGTCTCGCCGATGCCCGCAATCGCCTGGTTCGCGCTGGCTACAGCCTGCTTCCACACGGCCACGGGGTCATGGCCCTGCACGGCCGGCCCCTGGCGATCATCCTATGGGGCGACGAGGGCTGCGCTTCGTGCGGCGCCACCGCGCAGCTGATCGCCCAGAGTTGGCGCGCGGCCGGCATCGTGGTCCGCGTCCATCTGCTGCCGACCTCCCAGCTTTTTGGCCCGCGCGGCCCGCTCTACAACCCGTACCGCTTTACCTCGCCATCCTACGACGCGGTCCTCTACACGTGGATCAACGGACCCGACCCCGACGACTCAGCCTACTGGAGCCGCGACTCCATCGTGACGCGGACCCACCTGCTGGGCGGAAACTTCGACGGCTACAGCAACTCCCGCGTCGACACGCTGGTCGCGCAAGCCCTGGCCACGCCCAACGGACCCACGCGGGACAGTCTCTACCACCATATCCAACGTATCCTGATGGCCGACCAACCCGATGTCTTCCTCTACTGGGCCGATACCGTCTCGGTCGTTCCCGCCCATCTGCGGGGCTACGGGCCAAACCCCTACACCGTGGCCGCGACCTGGAACATCCAGCAGTGGCGGCTCACCCCGTAGACCGTGTCCATGCCGACTGCTACTTGACGCTGAAGGTGAAGGAGCCTCCGTACTGGCCGCTGTCGTCCTCCTCCGTGTCGTACCAAATGACACGATAGGTGCCCTGGAGGCCCGAAGGTAGCGCGACGCTAATCGTGTTGCCATGCCCCGCCGGGTACATATTGGGTACCGTGTCCACTCGCTTGAGCCGCCCCATCGCGTGGAACACGTGGATGAACGACACGCGGCGCACGAATACCTCGTCGAAGACGCCGGTGAGGACGCGCGGGTAGGCGCCGTGGGCAAAGACCTGCCCAGCGGCAATCGTGCAACTGATGAGGTTGCCGCTGGCGTGGGCCGGCCGTGCGCCAGGGAGAATGAGCAAGCCGCCAAGCGCACAGGCGCCGGCGATGCGTCGAGCGAGCCGAGGGATACGCGCCATCTGTCCTCCTTAAGTGCCCTATGCGCCGGGCCAGCCGATAGGCAGCCCAGGGGACAAAGATATCCATGCCAGGCACAGGCATCCCTGTTATACCAAATATTCTTACCCTCTGACCATAACAACCTTGAAACGCCAGGGCCATGTAGTTCTCGGGGCAAAACCGCCGGACTTGGGGTAGGGGCGTACTGCATACGCCCGGTTACGCCGCCACCGGGCGTATTGCATACGCCCCTACCCCCGAGACTTGCCCGCGCGATCGACAACTAAGGGGCCGTCAAAGGATAAACGTCCCAATTCTTCGCCGAATCCACACTTGAAACGGGCGGGTAATTGATACCTTTATTGCCTGGCGGCCCCTAAATGGCCCTGTTGAAACGCGGTTGCGCGAGAGGGCCATCGCGGAGGCGAGGAGGCGTCGGCATCAGATGCGTTTGCTCCTCGCTCCTACCCACGCGCCGGCCTGCGGTGCGGAAAAGCTGCCGTTTGGCGCGCTGAGCGAGAGGCCGGTGCAACGCGGTACTATAGACGGGTGATCACAACAGAGGAGCTTTGCAGATGCCGCACACCGTCATAGGGCTGTTCGCCGATAGCCCGGCAGCGCAGCGCGCGCTGACCGAACTAGCCGCCGCGGGCTTCGACCGCGCCTCCGCCAAGGATGCCGCCGACGCCGGGCAACTCGGCCGCCGCTGGGTCCTGGTCGAAACCGAGGGGCGCGACCGAGACATCCAGGACATCCTGCGGCGCGCCGGGGCGGAGAGTATGGACGCGCACGCCGCCGGCTCCGGTGTGGCCCGGTTCGCGTTGATGCTGGAGCCTGACAGGGGAGCGACGGTGGAGGGCGTGCCGTCGCGGGAGCGCCACCCGCACGGGGGCGATTGGCTGCGCGAGATCGTGTTTGGCCTCAACGATGGGCTGGTGACGACGCTCGTCTTCATCATAGCTGCCAGCGCGCTGGCGCAGTCACACGCGGCGCTGCTGCTGATCGCGCTCTCCGAGGTCTCGGCCGGGGGCGTCTCGATGGCCCTGGGCGGCTACCTCTCGGCGCGCACGGAGCGCGACCTGCTTGCCCACCGCATTGCGACGGAGCGCCACGAGATCGCCACCGAGCCCGAGGAGGAGCGGGCCGAGCTGCGGGACATCTACCGCAAGAAGGGCCTGCGCGGCAGCCTGCTCGAACGCGTGGTGGCCCAACTCACCGCGACCGACGATCGCTGGCTCCAGGCCCTGGTCCACGACGAATTGGGCGTGATCGACAATGAGGAGATTGCCCCCTGGCGGCAGGGCCTTCAGATCGGGGCCTCGTTTGTGCTGGGCGGCCTCATCCCCACCCTGGCAGTCTTCGTGGGCCTGCCGCAGCCCTGGATGCAGATCGGGGCCTACGCGCTGACGGCGCTGACCGCCCTCGGTCTGGGCGCGCTCAAGGCCCGCTATAGCCTCAAGGGTCCGGTGCGTAACGGGCTTGAGTTCCTGGCCATCGTCACGGCCGGCACGGTCGCCGGCGCGCTCATCGGGCTGGCGTTGCACGCCGCCTGACACCTGTTTGACATCTACTGGAGACGCGTGGGGCTCAGCGCTTTGAGGCCACAAACCGCATCGCTTCGCTCGCCAGGAGTAGCCATTCCTCGTTGGACGTTGGTTCGACGGCCAGCCACTCCCTCATCAGGCGGCCGTCACCGCGGGGATCGAAGCGCGTCCCGTTCCCGGAGGCAACCAGCGTATCCACGCGCTGCCGAGGCAGTTTGACCACCAGCCTGCCTCCCGTGAGCATGGCAAAGATCTTGCCGCCGACCTGTAGGGCCGATGAGCCAAACCCTTTCTTCCCTGCTGAACCAAGGGTGACGTCCGCACTGCTCAGGAGCGCGTCGACAAGCGTTGCATAGCGATCTTCCGGAGTAATGGGCGTATGACTCATGATAAGGATACCTCCAATGTGTGCAACGTAGCCGCCAATTACCGCGCGTAGGGCGTCCCTTTCCCTGTCTCCAGGTAGGCCGTCAGGCTCCCCAGGAAGTACGCCCACCCCGCGCGTGTCTGCTCGTAGCCGGCATCGACCGTGGCGAAACCATGGTGGCCGAAGATCAGTTTGGTCCCGTCCGAGACCGGCGCGAGATCCCAGGTGATCGTAGTTCCTTCCCAGAGATGGGCGTATTGCGGCGCCTGCCTCACCAGCCAGGATACTTTCTTTCCCACAGCAAGGTCAGCAATCTCCATCGTCATGACCTCGCCGTTATCGAAGCGGAATACGGCGAGGGAGCCAACCGTTGGCTGGGCGGTCACCCCATTTGCCCACCAGCGCGTGATCTCATCCGGCTGGGTGATGGCCGCGAAGACGCCGTCCGGCGTCGCGTTGATCGTGAGTCCTTGCACAATGTCTGACATCGCATTCCCCTCTTTTCGTCCTCCTGTTCGGCCTGGTTTGACATCCTTCACGTCGGCAAGGTAGCCCCTGGAAAGCTCCGGCAGGCATGGAGTTCGTAGACGAAGACCCCGGCCTGCACGCCCGGATCGTCGTCCATTATTCGCCGCGCGTCCTCGACCGTGGCGTTAAAGATGCCGACGCCCGAGACATCGCTCCCGTCCGCGACGGGACAGACGATGGGGAGCACTCCAGCCTCGCGGAGCGCCATGTTGCGGCGGCCATGCTCCCAGATGATCGCATCCACACCGGGCTGATGCTTGTTTGGGCCGGCCTTCAAAATGACGGCGCAATAGCCCTTGCTCGTTTGCAGGGTCTTTCGCATGACATCATCGCTGATCTCCGGTAGTTCTGGCATGAACACGTCCTCCTATGTTCTATACGCCAACAACCAGGGGCTCACCGGTCTCCAGCAGCGTCTTGAGGCCGGAGAGAATTTGCGCCCAGCCAGCGGCGAGCTCCTTGCCTCGGGCGCTCGTGGGATCGATGCCGTCATGCACGAGCGTCAGCCTGCACGTCTGGCCCGCGTCGCCCAGGGGCTCGATCTCCCAGGTGACCGTTGAAGGTCCCTCGCGCCCGACCTCCGGCGCCCAGGGGGCGCCAAACGTTTGCACCAGGCGACGGGGCGGATCGACCGCGATGTTCTCGCCCGCGACCAGCGCCGCGCCCGCGTCGTCGACGAGGCGGTAGGGGGAGCCCGGCGTCCAGTCCGACGCGACGCGGCAGCCGAAGTAGTACTGCCGCGTCAGGTCCCCGTCGATCAACGCCTGCCACAGACGCTCGGGCGTGGTACGGATGTAGATCTGGTAGACGTGCGCCGGTTTCCCCTCTGTCCCGTTTGTCCCGTCCATGCTCTCCCCCTCCAACACGTGCTTGAGCCCCGTGAGCGTGCGCGCCCACGGCGCGGCGTACTTGCCGACCCAGCGGTCGTAGAGCTGCTGGATCGGAACCGGGTTGAGGTAGTGGCGCTTCTCGCGCCCGACCTTGCGCGCGATCACGAGGCCGGCTTCCTCCAGCACGCGCAGGTGCTTCATGACGCCGAAGCGCGTCATGGGCAGGCGCCCCTGCAAGTCGAGCAGCGTCCGCCCGTCCCGCTCGTGGAGCAGGTCGAGCAATAACCGCCGATGGGGGTCCGCTAGCGCCTTGAAAACCTCGTCCACGTCCCGTCCAGAACAAGTGACCTATTAGCCGCCTCTATAATACGTGACCAGAGAGTCACCTGTCAAGCGGTGATATCGAGGCAACTCTCACCCCCGACCCATGCGGATCCGTCTCTCGGCTCCGCGGAGCCGACAGCCCAACCGGCTCTCCCGACCGCGGGAGAGGGGAGACGAGGTGTGCCGCAGCTCCGTCTCGTCTCACTCGTCACTAACCACTAATCACTCGTCACTTTCCCCCCCTGGATAACTCCCTAAACCTAGAACGCTCGTGCTATACTGAACGCATGTCGCATGAAGTCCTCTCCGTCCGCGGCGCCCGCGAGCACAACCTCAAGAACGTCGACCTGACTATCCCGCGCGACCATCTGGTCGTGTTCACGGGGCTGTCCGGCTCGGGTAAGTCGAGCCTGGCCTTCGATACGATCTTCGCCGAGGGGCAGCGCCGCTACGTCGAGTCGCTCTCGGCCTACGCCCGCCAGTTCCTGGGGCAGATGGACAAGCCCGACGTCGATCAGATCGACGGGCTCTCACCCGCTATCTCCATCGACCAGAAGTCGACCTCGCGCAACCCGCGCTCCACTGTGGGCACGGTGACCGAAATTCACGACTATCTGCGCCTGCTCTACGCCCGCATCGGCCACCCGCACTGTCCGAAGTGTGGCCGCGAGATCTCACGGCAGACGCACACTCAGATCGTCGATACGATTATGGACTTCCCGCCCGAAAGCCGCATCCTGATCATGGCCCCGGTGGTGCGCGGGCGCAAGGGCGAGTACCGCAACGTCTTCGAGGAGGCGCGGCGCAACGGCTTCGTGCGCGCCCGCGTCGACGGCACGGTCCACGACCTCTCCGATGAGATCGACCTGGACAAGCAGAAGAAACACGACATCGACATCGTGGTCGACCGCCTGGTTATCCGCGGTCCCGTGGACGCCGAGGCGGACGACCGCTCCCGTGTGGTCGACTCGGTGGAGACCTCGCTCAAGATGGGGGCCGGGCTGGTCCGGGTCGCCGTCGTGGATGGGGCCGAGCATATGTTCTCGGAACACTTCGCCTGCCCTGTCGACGGTATCTCGGTTCCCGAGATCGAGCCGCGCACCTTCAGCTTCAATAGCCCGCACGGCGCGTGCTCCACCTGCACCGGCCTGGGCACCACGCTGGAACTCGACCCTGAGCTGATCATCCCCAACCCTAACCTGAGCCTGCGCGAGGGGGCCATCTCGCCGTGGTCCAAATCGACCGCCAGCTACTACCAGACGCTGGTGGAGTCGACCGCCAGGCACTTCCGCATCCCCATGACCACGCCGGTGCGCGACCTGTCGCAGGAGCAGCGCGACATTCTGCTCTATGGCTCGGGTGAGGAGCGCGTGCGCATGCAGCATCGGACCAAGAGCGGGCGCACCCATGAGTGGGACACGCAGTTCGAGGGCGTCATCCCGCACCTAATGCGCCGCTACCGCGAGACGGACAGCGAGAGCTTCAAGCAGGAACTCGAAGGCTACATGATGAACCGACCCTGCCCGGCCTGCGGCGGGGCTCGGCTCAAGCCGGAGAGTCTGGCCGTGTCCGTGGCCGGCCGCTCCATCGTCGACGTCTCGCGCCTGTCGATCCGCGCCGCGGCGCGCTTCTTCGGCGCCCTAGAGGGCGAGACGAGCCCGCTCAACGACGGCAAGTCAAACGGGACGAATGGCAATGGGAACGGCAACGGCCATGCCGGCCGCGGCATTGAGGCCCTGGAGTCGCTCGTGCCCCTGGCGGCCAATGGCGCGAACGGCAATGGGAAAGGGAACGGCGGCCAGAAGGGCAACCGCGACAGCCGCGACCGGGGCGAGTTGCCGGAGCGGCTGTCGGCGCGCGAGGCCACCATTGCCCGGCAGATCATCAAGGAGATCCGCGCCCGCCTGGGCTTCCTGGTGGACGTGGGCCTCGACTACCTGTCGCTGGAGCGCTCAGCCACCACGCTCTCGGGTGGCGAGGCGCAGCGCATCCGCCTGGCCAGCCAGATCGGCTCTGGTCTGGTGGGCGTGCTCTACGTGCTGGACGAGCCGTCCATCGGCCTGCATCAGCGCGACAACGCGCGTCTCATCCGCACCCTGTTGCACTTGCGCGACCTCGGCAACACCCTCATCGTGGTCGAGCACGACGAGGATACCATGCGCGCGGCCGACCACGTGGTCGACATCGGTCCGGGCGCGGGCGAGCACGGCGGCTATATCGTGGCCGAGGGCACGCTGGCGGACATCATGGAGTCGCCCGGCTCGATCACCGGGCAGTACCTGTCAGGCCGGCGCACCATCCCGATCCCGGAGCGGCGGCGCGCCGGCAACGGCTTCCGCATAGAGATCAAGGGCGCGCGCGAGAACAACCTTAAGAACGTCGACGCGTCGCTCCCGCTGGGCGCGTTCGTCTGTGTGACCGGCGTCTCGGGCTCGGGCAAGAGCACGCTGATCACCGACATCTTGTACAAGAGCGTGGCGCAGCACCTCTTCCGCGCCCGCGAGCGCGTCGGCGAACACGACAGCATCGAGGGCCTGGACCACCTGGACAAGGTGATCGACATCGACCAGTCGCCCATCGGCCGCACGCCGCGCTCCAACCCGGCCACCTACACAGGCCTGTTCACGCCGTTGCGCGAGCTGTTCGCCCAGGTGCCTGAGTCGCGCATCCGCGGCTACAAGGCCGGCCGCTTCTCCTTCAACGTCAAGGGCGGGCGCTGCGAGGCCTGCCAGGGCGCGGGCATCGAGCTGATCGAGATGCACTTCCTGCCCGATGTCTACGTGCCGTGCGAGGTCTGCAAGGGCAAGCGCTACAACCGCGAGGCGCTGGAGGTCACGTACAAGGGCAAGAACATCTCCGAGATATTGGAGATGACGGTCGAGGAGGCGGTCGGCTTCTTCGAGAACGTACCCCCCATCGTCAATAGATTGCGCACGCTCAACGACGTGGGCCTGGACTACATCCGCCTGGGCCAGCCAGCCACCACCCTCTCGGGCGGCGAGGCGCAACGCATCAAGCTGGCCACAGAGCTGTCGCGGCGCTCGACCGGCCGCACCCTCTACATCCTGGATGAGCCAACCACGGGACTGCACTTCGCGGACACGGCGCGCCTGCTGCAGGTGCTGCAGCGCCTGACCGACAGCGGCAACACGGTGGTGGTCATCGAGCACAACCTCGACGTCATCAAGTCGGCCGACTGGATCATCGACCTGGGACCCGAGGGCGGGGCGGGCGGCGGCGAGATCGTGTCGCGCGGCACGCCGGAGCAGGTGGCGGTCGACCCGCACTCGCACACCGGCGAGTACCTGAGGCGCGTGCTCTTCCCCATGGAGCAGGAGCAGCCCGAACTCGTGGGAGTTACCGGCACGTCGTAGGCATGGTGGGTAGCCAGCTTCGTCGGTCGATAGGCATGATTGTATGCGCCGTCGCCAACGGGGAGTGTAACCAATGGTGATATGGCGCGACGTGAATGTCTTCGGCCTGGGCCATATCGAGCGTGTGATAGGCTTTTCGGTTCCGGTGGACCATCGCCTGGCCGTCATCTCCTATGAGGCGTTGTACGTGATCGACCTGACGGCACAGCGTATGATCGAGCGTGACGGTACATTGACCGAGGGCGGGGACGCATACGACACGCGGACTCAAACGCTGGGCCATGAAGGGCTCTCGTATCCGATCCTTGGTGTGCATGGTGGAAGCCGCGCACTCGTGACGAGCCCCCTGGGAAAGCGCCTCGCGTTCGATACGTCGATCGACGGTCCCGACAGCGTCACGCGCGTCCTCCACGTGCTCGATGCTGATAACCAGGTGCGGACTGATGACATCCACTTCGACGATTTTTCCGGAGATTGGTGTCACGCCACCTTCTCGCCCAACGGACGCTTTATCATCGTTGGAGCGCCCTATGATCTCTTAGTCTTACAGAGGGACTAGGTCACGGACACGTCGGGCACAGCACATTGAACTGAGTCGTGAGCTGAGCAGTCTAAGACATCGTCTCCCTCTATGGCCAGCGTTGATCCGACGCGCCTGGTGGTCGTGTTCAATCGTGACGTCTGGTCGAGGGTCCTCCGCGTAGGCAATAGGCTGTGCTAGAGAGATGTCGCTGTCACTGCGACGAGGATGTGGATGAGATGGACGGTATTGACGGATTGGACGCGACAGACTATGATGCCCTTAACATGAGTACGAACGTGAGAAGCGTCCTATAGGGTGGGAGGAACACTATGAGCATGGCTATGCTGGATCGCGACGAGATCGAGCGATCCCTGGCACTCCTTGAGACGGCAGCCGCAACCGATGCCAACGTCAAGGCCGCTGCCGACGCGCTGAAGCGAGCGTTGCGCGAGGCGGATGCGGGCGGCTTGCTCACCACGTCTGAAGCTGCCACGGCCCTTGGCATCCGCTCGATCAACACCATGAAGCGGTGGGTGAAGACTGGCTACATCCACGGCGTGCAGCGCAACGGCCGGACCATGATTCCCGTCGCCGAGATCGAACGCATCCGCGACGACGACCGGGTGCGCGCGTTGCGCGTCACCGGCCAGCTGCACGCGGAGATTGCCGACTTCGGCGGGCCGGATGCTCTGTCGGACGAGGAGTTGGCAGGTCTGCGCGCCGGGCGACCCGGACGGCCGCCATGGGAGAGGTAGGCGGTGAGGGCCGCGCGAGCATCCGCGCCGTGCTCGACACCAGTGTGCTCGTTCCAGCGCGGCTCCACGAGGATTTGCAGAACCTGGCCCAGGATGGCGCGTTCACCGCCCTTTGGTCTCCCTGGATTATCGCCGAATGAGTCACACGGTTACGTCTTGGTACACGGAGTAGAGCAGGGACGGCAAGGAATGAGGCAGAGACGGTGAAGACGGACACAGCCTTGCTGGTGATCGATGTGCAAGTGGGGGCGGGGATCGACGGACCCGAGCCGGCCTATCAGGGGACGGCCGTGCTCGGCCGCATTGGGACCCTGATCCGACGGGCGCGGGCGGCGGGGGCTGTCGTCATCTACATCCAGCACGATGGAGGCCCCGATGATCCCCTCCAGGTCGGCACAAACGGTTGGGCGCTCCATCCATCGCTGGCTCCGGAGGCGGATGAGGTGGTCGTGCGCAAGCGCGCGGCCAACGCGTTCTATCACACGTCTCTACACCAGGACCTGCAAGTCAGGGGGGTGAGGCATCTCGTCGTGACGGGGGTCGCAACCGACATCTGCGTCGATACAACCTGCCGGGTGGCGAGCCCCGACTACGATGTGACCCTGGTCGGAGACGCCCACACGACCTGGGACCACAACGACCTCTCAGCGGCACAGATCATCGCGCATCACAACGCGACGCTCCCCTATAATGGGACACCCAACCATCCAATCACGGTTGCCTCGACCGACACAATCGCTTTTTGAGCATTGGTCGCCGGTCTATCTTCCACGAGGCTGGGACGCCCTCTCACGCGGATGGAGCACGGCGAGGTCAAGTACACCTTGACGAAGTCCGCCTGGGAGCAGCAGGGCGAGCAAGGCGTGGCAAGCTGTTCGCGGCCCGTAGACAATGAGAGTCCCGTTGAGCAGATGACAGCCAGACTCACTTCGACGAGCAGGCTCACCCGCATAGACAATCGAGACTGCGGCGTACCTGTCATTGATGCGACCGCATGCGCATCCCCACCTCACTGCGTTTTGTTACGCGAGCGCACTATGCTCAATCGAGTGGGCCAACTCGGATGGCCGCCATGGGAGAGGTAGGCGACGTTCAGGGGTTGTCGCCGGCGGCCTGGAAGGTCAGCGTCACCGTGTGCGTATTCTGCGTTTGCCCCGACCCGCCCACGATGATGGCAAGCTTGCCATCGTCGGTTTCGCCGATGTCGAGGGAAGCGGACGCCTGCTGCAGCGCGAAACGCGGCTCCGATTGCGCCGCCGCCGCCACGCCGGCCTTGATGGCCGCGATGGCGTCTGCCAGTTCGTCCGCCACGGACGCCATGGCCGTCAGGCCCTTCGAGATGGGCGCGGGCACGAACGATAGCGCGATCGTCTGCACCTGCGCGTCGGTATGGTGCGCCGAGGCGTCTAGCTTCAGGGGTATTGGGAGCCACGAGATCGAGGCGTCGACGCCCACCACCTTCTGGATTAGCACCTTGATCTGCAGGTCAACCTGCGACACCGTGATGATGCGCGGCCCGGACATCCCGTCCGCCCGCTGGATAGCTGTCTTGACCGCGTCGATCAACGCGACGAGCGCGTCGTTCCCCTCTTCGGACATGCGCCGATCCTCCCCTCGGTTGTCTTGATGCTATGCTGGAGGGTACAGTCTGACGCTATCCCTGTCAATCCGTTTGTTACACAAGGTGCATTATGCCGCCCTGCACCGCGCTCTGTTCTCGACGGCACGGGATATGCCCCGTGGGAGAGCCATGCTTGTGGCGCGATGACCACGCTAAGCTATGTGATGGCTGCGAGGAGCGCGTAGTGCGCGGAGGCGCTGACAATTCTATGAGTATTCCCTCATCGGACCTGCTGCCGGACGACGTTAGGCCGCATGCGGCCGCGCGTCCCACGGGCCCGGTGACGCCGGCCAGCCGCGTCAGCCAGCAGACCCTCCTGCAGGTGCATGACCACCTGCGTCAGGAACTGGTCGAGATCCAGGAGGCCGTGGCCGCCGTCGCCGCGGGGCGGCTCGATCCCGAGGCCGCTCGCTCGCTCATCAGCCGCCTGACGCTGCGCCAAAACGACTGGACGCTCGGCCTGTTCTGCGCCCGGTACTGCCGCGTGGTGAGCATCCACCACACCATCGAAGATCGTCACATGTTCCCGGCCCTGCGCCAGGAGGACGAGACGCTCTCGGTGGTGCTGACCCGCCTGGCGGAGGAGCACGAGATCATTGCCGAGGTGCTCGAGCGATTCGACCGCACGCTGGTGGCCATGATGACCGCTCCCTCCGGCATCGCGGAGGTGCGGCGGCTGGCGACCGAGCTGGGCGAGGCGCTCCTCTCGCACCTCGCCTATGAGGAGAACGAGCTGCTCGGGCCGCTGGGCCGCTCCTCCATCATGGTGTAGGCCTGGTGTGACCGAAGATACCACCAGCCGCAATCTGGCAGCGCTCTTTCGCAACAGAGTGACTAATCCGTTGGCCATCCGGCCGTGGTCGTGAGGCGGCGACTGGCCGTCACTGTCCGCGGACGGTCAGGTGGGTAGGACAACGACCGTTTCTCCTGGGAATTGTCCCGCGACGGCCTCGTCGAGCATGAGGGCGGCCACGTCGGCACGGGAGACGGACGGTGGCAGCAGGCGCAGGCGTGCCAGACCGGCGGGTGTCAGCACGTAGGTGTTGCGGGCCTGCTTGTTGGTCAGCCGGCCGGCGTGTACGACGGTCGAGCCGCTGGCGACGACGAGCCCGTCAGCGGCCACCTTGGCCGCGAGCTCCCGATGCAGCACCCAACTGAGGATAGGTCCGAGGACTGGCCCGGCGACCCTGCGGCTCGCTCCCGCTCCCAGGGCCCCGAGCCAGACGATCCGGGGGACGCCCGCGGAGACGGCGACCCTCGCTCCCCCGACGAGCGTCTCGGGCGGGTCGGACTTGCCGACTCCGAGCCCGCTGACGAGGGCGTCGGCGCCCTTGACCGCGGCGTAGACGCTGTCGGGGTCGCGGACGTTGGCCCGGGCGAAGGTGAGAGCGGGGCATGCGAGGTCCTGTAGCCGCGCAGGGTCGCGCGCCAGGGCCGTGACCTGATAGCCGCGAGACAGCGCCTGAGTTGTTAGCTCACGACCCGTTAGCCCGGTCGCGCCGAGCACGGCGATTCTCATGACGTGAACTCTGGCCGGACGGTGATCCCGCCGTCGCGGGCCGTGTGAAGATGGTCTGTGTGGTGGACCGTCTGATTGGTCCAGGCGCCGTCCGCGGCAGGGTTGCGGGACCCGAGGATGCTGGCCACGTTGTGCTCCGATCGGTGGTTGCGTGCGGGGAGGCGGCCCCGGCCGTGGCGGACAGCACGTCGACGGCAGCGCGATGCAGGCCGGGCGCGCTGGCCAGGAAGTCGTCGCTTGCCAGGCTCCATGGACGACCATGCGTGTCGGTCACCGTTCCGCCGGCTTCATCGACCAGCAGGGCGCCGGCGAGCAGGCCGGAACGGACCTGGCTGTACTGCCAAAAGGCGTCCATCTGTCCGGCTGCGACGTGGACCAACTGCAAGGTGGCGGGCACGGACACGCGTACCACGAGTGCGGCGTCCAGCATGACGGTGACCGATTGGCCGAGCTGCCGGTGGGTCTCGCTGCCTTCACCGGGCGTGGCCTGGCCCGTCGCGACCAACGCCGCGCTCAGGTCTGTCTTTGCCGACGCGTGAAGCCGCACGCCGTCGCGGTACGCTCCGCCGCCGCGGATTGCGGTGTAGGTGTTCGCGGTCATCGGGACGGTCACCACGGCGAGGACAGGCGCGTTGTCACGCACGAGTGTGGCCGTCACGCCCCAGTCGGACATCCCGTGGATGTGGTTGATGTTGCCTTCCACCGGGTCGGTGACCCACCACTCGCCGGCGGGCAAGGCGCCGCCCTCCTCTTCGTCTTCCGCCCAGCCAGCCTCGGGACGCGCCGTCGCCAGCGCGTGGCGCAGCAGGCCCAGCGACGCCGCGTCGTTGGCGCGGATCGCGGCCACGATGTCGTCTCGGTCGGCAGGGCGGGAGTCGGCAGAGAAGCGGGTGAGCAGGCGCCGGCCAGCCGCATGGACGGCGGCGATGACGGCAGGCAGCAGCGCCTCATCGTCGGCGCTGATGGCGCCTGCAGTGGAATCCAGGGCTGTGTCCGCCTGGTAGTCTGTGTGCGTGGACATCACGTCTCCCTTCGGTCGCTGAACAGTTGGCCCAACGCTACGGCGCCAAGCCGGCGGCCTACAGGTATCATAGGGTAGGCGCTATCCAACGTCAAATGCATCTTTGATAGGAAAGAGATTACCTCCATGCATTTAGATTTGAACCTGTTGACGGCTCTGGACGCGCTGTTGGAAGAGGGCAGCGTGTCCGGCGCCGCCGCCCGCCTGTACCTCTCGGAGCCCGCGATGAGCCGGACCCTCGGCCGCATCAGGCGCGCCACGGGCGATCAGATCCTGGTCCGCACCGGCCGGACCATGACGCCCACGCCGCATGCCCTCGCCCTACGCGCCGAGGTCCACGCCCTGGTCCAGCAAGCGTACGCCGTGCTCGCTCCCGCGCACGATCTCGATCTAGAGACCCTGGAGCGCACCTTCACTCTGCAGTGCCACGACGCGATCACCACGGCGCTCGGCCCCTCCCTTCTCGCCGCCCTCGAGGCGCACGCTCCCGGTGTCGCGCTGAGGCTACTCGCCGAAGCCTCCACCGACACCAACGATCTCCGGCACGGTCAGGTCGACCTTGAGATCGGCGCGGCCGAACCGTCCCTCCCCGAGATCGGCTTCGAGACCATCGGCCACGCCCGGCTTGTCATCGCCGTCCGCCCCGATCACCCCCTCATGGACGGCGCACTCACCGTCGAGCGCTACGCCCAGGCCCGCCACATCATCGTGTCGCGCCGTGGTCGCTTGCACGACCCCATCGACGACGCCTTGGCTGCCCGCAGCCTGCGCCGTCGCGTCGTTGCCGCGGCTCCCACCAGCACAGCGGCCCTCCATTTCGTGCGCCACAGTGACCTGGTCGTCGTCGTTCCCGAGTACATCTGCAGCCCCACCGTGTCCACCCTTGGCCTGCGCACGCTGCCCCTCCCCCTCGTCGCGCCGCCCGTTGCGATCAACCAGGCGTGGCATCACCGCTACGACACCGATAAGGCCCACATCTGGCTGCGCGGCCAGGTCCACGATATACTGCGGGCGCTATGCCGATCAGCCAGTGGCGTCCGGTGATTCTTCCAGCCGTTTAGAGCGTAGGGCGGGATTGCATACGTCGCCGTGCGGAAGGAGTGAGAGATGCAGGTCTTCTTGGAAACCGACCGGTTAGCGCTGCGCCGGTTCACGGAGGCCGATGTGGACAACCTGTACCACCTCCACAACGACCCCGACGTGATGCGTTTCCTCATCAATAGTTGTCTTCATGCCACAGACTGTGCCATGTCGTCCGTCAAGACGAGGCCCCGGTGTGGGTACTTATCCAACCGGTCAGGTTCAGCAGGACAGCGGAGTGCTCCTTGATGCCCTCGATGGCGCACAACGCGTCGATGTCGGCGTCCAGGACGGCGCGCAGGCCGCCGAAGGTCCGCAGCAGCTTTCTCGCCAGTGGCTGCACGTCCTTCTGGGGGATGGCGTAGCACAGCAGCAGCTCCAGCAGCGCCTCGTCCTCGCGCGCTTGCGGGTCGCCGACAACAAAGCGGTCTTTGAGGCGCTGCCGATGACCCCTGGCGCCATCGCTTGTCCCGACGGTCTCCGCCATCTTCCCCTCGCCCTCCACTCTTCGCCCCATCGCCCAGTCAAGTAACGGCCACCAGCCCAGCGGTATGACCGCCCCGACTGCTCCCTATTGTACAGCTATGTGGTCTTGGCATGCTGCTCAGATCCCATCATCACGCCGACTCAGATGCCGTAGGCAGCGCGCGCCCAGGCTGGCGGATAATTGCCGTCCATGATCTGGTTGTGCTGGGTTCCCAACGGGCTCTCGACGCCTCCTGCATTGGAGTGAAGCCCGCCAGGACCGGACGTTACCCGCCCGATTTCGGACTTGCCGACGATGATAGGGGGGCGGGAAGGCGGACGACATTAGAACGCCTGCCGAAGCCGTCTCTGTCTCGGAATCGACACCGCCGCGCTAGCCGACTGCTCGGGCTTGTTGCTGGTCCAACGATTCCTGTACAAGCGCTTCGTACCGTGCCGGGTCGGACTGGACCTCAGCCCACCACGCCATCATACGCTCGAAGTCCGCCGCGACCTCGCTGCGCGTCTGCTCGAGGGGCTGGCCGCGTTTAGCCGCGATGCTGCGCAGGGTTCGCTCGTTGACGCGGTGGGACCACTCGGCTATCAGCGCGTTCTGTTCGGCCGCCTCGTCGTCATGGAGAGGGCGGCGATCCCGCAGGTCGAACAGGTGCTGCAGCCGCCGGCTCTGCTCCGGGTCCAGGACATCGTCCTCATCGTCGAGCAGATCGTCCATGTCGCCCATCTCCGCAACGGCCTTATCGTCCCGGGCTGCGGGAATCGGGGTTGTGTCCACGACGAAAACCTCGTTCAGGCTAACGCCCAATGTCTCTGCCGCAGCCGCGGCGACCTCCAGGTTCGGGCGCCGCACCCGCTCGGCCCGTGCCAACCGGTCGAGAGTCCGAGCACCGACCGCCAGCCCAAACCGCGTGGCGATGCGCTGTTGCAGGTCGCGCACCGTCAAGTTCCTATCCCGCAGCAACTCGCCCAGGCGCGAGTACACCATCACGCTCATCATCCGCCTTCACACTGTTCACGCCATCGCGAGATATCGTGTCTACAGTATAGCGATAGCCTTACGGCTAAACTCGCGCGTGTTGTGAGTGACGAGCGTCAAGCCTACAGCCAGAGCAATAGCCGCAATGAGCAAGTCATTCGGTCCAATAGGTGTGCCGCGAGTTGCGAGGTCAGCACGGATAAGCCCGTATGCCTGGGCCGTGTCATCATCGAATGGCAGCGATACGTATGGATCGAGGAATGCTTGCTGTATCGCTCGCGTCCGCGTGGGATGCTTGCTTTTCGCGGCGCCGTCAAACAATTCGGCTTTGACTGGCGCACACAGCCACCTCGTCCGGCGGCAACGATTGAAGACGTTGTCGTAGCGAGACAGGTCGCCCATTGAGGTAGCGGATGCAGGTGTTGGTGTCGAGCAAGTACTTCAATCGAATGACTCGCGCTCTTCATAGTCGCCCTGCGGTTCGCGCAGCAACGGATCGTCGGCTAGAGAGCCAAACGTTTGCTCGACATACCCCTCGGGCCATTCGCGGATGGAGTGTTTGGTGGCGGGAGCATCCTGATGATCGATCAACATGATGGCGCGATGGCGCCCTGGTGGAACGGCGACCGGTTCGTCGACGGTCAGGACGCCATCCTCGCTCACGGTCGCGGTCGTCTCAATGGTTGGCATTACGTTGTTCTCCTTCCCCGATCCTACAGTAGCGCCGCCGCATCTTCGCTAATAGCAACCCTCACCCCCTCACCCCCAGGGCCTGCAAAAGATCAGTCTGGGAGCGCGGGCGTCTCGCCCGTCCCGGGTCCAACGCGGGGACGGG
>JAABUX010002249.1_pt1 | contig 27556 bp, 26 predicted proteins | sample 5561851 | NCBI WGS metagenome assembly JAABUX01 (sample SAMN10711883, study PRJNA513361) | rock metagenome | isolation source: Antarctica rocks | place: Antarctica: Victoria Land, Richard Nunatak red sandstone | collected 2016-01-03 | reverse complement strand
TGAGCAGCGCCAAAGAGTGGGAGAGGACACCAGCCACCACCTCCACGACGAGGATGACGACGGTCAGCCCAAACGCCAGACGAAGGCTGCCGCCTGTCGTGACAGTGTGGTTGTGCGTGTGACCATCGGCGGGGAGCCGATCCGAGGCGGGTGCGGGTGCGTTCGCACTCATGCGCTCATCATGCCCAATCGCTTCATCAGGCCGCGCCCACCGACGGCGTCGGGCCCACCCAGGGCGCCTTCCTTCAGCGCATCCGCGCGTCCAGCCAAGTCGGCGCAGCAGGAACATGAAAGGGCAGCCGGGCCCACGGGTGTCGCGCCATTCCTCTCCTGCGTCCAGTCGGTCGCGAACAGATCGATTGAGACGTGTGACAGTTGGTCTTCCTGGCTTGGCACCCCACCACGCTGCCGCAAACGCGCGCGGCTCCTGGCGCACGTCATCGTCTGATGTGTCCATCAACACGACCGGGTTGAACGCGAAGTCAGCGTCCTCACCGGTGTCGTCGGTCGTCGTGCACGGCCTCAACCCACGATCGCTACCCATTGACAGCCGTCGATGTGAAGGATATCCTTCCCAACATCAATCGACGACCATCGATAGGAGGCTCGCGATGCCCTGCGACGGTCCCTGTGGAACCTGCCCATGCGGTTGTGGTGCCTGACCGTGTCCCGAGTGCAACTGGCCATCAACGTCACCGACCTCGACGCCGCCATCGCCTTCTACGGGAAGTTGTTCCGAGCTGAGCCGGCCAAGCGCCGCCCCGGCTACGCCAACTTCGCCATAGCCGAGCCGCCGCTCAAGCTCGTCCTCATCGAGGGCTCGCGCGAGAACGGCACCCTCAACCACCTCGGGGTCGAGGTCTCGTCGACCGACGAGGTGGCGGCGGCGACCAGCCGTCTTGCCGCCGACGGCATCCAGACCGTGACCGAGGACGGGGTCGACTGCTGCTATGCGCGGCAGGACAAGGTCTGGGTCAGCGACCCTGACGGCGCTCCGTGGGAGGTGTACACCGTCTTGGCCGACTCCGATGTCGCGCCGGGCAGCTCGCTCCGCGCCGACGGAAGCTGCGGGGCCGGCGCCTGTGCCACAAGCGAGGCCGGGACCACCGCGGCGTGTTGCTGACCCGGAGGGCGGCTGCAGAGCTCGTCGGCACCGCCCTCCTCCTCGTCGCCGTGGTCGGGTCGGGGATCGCGGCGCAACGGCTGAGTCCTGGTGACAGAGGCCTCGAGCTGCTCGAGAACGCGGTCGCCACCGGCACCGCGCTTGTCACCATCATCCTGGCCGTGGGCCCTGTGTCGGGAGCGCACCTCAACCCAGTCATCAGCGTGGTCGACGCGGCCCTTCGGTGGGATGCGGTGGCGCGACGTACCCGCCTATGTGACGGCGCAGGTGGCCGGCGGCATCGTGGGCGTCGTGCTCGCCAACCTGATGTTCTCGCTGCCGGCCGTGACACTGGCGACGCGACAGCGCGGCGGCGGGGGAGTGTGGCTGGCTGAGGCCGTGGCCACGTTCGGCCTACTGCTGGTGTTCGGGATGTCCCGGAGCCGTCGCACCGAGACCGCACCGTTCGCCGTCGGCGCATACATCACCGGCGCCTACTTCTTCACCTCGTCGACGTCCTTCGCCAACCCTGCCGTGTCTCTCGCGCGGATGCTGTCGAACACCTTCGCCGGGATTGAGCCCGGATCGGTGGTCATGTTCGTCACCTTCCAGGTCGTCGGCGGCGCCGTCGCGGCAGGTGTGGTGCGACTCCTGTACCCACGCCTTGCAGACGGTGCCGACGACGTGGTTGTCCCTCACGTTGTGGAGGTTGGGTTGTGAGCGATGCGCTCCCCCGCGCGCTGTTCGTGTGCGTGCACAACGCCGGTCGCTCGCAGATGGCCCAGTGTTTCTGGGAGGCACTCGGTGGCGCGGGCCGATCCGCCGGGTCGGCGCCAGCAGCTCGCGTGCACCCCGAGGTCGTCGCAGCCATGGCCGAGGTTGGAATGTACGTGGCCGGACGCACGCCGCGAGCCCTGACCACCGACGATGCCGAGTGGGCGGAGGTCGTCATCACCATGAGATGTGGCGACGCCTGTCCTCTCATCCCCGGCAGGCGCTACGTCGACTGGGAGCTCGACGACCCCAGCGGCAAGGAGATGGCGACCGTGCGGGCGGTTCGCGACGAGATCCGTCGACGCGTCAACGAGCTGGCAGCCGAGACGGGGACAATAGGCGAGCGAACAACGCCGTCGAGAGGTCATGACCCACAGACGCACTGCAGCCATCGTCACACCGTCGTCACAAGGCCAGCACAACAGATACATTGGCGCGACTGTGACCGGCTTCTGGCCACAAGGCGCATACTCGCAGGGGACGGTTGTGCACCACGCTCCAACGCGGGCACCACTGCGGGGACTGCAGATGCACAGATGGATGAGGGGAGCACTTGGCGTCGTCATGGCAATCGCGCCAGCCATCGCGGGGGTGATGGTGACCACCGCGGCAGGCACGGGGTCGTGGCCGATGTTCGCTGACGGACCGGCTCACAACAGCGTCAATCGCGCGGAGACTATCCTGGGCCCATCCACAGTCCAGGGGTTGCGCGTGACCCACACGTATGGGTCGTGGATGCCGGTGCTCAACGATGCGCCGTACCAGGTCATCGTCGGCAACCTCGGCTACGGCGTGGTGGGCGGTCGACACGGCACGGCCAACACCTACGTCGCCGCGTTCGACCTGGCATCTGGAACGCGCGTTTGGCGCCACCAGATCTCATCGCACAGCAACACGTGGAACTTCGTGCCCGCGGTGAGGGGAGGCACTTTGTTCATCGGCGGCGACACGACGATGTACGCGTTCAACGCCATCAACGGCGTGACCCAGTGGACCACCACCGTGAGCAACAGCTCCGCGGCAGACTTCAACGAGGTCACCGTGGCCGACGGGATTGTCTATGCAGACACCTACTACGGCGGCACCGTGTACGCTTTCGACGCTGGCACCGGCCGCATCCTCTGGTCCAGAGTGCCGGCTGGGTGTTGCCTGACCGGCAGCGTCAGCATCGCCGGTGGACTGGCGTACGTGGTCACCGACCACCTCATCGCCTACAACGCCAGAACCGGAGCGTCTGCCTTCCACAGCTCGACGACCATGTTCTCCAACGCCGTCGCCGTCAGCGCGGAAGTGGCCTACCTCGCGGGATCCAACAGCTTGGAGGCCTACGACGCCGCCAGCGGAACGCTGCTCTGGTCCTCGCCCCTGGCCAACGGTGCGTACGAGGCGGCTGTGGACGGCAGCACGGTGGTGGTGGGCGACGGCCAGTACCTGACCGCGTTTGCGGCGGCGAGTGGCAGACAGCTCTGGCGGGTCGACAGCGGCTCACCGACCACGGACTACTCGCTCCCGGCAATCGCCAACGGGGTGATCTACGCTGCCTCTCTGGGCCAGGGACTGCAAGCGGTGGACGAGGTGACCGGCAGCGTCCTCTACTCCAAGCCCGGAGCGTGCCTGAACCCGTTGGTTGCCAGCGGTTCCGTGTACTCGGCCTGCCTGGGGGCGGGCGGCTTTGCGGTGACTGCCTTCCAACTGTGATGATGGCCTCCCGGGTGGGCGGGGACAGCGACGCGGGGTGAGCCACGCTGGGGGTGAGGAGTGCTTGGCAGCGGCGTGGCGATCGCGGCTGTTGACGCGATCCACGCATATGCTACGATGACGACAGGAGGGGCCGCCGGAGGCGCACCGACGTGCGACCCCCCCGGCCGACCTCGGGGGAGGGGGAGCAGTGGGTTTGGGGAGCGATCGGCTGCTGCCCGGTGTGGTGTGCCCGAACTGTGGATCCAATCGCCTGATCCCGTTGGTTTTCGACACGCGCGGAGACCGGGCGGACGTCAGAGAAGGGAGCGGCGTCCGCACCCCCGACGTCAAGTGCCTGGATTGCGGCATTCGCTTTCACCGTGACCCGCCGAGCACCAGCGCACCGGCCAGTGTCACGGACGAGACGCGGACCTACTACGTCTGGTACGACGACGAGCTCGAGGTTGCACGGATCGATTGGCCGGCCGGCACCAGCTGCGACCTCAACCTCGTCCTGAGCGCCACCGCGGAGGTCGCGGCGATCGCTGACGACCGGCACTTGCCGTTGCTCGTGGACATGCGCCAGCTCGCCGGGATGTCACGAGACGGGCGTGAACACCTGGCCGGCGCAACCGCCGGGATCTCCGCGATCGCGCTGCTGACCGGCTCCGCGGTGAGCCGCATGATCGCGAACTTCGTCCTCGGGGGACGCAGGTCGCAGGTACCGATGCGCATGTTCCAGTCGGAGGCTGAGGCGGTCCGGTGGCTGGTGGAGCCGGCGCTCGAGGACGACGTCACATCGCGCGCGCTGAGCCTGCTCAGCCATCTCGCACGGGGTGAGCTGAGCGCACACGCGGAGACGTCGGGAGGCGCGGACGAAAGCGCGGATGCCATCATCGTCGGACTGAACATGCTTGCGGAGGAGCTGCAGGCCAACCGCGACCTGTTGGATCGCCGCGTCGCCATGCGGACAGCCGAGCTGAGCACGGTCAACGTCCGATTGCGCCAGGAGAGCCAGCGGCGGCTTGCGATCGAAACCGAGCTGCAGGTCGCCAACGAGCGCCTTCAGCTCTCGGTCGAGGAGCTGGAGCGCCTCAACAGCGGCATCTTCCAGATCACCGAGCTTGGGAACCTGCTGCAGGCCTCCGAGACGATCGAGGAATCCTACAGCGTCGTCGCACGGGCGGGAAGCGCCGTCTTCGGAGGCCTGTCGGGAATCGTCTATCTCTTCAACAGACAACGCACCATGCTGGAGTCGAAAGCGCAGTGGGGAGAGCCCGCATCGACGGAGACCCTCCGTCCCACCGACTGCTGGGCACTGCAGCGCGGTGCTGTTCACGCCGTCGATGCCAGTGGTGCCGAGCCGCTGTGCCGCCACGTCACGACGCAGACAGGCAGCTCGATGTGCATTCCACTTGTTGCCAACAGCGACACCATCGGCATCCTGTACGTCACCGGGCACGGTCTTGACGGCACCAGCGATGGACGGGACCTGGGTGACGACAGCCGGCGGCTGGCGGTCATGTTCGCCGAGCAGATCGTGCTTGCGGTCACCAACCTTCAGCTGCGGGAGACCCTGCGGGTGCAGGCCCTTCATGATCCGCTCACCGACCTCTACAACCGTCGTTTCGTCGAGGAATGGCTCGACAAGGAGACCAAGAGGGCGGAGCGAGCAGGCTCACCGCTCGGGATCCTCATGCTCGACATCGACGACTTCAAAGTCTTCAACGACACCCACGGTCACGAGGCCGGTGATCGTCTGCTGAGTGAGGTTGCGGATGTGCTCCGTCAGACGGTGCGAAGCGGAGACGTGGTCTCCCGGTATGGAGGTGAGGAGTTCCTGATCCTGTGTCCCGGCACAGAGCTGTCCACCGCCGCGTTGCGTGCTGAACAGCTGCGCAGCGCCGTCGCTGAGATGCAGACGGGGGTCACCCTCTCGATCGGGGTCGCGGTGTACCCGGGCAGGGGCAGCGACCCCGTCGGGGTCATCAACGCCGCCGACGCAGCACTCTACTCGGCCAAGCGCGGGGGGAGAAACCGCGTCGAGATAGCGCCAGAAGCGCCACCCACCGAATAGAGCGGTTCATCCCCAGCAGCCACCTCCGACCATGCGGTCCTCGTCGTGACCGCTGGTCAGGTCTTGTGTCGAACGTAGATGAGGGCCACGTGGTCCGAGTACACGAGGTGCCAGTCCTGCTGGGTCGCCAGCGCGGTGGCGAGCGGAGTGTTGGGCTCGAACACGACGTAGTCGACGCCGTGACTGTTGAGCACGTCGAGCCAGTTCGAGTGCAGCCCGACCACGTCGACGTACTCGTTCATGATGGCGTCGCCCATCAGGTCGGCTTCACCGAAGAGGAACACGCGGCGGTTCGGTTGAGGATAGAAGCGGTAGATCATGTAGCCGCCCCAGGCGTAGTCGCTGAACATGCGCGATCCCAGGGCGGGATGGGCCTGGAGGTAGCCGGCCGCTCCTGACGGATAGTTGGCGACCGTGCTCGCCGCCTGGTGCGCGAGCAGCACCCGCACCGTGGCGAGTGATCCCGCGCCCACGAGCACTGTGGCGACGAGCGCCGAGTTGACGGCGGCGCGGCTTCGGAGGCGCAGGCGCAACACTTGGGCAGCTCTGGTGCTGCCCAGGGAGGCGACGCTCGGTCCCCAAGCCCAGGCCAGTTGCGGCGTCGCCGCAGCAACGAAGATCGCGATGTGCCGCACCGACTGCAGTGCCAGCACCAGGCCGACGACTGCGCAGAGGAGCCCGAAGGGCCTGACCCGGAGCTGGCGAATGGCCAGCCCGATGATCAGCAGCAGCAGCATCGCCTCGAGCCCTCGCATCTGGAGGGCGTGGAAGTCGGGCGACTGCCATTCGCTGATGAAGCTCTGCTGCACCGCGCTCGTCTGGGTGCGCCACGAGTAGGTGTAGATGGCCGCCCCGTGGGGATTCAGCAGGCCGCCGACCGCGCAGGCTCCCGACACCGCCAGGAGCCGCAGGACGCGGCCTCGGGTCGGGAGGTCGCCTCGATGGATGACGAACCGGGTGCCCTCGACCAGCAGTGTCACCGCGAGGAAGAGGAAGGCGATGACAAAACCGCCGTGGAAGTTGGCCCACACCGTCACCAGCGGCGGCAGGACGTAGAGCACGCGCCTCCCCCCGCTGAGGAACCTCTCCAGAACGTACAGCTCGAGACACACCAGGGCGAAGGTGATCATCTGGGGACGTGGCCCCCACACCGACACTCCGGCGACGACCGCCAGCCCGAGTGCCGCGGCGGTCACCACCCGTGGCGTGGGGCGGAGACTGATCCGCAGCAGGATGAGCAGGAAGCCTGCCCACGTGATGACACCAAAGCCGATGCTGACCAGGCCCTGGCCACCGACGCGCCCGAGCCCGTACATCAGCAGCTCTGACAGGTACTCGTGGTCGGTCCACACGTGACGCGCGACCGTGTAGGTGTAGAGGTCGTGCACCGGCACTGCGCCGTGCCCGACCATCCAGCGGGCGGTCACGATGTGCCACCAGTAGTCCGCGTCCCCCACGCGGCGCACCACCAGGGGCAGCATCGCCAGCAGCACAGCCGCCACCAGCAGGCCACCGGTTCCGAGTCGCCGGGGCCCGGGGTGGTCGGGAACCTTCACGCCAGCAGGGTAGTGGGACGGCGTCCGGGAGAGGGCCGGCGCGCGATCCCGTAGCATCCGAGCATGTCCTCGGAGCCTCTCACGCGCGTCTTCCTCGCCCGCCATTGCGATGTCCGCAACCCCCACGGGGTCCTCTACGGCCATCTTCCCGACTTCCCACTGAGCGCCAAGGGCGTGCGCCAGGCGCACTCGCTCGGTCGCCGTCTCGCCCGGACCTCGGCGCGACAGATCCATGCCAGCCCGTTGCTGCGTGCCCAGCAGACCGCCGAGATCGTGGCCGGCCATCTTCCCGGTGCATCGATCACCACCACCGACGATCTCATCGAGGCGCGCTTCGGCCACTACCTGGAGGGTGTCAAGCCCAAGCAGGTGCCCTGGAAGAGGCCGCTCTGGATGATCCACATGATCTGGCCCGGAGCGCTACCGATCGACGAGGGCGTCGGCACCATGGCGACGCGGGTGGAGCGACCGATCCGCCGCATCCTCGCTTCGGCCCCGGAGCGCGGCGGCATCTGCGTCAGCCATGGCGACCCCATCCAGGCGTTCTGGGTACGCAGCACCGGCCGCCCCCCATGGGCGCTGCACCGCCTCCAGTGCGCCAAGGGAGGGATGCTCGAGCTCGACTACGTCGGTGCCGTGCTCAGCCGCACCGTCTACCGGCCGCCGGCGACTGACGCCGCCGAGCCCGAGGCGACCCCCGAGTCCCGGGCCGGCGACGTCGCCTGAGGCGTCGCTCAACGGGCGAAGGCCGCCGCCAGGTCGATCTCCGCGTCGCCCCGCCACAGGCCCGGTCCCGGCTCCACAGCGGTGCGTGCGCCCGCCGGTTCGAGGCGCAGGGTGACGGCTGCGATCAGCCCGAGGCGGATGCCGCTGCCGAGGGCGATCCCGGGGAGGTCGTAGCCCACCACGTCCTTAAGCGTGCGTCCACCCGCCGAGATCAGCCGGCCGGCGGGGGTGAGCAGGTGGACCCCCGCGAGGGTGCGGTGGGCGATCTCCCCGTGTGCCACGGACTCGCCGGCGGTGTCGCTGCGCGTCATGGGGAGCCCGGTGACCGCGAAGCGCTGGGCCGAGGTGGCCTCGCGGATGGCAGCCCACGGCGTGCCCCCGCCGGCATGGAGCAGGAGCGCTGCCGCATCGAGACGCACCCCGTCGAGGCGATCGACGTCGACGAGGACATCAGCGGCCGGGCGTGGGAAGGTGGCCGGCGCCGCGGAGGCTCCCGAGGCTTCACAGGCCATCAGCACCTCGCGCAGCTGCGCGAGGTTGGTGGGTCGAACCACGCCGTCGCCATCCACGCCGCCCGCTCCCACGGTCGCGCCGAGCCGGCGGCGCAGGTCATCGTCCACGAGCGCGAGTCTAGCTCCTGCTAGAAAGAGCCCGACGGCAGGATGCCGTGCTGCGCTGCCACGGCGACGTTCCAGACCAGGGTGACGAGGATGCCGAGCACCAGCGTGCCGGCCGTGGTGAGCGCCAGCACCGCACCCCCGGGCACCGAGGTGCGCGACCAGTTGTACGCTGGCCGGTCCGCGCCGGGCCGTGTGTACATGAGCAGCGCCACGCGCAGGTAGTAGAACACCGAGATCGCGCTGGTCGCGATTCCCCACAGCGCCAGGGGCACCTCGTGGGCATGGACTGCCGCGGAGAACACGAAGAACTTGGCGAAGAAGCCGGCCGTGGGCGGGAAGCCGCCCAGCGAGAGCAGGAAGAGGCCCATGGCGGCGGCCACGTAGGGGCGCCGGAAGGCGAGGCCACGCAGGCTCTCGTAGCTGTCCATGTCCTCACCACGGCCGGCCATGACCGTGATCACTGCAAAGGCGCCGATGTTGGTCACCGCGTAGGCGGCCAGGTAGTACAGCGAGGCGATGGTGCCAAGCGGGTTCAGGACCACGACGCCGATGAGGATGTAGCCCGCCTGGGCGACGCCGGAGTAACCCAGCACCCGTTTGAGGCTGCTCTGCCGCAGCGCCGCCACGTTGCCGATCACCATCGACGCGATGGCAACGAAGTACACCATGATCTTCCAGCGCCCGTAGACGGTGGTCTCCCCGAGCGTGTAGGTGAAGACACGGATCAGGGCCGCGAAGGCTGCCACCTTGGTGGTGACGCTCATGAAGGTGGTGACCGAGGTCGGCGCTCCCTGGTACACGTCCGGGGTCCAGGTGTGGAAGGGCGCGGCGCTGATCTTGAAGGCCAGGCCGACGAACAGCAGCGCGATCCCCGCCATCAGCAGCGGGTCGACGGTGTTGCCGGCGTTCTGCAGCGCCGCGGCGATCTGGACGAGCTGGGTATGCCCCGTCTCGCCGTAGATGAGCGCCATGCCGAAGAGCAGGAAGCCGGATGCGAAGCCGCCGAGCAGCAGGTACTTGAGCGCCGCCTCCTGGGAGCGCGGCTCCTGCCGGTTGAAGCCGCTGAGGATGTAGAGCGCGATGGAGAGCACCTCGATGGCCAGGAAGATGACCATCAGGCTGGCCGCCGCGGCGAGGAACATCATCCCCGTTGCCGCCGCCAGGAGCAGCGCGTAGTACTCGCCGTAGTGCATGCCGCGACGGTTCAGGTACTGCGGGCTGATCAGCAGCACGATCGCCGTGCAGGCCAGGATGATGGCGTTGACGAAGATGCCGAAGCGGTCGTATGCCAAAGCCCCGAAGTAGACGGTGTGTGGCGCCGCCGTGTCGTACCAGCCCCACACCGTCGACCCGAACGAGGCGGCAACCGCGATCAGGCTGACGGCGGCAAGCCGGCCTCGGTGCGCCGGGCCGGTGACCAGGTCGAGCATGAGGAGCGCAAGGAACCCGCTGCCCAGGATCAGCTCGGGGAGGATCCCCAGGATGTCGACGCCCCGCGGCGTCACCAGCGCCGGCAGCGCCGCCATCATCAGGGTGCACCCCCCGTGGCCGAGGGAAGTCCCCTCACCGCCGAGTCCAGCGAGCCGTTGGCCACCGCCACCGACTGCTGCACGCTCAGACGGGTGACGTCGCCCACCGGTCGCGGAAAGACGCCGAGGAGCACCATCAGGGCGGCGAGCGGCAGCAGCACCGCGCCCTGCCAGGGGCGGATGTCGCGCACCTCCTCGGTCCGCTGGGTGAGCGGATCGTGCATCAGGCCCTGGTGGAGGCGGAGCATGTACCAACAGGCCAGCACCACCCCGACCCCCGCGAGCACTGCATATGCGGGGTTGAGCTGGAAGGCGCCGAGCATGACGGTGAACTCGCCGACGAACGAGTTCATCCCGGGCATGCCGAGCCCGGCCAGCGTGGCCACCAGGAAGAAGGCGTAGAGCCAGGGCATCCGTCGCTCGAGGCCGGCGAGCTCGCGGATGTCGCGGGTCCCGGTCCGCTCCTCGACGATCCCGACGATCAGGAACAGCGCGGTGATGATGATGCCGTGGTTGACGATCTGGATCACCGAGCCGTTCACCCCGTTGACGTTGAGGGTGAAGATCCCCAGTGATATGAAGCCGAGGTGGCTGATGCTCGAGTAGGCGACGATGCGCTTGAGGTCGGTGTTGGTGAGGGCCATCAGGGCGCCGTAGATGATGCTCAGCACCGCCAGCGCCGCCAGCAGCCACTTGAAGGTGTTGACCGCGTCCGGGAAGAGCGTGATCCCGAAGCGGATGAAGCTATAGGCGCCGAGCTTGCTGACGATGCCGGCGAAGAACATCAGCACCGGGACCGGCGCCGACTCGTAGAGGTCGGGCAGCCAGGTGTGGAAGGGGACGATGGGGATCTTGATGGCGAAGGCGGCGGCGAAGCCGAGAAACGCCCACTGCTCGGGGCTGAAGGTGCTGATGTTCAGCCCGGGGATGACCAGCGGCTGCCTGGACATCTGGCCCCCGAGGAGCACTGTCAGGTCGAACGACCCTCGCCCGCTGGCGAAGTTCAACGCGATGATCGCGATCAGCATCAGCAGGCTGCCCGCGACGGTGTAGATGATGAACTTCACGGTGGCACGGCCGCGGTTCTCGTTGCCGTAGTTGGCGAGCATGAAGTACAGGGGAATGAGCATCCCCTCCCAGAACAGGTAGAAGAGGAGCAGGTCGATGCTCAGCAGCACGCCGGTGGTCATGGCCTCGGTGAGCAGGAGGAGCCCGCAGAAGAGCTTCAGCCTGTCCGTGCCCCTGCGGGAGACGACGACAGACCCGAGGAGGAAGACCCCCGCGTTGAGGGCCAGGATCCAGGCGGAGATCCCGTCGATGCCGACGTGGTACGCGGCACCGATCGCAGGGATCCAGGAGTGCGCCTCCTCATAGTGGAAGCCCAGGGGACCGGGGGACACGCGCGTTCCGCCCATCGCCGCGACGAGCACCCACACCAGGATCGCCGTCGCCAGCGTCGCTCCCACCGTGAACGCCTTGAGCAGGCCGGTGGCGGTGCGCGGGATCAGCTGGAGCAGAAGCGCCGCCCCCAGCGGCATCACCAGGACGACGGTCATCCAGGGAATGCTCATCGCGACACCAGCACGATGGTGGCCACCACGAACACCCCGGCGGCGGCGATCATGTACGACGCGTAGTCGCGGATCAGGCCGGTCTGGTAGTCACGCGCCCAGGCGCCGAGCTCAGTGCACGCATCGCCGACCAACCGAGTCCATCCATCCATCACCCGCGGCTCCACGAGTCGCCGCATCGAGCGGGCCATCAAAAGCGCGGGGCGCACCAGCAGTGCGTCGTAGATCTCGTCGAAGTAGAACCTGTTGTAGGCCAGCTGCGGCAGCGCGCGCGGCAGGTGCGCGAGGATGGCGCCCGGTTCGGGGCTCCTCCGCAGCCAGATGCGCGCCGCCAGCCCCGCCCCGAACAGGGATGCCAGCGTGCCCGCGACGCCGGCGACGATCGCCGCCAACGTGCCCAGGTCGACGGCCAGGTGGCCGGAGGTGGCGGTGGTGAACACCGGCGACAGGAAGCGGGCGAACACCCCGATCAGGAAGTTGTCGTGGATGAGCAGCGCCCAGAGGCCGAGCACGATCCCGAGGCCGGCGCTCAGCACGGCCAGGATGGCGACCGGGCCGAGCATCACCGCGGGGGCCTCGTGCGCCGCGTAGACGCGCGCCGTCTGCGGCTCGCCCCGGAAAACGGTGGCCCAGAGCCGGAATGCGTAGAGGCCGGTGAGAACGTTGATGACCAGGCCCACCAGGTACAACACCCACGGGACCGGGCCGGGCCCGTTGGTCAGTCCGAAGCCGAGCAGCCCCTCCTTGCTGAAGAAGCCCGCGAAGAAGGGGATGCCCGCAAGCGCGAACGTGCCGCTCAGGAAGCACAGCTCGGTGCGCCGCATCCTGGCCGCCACACCTCCCATGAGGCGGATGTCCTGCTCGTCGTGGAGCGCGTGGATGACGTTTCCCGCCGCCATGAAGAGGAGCGCCTTGAAGACCGCGTGGGTGGCGAAGTGGTACATCGCCGCCGAGTAGGCCCCGATCCCGACAGCGAAGATCATCAGGCCGATCTGCGACATCGTCGAGTAGGCGATGACCCGCTTGATGTCGACCTGGCTGAGCGCGATGATCCCGGCCATCAGGGCGGTGCCGATGCCCACGCAGGCGACGACGCCCTGGGCGATCGGTGAGCGGCCGAAGAGCGGATGGAACCGGGCGATGAGGTACACGCCGGCGGTGACCATGGTGGCGGCGTGGATCAGCGCCGAGACCGGCGTGGGGCCCTCCATGGCGTCGGGCAGCCAGGTGTGCAGGGGGAACTGCGCGCTCTTGGCGAACGCCCCGATGGCCAGGAGCACGCAGATCACGGTGATGAGCGGGCCACCGAAGGCGAACGACGGCGACCGCGCGAAGATGGCGGGGATGCTCAGCGTGCCGACGTGGATCACGATGAGGAACGCGGCGATGACCAGCGCCACGTCCCCGATCACCTGGGTCACGAACGCCTTGCGCGCCGCCAGCACGGCGCTGGGGCGCTCGTACCAGAAGGCGATCAGCAGGTAGCTGCTCAGCGCCACCAGCGCCCAGCCCACGATCAGGATGGCGAGGTCGGCAGCCAGGACGAGCACGAGCATCGAGAAGATGAAGAAGTTCATGTAGCTGAAGAACCGCGCGATCCCGCGGTCGTGCTCCATGTACCCCACCGAGTAGACGTGGATGAGGAAGCCGACGCCCGTGATCACCATGGCCATCAGCGCGCTGAGCGGGTCGATGGTGACGTCGACGCCGACGCTCAGACCTCCGCTGCCCAGGTTGATCCACTGCCAGAGGCGAACGGTCGCGGCCTTGGCCCCGTCGGCAGCGCCGAGGACCTCCCCGAGCACGAGGCAGGCAACGACGAAGGCGGCGAGGATGCTGAGCGTTCCGACGAGGTTGACCACCAGCCGTGGCAGGCGCGCGCCGAGGAGCGCATTGAGGGCGGCTCCGCCCAGGGGAAAGAGCAGGACCAGGAGAGCCGACGTCGCCGCCGCTGAGGCGTTCACGCGCTCATCTCGTCCAGGTCGTCTACGTCGAGCTCGCGCCCCAGCCGGAACACCTGGGTGATCAGCGCCAGCCCCACCACCACCTCGGCGGCGGCGACGACGATGACCATGAAGGCGAAGACCTGGCCCTCCTCGCTGTTGAGGAAGCGGCCGTAGCTGACGAAGACGATGTTGACCGCGTTGAGCATCAGCTCGATGCACATGAACACCACGATGGGATTGCGGCGGACCAGGACACCGAGGGCGCCGACGCTGAAGAGGAAGGCGGCGAGCCCGAGCAGAAAGGGGAAGGTGGTGGACGCGCTCATCCCACCTCGACCTCGATGCGATCCTCTTCCAGGGCGGGCTCAGGCCGCCGCGCCAGTGCCGCCTGGCGCTTGAGCGGCCTCCCGCCGCTGCCCCTGCGCCTGGTCAGGTACACGGCCCCCACCGCCGCCACCAGCAGGAGCAGCGAGGTGATCTCGAAGGGCAGCAGGAAGGTCGTGAAGAGCTGGCCGCCCACCACCTGGACGTTGCCGGCGGTGTTGACCGTGCCGACGTCGCCCTGATCGAAGGAGAAGGCGTGGTAGGGGTCCGACGCCTGGCCGATCTGCTGGGCGCGGAAGACGCCGGCGGCGTTGAAGGTGATGCCGTTGTGGGCAGCCAGGGTGATCGCCACGGTGAGGCCAAGCGCCACCACGCCGCCGATGGCAAAGCGGGAATCGAAGCGAACCCGCTCCTCCGCCCCCGGCGACAGCAGGGCGATGATGAACACGAAGAGCACCATCACGGCGCCCGCGTACACGATGAGCTGCACGACGAAGAGGAACTGCGCGTTCAGGGCCAGGAAGATGACCGCGAGGGCGCCGATGGCGAGCACCAGCGAGAGCGCCGAGTACAGCGGCTGAGGCGAGAAGACCACACCCAGCGCGGCCAGCGCCGCCAGCACGCCCGCCACCAGGATGACCCCGCTCATCGCGGCTCCGCCTCCTCGGGTGTGATCACGCGCGGCACGTGGCTGGGAACCCCGTACTCGTCGGGGCGGGGCACGTCGGTGCGCTCTTCCTCACCCGCGCTCCACGCCAGCCGCGGGCTGAGGCCCGGGGACTCCGCCTCGCGCCCGTGGTGGTCGGCGCCGGCCCCGGCCTCGCTGGAGGGGCGGCGTGAGTTGGGGAACCTCGGCCAGGCCTCGAGCAGCTCGGCCTTGGTGACGACGGTGGGCTCGCGACGGTAGTCGGCGAGCTCGAAGCGCGGGCCCAGCGTGATCGCCTCGGTCGGGCATGCCTCCGCACAGTAGCCACAGTAGATGCAGCGCAGCAGGTTGATCTCGTAGCGCTCCGCGTAGCGCTCTCCCGGCGACACCGGGTTGGCCGGGTCGTTCTCCGCCGGCCCCACGTAGATGCAGCCCACCGGGCAGGCGGCGGCACAGAGCTCGCAGCCGATGCATTTCTCGAGGCCGTTGTCGTAGCGGTGCAGGATGTGCCGGCCGCGGTGGCGCGGCGCCGTGGGCTTCTGCTCCTCCGGCCACTGCACGGTGAGCGGCTTGCGCAGCATGGTCTTGAGCGTGAACGCCAACCCCCTCGCCACCTCGATCAGCATCCGCCGCTCCTCATGACGCGCGCACCGCCACGATGGCGCCGGTGACCACGATGTTGACCAGGCCAAGCGGCAGCAGCACCTTCCAGCCGAAGTTCATCAGCCTGTCGTAGCGGAAGCGGGGGATCGTCCATCGCAGCCACATCATCACGAAGAGGAGAGCGGTGACCTTGGCAAGGAACCACACCACTCCGACCAGGCCACCGAGCCAGTCGGAATGGATCCAGGGGATGAGCGGCAGCCAGCCGCCCAGGAAGACCAGCGTGGCGATCGAGCAGACGACAACCATGTTGATGTACTCGCCGAGGAAGTAGAAGCCGAAGCGCATCGAGGCGTACTCAGTGTGGTACCCGGCGACGAGCTCGGTCTCGGCCTCGGGAAGGTCGAAGGGCAGCCGGTTGGTCTCGGCGAGGGCCGCGGTGAAGTAGAGGATGAACGCCATCGGCTGAAGCACCACGAACCAGACGTCGCGCTGGGCCAGCACGATCCTCTCGAGGTCGAGCGAGCCGGCCAGGATCACCGCCCCAACCAGCGCGAAGGCGACGGCCATCTCGTAGGAGATCAGCTGGGCCGAGGAGCGCAGCCCGCCGAGCAGCGAGTACTTGCTGTTCGCCGACCAGCCGCCCAGGAAGAGCGAGTAGACGCCGAGGGAGGTCACCGCCAGCACGAAGAGCAGGCTGACGTTGACGTGGATGATGTCCCAGTGCAGGGGATAGCCGCCGTTGCAGCCCTGTCCCACGATCTGGCCGCCGACGCAGGTGAGGCCACTGATGGGGATGGCGGCGAAGGCGAAGATGGCGGCGCCACCGGCGAGCGCCGGACCGACGAGGTAGAGGAGCTTGTCCCGCCCGGCGGGGGCCGCGTTCTCCTTGAAGAGCAGCTTGACGGCGTCGGCTGCGGGTTGGAGCAGCCCAAGAGGGCCGACGCGGTTGGGGCCGATGCGCAGCTGGATGCGGGCCGCCACCTTGCGCTCGGCGAAGGTCAGGTAGGCCGCGGCGGTGGCCAGCGCGAGCAGCACGATCACCGCCTTGGCGAGGATCACGATGATCCCGTCGCCGCCGATGCGGCCGATGTCGAAAACGTCGGCCGCGCTGCCGGTCACGCCGGCACCGCAGGGCCGGCGAAGAGGGCGCGCCCACCGTTGCCGGCGGCGGCATACGCCGGGACCTCGGCGAGCAGCTGGCGGTTCACCAGGAGAGGGTCGCCCGGCCAGCCGGGGCTGCCGAGCTCCGCTGCCAGGGCGCTGAGGATGCGCGTCTCCGCCGGCGTCTGGGTCGTCGGGGGCAGCGCCTGCCGGATGCGTTGCACCCGGCCCTCGACGTTGGTGACGGATCCCCACTTCTCGAAGTAGGCGTGGCCGGGGATGAGAACGGTCGCCGCCCGGCTGAACGGCCCGGGCCTGGTGTCGACCACCACCAGCACCTCGACCCGAGCCAGGGCGCGCTCCACCAGATTGGCTGCCTGGTCCGCCCACAGGCTCCCGCCCACGACCAGGAGCGCCCTGATCTGGCCGGCGGCCGCCGCCGCGAGGATCTCGCGGCCCGACCTGCCCTGCCGACCCACCGGCGAGTAGCCGGGACCGCTGCCGGGCAGCACCCCGAGGTCCTTGGCGCCCCGCCCGTTGACGCCGCGGGTGATGGTGAGGCGGCGGATGGTGTGGGCCTGGCCCAGCTCCGATGCCAGCCGCGACGCCTCTCCCCTCTGGGTCTCGTCGCTGATGAGCCCGATGACGCCGTCGGGCAGCTCGCCGACCGCGTCCATGCCGGCGTCGTGCGCGATCCGCCGCACCGACACGCCGCGCTTGGTCGCCGCCTTGTGCAGGCGAAGCGTGAGCACGGGCGCCTCGCGCTCGGGCCTGTCGCCGAGCACAACCACGGCTGCACAGTCCTCGATCTCGGCGATGCCGAGCGCGTGCTCGCTGGCGTCGAGGCCGGGGAAGGCCTCGAGCTGGTGGTCGAGGTGGGGGGTGCCGAGCACCTCGCGGGCGAGACGCTGCAGCAACCAGAGCTCCTCGTTGGTGCTCTGGGCGCAGCCCAGGACAGCGAGCGCCGCTGCCCCGGCGCGTTCCCGCACCCCGCCCAGGGACCGCGCCGCGGCCGCGATGGCACCGCTCACCGACACGTCACGCCCGGCGCCATCCTCGCGGACCACCGGCCGGCGAATGCGGTCGACGTTGTTCCAGCTCTCGGCGCTGTAGCGGCCGCGGTCGCACAGCCACATGTCGTCGACCAGCGGGTTGTCGCGCGAGGCGAAGCGCCTCATCTCGAAGTCACGCGTGTCGGCGTTGATGTTGCAGCCATAGGAGCACTCGGGACACACGCTCCTGGCCCGCTGGAGGTCCCACGGCCGAGCCTTGAACCGGTACTGGCGATGGGTGAGCGCGCCGACAGGACAGATCTCGGGCAGGTTGCCCTGGAACACGGACCTCAGCGGCTGGCCGTCGAAGGTGTTGACCAGGGTGTGGACGCCGCGTTCCTGGAGCACCAGCTCCTTCTCACCGGTGATCTCGTCGTAGTAGCGGGTGCATCGCCAGCAGAGGATGCAGCGTTCCTGGTCGAGCTCGATCCTGTCGCTGAGCACCACCGCCTTGTTGAAGTGCACCTTCTCGGTGATGGGGAAGCGGGAGCTCGGCGGCCCGTAGCGGAAGGCGAAGTCCTGGAGGTCACACTCGCCACCGCGGTCGCAGACCGGGCAGTCGAGCGGGTGGTTGAGGAGCAGGAACTCGAGCATGCCCTCGCGTGTCTTGGCGACCTCGGACCTCTGCGTGTCGACGACCATCCCCTCGGCCGCGTAGGTGGCACAGGCCGGCTGCAGCTTGGGCATCTTCTCGACGTGCACGAGGCACATGCGGCACACGGCGACGGGGTCCATCTTGGGGTGGGAGCAGTAGATGGGGATGTGGATGCCGAGATCCGTCGCCACGTCGGTGAGCAGCGTGCCCTTGGCGACGCGGATCGAGCGCCCATCGACGGTGACGCCGACGCGCCCGTCGTCGGGCGGCGCCGGCGGCGCAGCGTCGGCCGCCACCTACACCGTCACCAGCTGGAGGCGGGCGTCGCGTACCGGGCACCCACCCGCGCCGCAGTGGGCCTCGAACTCGTCGCGGAAAGCCTTGTACGCCGACATGACGAACCAGGTCGCGGTGTCCCCGAGGGGGCAGAAGCACTTGCCGTTCATGTTGTCGCAGATGTCGGCGAGCGTGGTGAGCTCCTCGAGGGTGCACTGGCCGGCTTCGAGGAGATGCATGAGGTCGGACTCGAAGTACGTGCCCTCGCGGCAGGGTGCGCACTTCCCGCAGGACTCGTGGTGGTAGAAGTCGACGAGCCGCATCGAGACGTTGACCAGGCAGGTGGTGTCGTCCATGAACACCATCGCCCCCGCGCCCAGCGACGAGCCGGCCTTCATCACCGCGTCCATGTCGAGGGGCAGGTCGAGGTGCTCAGGGAGCAGCACCTGCATCGACCCTCCGCCGGGCTGGAAGGCCTTGATCGACCGGTCCCTCCACATCCCACCGCACTCCTCCTCGAGCAGCTCACGGATCGGCGTGCCCATCTCCATCTCGTAGGTGCCGGGGCGGTTGATGTGCCCGCTGCAGCAGAACAGGCGCGTGCCCGCGCTCGTCTCGGTGCCGAGCGCCTTGAACCAGGCCGCGCCGCGTTCCACGATGTGCGGGAGGTTGGAGAGCGTCTCGACGTTGTTGACCACCGTCGGCTTGCCATACAACCCCTTGACGGCCGGGAACGGCGGCTTGAGGCGGGGCTGGCCGCGGTAGCCCTCGAGGGAATCGATGAGGGCGGTCTCCTCGCCGCAGATGTAGGCGCCCGCACCGCCGTGCACGATGACGTCGCAGTCGAACCCGCTGCCGTGGATGTCACGGCCGATGTGACCGGCGGCGCGCGCCTCGTCGACACAGCGCTCGAGGACGATGCGCTGGTCGTGGTACTCGCCGCGGATGTAGATGAAGGCCACGTTGACCTGCAGCGCGAACGCCGCGATCAGCAGGCCCTCGATGAGCTGGTGGGGGTTCTCATCGATGAGGGCACGGTCCTTGAAGCAGCCCGGCTCGGACTCGTCCGCGTTGCAGCAGAGGTAGCGGGGGAACACGTCCTTGGGCAGGAAGCTCCACTTGGTGCCGGTGGGGAAGCCCGCGCCTCCCCGTCCGCGCAGGCCGCTCGCTTTGACCTCCTCGACCAGCGTCGCGGGGGTGAACCTGCGGAACACGTCGCGCAGCGCGCGGTAGCCGCCCAGGCGCTCGTAGCCGGCGAGGGTCTGCACCCCCTCCACGCCGAAGTTCCCGGTGAGCAGCTTGTGTTCAGCCATGACCGCGCGATCCTACAGATCGTCGGCGCCGGGACGTGGTCGCGGCCGTCGCGGCGTGCTGCGGCTGCCCTGCGGGTTCGCTGTCAGCTTGTTGCGCAAACCGGGCATCTCGGTCCGCTCCACCAGCGGCACAGGGTCGACCGGCTGGCCCTCCGTGACGCCGCTGTCGGAGGGCGGTCCCTCTGCCGTGGCCACCGGCGGCGTCTCGGCCGTCGGCGGGTGCGGCCCGCTCAGTGGCGGCACCGCGGTTCGGCTCAGCCGGGAGGGCTGCGAGCGCAGCCGCTCGAGGATGGTGTCGACCCGCTCCGGGGTCAGGTTCTCGTGGAAGTGGTGGTCGACCTGCATGGCGGGAGCGCCTCCGCAGGCGCCGAGGCATTCGACGGTGCTCTCCCACGTGAAGGCGCCGTCGGCGGTGGTACCACCGGAGGGGCATCCCAGGCGCTGCTCGAGGTGGGCCACCATCTCGTCACCACCACGCAGCGCGCAGCTGACGTTGACACAGACTAGGACGTGGTGCTCCCCCGCCGGTCTCTGGAAGTACATCGAGTAGAACGTGCTCACCGCTTGCACCTCGCTGGGCGCCAGGCCAAGGATGTCGGCAACCTCCGCCATCCCCTCCACCGTGAGGTGACCGATCTCGTTCTGCACCGCCCACAGGCAGGGCAGGATGGCGCTGCGTGGATGCGGGTAGCGGTCGCGAAGCGCGGTGATCTCGTGGCGAGTGGCTTCGGCTAGGGGCAACGGCGGGTCTCCGCTCTCGCTTCTGACGGGGATCGGCGCCGGGAGCCGCGGGTCTGCGCTGTCGCTTGTGACGGGGATCGGCGCCGGCACATCTCCTTGCGCTGCAGACAGGCTTCGCAGGCGGGGCGTGTTCGCAGCGCAAGGAGACGTCCCCCTTCCGCCCCACCCTTCCGCATCCGCACGATCGCGCCGCTCATCGATCCACGTCCCCCAGCACGAGGTCGATCGACCCGATCACCGCGACGACGTCGGCGATCATCTCGTCCTGGACCATGTGGGGCAGCGCGCTCAGGTTGCTGAAGCTGGGGGCGCGGACCTTGCACCGGTAGGGGCGGTTGCCGCCCTCGCTGACGATGTAGAAGCCGAGCTCGCCACGGGGCGACTCGATGGCCTCGTACACCTGGCCGTGGGGCACGTGGAAGCCCTCGGTGACCAGCTTGAAGTGGTGGATCAGCGACTCCATCGAGGTGTTGATCTCGTTGCGTGGCGGCAGCGCCACCTTGCGGTCGCTGGTGTTGACCGGTCCACCGGGCAGGTTCTTCATCGCCTGCCCGATGATGCGCAGCGACTCGCGGGCCTCGCGCATGCGCACCAGGTATCGGTCGTACACGTCGCCGTGGCTGCCGATGGGCACGTCGAAGTCGAAATGATCGTAGGAGCTGTACGGCCGCGCCTTGCGCAGGTCGTAGGGGATGCCGCTGCCCCGCAGGGTCGGGCCGGTGGCGCCATAGGCCATGGCGTCGTCGGGGGTGAGCACTCCGAGGCCGCGGGTGCGCTCGAGCCAGATGGGGTTCTTGGTGATCAGCAGCTCGTACTGGTCGATGAAGCTCGGGAAGGTGCGCACCACCTCGTTGACCAGCCCGTAGAACTCATCGGGCACGTCGGCGAGGAGGCCGCCGACACGGATGAAGGACGTGTGCATGCGCACGCCGCTGACGAGCTCGTTGATGTCGAGCAGCTTCTCGCGCTCGCGCCACGCGTACACGAACGGTGTGGTCGCCCCCAGGTCGAGCGCGCTGGTGCCGTACCACAGGAAGTGGCTGGCCAGCCGGGTCAGCTCGCACATGATCACGCGCAGGTACTGGGCGCGCTCGGGAACCTCGATGCCCAGCAGGCGCTCGGCTGCCAGCGAGAAGCCGAGGTTGTTGAAGAGCGGCGCCAGGTAGTCCATGCGATCGGTGAAGGGGATGCACTGCTGCCAGGTGTGGTTCTCAAAGGACTTCTCGAACCCGGTGTGGAGGAAGCCGATGTCAGGGCGGCACTCCCGCACCACCTCGCCGTCGAGCTCCAGCACCAGGCGGAGCACGCCGTGGGTGCTGGGGTGCTGCGGGCCCATGTTGAGCTCCATCGTCTCGTCGTCGAGCTGGACGAGGTCGATGGCGTCGTTGCCCGGGTCGACGCCGAGGGTCTCGCGGCCCCGGTCGAACGAGTCGGAGACGGGGTCGCGGGTGGGCAGTCCCGGCCCCCGCGGCGGTGGCAGCACGGCCATCAGCGCGTCTCCCCGGGCATGTCGCGCGGCCGCTCCGCCGCGGGCAGCGCCCACTCCAGGTTGTGGGTGAACGCCACAGGCTCCCCAAAGCTGACGTAGTCCCTGCGCAGAGGATGGCCGACCCAGTCCTCGGGCAGGAGGATGCGGTGGAGGTCGTGGTGGCCGACAAACTCGATTCCCAGGAGGTCGAACGTCTCGCGCTCATGCCAGTCCATGCCCGCGAAGACGAGCTCGGCCGACGGCACCATCGGGGCGGCTTCGGGGACCTGCACGATGAGTCGGCAGTCGTCGTTGAAGTGGAGCGAGCGGAGCTGGTACACGACGTCGAAGCGCGGGGCCGCGGGCTCGCGGTCCGGCCAGTCGACGGCGGTGACGAACAGCGGCACCCGGTAGAGCGCCTGCTCGTGGTCGCGCAGCAGCACCAGCGCGCGCACCAGGTGATCGACGTGCAGGTATTGGGTCAGCTCGCCCGCCTGTTCCTCGACGCGCACCAGCGCCTCCGGCATGTCCCGGGCGAGCAGGTCCGCGGCGCGGCGTCCACGCACCGGGTGCCCGGTGGCGGCGATCGTGGTCACCGCTCTACCCCCGCAGCGAGCCGGGCCGCTCGGCGGCGATCTTCGTCTGCAGCTTGAGCACGGCGTCGAGCAGCCCCTCGGGTCGAGGGGGGCAGCCCGGGATGTACACGTCCACCGGCACCACCTTGTCGACGCCCTGGATGATCGCGTAGTTGTTGAACATCCCTCCGGTCGACGCGCAGGCGCCCATGCTGATCACCCACTTGGGCTCGGGCATCTGGTCGTAGATCTGGCGCAGGACCGGGCCCATCTTCTGCGAGACGCGGCCGGCGACGATCATGAGGTCGGCCTGGCGCGGCGATGCCCGGAAGACCTCGCACCCGAAGCGCGACATGTCATAACGAGAGGCGCCGGTGGCCATCATCTCGATGGCGCAGCAGGCGAGCCCGAACAGGGCCGGCCACAGCGAGCTGTACCTCCCCCACTGGATGACCTTCTCGATGGTGGTGGTGATGGCACCCGCCTTGGCGGCGGTGCGCTCCAGGTCACCGACACGGGGCAGCGGCAGCGCGCCCGCGTCCCCCTGCGCGTTCAGGATGGGGAGCCCGGTGGCGCCGTCAACCGTCAGTCCCACCGCAGCGCTCCCTTGGCCCAGACGTAGACGAGCCCGATCAGCAGGGTGGCGATGAAGATGCCCATCTCCACAATCCCGAAGATCTTCAGCTGGCGCACGATCGTCGCCCAGGGGAGCAGGAAGATGGACTCGACATCGAAGATGATGAACAGCATCGCCGTCACGTAGAAGCTCACCGAGAAGCGTCGGCGCGCTGTCTCCACCGGGACGATGCCGCACTCGTACGGAAGGTCCTTCGCTGCGCTGGGGCGGCGTGGCCCCAGCCACGAGCTCAGCGCCTGCACGCCAGCGCCGAATGCGACGCAGACGGCAAGGAAGACGAGGATCGGCGCGAAGTCCGAGAGCATCCTGCTCTTGATCGTAACAAAGCCGCGTCGCGCTGCCTCCCGGCGGCGGCGTGTTGCGCAGGCGCTCAGGCGACCGCCGAATGACGCCGTCGGCACGGCTCCCGTAGGCTGTGGCGGCGTGTTCATGCGGCGCGTCAGGAGGTGACATGAGCGGTCCCGTCGCGGCGTCGATCCCGGCTGTCGTCACCGGGGCGTCGAGCGGTATCGGCGAGGAGTTCGCCCGCCAGCTCGCCGCGCGCGGTCATGGCCTGATCCTGGTCGCCCGCCGCGCCGACCGGCTGGACGCGCTCGCCGCCACCCTGCGAGGTGAGCACAACGTCACGGTCACGGTCCATCCCGCCGACCTCGAGGTCGAGTCCCAACGGGAGGAGCTCGCAGCCCTGCTCGAAGGGGGCGGTCCCTGGCTGCTGGTCAACAACGCCGGCTTCGGCAGCCGCGGACTACTGGCCGGCCTCGACGCCGGTCGGGAGGCAGGCGAGGTCCAGGTCAACGTCGTGGCGCTGCACAGGCTCACCACTGCGGTGGTGCGCGCCAACGTCGAGGCGGGCGCCGGGGCCGTGGTCAACGTCGCCAGCATCGCCGCGTTTCAGCCAATCCCCTACATGGCGACGTATGCCGCTACCAAGGCGTTCGTCCTTCACTTCACCGAGGCGGTCGCGCAGGAACTCCGCGGCAGCGGCGTCCGGGCGCTCGCGCTCTGCCCGGGTCCGACTCGGACCGAGTTCGACGCGGTGGCCGGGGTGAGCTCGCTGTTCGAGAGGTCGAGGCCCATGGCGGCTGACGCCGTGGTGAGGAGCGCGCTGCGTGCGCTGGACCGCGGACACGCCATCTGCGTGCCGGGGACGCGCAACCTCGTGCTGGCCCAGGGCCCGCGGCTGCTGCCGCGGGCGGCGTTGCGGCGGATCATCGCGCCGATCTTCGCCGCCTCCCGATGACCTGTCCGCTGGGCGCGGCCTCCGGCCCGTGGCAGCCCCGCCGCCCGACGGCGAGCGCCCTCGGAAGCAGGCGGGTCAGCGGGCGCTTGTCGTCGGCACCCTCTGGAGCACGGTCAGGGCCTCGCGGCTGAAGGCGTCGAGGTCGTCGGGCTTGCGCGAGGTGACGAGGTTGCCATCGACCACGACCTCCTCGTCGACGACGTCCTGGCCCATGCGCCGCAGGTCGTCCTGCACGGTGGACCAGGCCGTGAGCCTGCGCCCCTTGATGGCGTCGGAGGCGCTCAGCAGCTGCGGCCCGTGGCAGATCGCGAAGATCGGCTTGTCCGCGTCCGCGAACGCGCGCGTGAAGGCCACGGCGCGGGGGTCGGCGCGCAGGTGGTCGGGCGACTGGCCTCCCGGGATCAGCAACGCGTCGAAGTCATCGGGGCGCGCGTCGTCGAGGGACGTGTCCGAGCGGATGATGACGTCGCCCTTGTAGCCCTCGAGGTCCTGCCCGCTCCTGAGCCCGATGACGGCCACCTCGTGACCGGCCTGGCGCAGCACGTCGTACGGCTTCTTGAACTCGGAATCCTCGAACCCGGCGTCGAGAACGCATGCGATCCGCATCTGCGTCACCTCCATGATCGCTGACAACTTCTCGGACAGTCATCATATCAACCGCGGGCCACGGGTCACTCCTGGCGACGGCGCACCTCGACGTTGCCGTCCCTGACCCGCGCGTCGAAGACCGGCTGGCCGGCCGTCGCCGGTCCGCGCATCACCGAGCCGTCGCTCAGCCGGAAGCGGCTGCCGTGCCAGGGGCAGGTGACGCAGAGATCCTGGCCCACCTCGCCTTCGTGCAGTGGACCTGCGGCGTGGCTGCAGCGGTCGGCCATGGCGTGGATCGTCCCGGCGTGCCGGTAGAGCATCACGCCGTATCCCTGAGCCCACATCAGCTGCGCGGTGTCGTCGGCGAGGTCGCTCTCGCGCGCCACCTTCGTCCACTCGAGGGGTGGCTCGTCGAAGACCGTGTGGTCGACCCCGATCCCCGCGGTGAAGACGAGGTGGCCGCCCAGGTAGCCGCTGGCGTTGAGCACCCCCAGGCCCGCCACGCTGAAGAGACGGGAGGCGGCCCGGTTGCCGCCGCGGCGGCTCAGCAGCGCCGCGAGGAACAGCGTCGAGGCACCCACGTTGGCGAGCGCGTGGATGAAGCCCACGCGCCGTTCAGCGCCGACGGTATCGACCCAGTCGGAGATCCCCGCGGCGGCCGTCGGCGCCACCGTGACCAAGCCGACAGCGGTCAGGGCATCGGCTGCCGAGGCGCCTCCCTCACCGCCGAACAGGTCGGCGACCGTGGCCGCGGTGAGAAAGCCGATAGGCAAATCTGTCAGGGCGGGATGGAGCGGGTGGCCGAGCCAGGTGCCGCTGAGCACGCTCTTGACCGAGCCGGAGCCGAGCACAGAGCCGGCCGTGGAGCCCAGCCAGTCGGCGGCGGAGTCGAGAGCAGCCCATCTCTCCAGCGGCCGCACCAGGTCACCGAGCTTCATGTCAGTCCTCCTCCATGTGGATCACCGCTGGGATTGTCTCGCTTCGAGCAGGCACCGGGCGGCGGCTACGCGGAGGAGCCGCGCCCGGCGCCGGCGGGTGCACCGGTCGTCGCCGGGGCACCGGTGGTCATCCACGCGCCACAGTGGGGGCAGAACGCCGCCGCCTCGACCACCCGAGCGCAGACGTGGCAGCGCTGCTCGCTCAGGCCCAGCGCGCTGCCCTCATCGAGGACGGCGGCATGGACCAGCACCCGGACGGCGACGAGCACCGCGGCCACCGCGACCGCCTGCCAGAGCAGCACGAACAGCGGGCTGAGGCCGGCGTCGTCCAGCACCTCGCTCCCCGCGGTGAAGGCGATGGCGGCGACGATCGCGAGCGGCAGGCCCGCCGCTCGCAGCGCCGCGTCCCGCCCTCCACGCCGACGCCAGAGCGACGCCGCCACCAGCCCGGAGCAGGAACCCTGCAGGAGCGGGATGAGCAGACCGACGCTGACCAGGGTGAACGTCCACCCCGACGGGTTCACCCGCAGCGCGAGGGCCCCGAAAGCGCCGGAGAGGTTGACGGCGGTCTGGGCCAGCGCATAGCCCACCCCGGCTGCGACGCCGAAGACGAGCCCGTCGATGGTGCTGGGAAACCGCCGTCGCAGGAGCAGGAGAGGCAGCGCCGGTGTGAGCAGCTCCGCGAGCACGGCGATCCCGACACCGAGCAGCACCACCCCACCTGCGCCGAGACCGCCGCCGATGGCGTTGCCCGCGGCCGTCATCGCTGCACCGACCGCCGCCCCCGCCACCACCGTGGCGAGCAGCACGGTGAGCGGCGCATCCGCGAAGACGTCGGCCTCGCGCAGGTGGGCGATGTACAGCACCGGCACCAGCAGCGCCGCCACCCAGATCGCCGGCAGCACCAGCCCGGTGGCGGCGAGCACACCGACCAGCGCGAGCCCGCCCACGAGACCCCAGCGGAACAGGTGGACACGCTCGTGGCTGAGGCGAGGGAGCAGCGTGGAGAGCACGTTGGGCGAGGTGACGTGCTCCCCGGGCCGGAGGGCGAAGTGGCGGAGGCGGAGCGTGCCCTGGTCCCGGTGGGCGCCGCAGCGGGTGCAGAACTCGCCCTCGGGCACGTCGGCACCGCAGTGGACACACCTCATAGCCACGAATGGTACGTCGGAGCGCCGACGGCGCCCGGCAGCACCAGGGCGCGGCGGGACACAATGGGCGCATGCGAGCAGGAGTCTTCCACGCGCCCGGCGACGTCAGCGTCGAGACCGTCCCCGATCCCACCATCGCGGCGCCCGGTGACGCCATCGTCCGCGTCCGGCGCGCCACCATCTGCGGCTCCGACCTCTGGTCGTACCGCGGCGTGACCAGGTGGGACGACGGCTGGCGCACCGGCCACGAGTTCATCGGCGTCGTCGAGGACGTCGGCAGCGACGTGCGCGGGCTCCGCCCCGGCGACGAGGTGGTGGCGCCGTTCTCGTACTGCGACAACACCTGCGAGTTCTGCCGCGCGGGAGTGCAGACGTCCTGCGTGCACGCCGGCTACTGGGGCGGCAACCTCGAGGACGGCGGCCAGGGGGAGTTCGTACGCGTCCCCATGGCTGACGGCACGCTGGTGCAGGTGCCGGAGCCACTGCGCGGCGATCCCTCCAAGCTCGCCGCCGTGGCGCTGATCACCGACGTCGTGCCGACCGGCCACCACGCGGCCATGCGCGCCGGGGTCACCCCCGGGGCAACCGCGGTCGTCGTCGGCGATGGCGCGGTGGGCCTCTGCGCGGTGCTCGGCGCGCGGCGCCTCGGCGCGGAGCGCGTGGTCGCCGTCGGCCACCATGCCGGCAGGCTGGCGATCGCACGGGACTTCGGGGCCGACGTGGTCGT
>JAABUX010002248.1_pt1 | contig 27566 bp, 28 predicted proteins | sample 5561851 | NCBI WGS metagenome assembly JAABUX01 (sample SAMN10711883, study PRJNA513361) | rock metagenome | isolation source: Antarctica rocks | place: Antarctica: Victoria Land, Richard Nunatak red sandstone | collected 2016-01-03 | reverse complement strand
GGAGTGGGTCGGGATGTGGAGTGGTGGTGTTGGGATCGGTGGGGAGTGTGGTTGTGGATGGGGACGATGGTGTGTGGTTTTCTTGAGGGGTGGCGGAGTCGCGGGTGGGGGGTCGAGAGGAAAATGGGTGGTGATGATATTTTTGTTGGCTTTGGGGGGTGGAGAGGAGGCATGGTTGTTGTTGTTGAGTTTTGTGATTTACATGTAGAATATGTCGAGCCACAGGATAGAGTAGGCGCGGAATTGTGCCGCTATATTGCGGAGGTTTTGTCAGAACGGTTTGGTATGAGGAAATTGCTCCATGTGTTTCATAATTAAGAAGGATATACGCTAAGTCAATCAGCACACGTCCTCGTACTCGCTCTGGATATTGCAGAGCGAGCTGAGATTCAACAAATCACCGTTCGGTGGTAGTCATCGATGTAAGCTTATACAGGATAATCTAACATTTAGACGACCCCATCTCTCCTCGCAGGTAACGGCTACCTTGCACATCGCCCCTCGCGTCTTTCGTAAAGGGCTCATCTGCGACTCGCCACGAGCCCGACCTCCTCCAACGCAGCTCTGGGATAGAATAGTGGTCTTTGCGATTCCTCTGGGATTTCCTTCATGCTCCATTAGGATATCTCAAGCCAGAGATTGTGCTCCCTCAGTAAGCTAGAAATGCGAGCCAACTGGCCGTATCCGCTAATCTGAATGTGGATGTCTCGTTTTGTCACGAAAGTTTATAGGGGAGTGGTTCTATGTTGATAGAGTTGTTGCGTTTGTGGAATTAGCTATGATCACGCAGGGCTATACTTATCTTTGAACGCGCGCTTCGGAACTAGTTCTTGTGAAATAATCAGTCAAGAGTGGACTGGCAGCAATAGCTGTCACATTTGAATGATGAGTTTTCACAAATACCAACACGCCAATGCTTCGCTTTACTTCGGTCGTGCCATTTCTGTCATCGCATCGAGCAGAACGTTGTTTGCATATCGAGAGCCAGAGAACGTACCAATTGATGTGCTGAGATGGGCACCTCATAATCGATATGGCAATCGCAATGGACTCAATTTGGAGAGTGCGGACTATGGCAGCTTCCAGAGGCTCATGTAAGGTACAAGTAGCATTTTGCTGGGATTGCGTTGAATATACTCAGTCCTATCCTATCTACTAGCTTTGGTTAGATTTAATCACCTTGGCCCCAAAATTACCCCAGCGTTTATGCACATGTGGCCCTAGACATATTTATATATTCCGGATGGCTCGTGTCTCGCATCACGATTGTTGGATGCGCCCAAGATACGCCCTTTGCGCTTCGCACACCCTTTTGCTTGTGGGAAGTGTTTCCCAACCCAGCTCATCTATCGTGTGATACATGTACTCGCTTATCCACGTGTGATACATGTACTCTTCAAAGTCCAGTGCTTGCAGAGTGACAGCATCATCTTTCCACACTTCTTCCTTGTCTTCACCTTCACCTTCGTCTCCGTCTTCGTCGCTATCTTCAGGATATAGATCTTCACCCGAGTGCAATACACAATGCTGGCCCATCGTGTCGAGGTACAGATTAGCGGTCCAAGATTCCTTATAACCTGACAAGAAACTTAATACATAACCGCCAGCGTTGCGATCCGTTTCTGGGGAACATCTAATCAGGGAGCCAATGGAGACATGTGTTTGGTCAGAAGAGGGAATACGGCGCTGCAAGTCTTTAGATTTCGCTAGTGTGAGGAATGATGGCGGAAATTTAAGATGAAGGCTTTCAGCTTGAGCAATAAGCTTATTCAGCGATTTTTCCTTCATTATTGTTTCTTGGCAATAAGACTCTATCTCATCGGGGTATTCGAGGACCGAATCGAGAGGAGGCAGCCACGACAGAGATCCATTGAGATTGAGGTAAGCAAGTTTCGGGGCTGGACTTTTCGGACTGAGATTCGGGAACATTTCTCTGAAGTCTTCGCGCCAGGAAAGAGCGTATTTTGGACCGAAGACATCGAAGCAAGGTTTACCGAAACGCTTTTCAAGAGAGCGCAGTCGTTTGAGGGATCCCACAGCCGCCTCTGCGATGATCAGCGACTGCTTGCTCGTCATGGCGAAGCGCGTCACAGCCTTGAGACCTTCGCCAATGTCTTCGACCCCGATGCTCTTGACAATATTGATAAGGACCTCTGTTGGCATTTGGAGCAGTGTCGTGCACTTTGAAGAGGCCATACTGCGGGTCACCACCTTGATCTTGGGGGCTGTAGTGGCATTCGCTTGTTTATCAGTGGGCATAGTCGACAGAAGGGAAGCCAGACAAGCGCAATAATAAAAGTTCGGTCTCGTCTAGTAGTTAGTTGCTTGTTTGACTCTTCGTTCTATTGACCGGAGGAGAGAAGGACATTGGTTAACAAGTAGGAAACAGTGTGCGCATTCCCTAAGGGTGTGGGTAAGGGTATGTCTAGCTGGTGCAATGGGACGCCTGACTTCTGCCTGCTAGGTTGTACACATTCGCAGGCTGCGGTGGACGAGCTAAGCGATTGAGGGAGCGATAGTCCGCTCTGCTTGTACTAGTCGGGACTTTTTCACTCTAGATCCATCGCGTCTTAGTTGCGGTCTGTATTAGGGTTTCCCAAAGGCTGCAGTCAGCCAGTCACATAAGGTACGCTATTCTAAGGCACGGAAGCTAGGTAAGGTACCTAACTTTATGAGGCTTAAAGGCCGGGTATCCTATCTTAAGGTAGTTCCGAGCCTTAGTGGTCCCGCTGCTTCTGAGAGACCGGACCCACTTACTATGTAGAATATGGTTGATACGAGTAGAACTGATTTTATACACAGTCCTTGTCCTCAACAGTCTCCGTATCAATACTTCCTATGATTTTGCATGTTGGTGATGGAATCGTCCACAGAGCAAGGACGCCAATTAGGAAAAGCGAGATTACCGCCGTCACAGTCTTTCCTACGACCGCGCCATGAGCTACTGACAAGGATACGAATCCTGAAGGACGCGGCACGATCAACCTAGTGCCAGCTTTCTGCCTTGTCAGTTGTCATATGCTGGATCTATCCCTTTCCTCGTCTTATCCTGTACACCATTTGCCAATGTTCTAACGGCTGAGCATACCAAGCATTGACGATGGTTGTCAATACCGGGAGCTTGATCGCTCTGTGTTTTGCAGCGCTGTTTGGGGCTGTTGTGTTGCCATGGAGTGGAGCCATCGCATACAGACGAAAGCGGACTCCAAAGAATCCTAGGATCACGAAGCCGAAGAATGTCGTGGACAACGCCAACAGTTACCGTCGCTACGCAGAGTATACGGCTCTGATCCTTAGCTGGGCTATCGCCATCATAGCATATATCGCTGTTCTTGACCGTGCAGTGAACGAACCTGCCTTCATGGGGCCCAAGGGTTCAAAGTCGCGCAATCTCAGGTTTCAGGTCCTTTCGTTTGTGCGCACCGGTTTTGCTGTTGTCCATTTGCCTGTTATGACCACCGTACTTGCAGCCACGGTGCCTTATTGGACCATGGCCAAATTTGACCGTCGCTCAGAACCAGAGACATCTACTGCACCACCTACGGATCCGTTGGAGGAATGTCCACAGCCGACTAGAGTGGCCAAATTGTTCTATTTGGCCGATAAAAGCTGGTCTGGTCTTATTGGATGGATCACTACCTCCATATATGGCCATAAGGAGGGCGGCCTCTCGTACACATGGACCATGCTTGCGACGATTGCAGCACTTAGTTACGTCGGCTTTCCGCTGCTGTCATTAGCTTACGTTCCAAACTCGACTCAATACTGGGCGTCGGGCGATATGCCGGCTACCGTCCGTCTTGGTGGCTTGAAATTGTCCTTCAACAGTCTTTTAGAAGCAACGCAGAATACCAATCTATGGATGAAATCTGAAGACATACTCAACACGACAATTAACTCGAATATTACTGGCTTCAACTCATCAGGCGCATATAGGATGCCGTTTGGTGGGATCGCAAATCAATCCGATCTTTTTCCTTGGGCAGACAACCAGACCGTGTTGACACTATCACCGAACACTGCGGAAAACAAGCAATTGCCACTTGCTGGTATACGGGCATTTGCGTCATGTAGAATCAGCAATTATAGTGCCCCTGGGGGTCCAGCACAGGTACCGAACCTTGAGCTTGACAAAGTCGACCCCACAACGAACGGTGGCTCTTCGTACAGGTGGCGCTGTGGATATAACTGCTCCGATTCTGGAAATTCAACTGGGTTGACCTGCGGCACGCAATCCTCAGTAATCAACATGACTCCGTTCGACTTCAAAGATCAGAGCGGATACGTTGTTGATGACCTCAAGCAACCCGGGGTGTATAGGAGGATGTACAGCTTCGACAATGTGGGGCAAACCGTTCAAGGCCAGGCTCTGAGTTGCATTCAGCAAACATACAATGATCTTCAGTCTGTCGGGACGGTTTTGCTGGCAGTCCAAGGTCTCAACACATCGATTCGAGTGGCAAACTGTAATCTGTCTGTTACCTACCTTCGACCTACGGTAAACACACTTATTGGATCATACATCGATTCTACAGGCTCGTCGTCTACGGATATCATCCTCGACGCTAGTCCAGTGAAGCTCTTGAACCTTTCTATGGCGTCATTCCTCAGCTTCTTCCATCAAGGTCCCCCGCCTCTAACATATCAACCTGTCAAAGATGCGTCTATCGATAATTGCACGCTTGTTCCTGTTTCAAATGGCTTTGACTGGATCTCTAATTGGAATCCTCCTTGTGGCAGTAACCCCTACAATCCCCCCATTACCAATAAAACAAATGCCGCAGCCTTGCTCGCGGGTTCACCTAATTATGCGGATTTCGTTGATAAGGTTTCAAGTTTTGATGAACGAATGTTCCTAGGACCACTAATTTCTCTGATCAACGATCGTTCGTTCTTCGAGAACGGGACAGTAGCTGGTGTAACATTCAAAACAGAACAAGGACTTGAATACGGAAGGGTACCGGCAGTTCTCGCGGTATTGGTTCTTGGCATACCAGTGCTCTGTACGATCGCATTATCAACCATCACAATCATCCAACGACGCTGGACGGCCTCCCTCGATGCCTTCTCCATGTTCAAGCTCGGGGCCGACTGGCGTAGCAACGTAGAAAATCAGAAATTGGTTTCGCTGGGAAAGGCAAGCTCGCACGTTCAAGACATTCCTGGTACAGTCATTGTGAACCCGGAGACTGGCGTTGTAGAGCTGGCTCAAGCTCCAAAAAGGAGAAGACTATCGCGGAACTCTCGTCGGCCTCCATGGCTGACAGATTATGTTGCAGTGGATTATTCGTTTCCTCAGGGACCAAGAGCGGAACAAGAATTACGACAACCAGTGCAGACTAGCTAGCGATGGAAAAGCCTTTTTCACATCCGCCTCAATTGGAAGGCATTGGATAGAGAAGGTGTGCCTAGACCCACTCAGTTGACATAGCATCCAGGTATCCGACATGCTACATCTTCAAGAACAACAGACTTGCAAAGGAATTCGTGCCCGTCATTGAGATCCGCTATCATGACAGGTGAAACCACCACCCCGAAAGAACGCTGAAGAGGAATCACCCGAACACTAAAAAGATGTCCTAAAAATCGAGTCACACCAGCGGGTTTAAAGATCCTATGGTAATTTGAAACATTGTCGACATCCTAAGCTCTGCAAATTATCCAGCTGCCGACAATGCGTGTATACGATTCTCAACGGCGCATCCGTCGCGGAGGATCCTAGAGGATCCTAGATGATGTAGAACCAAGCTACCGCTCACTGGGGCAGGAACAAAAGCGAAGCTCGAAAAGTCATCGAGACCAAGGTGTCGAGATGCGACATCAACACCCCTATCGCTTCCCACTGCCATATATCCGAACATCTCCTTTCTCGAGAAATCGAAGACTACGTATTGGCGCGGTAAAGTCCAGCTCGTAGTATAGTATATATCTAGGCTACCATGATCCGCATCACATATCACTTCTAGACGAGACGAGATAGGTCTCTTCGCCATATCACGGCTGTAATCTGGTTCCAAAGGCGCCCGGGAAAACCTTCTGTTCATCTACTTGACACACCTGAACTCTTGCATTCAACGCTACGCCGTCCGCTACCTCATACAAAACATATGGTATCTAATCTTATCAAAAATCACATACTGATGTACCAATCACCGCACTCCACCCTGTTCAACCATACAACATAGACCAAATCCTCGGTGGACGTCCTATCCGCAGATCTGGCGTTATAGCCTGCTAGTGCTCATACATATATGCACTGGATCGGTGGAGGCGGCGTGCAGTCCACTGGATTATTATCTGATGGAGAATTCGGAGGTGTAGTGCTAGATGCCGGGTTTTGGTGTCTTTGACGAATTGTGGATTTGGGTTTGAAATGGGATTTTTGGGCTTGGGGGTGGGGTTGGCTTTATGGTTGTTGGGTAGGGGATGAAGGCGAGGTTGTGTGGGGATTTGAGGTAGATGTGGGAAGAGGGGGAAAGGAGGGGGGAGGAAAGGCTAGGTTCGTGATGTGCGATTGAAGATGACAGTGGATATGGGAGAGGGTTTCAATGGTATGGTGCAGGGTGATGTGAGATGCGTAAGTGGTTAGGTAGGTAAGGTAGGTATCTTGTATTGAACTCACCCGCTTTTTGTCTAGAATATGTTGTACTTTTCTCTCCTCTCTTTTGCCCTTCCGCGCAACCTCCGGTCTTGCCGCTGGTATGGTCTGATTGCTGGTAAGGGCGGGTATCAATCAATCACTGCTCTTCGCTCAAAACACTTTACACATCACCCAGTCCCCTCACTCATACCAAGATCTCACATCTCTCATTCGCATGTTATGTACAAATGGACGTTTGTTCAAGTCACCGAACCACCCAATCCCACCCATCTACATAGCCACTCTCAATGCTTCTCAACATACAAGCTCTCATGCCTCGGCGCCTGTTCCCTCTCGCTCGGCTCCCTCGCGCCCCCAAAGCCCAATTTCTCATCCCGCCACTCCTCTTCGTCGCGACGGCCCATCGGCTGCGCGAAATGCTGGAAAGTTCTCGGCGCACTATTCGGTTGTGGGGTTTCGTACGCGGGTGCGGGACCGGAGGTGGAATACCGATGTTCCATTGGGGGTTGGTTCTCGAGTGGGATGTCGCCCGCGTATGAAGGTCCACCCTCGGCACGGCCCTTTTCGGTTTTGAGGGCGAGGAAGAGGGCGCGGCTGAGGCCCATGAGGAGGATGAGGAGCCAGACGAGGACGATGCCGGTGGAGATGAGGGCTTCGGTCCTGATGCCGTTTTCGAGGTGGGCGGCCACCTTTGCGACGGCGGCGGTGATCTTGTCGGTTGCGGCGCCGGTGCCGGCGGCGAGGAAGTTGTCGTTTTTTGGGGGGGCGGTGCTGTTGTCGCGCTTTTGGTGTGAGGAGGAGTTTGCGAGGCTGGCGGCGGCGCCGAGGGAGAAGGTATTGTTATTGAGGAGGGGAAAGTCGACGTGGGCGTTGTCGCTGACCCAGGTGAGGCCCTTTTGGATGCTGGCGACTTTGAGACCGATCAGGCATTCGAAGATTCCGGTGATGGGTTCGTAGAGCACTGTTCCGCCAAAGGTCTTGTTGAGCGTACCGATGGTTTCGTTGATGAAGACGTTAAGGGTGTTGTTGATGGCACCAGTGGTGATGTTGACCCAGCCGAAGATGTCGTGGTTGATTTCGTTGTTGACGCCCATGATGGCGGTGTTGGTGCCGTTGGCCCAGGCCTCGGAGGCGTTGTTGAGCTTGTCGACCACCACGTCGGCGAACTGAGTGATCTCGTGGGCCAGCGCGGGAACCTCGTGAACGACTGCTTTCAAGAGGAGGTACTGACAAAGGCAGGCAAGGAGGCCCGTGATGCCGAGCGAGAGGACGACGAGTGCTGGTGGAGATGTGGCGTAGGCGACGACCCATCGCGTTAGGATCTGTTTCTTGGGGTCCTTGAAGGGCGCAGATGCTTTGATACCTACTGTTGCGGTGTACGGTCGTGAGTTGATGTATATGACATCCATAGGGTCGAAAGACTTGTCAGATACTAGCTCAGCCCGTTGCTTCATTTTGTTCCACCTTCGATATTCTTGGATAGCCATCGGGATGCACACACCAATTGCCAGGATCACCAAGATAGCGGTAAAGACCTTGCGAGCAACGTCTGCAATGTCAACGAGGTCGTCGAAGAACCGTTCGAGGCCGTTCTTGTGAGTACCATTGTGATCTGTGCAAAACGTGAGGTGCTCCTTTTGCGGCACGGGAAGCAGGTTGCGATCGAATGTGAAATTGGCTTTCCCTGCGAGCAGCTTCTTGACCTCCTCAAATGGGAAACGTATGACATTGTCGGTGAAATTCTGGACCTCTTGAAAGTTTGGGATCGAGCTGTTGAGCTTTGTCAATTCCTGATCCACGCCCGGAGGTAGTGTAAGGTTCTGCAATTTGGTCAAGTCGTCTGTAACGTTGAGGGTCGGTATACCTCCCTTGGCGCCGAATGCTTGTGGAATGCTATTGATGCCTTTTGTGAAGCCGTTCAGACCTTTCTGAAAGTCATCGATGCCGGCTGCGAGGTCCTTTCCGATTTCTTTGATCGTTCCGTTGAGGAATTTGGTAACATCTTCAATGACCTGCAGGGCAACGTGCAGACTCCCGGCAACGACCAGGGTGATGAGGCACATATAAGTGGAGGTCATCATGTTCACGTAGAAAACGATGAGCTCTTCGACGCCAGTGATTGTCACGAGGAGCATAGCGTGTAGACCGTGGATGGCCTTCTCGACGCCGGATGCAGCCAAGTCATTGACACCTGCGGACAGATAATGAGGCATGGAGGCCATGGCGCTGCCCATGTCCTCGACCCCCTTGCATGCTGACATTGCCTCTGTTCTAGCGGAGCCGATGTCATGGTTGAGGCCTATGATAGCGATGGAAACCCTGACAAGTATGAGGAATAAGAGGACAGTCCACCTGTTGATCCAGACTTGCGAAAGTCGAGAACGCAGTCCAAGGTAGGGAGTGATATTAGATACTGTGTGTGGTGTATTTCGTTGCGTCTCTTCTGGGGCATAGCTATTTCGCATCCCATGTTCGCTAGCGGAGAGAGACGCAGGCACAGCTGGGAATGCTGAAGGGTACTGGTTGGCAGACATCCCGGTGGTAGTAATGTGTGTCTGAATCCGTCCGGCGGATGAAATTAGGTGTTGATTGTCGTTGTAAATTCGCCAGCGAGAGTTGTGAAACGAAAAGAAATATTATGGAACCGTAGGGTAGTAAGGCAATGGCAAGGAAGGAAACAAAAGAAAGCCGTCAAGACATGGGAGGAACAAAATTTCAGAAATTAGGTGAGGTAGACAAAGAGGGCAAACAAAGAGTCAAGTAGGGCGAAAAGGCGCCCATTGAGACAATGACAATGAAGCCGAGTGAAGACAATTATAGCATTTACGCACGCTTCATCGATCAGCATCAGTCCCACCACAAGGCCATGAAGATTCAGCCAATTCTGAAACATCAATAGTCATTTGATGCAATTGTTTCAGTTCGCCGTCTTCACCTTCACTTCTGAGACTCTTCCTACCATCGACCTATTGGCCGAGGACGCTTTCGCCTAAGCGCCGTCCACTAATAACCAAGCATCGGCGGCCATTCATTCAATATTGATGCCGGGATGCAGAAAGACTGTGTGTACATATAGAATGTTCCTCTGGGCAAGGCACGAACACCTTCGTGCTCCTTGCCCTGAGATGCGGCTTCGACAACCTCTCTTCGACATGGAGTAGATGCGCGCATTGCTGCGGAAAGCTCCATCCCCTAATCTTGCTGGACATGGGGTGTTGGTCGCTCGAAGACTTCGAAATGCAAGACCGAAGATGAACAATGACCGCAGATGATAGATGATTGAATATCGTGTTAAGGAATTCTCTTTTCCTCTTTTTCTCTCTTTCGCGTCGAAACGCGCTAGAATAGAATACATCAGTGCCACTCTGGAGCTAAGCCACTTAAAGACTAGAGCTTTTGAAGAACTACTAGGCACCTACCTTAGGATTCAGCCTTGTAGCCTCACCAATGTTTGTTAATGTTTGTTCCTCAGAGTCTACATCAGAGCTCTTATCGTGATGCTTTGTGCTGTTCGTGATCATGGATATCTACCGATCAGTATTGTCCGGGTCGAGACTGCCACCCTGAGAAGGAAAACCGGACCTTAGGCACGCTCTGTACAGAGATAGCCATGAATAGAAAGAGCTGGTCCTTGTCAAAGTCTGGACCGATTCGCCTGGATGACAAGAACGCTTCAGATACCGCCGATACTCCCCAGAGCAAGAACCACGCTGTCCCCAAAGCCGCCCTTGAAGAAGGCATACTCCAACTCTTGGCCTCGGCTGCCGAGATGCAGCAACGACAGGACTTCGATTCGGCACTGCAATTATACGAAGCCGCTATGGAGAAGGTGAAAGCTCACGGTCTGAACCGCAAACGTCTTTTCACCGGCACAAGTAAGAAGCCTGCACCATTGAATCACAGGACACCCATACAATGGTGCCTCCATGTTGGAGACATATCATCGGCCATTTGTTTGCTCGGGAGCCCGAATGCTGCTCTGGCAGAGCTACGGACAAGCGTCACCTGTGAAAAAGTAGGGCAGATCCTGGACGCTGGTGCCGACATCGAGTACCGCCTTGGCCCCATGGGAAGGACGCTCTTACTACAAGAAGCAGCCGAGGGCAGACATGCAGGAGTTCGCTTGGCTCTTAATCGAGGTGCTAGTGTCACCGTTATGGATGATAACGGGGATACCGCACTTGCACTAGTATTGCTCTGTGGAAAGTCTCAGTCCAGCCAGATTGTTGCAGATCTTATGGATGCTGGAGCTGATATCAACTCCCAGGACGGGCAAGGTCAACCTCTCTTCAAATTGGCTATAGCTCAAGGCCAGCCCGAAGTCGTGCTCCAGATAATGGAGGTCATTTCTCCATTCTCGACCAAGCACTGGGAGTGTATGATACGCTGGGCTGCGGGTCTCCCGATGCATGGTGATAAGTGGAGTAATCGAACATGTGAAGTGTTACGATTACTGCTGGACAAAGGACTTGATCCGAATTTATGTCTTCAACCCAATGGCAACGTCGCCCTGCTTGAGGTGGCTGTCCAACGACAGGCAGCAGGCAGTGAGCTACTCGTCGCAGATCTATTGAATCATGGCGCAGCGCCCAATCTAGAAGCCGCATTAAATAGCGGCATAACACCGAATATCGAAGTTATACTCAAGAAAGTAACGCCTTTACAGGATGCTCGACAAGAGCAAATCATGGCATGGATGACTAATCTTCCTCTTGAGCCTTCGGCTTGGGCTCCGCGTTATGTTGATGCTCTTAAGCTACTGCTTGACTATGGACTAGATCCCAACTTGTGTCTCCTGGCAGCCCCTCACTCACCCTTGATTGTGTGTGCTGCCGCTTCTGGTAGTCTACCTTTGGTGCAAAAGCTCATCGCGCTGAAGGCCCAGCTCAACGGGATGGATGACAACTCCAACACAGCGCTCATCTGTGCAGCAAAGACTGGAAACAGACCGATCTACGATGCCCTGAAAAAGGCAGGCGTGAATGATAGGATATTTTTCGGCATGATCACTGTCTGGAGCAGCCATCAGAATGCTACCTGAGACATGCATGTAAAGCAGCATCCTTTGGATTTATGAAACAGCCCCATGAAAGACTGTCAGATCCTTCTGATCAAGTCACACGTCTCAACGCTGTGGTGATCTAGAAAAAGGAACGCAGGACCCCACATTACTGCTCCAGCCGCAATAATTTTAAGGGGAGGCGCGGAGAGAAAATCTTAAGCGGCCTAATCCTACTTGGACTAGTTTCCCCCTTTCCGACTTGCATATCGTCGACTTAGCTTATGAACTGAAAAGTGATTTGGCCTGAGTAGCTGTGTGCGATGGCGGCCAAGCTGGAGAGGGATATAAGCAGATCAACATCAAAGAAAAATTGGTATCGAGGATGTCTCTACCCCTGCACTTGTGATACACCGTGGTAAACACGGACATTGTTCTGCTCGGACCATACCGTGAGTCCCTGTCCCTCATGCTTCTGCAATATATGTGGCTGTCTACCTCCAGGGCGTGACAAGTAATGCTGATGATTGATGCGCCTGTAGTGAAGACTGGGGCCTATAAGTGCTCTTGCTATCACCCTGCTCCAACAATACCATAACGCAAAGTATTGTATAACAGTATTAATGATGGTAAATCCAAAGATCTTGTGAGAAGAAACTGGCAACTTAGTTCAGCCTCCTTTTCTATACATTCCACAGAACTTTGCAATTCTTCAGATTTGTATCGCAATCGCTCATAGGACTGGTATCTATTAGCGTGTAGATCGGCAAGAGTCATACCTATCTATTACTCGAGATTTGTGGGTGGTGAAGCTAGACTAGGTGCATTCGCCTTCTTTGAGACACTCCCACTTATCTCCTGTCGTGGCCAGCCTCGCATCTCCGTCATGTACCGTTCTACATGCCGTTATCACGTCTACAGTTTGGGTGGATATCGTGCTCTAGGAGCAAATCCTTCGATCGGGCTCTGTCAAGTTTCCCGACATCGTTCCGCAATTGGGGCCATGGCTGAATCCGAGAATGCTACCTATTGAAGAATGCAAGTGATACGGGACTTTTATCTTACACTAGCCGTGAATGAAGGCTATTACGATCTTGCCACCTTCCTCAGACGTAGCATTCTTCTTCTCTGCCATCGCGTGTCATTCATCTCTCCCCGTTCACCTTCACTCCTTCCGCCTAACCACTGGTCACCTCAACTTACATTGACTTTCAAGGCGTCGGAAGCTTCATTCAGCGCGAACAGTCAAATCGAGCTAAAAATCAAAGATCCATTGCGTGGTCCACACATTGATATTTCGGCAGACTTGTTTTTCTGTGTAATTTTGTGACTGACATCACTAGCTCAGACTCACCATTGTCTTTCTTGTGGGAGATGTATAAGCCGGTGAAGGAGAGGGTTGCTGTCTTTGTTGGATATTATATGAGTTCCGGAGAAGAACCGCCATAGTGAATGTGCTCTCATGCTACTGATCACCATTCTTCTACCTGTACTGCACGATCAGCTATCGACGTATCATCATCCCTAAACGTCCTAGCCCTCTTCCTTTAGTCTCGCCTAATAGCTTAATTATCAAGAACAAATTATCATATCGCTTCACCTCAAGCCTGGGCGCTGTAAATAACACCAGTAGTTTCCAACAGTGAAATTCTTCCCTTTCTCATATCCGGAGAACTCCTGGAAATATGGGCCATCTGACACATCCTTCTCATCAGGATTCCTTTCTCGCACCGTCAGCACCTGTGACAGATGCTTCATCACTCCCATTACATACTATCTTTTTAGAGGCTATGCGAAGACTGGCCCCTCTTGGACTAGGTAGCTTTCTTCAACCTTCTCCGAATCCGTCCGTTCTTCTATAATTCCCTCTATCACACTCCAAGAAAGATACATACGTACGATTCCGCCCTTCTCTGACACGTTTAGTAGACTGGTGACCTATTATTCCGAAGCGCAAACCTCCTCTGAAACGATGTACTATCCCTGTCGCAAGCTCATGCGACGTCGAGGTCTTCATTGGGGTGTTGAAAGGAGTGAAGCTTGTTTTTATGACAAGGGGAGGAGCTGGCCTTGTCAGGCCATAGTTCTGTTAATTTGTGGAAAAATGTTTCGTATTGACTCGTTACCGCTCTTGCGAAGGTTGCGTTGTTGGATTTAAGGCTGATAGGAATTTCATTATTGTATAGCCAATGCGTCAAGAACGTTATATGTATTGAAGAATACCAACGCCGTTGCCTTTTACAAAAAGGCTGTGATCGTGCGTCTCACAAGCATTCATGACCGAATCCTCAAACAACCAGTAACCACTTTCTTACATCTCAAATTCCATATCCCCTTCTAGTAACTCTTTTGACGATTGCTGTACGTACCGTGCCGACGAAGCCTTCGTGGTTAAAATCAACGGCAAATTACAAAAATACCACACTTTTCTGGAATATTCTCAAAAATGCCACCCCCATATTTCAAAAATACCACACCTGGGAAATTGGCCACCGGAAGCTGGGCGCATCAGTCCCAGGGCCGCCTTTGAGGCCTGAGACTCCGAGTAGAAGACCCCTAAGCAGCCCCTATAGCAGCCACGGTAGCCCGGCTACCTTAGTAGGGGTCTCCGACGCAGTTACCTAGCCTGAGAAAAGAGCGCTGAGTACCCTAAGCTCTAGGGATAAGTCCCTTAAGAAGTTATATGTTACCACTAAAAATATTATTCCTTATGATGATAGCGACGGTCGGGAGGTTTATATAGGAGGTATCTAGGCCTGTCTATGCCCTAGGGACGGACGTGCCGGAAACTGACTTACGGGGGCTGCTACGGGGGCTGCTGCAGGGTGTTTCGCGCTGCAAGGGGGCTGATACGCCCAGCTTCCGGTGGCCAATTTCCCAGGTGTGGTATTTTTGAAATATGGGGGTGGCATTTTTGAAAATATTCCAGAAAAGTGTGGTATTTTTGTAATTTACCGTAAAATCAACCTCCTGCTCTTATCGATAAAAAAGTGATATCAGAGATGAGGGATGATGAAGGTGAATTCGCGAAGGTTCGGTCTGCAAGGGATGTTGGCAGCATGGGATTATGTTTTACACCTACCTCTTGATTGTTTGGGAAAGGCTGATAGAGAGGTTTTTCGCGAATTGGGATTAATGATATCGGGCGGAGGTGAGGATGTGATTGCCGTAGAACGTGGGTACGGCAGTTTATACGTAAGTACTCAACTGTGACCTACCTTACTGGTCCCCGGGCTACTAGGACCCCAAGGGCTATTGCGCCAGGCGACCGACCGACCCTGTAGCCACCATTGGCCACGTCGCCTCCTGGGTCCATCGTGGGACAGAAAGGTGGGGGTCCCCTTTCGCCAGGCTCGCCTGGGGCTTAGGCCGGCAAGGCCGGGACGCACTCAAGGCGCGTAAGGTGCTAAGAGCCGCTAATATATAGCCTCCTCAGGCTAGTGAGGCGGCCTGATGTTCAGTCTACCTGGGTAATTAGGGTTTTAAGGAATCCTAATTCCACTTGGACGTACTACTATATTAATCTGCCCCGGTCTTCCCCCTGCTGGGCCTAGGGCGAGCGCCGCTTTATGGTATCACCAATTAGGCTCTCATTATTGAAATTGGGAATTCGTAAAATCAAATGTTTTCCGTTATTTTTAACCCGTCGCTATGCCGCTAAAAGAGAGTGTAATGCTATTCCACAGCCAGTATGAGAAGCGAATGCCAAATCGCTCCGACGGAAACGCTCAGATCATGCCAAGCACGAACAGACAATACCTCAGCGTTACAAGTACAATGTTTGTTTTCCCCCGAGCTCGCTCAAGTTAGCTCGTCTATGCCGTTTCCCCTTTCCTGGGAGTGGCCTCCCAGTAAGAATTATCCATGTCATTCATGCCGCCGTTGGTATCTTTGTTCTTCGTGCCGTAGCATTTACTACCCTCGGCGCCGATAGCTTTGAGATATTCTATGCAAGTCGCCGCCGCAATTGTGCAAACATAATTGAGACGGCAGACGATCACGCCTGTAGTTTCCTATCAGTAGATTGGAATGGTGAGCATGATCGGGAATGAAACTCACCTTGGAAATGTCCAATGGACCCTGTTGTAAGACGTAGGAATTCTCCACCTGTGCTCTGTACAAGTGCCGCTACCATGCCGCCGCCGGGAATCACTAGCCCATCGACATGGCTACAGAAAGATGAAACGGCGTCGTTGAAGCCGTATTCTCTGTTGTCCTTGGCGACGAGAGGCATAAAGACTCCGGCGTTGATGCCGCAATTTTTAGTTTTGTAAGGGTAGGCGCGGGCTTCAAGGTCGTCTCTCTTCGCTAAGTTTTGATGATTATCGTACCCTTCAGGGTGAATTTCGACGACTTTGAGTCCGCCCCTCTTGACGTTGGCGGTATCTCTCTGGTCTAAATGGGACTCTTCGACAGGAGGTGGTGGGATGTTGAATACGTCGAGATCATCTGAACGCTCAGCATGCTGAACGGGCGAGGTAATAATACCACGAGCCGCAAGGGCGCTGAGGAGCGTAAACTTGAGGGTGCTGGAGTGCATGGTCGGTACTTTCCGATGGTTTCTTTGTCGTAGATTAATGTGATGGGTGCTTTTGTCTTCAATAAATCGAGGTATTCCGAATTGTGGGTGCTTATGGATTTGTGATGGTTGTTCTGAGTGTCTTTTGGATATACCGTTCATTACAGAGAAGTTCTCCTCCTTTATATATGTTGAGACTCGAATCCTTCCTGGGTGTGGGACGGAGTATGCTGACCTCTCCTAGCTGGGGCTTCGATGTTACGGATCACCAACGACGATGACGTGGCTTTGTTACCACTGGCTGCTTTTCGGCCTGCTGCTGCCACATATGTTTTCGCTTTGAGGCTATACGAGAGTTTCATCCTGTCTTCCCACACGGCTTTAGGATGTAGCATCGTGCTTTCACAGCTCCTCCAACATCGTTTTCAGTTGGGACCAGCAATGGTGTACATGCATCCTTAGATGGACTGGGACCTCCCGACGGCGTTGGACATTGGTCCATGGAGTAAAGACGTCATGAATGTTTGCCAACAATGCTTGTGCTATTGTTTCAGCGTTGAAACCGAAGAGGCTTGGTTAGCTTGTTCGGCCTATGATGAAATTGCGTTAGCTATGTGAATCGAGCAGCTTTGCATACAGAACTGCATCATCTAGAAAAGGCCACAGGATTGAGTAGACCTAGTGATTGTAATGCTGCGCCTTGACCTGGGCAGTGTCTCATCCGTTGTTGTGTTCGAGCCCTATTCCTGTTGTATTGTTGGCCGCAGGAGTTGAAGGTCCATCAGGTTCAGAGGATGACGGAAAGGACAGATATCGAAAAAATGTAAGACGCCACACTTCTACATTGATGATACTTCGAAGGAGAACCTCCCGTGCTTTCCGCAGAAAAGATTAATTCGAAACAGTGCGAATCAACTTTTCATCACCTTGTTCACATTTAAATCGAGAAACAGACAGCTTCAAGATGGTTTCCTGGAGAGACATAGTCCTTGGACTCGCCCAAGTGGCCCTCATCCCAGCCGTGACAGCACTGGGATGCCCCAACTGCCTGAACTACGACAAAGGACTCATTACATCAATCTGCCACAAGGCTTGTGCCGATCCAAAAATCGGCTTCCGCAAACCAAATGAAGTCACGAACTGTCAACAATATTGCGATCATTTCGTGAACGATCAAAAATGCTGTAATACTGTCACCTGTGCAGCAGATCCTTTTACGTGTACCCACCCACAGCGCCTAAGCTCCCGAGATACAGAATCAGACAAGGCAGCTTTGCGAGAGTTAGAGAGTATTGAAAGAGACCCCTCTCTCCTCGACCTATCAAGACTGGTTTCGCGAGACCCACCTTACCATATGATCCGCTCGACTGAAGATCTGCGCTCGCTCAATCCGCGCGCACTCGCGCATTGGCAAATGGAAGGGTCGCAAACGACAGGACTCCAGACGAGAAGCAACGCCGAAGTCTGCTGCCTTATAGCTAAGGGTATGGTATGGGGAGCACAGACTATGCTCCCATCAGCGTACCAGTCGGAGGACAATTTTCATGCATTGATCATCCTTTCTGCAATCGGAATGGGGGCTGCCTGGACCTGCGGCAAGCTGTACGCGATGCCCTGTAACGTGTAAGTAAAGTCTTGAAGAAGCGACTTGACTTGCTATCTGACTATTCGGGCAGGTTTCCGCTGCCCAGTCCTGGCGCACCAGCCCCACCAGCAGCACCAGCAGCCGCACCTCCCCCACCTCCCCCACCTCCTCCGCCAGCCCGACGAAGCTTGGAGTTCTTCGCATAGAGAGATACGGAATATAGTCCTATCAATCTGCATTACATCTCGTCTTTCCTAGTCCTGTAACACATCTTGTTGAGTCTGCGCCATAGCCAAAGCTATTATTGTTTTTTTTGGGCACGAGCTGTCTTCTAAGCTCTGTGAAATGGATATAATGATGCAAACTCTTTAGCCAGCCGCCGGACCTTGGTAGATTCAAGCTACCGTTGAACATGAAAAGATTGATGCTTGCCTTAGAAGAGGTCAGTGATAAGTTGTAGACGCAACGCTTTGCGGTAGTTGGATATTAGCCTTGTCTTGGCAAGGCTTAGAATAGCCGCAGTACGGAAATTATCTAAAGTAAAGTACGTTTCTAAGATTCCCCTCCTTGGAATTCCACATTCTCGCGATAGCTTGAAGCCTTCCGACGCCCTTTCCAGCCAAGGTTCGATCCTTCAGTGCAACAGATTAATGGATCCACTTCTCAGGTCCTGTAATCCTTACTAGAGATGTTTCGAAGTTTCCATAGATTGCACCAACGTCGAGCTGTTGACGGGCTGAGTCTGCGGTCCGTAACTAATGGTTGGAAGTCTACGCGCATGTATAATCCTGTGTTAGTACCTGCGCATCCGAGGGAGAGCAGGTCTGCCTACTCAGAACGAAGGTGGGATTCGCTGGGTATCCCCAAAGTCGTATGGACTGCCTGACCGTTGGGGCTGAGTGCGAGATGTTGGCTGCAGTGATGAATCTCACAAACTATCTTTTTCAGTGTACCCTCCACGAATCCTTCGGACAGCGGTCTCTGGAAACACGACCCGGGGGCTCATCGTCTCAGCGACTATGCCGCGTGTAGGAAGCGGGCCGCTTTTCGTGCCTAATTGTTGGAGAGAGTAGAGGCCTTGCCGCGACCTGTCCCGGGGCCATGCATGACCGTATTATCGGCCTTGTAAGTAGCATCTATTCTGTCACCCTGATTTCCTGATTCCTTCAGGATGCCAACAAGTAGGCGGAGGCGCCCATGGAGGTCATTATCATCCGTTCCACAATGCTATGCTCCCCTGAAAACTTTTGCAGTATAGTGCGTGGCAGTTGCGATCGAGGATGATATCGTTCCTGGCTATGCTGAGACTCAACTTCTATCCTATTAGGCACCGTGTTGCTGGCAATCTGGCTTGTTGGGGATTTAATTGCCACGTTGGAAGCCTGTATTGTCCGCATTGACGTGTTGTCCTCTCGACTGAGAAGCTTTCGACTTTGTTGCTACTGACTTCATACGTATGTCTATCATTCCACATCTAATGGCGCGTCAGCTATTTAAAGCCTCCACCCTTTCCCACATATTCTTCCTATACCTTCAAAATCTAAGTCTTGAAATCTCCGAGTTCTCATTACATAATTTACTTCATTACACACACTTCCCTGAAAAGCCTCCAGCAACCCCTTCATCTATCGAAGATGCGGTTCTTTTCTAAGTTCGTCGTCGGCCTCATAGCACTGCAAGCCTCGTGGGTCTGGGCAGACCCGCTCGTTACCAGTCAAAATGATACCGATGTCCTCACTAGCCGGGGTGAGGACGGTCTTGCCAAAAGGAACTACAATATAGACCTCAACTTTCACTCTAGCGTCTCTGCGTCCGATCGAAGGTTGATCAACCAGGGTTTTCAAGATATGCAAACCCTGGCAAGGGCGGCAGCGAACTACAATTTCCAGAACACTGCGGGTAACGTCGACGGCATCTACAGGCGATACTTTCCGCAAGGTTCGGAGCTGAAAGTGCAAGCCATGTTCAGGTTCCTCGCTGGTATTCCCCAAACCTGGGGTGGGGTCGCGAGAAATCGCCCAGACTTTTCCGGAATGACAATAAAGCGCAGTTCTGCGATTACCACGTATCAGGCAAACACACAGCAGCTCGGCACTGGACACACTATTACCTTCTATGATAATGCGATGCCTCCAAAAGTACCGCAGTCAATCCAAGCCATGATGCCATTCAGGGAGACTAAGACTAGCATCAAAATGGAGATGCTCGGCGCCATCATCCTCCACGAACTGCTGTAAGTCATTCTTTGTACAAGGATCATCGATAATCGTCTCCCAAAGGCTGACCCGAGCTCCTGTAAAGTCACTGCAAAGAGCCGATAGTCTCCAAGATCATGTTCTTCGATAGAGCCACCGGCGGTTCCCCCCATCAAGTATACATCGAGGATCAACCGGTGAACGCCTTGGGCATACCGGAAAGAGCATATGGCGGCTATCTGGCAGCGAAGCTGAAGAATCAAAATGCCGCTCTCGCTGCGCTCAACAACGATAATTTCGTGTACTTCGCTCTGGTGAGTTTTCCACAGCAGCTCACTCCAGCTCCGCATCTGTATCGTTTGACTGACGCGATCTGTTCTCCGCAGGAAGCGCATTGGTACCCAATTGTTCGGCCCTATGGTATCTTCGCACCACCGGACAGAGAATGCCTGTTAGGCTGCAATCAATTTTGGCACAACAATTGCTTGTGGTGCTGGTACCGTTAAAGCTGCTCTTTCGATCCAGCGAGCGATTTCAAAAAAAGTGCGAACAGTCCTTGCAGGCGAGGGAAACACGTCAATGGTTCTGTACACGGGACAGAATCTAGGAGAGTGAAGGTTGGGGGAGAGAACGCGCGTAATGTCTATCGCACTCTTTATCTGTCTTTAATATGCGACTTGTCAGCAACTGTGGATCCTAGATTATTCCTGTATCCAGATTGCATTATAGCCAAATACAACTCCTGTCATCAATCAGCTAGCGAATCACAATGGCGTTCTGCATTTGAGTCCATTCATTGAATCTTCTCCGAGACAGTGAAAGCTCTGTACCAAGTGACAGCGATGCTACCATCGCCATGAACTAATCTGCGGCTCTCTCTTCACAATTGACGACTTTCCAAGCATGCGACAAGCTTGAAATCCAGTCAATATCTCTTACGGGAAACGCTTGCCAATACTTGATGCGCCCAAGCTAAGTGCAAGCTCAAGGCTTCTCACGCTGTGACGGAGGGTGATATCCACCCTTCTAATCTGCTCGGTACTCGGCGTATTTGGAGTCCGTTGGGTTTGCTAGATGGCTTCTGCTAGTCCGCGCGTACCCTGTCCTGGTGCTCTTACGCCGCGCGCCATTTGGCTTAGCGGCCTGTTGGCGGGTTTCACAACATATCGTGCTTTTGCCCATCAATTTCCCGCTAACCGACGGATTCTAGGGATCCCTGTGACTATTAGAATCCTCGTGGACATACGCATACTGCAGGCATGATCTATATGAAAGTACCCCTCGTACGCTGAGTATATAATGCTGTGAGGACGTTGTACGGAGCAATGATTTTCCGCCATACCGCTCGCAAATTCCTTAAGGAGGTGATAGTAAAGTATTGATTAGCCTAGCAGGAGGCTAAGCCATAGTGCGGTCGGTAATCGCTAAGCCCTGTTACTTTATACTTTATTCGTGTTGGTCATGACGCTAAAAGTGAGCCTCCGGAGTTATATGTAGTTGGCATCTACCGGATCGGTGTTAAAAGTCCTAGCCGACTTTTATCGCCTAATTCCGGGGAAAAATCGGCCAGGACTTTTTTAACACCGATCCTCGTACAATATGAAACGAGAGGGCTCCACTTGCTGAAGAGGCTCTATAGTAGTAGTGTATATTGATAGCACACTATAAGTAGTAGTAGAGTTCCTGTGAATCAGAGTGGAGACTCAGGCCATTGAACGGGCGCGCACGGGCATTACAACATCAGACAAAGACATAAGCGCTGATCCAATGGTGGTGCTTGTGGCTTTTTCTTCATTTACCTCTCGTCACGACGTTAGTCCGTCGACGCACCCCCTAAAGGCGATTATTTAGATCGCACCGTAGTCGCTGGGAAAGGCTGGGAACGAGAAGATTATACTCGACTCAAAGGCTAGTTAGTAGTAGACTGTATCAACACTGCACTATATAGTAACCAATACCTCGGCGAACCCAGTCTACTGCATGCGGACGAGGACGGGGTATACCCTTACCGGCGCCCTATACATGTAAGACTGAATGGAGAGGAAAATGACAGGGAACAGGTTCATATGTTTTCACGGCGCTGGATCGCTCTCGGCTACTCATAGATAGTAGCCCCAATCCCGGTCCAAACAAACATGCTGATCGTAATCCCACCCCTTATTCTCTCTCCCGACATACCCAACCCTTCAACTCCTCCGCAAACCCCTCCACCTGGTCCGGCCTCCACCCCCACAGACTCGGATCCTGCTCGGTCGTTACCACCCTTAGCTCGAAAACCTTCAGTCCCCTCACCTCCTTTATAGGCCTCACCCACGGATCACCCACGTCAAAGCGCGTTACCCACGCAGTATCCTTAATTCCCACGTGCAGTTCGCTCAACGCGGGCATATGCTGCGCCACCGTACGCCAGAATTGTAGGTAGGTGCCATCATCGTGGGGCGCGTTCTCGAGAGATACGGTGTCGGGGCTCTGCAGCGGGGGAAAGGTGGTGAACCAGTTCAGATGGAGGGTTTTGATCGCGGCGAGGCCGGGGCGGGGCATGGTGGCGGCGAAGATGTTGAAGGTGCTGAGGTCGTCGAAGTCGAAGGCGTTGGTGGAGTAGAGGAGGGGTAGCGCTTCGGTATAGATCTGTCGGCAGGTGCGGAGAAGCAGCGCGGTTATTTCGGAAGGGGGGATGAGGGTGAGTTGGGTGGTTACGTGGTTGAGGACGGAGGGACAGCAGGTTCGCTCAAGATCCGGTGGAGTGGGGCTGGTGCAGCGGATGTGGGTGATCCGGCCGGGGGTCAGCAGGATGTGGATGAGATGGTCACCCAGGGCATATCTGTAGATTTTTTGGCGGAGTTCGAGGGGTAGCTTTGTGAGGAAGGGCGAGGTTCCCCAGGAATCTATGGTATAAGAGAGAGAGATGGCTTTACGGTTTTGGGACAGCGATTTCGGTAGGAGTTTATTTCGCCTTTTCAGCGCCTTCCGAGGGTCTTCTGTGCAAGATCTGCGGCTTGAAAGCAGGATGAAAGGAAGGAGGAAAGGTAGTAAGATGGCATTCTTGATCCACTTTGGCAACATTGTTTTTCTCAAAAGTTATGTCTTTTCGGGGAAAGTAGTGTGATGAGACAGAATAGACTAGATATTTCAAGTAACACTTCAAGAAAGCCACTGGAGTGGATGGTTGGTTTTGTTTGGCATAGCTGAGACGAGGCGAAGTGGCCAGAGTAGTTCTCCAAGAACCCAGCCGCTAGAACTAGTGACCATAGGCATCCTCGGATAGAAATATGAAAAACATGAAACGTCCCACAGGAAGATTTCACTACCTCGAAGGATCAGTGTGATGATTGTCTGTATTACAGAGCAGTCGAAGGAGATATACGTAGTAAAGGGGGCGGAGCGCGGCGCAGTCTTGGCAGTCTGGTGTTTCGATCGATTTTTGCAGAATGAATGATTCAACTACGACTCTCCAAAAGGAAAGCCCGAGTCCATGGTCGTACCGATCTGCTACCACAAGGTTCGTGTCGCCGACGAAGTAATCCGTTCGTGCTTCCCATCATAACCTCCTGGGTCCTGGCTCCTCAGGATCATCCTCGATTGCTGATTGGTCCGAATTGTCTTGCCCGCCCTGCAACCCACGACCATCTGCACCACCACCACCACCGCTTCCTCCAAGGCCCCCAAGCAAGCCATATTGTAAAATGTCTGGAAAGTTGTAGAGACTCCAGGCGATGTCGAGAGGTATTGTTGCGATGGCCCATGCAATCCGCGCCGGCCACCCTAGGGTCTGGCCATACTGAGCACCTGCGAAGGACCGCTCTATGTATCGAATGCGGAACCTTTTGGCCGCTGGAGTCAGATAGGCGTTTGCGTTAATTCTGTCTCGCTCTACAGCAAGCTGGTGGGCGGCGATGGTAGGATCCTGCGATACCCTGATGTCTCCCCCCGGCGTGCGAAGCTGCTCGACTATTTCGTGCGTACGGGTAAGTTGTAGGTCGCCCATGACGACTGTTGTACTGATGAAGGTTATAAGAGAATAGTGAAGCTTTAACTTATGTTGATTTTACTCTGATGGCGTGGTGCCAAAAATATATGTTGCTATCTCAACCAGCCCTTATATCTTTTCGTGGGGAAGGAAGAGTTTGCTATTTAATGAAAGGGTCACCGCCTTTCACAGTGACTGCAGACAATCTCGATTCCGCTCTGCCTTTCAAAGCTGTGCCGTCTCACACACAGGTGCAACGCCCCACCAGACTCAGCCACTTCCCACAGCCTTAGCCTGAAGATCGACCACCTGAGTAGGGCTAGAACTATGTGCAAGTGCATGTACATCTTTTTCTTCGAACGTCGGTTTGGGGGTGAGTCGAAAGGCAGCCTCGATGTTGCATCAGCCACTGAGGCCTGGGGACGGGTTTCGGTCGCCGTGAGGTGCAACGGAGATTCTGACGACAACTTCACTCCACGCCACACGAAATCATTGCGGTCACACCCTGCAACATACTCTTCTCAGAAATGAAGCGAGCTATCAGAAGAGTATTACATCCATTCAGCTGATAACAACGTGTAGATTATCCACTTTTGAACTCTTGATAACACTAAGAAGTAACATCTGGTGATACGTATTTCACTTTATTCTTGCTTTGCGCTTATATTATAGAGAATAGACTCGACTTTCTTCTCGGTTATTGATAGACTTATCAGAAGATCTCCATTGTTATATATATACTAGAAAATGCCTGTAAAAATCCAGATTTATAAGTAGGGAACTCACCCTACTACCTGGCGCTCGTAGAGGTGTTTGCGGAGCTATACCACCTTATTATATTAGCTGTATCCGGTTATATAGCTGGTCGAGGCGCCCGTCCCCCACCCTGTACATTCCAGCGCTGCTATTCCTGATCATCCTCTTGATTTTACTTTTCAGATACTCTCCAAACAAGTCTCTCTCCGCTGACTTCCTTTCGCCTCAGCGCATCTAATGCATTCTGTGCTCTTTCAAGCAGTGTCTTTCCTTCGACAATCTTCTGCTTGTTTGGTTTTATAATGCCCTTTTCCACTAGTGCAGGCATGATTTCCGATTGCAGGTGCTTTGCGTGAAATTCATTCTATTGTTCCGCCATAGACATCTCAGTTAGCCCGTTGTTTCCGATTTGATCGAGCATTTGAAAGTGTCGGAGAGGGTCATCGAACAGATACTTACATCAAGATAAAAGTGCGTCCTCACTCCCCTAACCTCGACACCAGTAGGCCAGGTGGCAGCCTTTCCTACATCCATCTTATAAATCGGCTCTACTTCCTCAGTCGCATCCCTGACGATCACAGGCAACAGTATGGCTACTTTTGCCCCTTCACCCACAATACTAGTAATGGGTCGCACGCTGCCCTCCAAGCTTCCGATGCAGTCAAGCACCAGCTCCACTTTACCAACCGCTTTTTCGGTTTCTTCCTTGAAAGTCTTACTGCCATAATTAACGACATGGTTGGCACCGCATTCCTTGACCAATTCGAAATTTCTCGGACTGGCGGTCGCAATGATATTACGATAACCGTAGTACCGCAGTATTTGCAAGGCATACTGGCCACAACTACTGCTTCCACCCCATATCAAGATTGCCTTGTCCTTTTCGCCCCCCTGCTCGATGCTGCCCTCAGGCTTGGGCCAGGGTAAGCTAATTCCTAGATCCGTCACGAACGTGTGCCACGCAGTGACGAAATTATTTGGCACAGTGACCAGCTCCTTTAGTCTGTTCTCCCACCCGGCCGGGACTTTGGCAAGAAGGTTCTCTGGCGCAAGAACGAATTCTTGATAGGCCTTCTCGTCGGGGGTGCGCCAAGTGAAACCGAAGACTAGATCGCCGACTTTCAGTCGCGTGGAGGCGCCGGTTGCGACGACTGAACCCTATGGTGGAAACCCCTGATTAGAATCTGAGAGATTTTCATGCTGTCATAGATACAGAGAAGTAGGCGGGGCCAGGACTTCCATTGCGAAATGATCCGGGAACGATAAGAGATGATCTTGTCAAGGAAAGATGCTCAATAGGATTCCGAGCGTATCGAAAACGTGAATGCTTAACAAGGGAACGATTGACTGAATGGCGTTTTCTCTTTAATGCCAGATGACAATTAAGAGAATGGGAACCTACGGCCACCCCATCGCCCAACCTTGCTGGCCAGCCGGGCAATGCTATCCCGCCATCCGCTTGATGAAGATCCAATGGTGTCGAAGCCGTCCAAAAGTTCTCTATGAGAACCTCGTTACCGGTCGGTGACGGCGTAGGCACCTGGACGATTGACAAAGGAGTCCGAGGCGCCGTAGTGACTACGGCGGAATGAGTCGATTTCGACATACTATAGAGTAAAAAGTTCCAGGTGAAAATGTTTTTCTAGTGACTGAGAATTGAATTTAATTATACGTACTGCCCGATTATCAATCTTACGCACCTGTTGGTTCTTTCGTACCGAGCGGATGCACACTCAGCCTTAAAAGGCTTGGCACTGAGGGAACAGGAGCATAAAAGGGTTGGAAGACTCAAGTTCCTCTTACATAGGCCACGCGCCCGCAAGAGGATACACCGATAAAGTATATATATTTCCCCTATAACTCCCCTTTCTTAAGAGGACGCGCCCCTATATCTATTTTACTGCTAGTCTTAACTAGTTATATAATTAAGATCTTTTAAGCTTATATATAAAGATAATAAGGCTATTTAACTATATTATACTACTAAGAAAGTAGTAGCGAAATCGGGCTATATAAGGGCGTATTCTCCTAATTTTATTTAATTTTTATTAAGGCCTATTAAATTAATTAGTCTAGCCCGTAGAATATTTCTACTAATAGCCCCGCCTTCAGCTCTAGAAAAGGGTTAGAAGACTTAAGTTCCTCTTATATAGGCCACGCGCCCGTAAAAGGATACACCGATAAAGTGTATATATCTCCCCCACAGGAGCTATGTGAGATCGAGGGTTTGAAGCTATTCAACCCCGAGGCGAGACCTCAGAGGGGGTCTCTGTTATTAACAGGACTTTTGTTACCCGGCGATGGGTATTTAGGCTTCTGAATAGCACAGCTGCATATCTGCTTTATGCGGACGGGTCAGTCTAAGATTAAATCAATCAATCGATCAATCAATCGACTAATTATGAGTACCTTGATATCTTCTTGGATCGATCTTCTCTCTCCATTCAAAAGAACGCCTTTTTCCAACGAGCTTTCCACATGTTTATTATAACCATCGAGTTTACCGGGAGATGCCATCAAACAATCATGCTTTCCAAACCATTCGCCATCGTCTGTCTGTCCAGCCCGACCTGAACCATTGCAAGAAAGCAATCGTGCTAACCATTCTGAGTCATCCATCTCAGAGCTTGGCTTTCCCATTCTCAGGAACCTTCCGCCTCGATGACGGTATCGGCAGGGCGCAGATGAATACTCCCATCGTTCCTTCTCCTCGTCTCCTCACCATCAATCACCATCCCCTCGATCCCCCGTCCTCTCGCCTTCTGCCTCTCACCTCTTCCTCCCGCACCGAGATGATCGGAATTTGTCGTGATATTCATCAAATCTCGCGCCCCTTCATCATCATTCTAATTATTCGAGAAACGCAAACCGAAAACGTTAGCAACCTGCCAACCAACCAACCACCTCTTCGCCCAAATTGGAGGGAAAACACAACATAACCCCC
>JAABUX010002246.1_pt1 | contig 27589 bp, 28 predicted proteins | sample 5561851 | NCBI WGS metagenome assembly JAABUX01 (sample SAMN10711883, study PRJNA513361) | rock metagenome | isolation source: Antarctica rocks | place: Antarctica: Victoria Land, Richard Nunatak red sandstone | collected 2016-01-03 | reverse complement strand
CTACCTGGTCTTTCCAGACTGGGCCACCCTCATGCAAACCCTGATCGACTCAAGACCACCGCCCAACATCGCAGCCCAGATCACCAAGTGACACCCGCGCCAGAGGCCCACTTAGAATTGCTGGCGTTTGGTTGAAACGCTTGACGTAGATGGACGGCCCCAGGCATCGCGCAACCTTAAAAAATATTATGCAAGTATGAATTATCGATACCGCAACGATAGTAGTGTGTCCTGCGGGGTGTTGCTGCATGGGTCAGCAATCGAGCCCGGGGAAGCTATTGAATAATTCCAGCAAGATACCTTCGGCGTAGGCGAGAGGCATATGATAGGAGCGCGCAACAACTCGGAAAAATCTCCTAATTCGAAATGAACTACGGCATTTGGGCCCAAGAGGTGCTTCCGGCGCAGCTTACAACATTGACAACTTGCAAATCATCCGTGCAGCAACGCTGCGTGGGCGCTTGTTGGGATGGTCTCGATGCTGGGATAGCCGGGGTCGCGCAGGTGGAGATGCGGATCGATCAGGCCGGGCAGCACATGCGACCCGGCAGCCTGCACCACTTGGTCCGCCGTCACATCGCCCGGCACGCCCAGGGCGGCAATGCGGCCATCGCGCACCCTGGCGTCGCCCACCCCCACCAAGGCAGCACCAGTGTGCCGCCGCGCTGCAGCAGGTCGAAGTGGTCGGGCATGGCATATCCCTTGTGGACAGGATTGGTAGAAACGTCTTGGTGCGGGCGGAACGAGCACTTGTGCAATGGCCTGTCCGTGCCATGATCCTAGTGCAAGCCATGCTCACGCCTAAAAGCACCCATAACCAAAACGGGGAGGCGCCTGCCATGAAGATCGCGGAACGGTTCGAATTTAGAACTAAGGCGCCGGTGCTGACGTTCTTCCCCGACGACATGGTGATCGATGCCGTGCGGGCCATGTCGGACAAGAACTATGGGGCCAGCATCATCGTTGACCCGGCACGCCGGCCGGTGGGCATCATCACCGAACGCGACTTCATGCGGCGCCTGCTGGCCAAAAACCTCGACGCGAACACGACGCCCATCCGCGACATCATGACGTCCAACCTGAAGATCGCGCGTGGCGACGACGAGATTGCCGAGTGGCTGCGTATCATGTCGAACGAGCGGTTCCGGCACCTGCCGGTGGTGGATGCCGATGGCGTCCTGCTGAACATCATGTCGCAGGGCGATTTCGTCTCATACACCTGGCCGGAGCTGTTCACGGACCTGAAGACGAAGGCGGCCCGGTCGTTCGCAAACAAGTATCAGATTTACCTGATTTTCGCGACGATCTTGGTGTACACGGTATTCATCGTCGTCGTCCTACGCAGGTAAGCGTAGCTGTAGCGAACCGCAATCATCGGCGTCTTGGATCGCAATCATCGAGCGGCCGCGCCCGAGATTATTGCAACGGGTTCGAGGAGCCCGGTCCACTCTCAGTGCACGTGGGTGCATGAAAGGGTTCTTGGCCATTTCCGATGATCCCACCGAGCGTGAGCCAAGTCGGGTCGATAAGTGCGTGCCCGGCCGCGGATGAGTTCAAGCCGCTACGGCTAGGCGCGCATCAGGCCCGAGACGGGGCTGACGGCCTCGCTGCCGGGGAAGGCGCGCAGCAGGGCAGCCGGGGGCAGGCCGAGATGCGCCGCCAGCAGGCCCTTGGCCAGGCCGCGCAGGTCCAGGGTCGGCTGCAGGTCCCGCCCGTCGAGCAGTTGCGCGTCCGCCAGGCCCGGCCAGTCCGCCAGTACCCGCCCGCCGCGCACGGCGCCGCCGGCCACGAAGGCGACGGTCCCGGTGCCGTGGTCGGTGCCGCCGGTGCCGTTGGCGCGGGCGGTGCGGCCGAACTCGGTCATGACCAGCACCGCCGTCTCCGCCCATATCGGTCCCAGCGCGTCGCGCAACGCGACCAGGCCGGCGTCGAGCTGCTGCAGCGGCCGGGTCAGGCGCTGCGCCTGCGCCTGGTGGGTGTCCCAGCCGCCGAGTTCCATCGCGGCGATGCGCGGGCCGTCGGGGGCGGACAGCAGCTTGCCGGCCGTGGCGGCCAGGGCGGGGAAGCCGTTGCGGTCCGGCTGATGCGCCGGCTGTGCGTCGGTGCCCTTGAGCTGGGCGGTGGTGAAGCCGCGCTCCTGCAGGCCCTGACGGAAGGCGGGGCCGGTGACCGGGTCCGCCGCGTGCAGGGCGGCCAGCTTGGCGTAGAGGTCCGGCAGCGGCTGGGCTAGGCCGCTGGGGGCGAAGCTGCCGACCGGCGCGGGGCCGCGCAGCAGCAGCGGCAGCGACACGCCGACCGAGAGCGGGGCGCCGCTGGGGCCGCGCGGCGGCATGGACTGCACGGCGCGGTTCAGCCAGCCGCTGGACAGGCGCTGGTCGGCGCCGGATTCCATGAGGTCCTGCGCCTCGAAGTGGCTGCGGGTGCGGACGTGCCCGGCGACGGCGTGCACCGGCAGCAGGTCGCCCGCGTGGTACATGCCGTGCAAGCCGGACAGGGCAGGGTGCAGGCCGAAGAAGCCGCCGAGGTCGAGCAGGCCGCCGGCCTCGCCTGGTCCTGGCGGCACCAGGTTGGCCCGCAATCCCGGCAGCGCCGCGTCGCCGTAGGGGGTCACGGCTGCCATGCCGTCCAGGGCGCCGCGCAGGATGACGACGACCAGCCGGCGCTCGGTCGGCGCGGCGGCCACCGCCAGGGAGGCGCGGCCCAAGGTGATGGCGGCGCCGAGGCCGAGGAGCGCGGCGCGGCGGCCGAGTTGGGGTTGGTGCAGGGAGTGCATGTCAGCGCCTTTGGAATTCGGGGGAAGCTAGTAGCAGGGTCAGCGCGTCGCGGCGGGAGCCGGCGTGGCGCATCTCGTTCGCCGTCGCGGGGGAGAGGAGCGGGCCGAGCGCGGTGGCGGCCAGCGTCTCGGGGTCCGGCAGCTCCGCGCGGCCGGCGAAGCCGTAGGCCCAATCGACCCGGCGCAGCAGCTCCTCTGGCCCCGCCCAGTCGGCGGCGGCGTCGGGCCAGCCGATCGGGGAAGGGGCGTTGAAGAACGGCTGGCCTAGCGCGGCCATAATGCCCGCCGGGTCTGGCCGGTGGCCCTCCGGCAGGCCCGAGGCGCGCAGGGCGGCGATGACGAAGTCCTGCGGCGGGCGCAGCTTGGTCAGCGGGCGCCAGGCAGAGGGTAGGTCCACCAGGGCCAATGACGCCGCGCCCAGGTCGCCGCCGGTGTCGCGCAGCACGGCCTCGATGCGGCGCACCGCGTCGGGGGGCGGCGTGTCGGTGGTGAAATGGCGGACCAGCTTCGTGGCCAGCGCATGGTGGGTGGCGGGGTGCGCGGCCAGGAACGCCAGGGCTGCGATGCCGCCCTCCTCGCCGTCGGGGAATGACTGGCCTAGCAGGGTCCTGGCGCCGGGTTCGTGCATTTGCGGGCGGAAGCGGAAGCCTAGCGGCTCCTGCTCGCGCTCCAGGGACCAGCCGGTGAGGATGCGGGCGAACTCGGTCACGTCGGCCTGGGTGTAGCCGGCGGCGGGGGTGACGGTGTGCAGCTCCAGGCACTCGCGGGCCAGGTTCTCGTTCAGGCCGCGGCCGGTGCGCTGGCCGTTGGGGCTGCTTGGTCCGGCCGACATGGCGTTGTTCAGGTAGATCAGCATGGCGGGGTGCCGGATGACGGCCAGCAGCATGTCGCCGAAACGGCCGGTGACGTGCGGGCGGATGGCGTCGCGCACATAGGCGCCGATCATCGGGGCGATCTGGCCGGCGCGGAGGCTTATGGTGAAGTGGTTGGCCCAGAAGCGGACCAGGCGTTCGCGGAACGGAGCGGGGGTCAGCAGGGCCTGGTCCAGCAGGGCGGCCTGCTCGGACAGGAACAGGGTGCGGGCGCGGGTGGGTCCGCCGCGGGCCTGCTCGCCGCCGGGCGGGCGGTCGAGGCGGTCCTGGCGGTGGGCCAGCAGGGCGTCGGCGACGGTGGCGCCGGTGGCGGGCGCCGGGTCGGGCCGGGCGAGCTGGTCGGCGAGCCAGCGCCGGGGGTCGGCGGGCAGCGGCTGGCCCGCGGCATGGCCCAGGCCGAAGCGGAGGGTGGCGTGAAAGGCGGCAGTATCCATGGCGCTAGCATAGCGCAGGCGGCCGCAACAGAATGTATCCAATCGTTGCGGACGGCTCGCCGGCTTTTCGCTTCGGCTTAATCGTGAGGTCGGGCATGGAGTCGGGAAAACTTTACAGCGCCGACATTTCCTGACGTGCGGCACCAGTAAAGAAAGCCTTAAGACGTGCTGGCACAATACATGCAGCATTGTTTAAGAAACCTCTGAGGTCCCGTCATGCCAATGCAAAAACTGCTTCTCGCCTCCCTGACCGCCATGCTGGCCGCTGGTGCAGCCCATGCCGTGCCCGTCATCGTGGACCCGAACTTCAGCGACGTTGACACCAGCAAGAACGCTTCGGGCGTGACCCGGACGTTCAACCCCAGCGGCGTGAAGTCCACCGTACCCGGCTGGACCGCCGACCTAAATACCAAAACTGGCGCGACTTCATTCGATGGCCAGAGCCAGTTCAACGTGAACGCCTACTGGAACAACGGCGCCCTCTCCTCGGGCACGACGGTGGCCGGCTTCCTGGCGAACCTCGGCGACAGCATGTCCCAGATGGTGAGCGGCTTCACCGCCGGCGACACCTATCAGATCAGCGTGCTGGCCAACGCACGGTCCGGCCAGAGCGGCGCGCCCACGCTTGATATCTCGGCGTCAGGGTCAGAAACTTTCCAATACGGGCTGTCGTCTGTCGATGTGACCGGCACGGCCGCGACACCGTTCGGGACCGAACTCTACAGTTTCACGGCGCAAACCGGCACCGAGACGATCACGCTGGCGGAGGACGCCTCCCTCTCGACGGGAGGCTCGATCCTGCTGAGCGGCTTGCAGATCGCTGACCTCACCAATCCGGCGCCTGTGCCGGAGCCGATCAGCTTGGCGCTGCTCGGCACCGGCCTGGCCAGTCTGAGCCTGCTGCGCCGCCGCCGCTAACAACCTGCCTGTCGGTTTTCTTTACAGGGCGGCGCCGTTGGGCGCCGCCCTTTCTGTTTGCGCCATATCCACCTCGACATCACCGTCACGACCTCGGCGGCAGCCGGCATCCCAGCGGCTACGGCGTTTGCCGCCTCGGCCACGCTGTCCGAGTCGGTGGCGCCGGTCCGCCGGCGCGCCTGGGTCAGCGGTTTCGCGGCGACAACCTCGCGGCATTGCAGCATAGTCCGGGCATCTGCCTTGGAGGTCCGGCCGCATGTCGAAGATCATCCCCGTCCCGCTGTTCGACTTCGTCATCTTCGGCGCCACCGGCGACCTGACGCTGCGAAAGCTGCTGCCGGCGCTGTACTACCGCTTCCGTGACGGCCAAATCCCGCCGGGCAGCCGGATCATCGGCGTCGCCCGCTCGCAACTCGACTTGGAGGCCTATCGCGCCCGGGCTGCCGAGGCGCTGCGCCAGCACGTCAGCTCGGCTGCGCTGGAGGGGCCGGCGCAGGCGGCGTTCCTCGACATCGTGCACTATGTTTCGCTGGATGCGGCGGCGCCGGACGGGGACTGGTCGGGCTTGCAGGACCTGCTGCATGCGGACCGGATCCGGGTGTTCTATTTGGCGACCTCGCCGGAGCTGTATGGCCCGGTGTGCCAGGCGCTGACGCGCGCCGGGCTGACGACGGGCGAGACGCGGGTGGTGCTGGAGAAGCCCATCGGCCGCGACCTGGCCAGCGCGGAGGCGATCAACGACGAGGTCGGCCGGCACTTCTCCGAGGCGTGCACCTTCCGCATCGACCACTTCCTTGGGAAGGAGACGGTGCAGAACCTGCTGTCGCTGCGGTTCGCCAACACGATCTTCGAGCGGCTGTGGACGGCGGACGTGATCGACCACGTGCAGATCACCGTGTCGGAGACCGTGGGGGTGGAGGGCCGGGGCGGCTACTACGACCACTCGGGCGCGCTGCGGGACATGCTGCAGAACCACATGCTGCAACTGGTGTGCCTGCTGGCGATGGAGCCGCCGGTGTCGCTGGAAGCCGACGCGGTGCGCGACGAGAAGCTGAAGGTGCTGCGGACGCTGCGGCCGATGGCGCCGCACGAGGTGCCGACGCTGACGGTGCGCGGCCAGTACTCGGCGGGGGCGGTGGACGGCAAGCCGGTGGAGGGCTACCTGCGCGACCTCAACGGCAGCAACAGCATGGCCGACCCCAGCACGACGGAGACCTTCGTCGCGCTGAAGGCGGAGCTGAACAGCCGGCGCTGGGCGGGGGTGCCGTTCTATCTGCGGACCGGCAAGCGGCTGCCGCAGAAGCTGAGCGAGATCGTCGTGCAGTTCCGCAGCCTGCCGTTCTCGATCTTCCCGAGCGACCAGGCGGAGCTGTCGCCGAACAAGCTGATCATCCGCCTGCAGCCGGAGGAGGGGATGCGGCTGGAGGTGATGACCAAGGAACCCGGCCCGGGCGGCTTGCAGCTCCGCCCGACGGGTTTGGACATCAGCTTCGAGAAGACCTTTGGCGCCCGGTACCCGGATGCCTACGAGCGGCTGCTGATGGACACCGTGCGCGGCAATTCCACGCTGTTCATGCGGCGGGACGAGGTGGAGGCGGCGTGGCGGTGGGTGGAGCCGGTGATGAACGCCTGGACGGCCCGGCCGGAGCGTCCGCGGCCGTACTCGGCGGGCACTTGGGGGCCGAGCGCCTCCATCGCGCTGATCGAGCGGGACGGGCGCACCTGGCACGAGGACCAGGCATGATTTCTGCTCCCTTTCCCGGAGGGAGAGGGAGCAGCAGCGGTCTTAGATGAGCATCTTTGATACCGCCGAGGGCCGGCGGCTGCGGGCCACCGGACCTGGGGCGCGTTGGCGCCGCTGGGGGCCATATCTCAGCGACCGCCAGTGGGGCACTGTCCGCGAGGACTACAGCCCCGGCGGCACGGCCTGGGAGTACCTGCCGCACGACCAGGCCCGCAGCCGCGCGTACCGCTGGGGCGAGGACGGGCTGGCCGGGTTCTGCGACGACCAGCAGCACTGGTGCATGGCGCTGGCGCTGTGGAACGGGCAGGACGCGATCCTCAAGGAGCGGCTGTTCGGCCTGACCAACAGCCAGGGCAACCACGGGGAGGACGTGAAGGAGCAGTACTTCTTCCTCGATGGCACTCCTACCCACTCGTACATGCGGATGCTGTACCGGTATCCGCAGACGGCCTTTCCATACTCGGAGCTGGTCGAGGAGAACCACCGCCGCGGCCTGAACGACCCGGAGTTCGAGGTCAAGGACACCGGCGTGATGGCGGGGGGCCACTTCGACGTGACGGTGGAGTGGGCCAAGGCCGGCACCGACGACCTGCTGTGGCGCATCAACGCCGTGAACCAGGGGCCGAAGGCGGCACCGCTGCATATCCTGCCGCACTTCTGGGCGCGCAACCGATGGTCCTGGGACACGACGCGGCCGCTCCCGCTGCTGCAGGCCATGCCGGACGGGTCGGTGCAGGCGATGCGGCGCGGCTGGCGGCCCCGGTGCTTTACGGTCGAGGGCGGTTATCCTTGGCTGTTTTGCGAGAACGAGACCAACGTGAACCGGCTGTTCGGCGGCGCGGCGCCGGGTCCGTTCAAGGACGGGATCAACGACTGGGTGGTGGAGGGCCGGACCGGCGCGGTGGCTGCGAGCCTGCAGGGCACCAAGGCAGCCGCCCATGCCCAGTTCCTGGTCCCGCCTGGCGGCACCGTGCAGGTCCGTGCCCGCCTGCGCATGGCGGACGAGCCGGGGACGCCGGGCGACCCCGACGTGATCATGCAACTGCGGCGCGACGAGGCCGACGAGTATCATGGGGCGCTTGCCGCCGGGCTTGCCGACCCCGATGCGCGGCTGGTGAAGCGGCAGGCGGTGGCCGGGCTGCTGTGGACCAAGCAGTACTATCACATCGACATCCCGCGCTGGCTGGACGGCGACCCGGCGCAGCCGCCGCCGCCGCCGGAGCGCAAGACCGGACGCGACTCTGACTGGCGGCACCTGAACAACAGCGACGTGCTGTCGATGCCGGACAAGTGGGAATACCCCTGGTATGCCGCCTGGGACCTGGCGTTCCATACCGTCGCCTTCGCCCCCGTCGATCCGCAGTTCGCCAAGGACCAGCTCCTGCTGCTGACCCGCGAGTGGTACATGCACCCGAACGGCCAGTTGCCGGCCTATGAGTGGGCGTTCGGCGACGTGAACCCGCCCGTGCACGCCTGGGCGGCGCTGCGGGTCTATCGGCAGGACGAGGCGCTGACGGGCACGCCGGACCGGCCGTTCCTGGAGGCGGTGTTCCATAAGCTCATGCTGAACTTCGCCTGGTGGGTGAACCGCAAGGACCTGGACGACCGCAACGTGTTCCAGGGCGGGTTCCTGGGGTTGGACAACATCGGGCTGTTCGACCGCTCGAAGCCGCTGCCGACCGGCGGCACGCTGGACCAGGCGGACGGGACCGCGTGGATGGCGATGTATGCGCTGAACCTGATGCGGATCGCGCTGATCCTGGCGCGCGAGAACCATGTGTATGAGAACATGGCCACCAAGTACTTCGAGCACTTCCTGCTGATCGCCGAGGCGATGACGAGGATGGGCGGGTCCGGCCACGCCAATGGCGGCCTGTGGAACGAGGCGGAGGGCTTCTACTACGACGTGCTGCGGCTGCCCGATGGCGCGACGCGGATGCTGCGGGTGCGCTCGATGGTCGGGCTGATCCCGTTGTTCGCGGTGGAGGTGCTGGATTCGGAGATGGTGGCGGCGCTGCCGGGGTTCGCCGGGCGGCTGCGCTGGTTCCTGGAGCACCGGCCGGCGCTGGCGGCGCTGGTGTCGCGCTGGGCGGTGCCGGGCGCGGGGGAGACCACGCTGCTGTCGCTGCTGCGCGGCCACCGGATACAGGAGCTGATGCGGCGCATGCTGGACGAGACGGAGTTCCTGTCCGACTACGGCGTGCGCTCGCTGTCGAAGGTGCACGAGGCGCACCCCTACGTGCTGGAGCAGGGCGGCCAGCGGTTCGAGATCGGCTATGACCCCGGGGAGGGCCGCAGCCGGTCGTTCGGCGGCAACAGCAACTGGCGGGGGCCGGTGTGGATGCCGGTCAACTACCTGCTGATCGACAGCCTGCGGGAGTTCCACCAGTACTATGGGCCGGAGTTCCAGGTGGAGTGCCCGGTCGGGTCCGGCCGCACGATGGACCTGGCCGGGGTGGCGGACGAGCTGGCGCGGCGGCTGACCCGGCTGTTCCTGCGCGATGCCAGCGGACGCCGCCCGGCGATGGGCGACGCGCAGGAGGCGGAGGCGGTGCTGTTCCATGAGTACTTCCATGGCGACACCGGACTCGGGCTGGGCGCGTCGCACCAGACGGGGTGGACGGCGCTGGTGGCGCTGCTGCTGTAGGCGGGATCAGCCCGGGCGCCGCATCATGAGGGCCTGGCGGGTGCAGGCGGCGACGATCTCGTTCTGCTGATTGAACGCGGTGTGCTCGAACTCGACGATGCCCTGGGTGGGTCGGGACCGGCTGGGGCGCAGCGAGAGGACGGCGGTGCTGATCCGCAGGGTGTCGCCGTGGAACAGCGGCTTGGGGAAGCGTACGTCGGTCATGCCGAGGTTGGCGATGGTAGTGCCGAAGGTGGTGTCGTTGACCGACATGCCGATCATCATGCCCAAGGTGAGCAGGCTGTTGACCAGGGGGCGGCCGAACTCGGTGCCGGCGGCGTACTCGGCGTCCAGGTGCAGGCGGGCGGGGTTCATGGTCATGCTGCAGAACAGGACGTTGTCGGCCTCGGTCACGGTGCGGCGCCAGGGGTGGTCGAAGACCTGGCCGATGGTGAACTCCTCGAAGTACAGGCCTGGCATGCGGTTCGCTCCGTGTTGCGCGGGGGACAGTGACGGGTCGGCCAGACGGATGCCAGGGCTGGCGGCGGATCGCAAACCTGTGAACATCCGCGGCGCGTCCCATGTACGGCCTGGCGCCAACGGTTGGAGGTTTGCAGTGGCCGTCCTGTTCAATTGCCTCTCGGTTTGCCTGATCACGGGGCGAACGGCATGACCGCGCTTGCACTGTCGTCCCTTGCGTTTATTGGCATCCACATCGGCGTGTCCGGCACGACGGCGCGGGACCGCATCGTCCGCGTTATCGGCCTGAACGGCTACATGCTGGCGTTTTCCGTGGCATCGGTGGCGGCGCTGGTCTGGCTGATCGGGTCGTACAAGGATGCGCCCTACCTGGAGACCTGGGGCATGCTGGTGTCGTGGAAGCCGGTCATGCTGCTGTTGATGCTGCCGGCGTTCCTGCTGGTGGTGGTGGGATTGAGCACACCCAACCCGACCTCGGTGGCGCAGGAGGGGCTGGTGGCGCAGGCGCCGCGCGGCATCGTGCAGGTCACGCGGCATCCGTTCCTGATGGGCGTGGCGCTGTGGTCGGCGCTGCACCTGGTCGGCAACGGGGATTGGGCGTCGTTGGTGTTCTTTGGGGCTATGCTGGTGGTGTCGGTGGCCGGGGCGTGGTCGATCGACGCCAAGCGGCGGCGGGTGCTGGGCAGCGCGGCGTGGGACGTGTTCGCGCGGCGGACGTCCGTGGTGCCGTTCGCGGCGATCCTGTCCGGGCGGGCGCGGATGGACGTGCCTGGGATCGGGCTGTGGCGGCTGGGGGCCGGGGCCGGGGCGTATGCGCTGATGCTGGGCGGGCACCTGCACCTGATCGGGGTCAACCCGTTTCCGTGGTAGGGCTGACTCCTTGGTAGAACTGGCCGTCGTCGTTGGCGCCGGGGGGGGCCTGGGCGGTGCGTTGCTGGCGGCGTTGGAGGCGGGCGGGGCGTATGGCCGGGTGATCGGCCTGGGGCGCGGCAGCACGCCGCTGCTGGATTTGCTGGACGAGGGCAGCATCACCGCTGCTGCGGCTTGGGTGGCTGGGGCGGGTGAGGTGCGACTGTTGCTGGACGCTACGGGCTTCTTGCACGATGAGCGTTATCAGCCGGAGCGCAGCCTGCGCGGCATCGACCCGGCGCATATGGCGCACGCGTTCGCCATCAACGCCATCGGCCCGGCGCTGCTGATGAAGCACTTCTGCCCGCTGCTGCCGCGCCGGGGCCGGGCGGTGTTCGCGACCCTGTCGGCCCGTGTCGGCAGCATCGGCGATAACCGGCTGGGGGGCTGGCACAGTTACCGTGCCGCGAAGGCCGCGCTGAACCAGTTGGTGCGGACGGCGGCGGTGGAATTGCGCCGGGCCAACCCGGAGAGCATCTGCGTGGCGCTGCACCCTGGGACGGTGGCGACGCGGTTGTCGGCTCCGTTCTCCAAGTCTGGCCTGGATGTGCGGCCGGCGGAGGAAGCGGCGCGGGACATCTTGGCGGTGCTCAACGGCTTGCAGGCTGGTGATAGCGGCGGTTTCTTTGACCAGACTGGCGCCGTTGTTCCCTGGTAGGCGCGTGGCCAAGTTTGCTCGGTCAGGGACGAAGTTCGCTGCTGACTTGGCGGTATTCCGTCCTTGCGGCCCCCCTCACCCCGGCCCTCTCCTGGAGGGAGAGGGAGCCAGCAATGGCGAAAGTTTAGGATAAGCAGATCAGGCTTACGCCACTGATCATCAGCACGGCACCGACGATCCGCCAGAGACCCGCAATGTGCACGTCGAAGCCGAATAGGCCGAATTGATCGAGCACGACGGACATCACCATCGTCGCGGTGACGACCAGGCCATTATAGGCGGCTCCGCCCAGCCTGCCGGCGAACAGCAGGGTCGTGATGATCGGCACGGCGGCGATCACCGTGCCCGCCCAGGCCCACCATGGCGTCTTCGCCAGCGCGCCCAAGCTGGGGAAGCTTTCCCGGGCGATCATGATGCCCGGGAGGACCGCCACGCCCGAGATGAGGCAGACGAGAAGCGCTGCCCACCACGGGCGCTCGAAGCTTCTGGTGAGCTGCGCATTGGTGCCAGAGTGAACTGCGTTCAGGACGCCCGCCAGGACAGGGATCAGGTAAAGAAGTATGTTCATCGAACGGAGGTCGCCGCGCGGTCTCGCACACTTCTGGACGTCATCACTGATGCACCTTTTGCAGGGAAGCCGGTTCCGACGCCACCGGTGACGACGTCCGTGCCCCTTAGCCGGGAGCGAGGGGGGAGGGAAGCCGCTATCGCCCTACGGCGTAGCCCTGCATCCCACGCGGGTTGGCGCCGGCATACATCACCCCGGCCTCCTGCCGCGCCGCGGATAGGCGGCCCTCGGACCAGTCGTCGCCGCGCTCCGCCAGGTGGCCGCGCGCCAGCAGGTCGTCCAGCACGGCCTGCGGGTAGCGGCCTTCCAGCACCAGCTTGCCGGGGCGGGCGATGCGGGGCCAGAAGCTGCTGGGCCAGTGCTCGGTGTGGAAGCTGGGCATGTCGATGGCCTGCTGGATGCCGAGGTTGCCGTGCACCATGCGCAGGAAGAACGTGAGGGACCACTGGTCCTGCTGCTCGCCGCCAGGGGTGCCGAACGCCATCCAGGGCTGGCCGTCGCGCAGGGCGAAGCTGGGGGAGAGGGTGGTGCGCGGGCGCTTGCGCGGGGCGAGGCTGTTCGGCAGGCCGTCGCGCAGCCAGAACATCTGGCCGCGGGTGCCCATGCAGAAGCCGAGCTCCGGGATGACGGGCGAGGATTGCAACCAGCCGCCGGAGGGGGTTGCGCTGACCATGTTGCCCCAGCGGTCGATCACGTCGATGTGGACGGTGTCGGCGCCGATCACCCCCAGCCGCGCTACCGTCGGCTCGCCGGCGCCGGGGGCACGGCTCAGCATGTCGGCCCGCAGGTGCGCGCGGTGGTCCACCTGCGGGTTGTAGCCCGGGATCGTGCCGGGGTTGAGCACCAGCGACGCCCGGGGGTCGAGTTCCGTCGAGCGGGCTAGGTTGTAGTTGTTGGACAGCAGGTGGTGGATGGGCACGTCCACGAAATCCGGGTCGCCGTAGTAGGCCTCGCGGTCGGCGAAGGCGAGCTTGGCGCACTCCACTACGGTGTGCACGAAGTCGGGGCCCAGCGGGTCCATGGCGGCCACGTCGGTGTGGCGCAGCAGGGCGAGCTGCTGCAGGAAGGCCGGCCCTTGGCTCCAGACGCCGCACTTCAGCACGGTGTGGCCGTGGTAATCGAGGGATAGCGGCGCCTCGACCGTCGCATGCCAGTCGGCGAAGTCCTGTGCGGTGAGGAAGCCGCGGTGACGCTGGCCGGAGGCGTCGAGCACCTCGTTCTCCGCGAAGAATTGCCCGACGGCCTCGGCGACGAAGCCTTGGTACCAGGCTTGGCGGGCGGCCTCGATACGGGCCTCGCGGGTGTCGCCCACGGCCTCGCGGATCAGGCGCTCCCAGGTGTCGGCTAGGGCGGGGCGGGTGAACAACTCGCCGAGGCGGGGGGTGTTGCCGCCGGGCAGGAAGACGGCGGCGCTGGTGGGCCACTCGGTCTCGAACAGCGGGCGGACGCCCTCGATGGTGGCGGGGATGCACGGGACCAGGGGGACGCCGTTGCGGGCGTAGCCGATGGCGTAGGCCAGCACGTCGGCCAGCTCCCAGGTGCCCCAGTCGCGCAGCAGCAGGCACCAGGCGTCGAAGGCGCCGGGCACGACGGCGGGGAGCAGGCCCGTGGCGGGGATCAGGTCCAGGCCGAGGGCGGCGAAGGCGGGCAGGGTGGCTGAGGCGGGCGCGGTGCCCTGGCCGCAGATGACGTGCTGCGTGCCGGTGCGGGCGCTGTGGATGATGAGGGGGGCGTCGCCGCCGGGTCCGTTCAGGTGGGGTTCGGCGACCTGCAGCACGAAGCCGGCGGCGGCGGCGGCGTCGAAGGCGTTGCCGCCGCGCTCCAGCACCGCCATGCCGGCGGCGGAGGCCAGCCAATGCGTGCTGGCGACGACGCCGAAGGTGCCGGCGATCTCGGGGCGGGTGGTGAACATCGGGCGGGTAGCCTCACGGGTTGTATCGGGGAGCGCCGGGGTTGGCTTGGCGCGGGTTGCGTCGGGCGGACCCTAACGCCAAGGTCGGTCCGCGCAAAATGGGACGGCTGGATGCTGATACTGATCGTGGGGCCTTCGGGGTCCGGCAAGGACACGCTGCTGAACGGGGCGCGGGACCGCCTGGCTGACGATCCTCGTTACCGCTTTGTCCGGCGCCTGATCACCCGGCCCGGCGACCTCGGGGAGGAGGCGCATGAGAGCGTCACCGAGCAGGCCTTCGTGCTGCGGCGCGAGGCGGGGGAGTTCGCGCTGACCTGGCGGGCGCATGGGCTGCATTATGGCATCCCGGCGGATATCGGGCTGGACCTGGCCGGGGGGCGGGTGGTGATCGCCAACGTGTCCCGTGCGGTGGTGGCGGAGGCGGCGGCGCGGTATCCGGTGTCGGTGATCGAGGTTTCCGCTCCGGCCGACGTGCTGGCCCGGCGGCTGGCGGCGCGGGGGCGGGAGGATGCGGTGGACATCGCGCGCCGGCTGTCGCGCGGCATCGACCTGCCGCTGCCGGTGGAGCGGCAGACGGTGGTGAACGACGGGACCGTGGAGCAGGGGGTGCGGCGGCTGCTGGCCGCGATCAGCCGCGCAACGGGAGGCGCTCCGCCAGCATGAAGGGCTGGCCCTCGGCGGGCTGGGTGAAGACGCAGAGGTCGGCGACGCGGCGGGGGTGGGGCAGGGCAGCGGCCAGGTGGGCCTCGGCGGCGGGGTGGAAGATGGCGCGCTCGGATTCAGTTAGGCGGCGGGTGAGGGTCATGTGGAAGCGCCACTCTTCGAACACGCCGGGGTAGCCCCATTGGGTGAGCATTGCTTCCCGCGCGGGGGATAGGCCGTTGCGGCGGCGGCGGGTTAGCTCGGCCTCGGTGGGCGGGGCGCGGTGGCGGTCCAGGCCGGCCACGCAGGCGTCGGCTAGGTGGCGCAGGGCGGGGCAGGGGGCGGCCTCGCGGACGGCTAGGAAGCCGGAGAGGTCGGCGACGTGCAGGGGCGGGAGGTCGAAGGGGGTCAGGCGGGCGGCCAGGGCTTCGGCGTCGTCGAGGAAGGCGTTGTAGTGGGTGGATAGGCGCATGGGCGGCTTGAGGGTGCAGTGGAAGCCGTACAGCCGGGCGTCGGCGGTGACGGCTTGGATGTCCGGGATGGGGGGCTGCGGCAGGGCGGCGGCGGTTTCGGGATCGCGGCCCAGCCAGGCGCAGGCGGCGGGCCAGAGGGGGTCGGACAGGGCGGGGGCGTAGTAGAGGGCGATGCGGGGGATCATACCAATACTCTTAACTGACCACTGCTTGTTGATCTACTCTGCTTCAAGACAGCCATTTGCAGAAACGCTCTACCAATCCGATAAGATCTCTGCGCCGGGGTAAGGTCGGAAAATCAGAGCTCGTCGCGGCTGCTGCCAAAGCCTGGGGTGAAAAGCCGATTGTATATTCGCTCCGCGTATGGATCGGTCATGCCGGCGATGTAATCGCAAACTCGCCGCTCCTTTGTGTCGCCTCCATCCAGGTCTTTCCACGCCTCCATTGGGATCAAATTTTCAGGTCCCGAGATTAATTCAGAATATAGTGCTTTGATGACTCGCTGCCCACGTTTTTCAAGCTGCTGGACAGCGGCTCGCTTTACGACTAGCTCGTAAGTGACATTTTTCAACTGTTTGAGAAACCGCTCGACTTCTCCCTCGAAGCCAACACGCTGCCTTAACAGCGGGTGTTCAAAGTCATCGAGGGTCTGGACTTTGATCTCCGTAACAAACAAGTTCACTAAGCGCCCGATATATTGTTTCCGACTTGCGCTGCCATCCTTGAACAAAGCGTTCAGAAAAGTTTCGCGATTAACCCCCTTCTCTCTCGAGCCAATCTGTGCTTGCGGGAAGATGTCATCTTCTAGGCGATCTCCAAGCTCGGGGCGGTTGATCAGTCCACGTGCGATTACGTCTTCTAAATCGTGAACTGCGTAGGCGATATCGTCAGCGCACTCCATGATGGATGCATCCAATGTCCTATGTCTTGGGACGTCCTTTGTGTCACGAGCAACGAACAGGCGAACATCGCCGGCAGAGAATGGTTCCAATGCCCAGTCGACAACCGCCTGTTCGGTTGCATAGTAACACTTAGGTGGTTTAACCGGGTATTTGGTATGCTCGTAATCAGAGTAGCTTACGGGGTATTTGAGGACGCCAAGTACAGTTCGGCGAGTTGGATTTACGCCCTGACGAACGCGATATTTTTCCAATTTGCTTATGATACGAATTGTTTGAGCATTCCCTTCAAACCCACCGTGGTGCTGTAGGCAGGTCTGGAGGGCACGTTCACCTCCATGCCCATACGGAGGATGGCCGAGGTCATGAGCATAGCAAGCTGCTTCAACCAGCGCCTGTTCAGGAAGCCAGGAAAGGATTTCTGTGTGTCTGCTTGCATAATTGCGCAACATCTTGAGGATACCCTCGCCGATCTGACCGACCTCTATCGAATGGGTAAGACGCGTTCGATGGAAATCTCCTTCTCCTACTCCCATCACCTGAGTCTTCCCTTGCAGTCGGCGGAAGCCGGCTGAATGGATTATTCTTGCCTTATCTCGCTCAAACTCTGTCCGAAGGCCATCTGTCCTGCGAGGGTCATTGTGCATCCGTTCTTCTAATCCCAATGCAGACGGCGTAAATGCACCCATGCCCAAACCTTCCAGACTGATCTCGTTTATAAGACTATGACATGACTTATATTCTTGATTATAGGCAAACGCGTTAGTGCTGTCCTAAACCACCCGCTCCCCCGCCCGCCAGACCTCCCGCACCACCGGCAGCCCCTCCCACTCCCGCACCCGCACCAGGTCCGCCCGCAGCCCCGCCGCGATCCGTCCGCGGTCTGCCAGCCCCGCCATCCGCGCCGGCCCGGCCGTTACCATCGCCACCCCCTGCGCCAAGGTGATCCCCGCCTGCATCACTCCTGCGAACGCCGCCTCCAGCATCGATGACGGCACGTAGTCGCTGGCGAAGGCATCCACCACGCCCGCCCGCACCAGGTCCGCCGCCGCTACGTTGCCCGAGTGCGACCCGCCGCGCACGATGTTCGGCGCCCCGGCGATCACCTCCATCCCTGACGCCCGCGCCGCCGAGGCCGCCAGCATCGACACCGGGAACTCGCTGATCCCAATGCCGTCGGCGGCGTTCTCGGCGACCTCCTCGGCGGTGTTGTCGTCGTGGCTGGCGAGCACGATGCCCAACGGCCCCATCCGGTGCAGCAGCCACCGCCGGTTCGGACCGCGCAGCCGGGCGCGCTGCTCGTGCAGCTCGGTGATACGGCCCTCGATCCAGGCGGCGCTGTGGCCCTCCCGCACGCGCATCCGGCGGTAGCGGTCCATGTTGGCGTACTGGCCGACGCCGGGGCTGTGGTCCATCAGGCTGACCATGCGGACGCGGGGGTGCTCGGCTACGGGGTCCAGCAGGTCCTGCATGTCGGGCGCGGGCAGCTCGCAGCGCAGGTGCAGGAAGTGCTCGGACTTCAGCAGGCCGGTGTCGGCCAGGGCGTTCAGGTCGGCTACGCCGTCGTGGAAGGTCTGGGTGCGGTCCTTGTCGAAACCGAGGTCGCCCAGGCATAGCGCGTCCAGCACCGTCGTCACGCCTGCCGCGGCGCATTGCGCGTCGTGTGCTAGCATGGCGGAGCGGGATGGCCAGCGGGCGTTGCTGCGGGGCTGCACCTGGCGCTCAAGGTTGTCGGTGTGCACGTCCACTACGCCGGGGGCCAGGATGTCGCCGTCGAGGTCCACGGCGCCCGGCAGGTGGCTGCGGCCGGGCTGCACGTCGGCGATGCCAGCGCCGTCCAGGACGACGGTGCCCAGCACTATCTCGTTGGCCAGGACCAGGCGGGCGTTGGTTAGAATGGTGGTCATGCGGCTTCCTGCAGGGGGTGGACGTGCAGCGTGGTATCGGCCACGGCGTCCCGCACCGCAACATCGTGGAAGATGCCGACGATGGCGGCGCCGCGGGCCTTCGCCGCCTGGATCATGCCGACCACGACGTCGCGGTTGCGCGGGTCCAATGCGGCGGTGGGCTCGTCCAGCAGCAGCACCGGGTGGCCGCCGATGAAGCCGCGGGCCAGGTTCACCCGCTGCTGCTCGCCACCGGAGAAGGTGGCGGGCGGCAGGGCTTGCAGCCGGTCGGGGATGCCGAGCCGGGCCAGCAGGGCGGCGGCGTCCGCGCGGGCCTGGTCGGGCGCGGCGCCGCGCAGCATTGCGGCCTCCGCCACGAGGTCCAGCGCCGGCACGCGGGGGACGGTGCGGAGGAATTGGCTGACGTAGCCCAGGCTGTCCCGCCGCACCTGCAGCACGAGGCGCGGGTCGGCGGCGGCCAGATCGACCATCCCGCCGCCGTGCCGCACCAGGATGCGGCCGGCGTCCACCCGGTAGGCGCCATACAGCGCCCGCATCAGGGTGGACTTCCCCGCGCCGGATGGACCCGATAGGGCGATGCACTGCCCGGCTTGCAGCTCGAACCCGATGCCGTCCAGGACCGGAATGCGCGTCCCGCCCTGCAGGTGCAGGGTGAAGGTCTTGGTCAGGCGCTCGGCCCGCAGCATCAGGGTCATGCGGACCAGCCTTGCCTGCCGTTGTTGCGAGCTGGCTTCGGCGCGGCAGTGCAGAGGTGGACAGGACTATGCTTGCCGCCCTGGATTGCCGCGTCGCAAGCGCTCCTCGCAATGACGGCGGCGTGGCGGCGGCGGCTCCTTGCGACGACGGCGGTGCGGTGGTCGCGGCAGGGTGCGGCGGCCTTCATGCGTGCAGCACCGAGCTGACGAGTAACTGCGTGTAAGGGTGCTGCGGGTCGTCCAGCACCTGGTCGGTCAGGCCGGTCTCCACCACCCGGCCGCCCTGCATTACGAGGATGCGCCCGGCCAGCAGCCGTGCCACCGCGAGGTCGTGCGTCACCAGAACCACCGCGAGGCCCAGCCGGGCCACCAAACCCCGGATCAGGTCCAGCAGCCGCGCCTGCACCGATACGTCCAGCCCGCCCGTCGGCTCGTCCATGAACACCAGGCGCGGGTGGGTCACCAAGGTGCGGGCGATCTGCAGGCGTTGCAGCATGCCGCCGGAGAAGGTGTGCGGCATGTCGTCGATGCGGGCCGGGTCGATTTCGACCTGCCGAAGCCAGTCGGCGGCGGTGGCGCGGATGTCGCCATAGTGCCGGGCGCCGGCCGCCATCAGCCGCTCGCCCACGTTGCCGCCGGCCGAAACGCGCATGCGCAGCGCGCCACGCGGGTCCTGCTGGACGAAGCCCCAATCCGACCGGTGCAGCGCCCGCAGGCGCGGCGGCGGCATGGCGCGCAGGTCGTGCAGCGCTCCCGTGGGGTCGCGGTAGCAGACTGCCCCGGCGTCCGGGGCCATGCCGCCCGATAGCACGTTCAGCAGCGTCGTCTTGCCGGACCCGGACTCGCCGACGACCGCCAGCACCTCGCCGGGCCATAGGTCGGCGTCCACCCCGTCCAGCGCAGTGATGCCGCCGAAGCGCAAGTCCAGGCCGCGAGCGGATAGGAGGGGGTCCGTCATTCCGCGGCCCTTGGCTGCGCCGCTGCGGTCCGCCCGCTGCAGTAGTCGGTGTCGGAGCAGACGAACATGCGCGTCCCCTGGTCGTCCGTCACCACCTCGTCCAGGTAGCTTGTGCCCGAATCGCATAGGGCGCAGCGTCCCGGGGCGCGGATGGGGCGGAACGGGTGGTCGTCGAAGTCCAGCGAGCGCACCTCCGTGTAGGGCGGGACGGCGTAGATGCGCTTCTCCCGCCCGGCGCCGAACAGTTGCAGCGCGGGCATCCGGTCGAGCTTCGGATTGTCGAACGCCGGGATGGGGGAGGGCGACATCAGGTAGCGGCCGTTCACCATCACCGGGAAGTCGTAGCTGCTGGCGGCGCTGCCGAGGCGGGCAATGTCCTCGTACAGCTTGACCTGCATCAGGCCGTACTCGGCCAGGCCGTGCATGCGCCGGGTCTCGGCGCGGCTGGGCTCCAGCTTGGCCATCGGCTCGGGCATCGGCACCTGGTAGATCAGGATCTGGCCCTCGCGCAGTGGCGTCTCGGGGATGCGGTGGCGGGTTTGGATCAGGGTGGCGTCGGCGGTGCGCGTCGTGGTGCGGACGCCGGCGGTGCGGGCGAAGAAGCGGCGGATGCTGACGGCGTTGGTGGTGTCGTCGGCGCCCTGGTCGATCACCTTCAGCACGTCCTGCGGACCCAGCACGGCAGCCGTCACCTGGATGCCGCCGGTGCCCCAGCCATAGGGCAACGGCATCTCCCGGCTGCCGAACGGCACCTGGTGCCCGGGGATCGCCACCGCCTTCAGGATAGCACGGCGGATCATCCGCTTCGTCTGCTCGTCGAGGTAGGCGAAGTTGTAGCTCATGCCGAAGGGCCTCCGCAGGACGCCGTCATTGCGGGCCGGCTTCGGTGGGGCAGTGCGGGGGCGGCGAGGCCAAGGGCGGCACGGACTGCGCTGGTGGCCCCTGGATTGCCGCGTCGCTGCGCTCCTCGCAATGACGAAGCGTTGCCTGGGCCTCGGCCCGCATGCGCCGGACGGTTTCTAGCTCGCTCTGGAAATCGACGTAGTGTGGCAGCTTGAGGTGCTCGACGAAGCCGGTCGCCTCGACGTTGTCGCAGTGGGACAGCACGAACTCCACGTCTTGCGCCGGGGCCGTTGGATGCTCGCCCAGCTCCGCGGCGCGCATCGCACGGTCCACCAGGGCCATGCCCATCGCCCGGCGCTCGCCATGGCCGAAGCACAGGCCGTAACCGCGGGTGAACTGCGGCGGCGCGGTCCGGGACCCCTGGAACTGGTTGACCATCTGGCACTCCGTCAGCACCAGGTCGCCGATGTCGATGGCGAAGCCCAGCTCCGGCGGGGTAATTTCTACTGAGACCTCGCCCACCCGCAGCTCGCCGACGAACGGGTGGGTGCCGCCGTAGCCGCGCTGGGTGGAGTAGCCTAGTGCGAGGAGGAAACCCTCATCGCCCCGCGCCAGGGCCTGCAGCCGCGCGTCCCGGCCGGCGGGGAAGGCAGGCGGCTCCCGCGTCAGGTCGAACGGCGCGGCATCCGGGGTGGGCGCGTCCGGCTCCACTAGGTCCTCCCGTCCCAGGATGCCGAAGGCGGGCGGCATGGCGGCTGGCACCGCGTCGGCCTCGGACGGTGGTGGGGGGTTGGCGGCGGCGATGAAGTCCAGCAGGCGGTGCGTGTAGTCGTAGGTGGGGCCTAGCACTTGGCCGCCGGGCAGGTCCTTGAAGATCGCGGACACACGCCGCATCGCCAGCATGTCGGCAGTGCGGACCGGCTCGGTGTGGGCGAAGCGGGGCAGGGTGGTGCGGTAGGCGCGCAGCAGGAACGCGGCCTCGATCAGGTCGCCCTGGGATTGCCGGATCGCCAGCGCCGCCAGGGCGCAGTCCATCAAGGAGCCCTCGGCCATCACGCGGTCCACGGCGCGGCCCAGTTGCTCGGTGATCTGCGCCGTGTCGAGGTGCGGTACTTGAGGGTTGCCTCGGCGCTCGTGGGCCAGCCAGGCGTGCGCGGCGTCGATGGCGCGCTCCCCGCCCTTCACGGCGACGTAGGCCATGCTATGCCTCCGCGACCTGGACGCTGCGGGGCAGGGCGGCCACCTGACTCCCGGCGCATAGGAGCAGGTCTATCCCGCGCGGGAACAGCGCGTGGTTCGCGGCCCACTCCGCGACGAAGCCTTCGGACAGTCCGTTCACTGCCAGCACCGCGGGCGCAGCCAGGCCCGGCCCGGACAGGCGCAGCCGCCGGCCTTCGCCCAACCCGGCGACTTGCAGGATCACGGTTGCGCCGGATTCCGGCGCGTCGTCGGTGCCCGTGCCGAACCCGGCCAGCGCCACCGGCCGCAGCGCCAGGCCGAACGCCGCCCATGCCTGCGGGACCACCGCCGCGCCGCAATGGAAGCCGATCCAGTCCCGCGCTGCCGTGGCGGCTTCGTCCAGCCATAGTGGGGACTCCGCATCCACCAGCGTCAGCACGACCGCCGCAGTCGCTGGGTGCAGCGGCGGCGGCGGGCCCAGGGCGGCCAGCGTGGCGATGCGGCCAGGATGGGACAGGGCATCCAGCACGGCGCGGAAGCACGCCTGGCTGTCCAGCACGGGATCGGCGAAGCCGGGGTGCAGCATCAGGACCGCATCGTGGCCAGGGTGAAGAACTGCACCTGCGTCGCCGCTGCGCGCCGGGCGAGCTGGGTCCGGCGCGCGGCCTGGGCGGCGGCCAGGGGAGCGACCACCTGGGATGCCAGTGCCGGACCGCTCTCGGGATGTTGCAGGGCGGCGTCCAGCACGGCCGCAAGCTCGGCCTGGTGCAGGTCGCGGCCCAGGCAGTAGGCGTGGCCGACCTGGCCGGCCGCGGTGCGGACGGTGCAGCGGGCCACCGTCGCTTCTCCGAGGTTGAACGGGCTGCCTGCGCCGCCGGCCTGCCCGCGCACCATGACCAGCCCGACCTCCGGCCCACGTAGCCGGTCGTAGGCGGGCAGGGGGCCGGCCAACTCGGCCAGCTCCGCCGCCGAGGCCCGCGCCAGGATGGCCATCCAGCGTTGGCGGGGGAGGCGCGGCTGGTCTTGGGAGTCGGTCATGCCGGGGCGGTCCTCAAGTTGTCTAGACAACTACGGGCCGGGATGGTTAGCGTCAAGCCAAAGCCGCACCGCGCCGGGGCTGCGAGGATGATGTTTGCATGACGGCCGACCTGCCCCGCCCCAGGCTTCTGCCCCGCCCTGGACCTCCGCTCTGGCGGCAGATCGCCCAGGGTGTGTCCGCGGGCATCGGTCCCGCTGGCCTGCGCCCCGGCGACCGACTGCCGACCGAGGCGCAGTTGGCCGCCGAGTACGGCGTGAACCGCCATACCGTCCGCCGCGCCGTCGAAAGCCTGGCCCGCGCCGGCCTGGTCCGGGTGGAGCAGGGGCGTGGCGCCTTTGTCGCCGAGGACAGGCTGGACTATGCCGTGGCCGCCCGCACCCGGTTCTCCGAGTGGGTCCGCCGCCACAACCGGGAGCCGTCCGGCCAGGCCCTGCACCTGCGAACCGTGGCCGCCATCCCCGCCGTCGCCGCTGCGCTGGAGATCGAGCCGGGCGGGATGGTGGTGGCGTATGAGCGCCTGGGCCTGGCCGATGGCGTGCCGGTCGTCCTGACCACCCACCTATTCCCGGCCATGCGGCTGCCCGGATTGCTGGATGCGCTCAGCATCCACCCCACCATCACTGCCGCATTGGAGGCGGCCGGCGTTGCCGATTATGTTCGCCGCTCGACCTGCGTGTCGTCCCGGATGCCCACCGCCGCCGAGGCCGGACTGCTGCAGACGCCCCGCCGCCACCCGGTGCTGGTGTGCGAGAACCTGAACGTGGACGCTGCCGGGGTGGTGGTGGAGTTTGGCATCGCCCGCTATCCCAGCACCCGGGTGCAGGTGGTGTTCGAGCCGTGAGGCGGACTTCGGCCCTGGCAACGCCTGACATTGCCTGACACTTCCCCGGCCTTGATCATGCTAAGGGCTTAGAAAGTAATAAGCGCACTACTTATTTTACTAGATCACTGTGAACATTGCATATTTTATAGGAAAGTAACGCTGTTACTTTATGACGGGCCCTAAGCGATGTTCATGGAACGATTCCTCGCATGCCTGGCCGCCGCCGCCGTCCTGTCGGGCTGCGTGGACCGTCCCCTGGTGCAGCCCCGGCTGACCGGCCTGAACGTCCAGGCGCGGTTCCTGCAGCCGCAGCAGCGCGCCGACAGCCTGCGCGACTGGGACCTGTCGGCCCGAAGCGTGGCCGACGACATGGCCCGCCACTTCCTGCTGCCCAACCCGTACGGCCCCAGTCCCAGCACGACGTACTACATCCACTCGCAGGCGCCTGGCTCGGCCTACCTGCATGAGGTCGCGGCGGCGCTGCGAATCGAGATAGAGGTGCGGGGCGGCACGGTCGCCCTTGCGCCGGCTGGGGCGTTGGTCGTCAACCTGGACATCAACCTGCTGCAGGAGAGCGCGCCCAAGCTGTTCTGGCCCTCGCGCGTCGTCGCGGAGGCATTGTGGACCGCCTCCGTCGTGGACCGGGACCGCGTGCTGTTCATGCACCGGGAACCGCTGTACATCCGTCCCTACGATGCCGGCCTGTATGCGAGCGACTCGACCGTGGCGGCCATCGCCTCGCCCGGTGCCCCCGCCGCGGCGGTCCGGCGGCTGCGGTTCGAATGAGGCCGGGATGATGGCGATGCACGTGGTGCGGGTTGTGGGCAGGCTTGGGATGTTGCTCGCCGTCGCCGCCGGGCCGTCGGCCTGCATGGAGGCGCCGGGGGCGTCCGGGCTGCCCGGCAGCAGCTACGCCGCGTCGCCCGGGCCGGTCTCCGCCGCCGAGGTCGGCCAGACGACCTATCGCGCGGTGGACCGCCTGGTGGATGGCGGCGCCGGGCGGCTGAACCCGAACGGCGTCATCGTCGTCGGCACCATCGCCGACATCAAGGACCTCGGCACCAGCGGGCCGTTCGGCAACCTGGTCGCCGACCTGGTCCGAACCCGGCTGGTGCAGCGTGGCCTGCCGGTGGTGGAACTGCGGCTGCGGACCGCGATCCACCTGGACCGCAGCGAGGGCGAGATGACCCTTGCGCGCGACCGCCGCCAGGTGCTCGCGCCTCCGGACGCTTCGGAAATCCTGACCGGTACCTATACGGAGGGTCCGGGCCTGACCTACGTCAGCCTCAAGGTCGTCTCGATGGCGAATGCGCGCATCCTGGCCGCCGTTGACTTCGCGGTGCCGCGGGGACAGTAGCGCCGACATGGACGCCGCCTGGTCGGATGCGGAGTGGCTGGAGACCGATGGGCGCGGCGGCTTCGCCATGGGGCCGGTCGCGGGGCCGCGCACCCGGCGCTATCACGCGCTGCTGCTGACGGCCGCTGCGCCGCCCACCGGGCGGATGGTGCTGGTCAATGGCGTGGAGGCGTGGGTGGACGGTCCGGCCGGGCGGTTTCCGCTGGGCACGCAGGGCTACGTGCCGGACGTGCTCTATCCCGATGCTGCGCCCTATTTGGCCGGGTTCGCCCGGCAGCCTTGGCCGACCTGGACGTTCCGCGGCCCCGGCAGCCTGACGGTCACGCAGGAGATGTTCACCGCGCCCGCCACCGGCGACACCGTGCTGCGCTGGCGGGCTGACGGCCCGGCGGTGCTGCGGGTGCGGCCGCTGCTGTCCGGACGCGATTACCACGCGCTGCAGCACGAGAACCCGGCGTTCCGCTTCGATCCCGTGCTGCATGGCGGCAGCGCTGTCTGGCGTTCCTATGACGGCGTGCCGCCCATCGGCGTGCTGACCAATGGCGCGTACCGGCACGACCCCGCCTGGCACCGCAGGTTCCTGTATGCGGCGGAGCGCGACCGCGGGCTGAACTGCACCGAGGACCTGGCCGTGCCGGGCGAGTTCACCTGGGTGTTGGGCGAGGGGGCGTCGGGCGCTGGCGACGCGGTGATGGTGCTGCGCGCCTCAGCCGAGCCGGAGCCTGACCCCTTGGCCTACGCGGATGCTCTGGCCGCCGCCGAGCGGACGCGGCGGGCGGCCATGGGTCCGCTGACGGGCGCCGCCACGGCCTACTTGGTTGGACGCGGGGCCGGGCTGTCGGTGATTGCCGGGTATCCTTGGTTCTCCGATTGGGGCCGCGACACCTTCATCGCCCTGCGCGGCCTGCTGATCGCGACCAGGCGGGCGGAGCTGGCCGAGCGGGTGCTGCTGGAGTGGTCCGGCCTGGTGTCGGAGGGCATGGTGCCCAACCGCTTCCCGGACGATGGCGCGGCGCCGGAGTACAACACTGCCGATGCCTCGCTGTGGTTCGTGACGGCGGTGCATGACGTGCTGGCGGCGCTAGGCGCGGCGGCGGCCCCGGCGACGGTGGCGCGGCTGCGGGCTGCGGTGCTGGCCATCCTGGACGGCCATGCCGCGGGCACGCGGTATGGCATCGCAATGGACCGGGACGGGCTGCTGCGGGCCGGGGCGCCGGGGCAGCAACTGACCTGGATGGATGCGAAGGTGGACGGCTGGGTGGTGACGCCGCGCATCGGCAAGCCCGTTGAGATCCAGGCGCTGTGGATTAACGCTTTGCAGATCGGCGCGCGGTGGAACCCGCGCTGGACACCGGTGGCGGCGCAGGCAAGGGCGACGTTCCTGCGGCGCTTTCCGAACCCGGCCGGCGGGCTGCACGACGTGGTGGACGTGGACGGCGTTCCCGGCACGGTGGACCCCGCGGTTCGTCCCAACCAGGTGTTCGCGGCGGGCGGCCTGCCCTATGCCGTGCTGGAGCCGGCCGCAGCCCGGTCCATGCTCGCGGTGGTGGAGGCGCGGCTGCTGACGCCGCTGGGGCTGCGGACCCTGTCGCCGGACGATCCTGCCTATCGGCCACGGTATGCAGGTGGCCGCCTGGAGCGGGATGGTGCTTACCACCAGGGCACGGTTTGGCCTTGGCTGATCGGCCCCTACGTGGACGCCTGGCTGCGCGCGCATGGCAGCACGCCTGCTACCCGCGCGCGGATGCGCTCGCTGCTGGGGCCGCTGCTGGCGCACTTGGAGATGGCGGGGCTGGGGCATGTGTCGGAGGTCGCGGACGGTGATGCGCCGCACCGGCCGGGGGGGTGCCCGTTCCAGGCTTGGTCCCTGGGGGAGCTGATCCGGGCGTTGGGGCTGACTGCGCCGGAGTAGGCGAGGTTATCAGACCTCCTGCGGCGTGAGGACCGCATCTGCTCCTGCTTTGGGGGCGACATAGTGGTTATTCCGTCGCAAGGGGCGTCAGCGGCCCGGCGGCTCATACCGGCGGCCCTCTGCTCTGGCCATTACGATGCTGCGGTCAATTAGACGCTGTCATTGGGAGCCGGCTTCTGCGTGGGATAGGGGGCTGCATCGGCTGGAGGCCGGTCTTGCGCCTGGATTGCCGCGTCGCAAGCGCGCCTCGCAATGACGGGCGAGGGGGGCGGGCAAACTGGTCGGGAGGGAGGGCCGTTGGCATCAGTCCAGCAGCCAGCGGAGCGAGCGACGCAGCGCGGCCGTGCCGTCGTGCTCGAACCAACGTCCGTGCGCGAAGATGACGCGCTCGGGCTGCAGCGCGACCAGCCGTGCTGCGCGCTGCGCCGCTTGCTGGCGCTGCAGCTTGACCACGGCCCGCAGGTAGGGGGGCGGCACGCCATCCGGCGCGGTGATGCCGAACAGGCGGGCCACCGGGCGCAGCAGCGTTGGCAGCTTGCCGGGCTCCAGGTTGAGCACGAGGTCGGTCAGCACCAGGGTGCGCGTGGGACGATGGAACAGCGCAACCTCGTTGAAGCCGAGGCCGCCCGGGACATCCGCCAGCTCGATGACGCCGCCCCACTCGGCTGGCGGCGTGTCGGACAGGTCATGGTCTAGCCGTATGCCGCTCGCCTGCACCTGCGAGCGGTCGCGCAGCCCGGGAGCCGCCCAGGTCGTGGCGTCCGGGCAGGCGCGCTGCCATTCCGGCAGGAACGTCCAGTGCACGACGTTGGGGGCGACGAGGTGCCGGATGGGGCCTAGTGCCAATACCGTTCATTTAGGCGTTCAGGTACTCTATGTCACTGGTCGGGTATTCTGGGATTTACAGCGATGGTGGGTGTTCCTGCCAGCCTTCCGGCTGGCGTTCGTGTCAGCGACCACATCAGCCT
>JAABUX010002245.1_pt1 | contig 27596 bp, 29 predicted proteins | sample 5561851 | NCBI WGS metagenome assembly JAABUX01 (sample SAMN10711883, study PRJNA513361) | rock metagenome | isolation source: Antarctica rocks | place: Antarctica: Victoria Land, Richard Nunatak red sandstone | collected 2016-01-03 | reverse complement strand
CGACGGGGCAGGCGGGAGCGGGTGGGGGGCGGCGGGAGTTTTTGGGGTTTGATCGGAATGAGTATCCGGGGGATGGGACGCTGCCGGCGTTGCGGAGGCACTTTGCGTTTGCCGGGTACTGGCTGAATGCGCCGCCGGGGGAGACGGCGAATGGGTGGGTGGGCAAGCGGGAGGTGCTGCGGGCGGCGGGGTTTGGATTTGCGCTGCTTTGGAATGGGCGGGTGGATGCGGAGATCTTGAAGGCGCAAAAGGCGGGCACGCGGCCGGAGGCGATGGGCGCGAGGGAGGGTGCGGCGGCGGTGGCGGCGGCTCGGGGCGAGCGCTTCCCTGCCGGGGGGACGATCTATCTTGACCAGGAGGAGGGTGGGCGGATGCTGCCGGAACAGGCGGGGTATCTGCTGGCGTGGACGGAGGCGGTGGCGAAGGGTGGGTTTCGGCCGGGGGTGTATGGGAGCGGGCAGCCGGTGGGGGATGGGCCGGGGAAGACGGTGACGACGGCTGAGGATATCCGGGCGCAGGTGAAGGCGAAGAGGCTCCATGAGGTGGCGATGTGGGTGTACCAGGATGCTTGTCCGCCGGCTCCGGGGTGTGTGGTGCAGGCGCCGGCGTTGGGCGGGAGCGGGACGGTGGGGGCGGAGGTGTGGCAGTATGCGCAGTCTCCGCGGCGCCCGGAGAGTACGCGGGCGTGTGCGCGGACGTATGCTGCGGATGGGAACTGTTATCTGCCGGAGTTGCCGGGGATGCATCTGGACTTGAGTGTGGCGGGGACGGCGGATCCTTCGCGGGGGCGGTAGGGGGGTGGTTGTCAGTTGTCAGTTCTCAGCTATGAGCTATGAGCGTTCAGCTATGAGCTCGCCTTCTGGAGCTCTGATTTGATCGAGGTCTGTGTTGATTGGGCGAAGTTAACGCTCTGTCAGCGAGATGCCAGATGGCATCTCAGCGTGAAGGATGTAGGACGTACTTTGTTAGGTGAGGTTTCTATGGGACGTACTTTGGTGAGCAGGGATCCGGCGGCGCGGTTGGCGGAGCGGCAGGGGTGGATTACGGAGGGAGCGCAGGAGGCAGCGCAGACCGTGATCGCGGAGACGCTGGAGAAGATTGGCGGGCGGAGGCTGCGGGAGGTGTTGCATGGGGACTGGCTGCATGAGCCGCTGCATGCGGCGATCACGGACGTGCCGGTGGGGTCGTGGACGGCGGCGGTGGCGTTTGATGCGGTGGCGGCGATCTCGGGCAGCCAGGCGATGGACACGGCGGCGGATGCGTGTGTGGGTCTAGGGCTGCTGGGGGCGGTGGCCGCGGCGGTGACGGGGATGAATGACTGGGCGGAGGTGAAGGAGGAGGCTCCGCGGCGGATTGGGGCGGTGCATGCGCTGCTGAATGTGGCGGCGACGGGGCTGTTTGTGGGGTCGCTGGTGGCTCGGCGGAGGGGTGGCGGGCGGGGGACGGGGCGGGCGCTTGGGGTGCTGGGGTTTGTGGTGGCTTCGGCTTCGGCGCACCTGGGTGGGAATCTGGTCTATGAGCATGGGGTGGGAGTTGAGGGGCGGAAGGAGATTTTGTAAGCGCGTGTTGCGCCCGATTCGGAATCTTCAAGTGCCGGACCCTTTGGCTTTTCATTTCGTTGCAAAGCTCCGGCTTGGGCAAGGTTGGCGATAAACGCCGTTTGCGGGACAATCGTCAAAATACAGTGCCCCTGACTCCTCTCGTCCTTAGGTTTTCCAAACCAACTCTGACGAAGCTGCTCACTGCGTTTTCTTTGCAGCGGGGTGTAGCGAAAGAAACTTCGTTCGACATTCCGGGAGGGGCAGCGGATCGCCTGCAGCCGGTGGTGAAGCTGTGAGGGGAACCCCAAGCGCCAAAATACCATCAACTTTTCCAACCGGAGCTAACGTCGAATCGAGGTAGATTCCATAGGGTCTGTTCTTCTCCTTGTCAGAAACGCCAATGGGATGCGTCCCGCATCCGTCTTGAGAACTCGTCCACGATTCGCTCCCTCGCCCATTTGTTACTTCCAAGCTCAACAATTGCTGTTGAGGAACGTACATGGCGGCGGTGTTGAATCCGAAGAGGGGTGCTTGCATAGCATGAATATTGCCCGTCAAGACGAGGATGAGATCATTTGGACGATCACCCTTCAACGATAAGAGAGCATGCCCCATGGCCTCATCCCGTGCCCCGACCGCCCCTGTCCACGGCCCCTCCATCGCGAATACCTTCAACGCGGGGTATTGCTTGTGAAGCTCTCGGAGGCTGATTAGAAGGCGGAGCATTGACTCACTGGCTCTACCATCTATCCCTTCGCGCCAGCCCGGCTCCTTGAGCAAGATATTCTTTGCCGAGGACAGGTCTTGACCTGAAAGAATGCCATCAAGGGCGGCCTGCTCACTGAATGGCCGCTCAAGCGCAACTGTAACCCGCCTTCCTCGGCTGAGTGCATCACAAACAAGTTCACCAAAGACGGCGGGGGTTTCGTTTGAACCGTGAGTCTCTCCGATCCAAATCCATCGAGACGTCTTCTTCGACCAGATTTGATCCGCCCCCGGCACTGGCGAACAGGCGGCGGCCGATGCTGAACCGATCGACAGTCCTATCATCAGCAACAACCAAATTGTTATCTTCATGCGCCTCAGTCTAAATCGAACGGGTTGGTCGCGAGAACTCTAGACTAGGAAGCTCGATTAGTGAGCCCTGTGACCGCAGATGACGGAACATATGCCGCCCACATGGTAGATGACATGCCTGGGCTTTGGGCATAGTTGGGAAGCATTTTGACCTGCAAGTCACGTTGTCGGAAGGATCGAGGTCACCTGACGCGTGGGAGTGGCTCTTCGACTCCGACGGATCTAAGGCTGGTGGGAGATGGAGGCGAAGGCTATGCCTTGAAGTACGTGGCAGTACGGGCGAAATACTGGGATTCTTCCGCTTCGCTCAGAATGACAGCGTTGGAGGTGGTGGCCTGAACGGAACCTTGTGGCGATGGGGTGCGTAGGTTTGGGTGGAGAGGTGTGCTGTTTTGGGGCGTGTCTCTTTGGTAGGTGGCTGGTAAGCTCGGTGTGACTGAGGGGCGATGGAGTTTAAAGAGGCAGTTCGGATTGCGTTGCAGTCGCTGTGGGCGAACAAGCTGCGGACGGTGTTGACGCTGCTGGGCGTGGTGATCGGCGTGGCGAGCGTGATTGCGGTGGTGACGCTGGTGAACGGCGCGAACACGTATGTGACGACGAAGTTTGCGAGCTATGGGGCGGACGTGTTTACGGTCTCGAAGACGCCCCAGATTACCAGGAGCTCGGAGGAGTACGAGCGGTTTCAGAAGCGCAAGAACATCCTGTTTCCGGACTTCGAGTATGTGCGGGACAACTGCAAGCACTGCGTGGGGATTGGGGCGCAGCAGGCGACGACGGGCAAGATTGTGCACGGGACGGACTACACGACGGACACGAGCATACGCGGGTATACGTGGCAGATGCCGGCGCTGCAGAACCTGAATGTGATGCAGGGGCGGGGGTTTACGGAGACTGACGAGGAGCACTCGTCGCGCGTGTGCCTTATCGGGACGGACATTGTGGACCACCTGTTTGCGGGCATGGATCCTCTGGGTCAGGAACTGCGGGTGGATGGGACGCCGTACCGGGTGATCGGGGTCAGCGAGAAGCAGGGGAGCACGTTTGGGGCGAGCCAGGATAACTGGGTGGCGGTGCCGCTGAGCGCGTTTCAGAAGAGTTATGGGACGTCGAAGACGCTGACGATTTATGTGAAGGCTGGGTCGGCGGGGCCGGTGCTGGAGACGGCGGGGGACGAGGTAAGGACGCTGATGCGGGCGCGGAGGCACGATGCTCCGGGGACGCCGGACGACTTTGAGCTGGATACGAACAATACGCTGGTGGGATTTTTCGGGACGGTGACGAAGTCGTTTGGGGCGGTGGCGGGAGCGATTGCGCTGATCTCGCTGGTGGTGGGCGGGATTGTGATTATGAACATCATGCTGGTGAGCGTGACGGAGCGGACGCGGGAGATCGGGATACGGAAGGCGCTGGGGGCGAAGGGGAAGGACATCCTGATGCAGTTTTTGATCGAGTCGGGGATGATGGCGCTGATGGGCGGGGCGCTGGGGGTGATCGGCGGCATTGGTGTGGCGCAGGTGGTGACGGTGCTGATCGGGTTTCCGTCGACGATTGCAGTCTGGAGCGTGCTGGCGGGTCTGGTGATGGCGACGGCGACGGGGGTGTTCTTCGGCGTGTACCCGGCGCGGAAGGCGGCGATGCTGGATCCGATTGTGGCGCTAAGGGCGGATTGACGGACAGTTGCGAGTTGTCAGTTGTGAGAGAGGCTGTTTGGGATGCGGATAGGCGATTTCCAAGAGACGGTGAAGATGGCGCTGGATACGCTGCGGACGAACAAGCTGCGCAGCGGTCTGACGATTCTGGGGATCGTGATCGGCGTGATGACGGTGATTGTGATTTCGTCGGTGGTGAACGGACTGAATAACAGTGTAGGGAGCTTTGTGGAGTCGCTGGGATCGAACGTGCTGTTTGTGTTCCGGTTTCCGGTGTTTGGGCAACGTCCGACGACGGAGATGCTGACGCGCAAGCAGATGACGTATGAGGACGCGATGGCGATGCGGGATCTGCCGCATGTGGTGGCAGTGTCGCCGGTGCTGCAGCATACGGATAACAACGCGCCGGGCCGGAGCGGGTCCACGTCGATCAAGGCCGGCGGGCAGAAGATGCAGAACACGATTTTGGAAGGGGACACGCCAGCGGCCAAGGATGTGACCGAGCTCAATCTGGTGGAGGGGCGATTCTTCAACGAGAGCGATCAGGAGCGCGCAACCAAGGTGACCGTGCTGGGGCGCGACACTGCGGAGGAGCTCTTCGGTGTGGGAAGCGCTCTGGGCAAAGAGGTGGACGTGGGGGGAATGGTGTTTACCGTGATCGGTGTGCTGGATAAGCAGAAGCAGCCATTTGGCGGGGGGAAGAACCCCAATGACAACAAGGCGTTTTTCCCGATTACCACGTTTCACCAGATGCATCCGGAGCAGCTGGACTACTGGATTTCGCTGAAGTACGACGACCCGAAGAACCGGGTGGCCGTGGAGGACGAGCTGACGGAGCTGTTGCGGCGGCGGAGAAAGGTGGCGAACGAGAAGCCGGACAATTTTGCGATCTTTGGGACGGACTCGCTGACGCGGCTTTGGACGAATATTACGGGCGGCTTGTTTTTGCTGCTGTTTGCGCTTTCGAGCGTGGCGCTGCTGGTGGGCGGGGTGGGCGTGATGAACATCATGCTGGTGAGCGTGACGGAGCGGACGCGCGAGATCGGGGTGCGAAAGGCGATCGGGGCGACGAAGCGGACCATTTTGACGCAGTTCACGCTGGAGGCGATGACGCTGTGCGCCGTGGGCGGGGTGATCGGGCTGATGATCGGGGCTGTGATTGCGCTGGGTCTGAAGCTGCTGCTGCCGTCGGCGCTCTCGCCGATGTGGGTGCTGGTGGCATTTCTGAGTTCATGCGGGATCGGGCTGGTGTTTGGGATCTATCCGGCGTGGAAGGCGGCGAATCTGAATCCGATCGATGCGCTGCGGTACGAATAGGGCTTAGGGAGAGGCAGGCGAGGGAACGACATTGGCGGCTGCAGCGAGCGACGGGCTTCGAGGGTGGACGCGGGCGGGGTGGCTGCTGCTGACTGGGTTGGCGGTGGCGATTGGGGTGGCAAGGACGTGTGGGGGCGCATCGCGAGTGGATGATTCGGAGTTACGCGATGACGGCGGCGGCGATCATGCTGCGCCTGTGGCTGCCGCTGATGTTGATTTCGGGTGTGCCTTTTGCGACGGGCTACCGGATTGTGGCTTGGCTGTGCTGGGTTCCGAACCTGCTGGTGGCGGAGGGAATCGGGCGGTGGCGGCGGCGCGGCGAGGCTGGGGCGCTGAGGGTTGAGGGAGCGGGGTTGGCGGTTCGTTAGACTGGCGAAATGGCCGCTGTTGTGATCGAGCTAGTCCTGGTACTGCTGACTTTGGGCGGCCTCTTGTATATGGTGCTGGCACTGTTGGGGGCGCGGAGTTTTTCGCGGTGGCTGCGGGGGCAGGTGGGTGGCGAGGCGTTTGCACCGGGGGTGACGGTTCTGAAGCCGCTGAAAGGTGTGGATGCGCGGATGTATGAGGCGCTGGCGAGCCACTGCCGGCAGGAGTATGCGGGTGCGTATGAACTGGTGTTCGGGGTGAGCTCGGCGGAGGACTCGGCGTGCGCTTTGGTCGAGCGGCTGCGGGGGGAGTTTCCGGGTGTGGCGATGCGGCTGGTGGTGTGTGTGGAGCGGTTGGGGACGAGTGGGAAGGTGAGCAATCTTGTGCAGATGCTGCGGTTGGCAGCGTATGAGTTTGTGATTGTGAATGATGCAGATATTGCGGTGGGGCCGCGGTATCTCCACCGGGTGATGCGGGGGTTTGCGGATGAGGGTGTGGGGATGGTGACGGCACCGTATGTTGGGCGGGCTACGGGCGGGGTCTGGTCAAAGTTGGAGGCGTTGGGGATCTCGACGGAGTTTATGCCGGGAGTGTTGACGGCGCGGATGCTGGAGGGTGGGATCAGATTTGGGCTGGGGTCCACGCTGGCGATGCGGCGGGTAGCGCTCGAGAGGGCGGGCGGGTTTGAGGCGGTGCTGGAGTGTCTGGCGGACGACTATGAGTTGGGGGCTCGGATTGCGGCGGCGGGATACCGGGTGGAGATGTGCGGTGAGTTGGTGGAGACTTCCGTGCCGGCGTATTCGTTTGGTGGGTTCTGGGATCATCAGATGCGGTGGGCGCGGTCGACGCGGGACTCGCGGAGGTGGGGGTATGTGGGGCTGGGGGTGACGTTTTGCGTGCCCTGGGCGGTGCTGACGTGTGTGGCGAGTGGGTTTGCGTTGTGGAGCTTTGCGCTGCTGAGTCTGGCGGTGCTGGCACGGGTGAGCGTGGCGCTGGCGGTTGGGGTGGGGGTGCTGGGGGATGGGCAGGTGCTGCGGGATCTTTGGCTGCTGCCTTTGCGGGACTTTCTTGGGTTGGGGTTCTGGGTGTGGAGCTTTGCGGGGGATTCGGTGGTTTGGCGTGGGGAGCGGTTTCGGCTGAAGGGTGGGTTGCTGGAGCGGGTTTAGGGGCGTTGCGGAGGGTCAGGCGGTTTGGGTAGAGAGGCAGGTCCTTCGACTGCGGCTTCGCCTTCGCTCAGGATGACAAAATATTTGAGGCGATCGCGTTCGGCTCAGGACGACAAGGTTTGGGGGTGGGATCGGGCTTGGCGGACCATGTCGACGAGGGCGGCACGGGTTTCTTGCGGGGTCCGGACTTCACGGGGGAAGTTGATGCGGGTGCCCTTGATGCCGTCGGCGGTGATGAGGCGGAGGGTAAAGCCGAGGCGGTCGACGGAGGTCATGGCAGCGGAGGTGGCTTCGAGGGACGCATGGGTGTGGGCGAGGAGGATCATCGAGTCGACGTGGTCGGCGTTTATATGGGCGAGGATGCCGGTGGCCGAAGGGGCGAGCGGGTCGGGGGCGGCGGAGGTGTAGACCTCTGTAGAGACCCAGCCCATGACGCCGAAGCCGCCGACATAGTAGAGGTCGCGGGGCTCGATGCGGAAGAAGGTGAAGTCCTGGAAGTCGACCCAGTAGCGACTGTTCTCGTGACGGTTGAGGTAGAGCTCGCGGGCGGAGGGGAGGTCGGGTGCGGGGACGGGTGCGGCGAGGCCGACGAGGGTGGCGCGAGCGGAGCCTAGAGGGTCACCGTCGACGGCGGTTTGGGTGACAAAGAGGCTTGTGTGGGGGTCGGCCTTGAGATTCTGGGTGTGCATGGCCATGTTGCTGATGAGGAGGAGCGGGCGGCCGAGGGCATCGAGAGCGTAGGGCATGAGCGAGCCGAAGGGAAAGCCGGGATGTTTGCGCGAGAGGGTGGAGAGGGTGGCGACAGAGGACAGGGCGAGGAGGGTGCGGGTACGCTCGGCGTGGGTGGGCTCGGGGAGCTGGGGCAGGTTTTGCGCGGTGGAGGCGTGCTGGCGAGGTGCGGTGGCTTCGGCCGATGACATGGAGGATCTCCTGGTGGCGCTGGGAATATGGTAGCGGTCGGTCGGGAGACGGCGCGTGGGTGCGCGGGTTAGTCGACGTCGAAGACGACTCCCTGGGCGAGGGGAAGGGTTTTGCCGTAGTTGACGGTGTTGGTGGAGCGGCGCATGTAGGATTTCCAGGAGTCGGAGCCGGACTCGCGGCCGCCGCCGGTCTCTTTTTCGCCGCCGAAGGCACCGCCGATCTCGGCACCGGATGGGCCGATGTTGACGTTGGCGATTCCGCAGTCGGAGCCTACCGCGGAGAGGAAGATCTCGGCCTCGGCGAGGTCCTGGGTGAAGATGGAGGAGGAGAGGCCCTGGGGGACGTCGTTGTGGAGTTGGATGGCTTGGTCGAGGGTTTCGTAGCGGAGGACGTAGAGGATGGGGGCGAAGGTTTCGTGACGGACGAGATCGGTCTGGGTGGGGATTTCGACGAGGGCTGGGCGGACGTAGAAGGCTTCGGGTGGGTTGGCTTCCAGGTTGTTCTCAGACCGTTGTGGCGCTTCGGACCCCACCTTTTTCACCCCACCAGCGAAGCTGTCGGGGACCCCGCTTTCCGGCGATGAAGCTGCCGGAGAGGATGGGGCACCCGGGTTTGTGGCTATGTCGATGCGTTCGCCGCCGGTGATGATGGCTCCGGTGTTGCGAGCCTGGGCGAGGGCGGATTGCATGGATTCGAAGGCTTGCTGGTCGATCAGGGGTCCTACGAGGGTTCCGGGTGTACGGGGGTCGCCGACGGTGACGTTTTCGTAGACGCGGCGGAGTTTGGGGAGGAGTTGGTCGTAGATCGAGGTGTGGACAAGGAGACGGCGGAGGGTGGTGCAGCGTTGGCCGGCCGTGCCCATGGCGGCGAAGGCGACCGCGCGAAGGGTGAGCGAGAGGTTGGCGGTTGGGCAGACGATGCCGGCGTTGTTGCCGCCGAGTTCGAGGAGGGGGCGGGCAAAGCGGGCGGCGAGGCGGGGGCCGACGGCTCTGCCCATGCGGGTGGAGCCGGTGGCGGAGACCAGAGGGACGAGGGGGGAGTCGACGAGGGCATGGCCGGTTTTGTGGTCGCCTATGAGGAGCGTTGAGAGGTTTTCAGGGAGGTCGCCTGGGTGCTGGTCTGCGAACCTGGCGGCGGCTCGTTCAAAGAGGGCCTGGGTGGCGAGGGCGGTGAGCGGGGTCTTTTCGGAGGGCTTCCAGACGACGGAGTTGCCGCAGACGAGGGCGAGAGCGGCGTTCCAGCTCCAGACGGCGACGGGGAAGTTGAAGGCGGAGATGATGCCGGTAACGCCGAGGGGGTGCCACTGCTCCATCATGCGATGGTGGGGGCGCTCGGAGGAGACGGTGAGGCCGCCGATGGTGCGGGAGAGGCCGGTTGCGTAGACGCAGATGTCGATCATCTCCTGGACTTCGCCGCGGCCTTCGGAGAGGATCTTACCGGCCTCGATGGTGACCAGGCGGCCGAGGGGGTCGAGGTGGGCGCGGAGCTCTTCGCCGAGGAGGCGAACGAGCTCTCCGCGGCGGGGCATGGGGATTTGGCGCCAGTGGAGAAAGGCCTGGTGGGCGCGGGCGATGGCGGCGTCGGGGTCTGGGGTGGTGGGGATGTCGGCGAGGACCTCGCCGGTGATGGGGGTGTGGGCGGGGAGGCTGCCGTTGGTGAAGGCTTGCTCGGCGACGCCGAGGTGCAGGAGGAGTTGGCGGGTTTCGTGGCGGAGGGTGGTGTGGGTTGTTGCGGGGGGCTGGAGGGTGGCTTGGGAGCTCATGGGCATGCTCGGACTTTCGAGGTGGGTTCGCGCTGACGCGAGGCGATGCGTGACGGCTCTCAGTCTGCCACGTTTGCGGGCGCTGGCGCATTATGTGTGGGCGAGCCAGCGCAAGGATGCCCCAAAATGGAACTGGACGAGACGGAAAGTGCTGGGGAAGCAAGGAATTATCTTGCCAGTGCTGACGCGGCAGGGCACACTCATCTCGTCGAGCGACTGTTGTCCTGGGTTTCAAAGAGATGGATTGCTCGAGGAGTGTGCCGCCGCATGCTGACGATTGTTCCGAACATGGGTTCGTCTACAAGTTTCTGCGGGCTGTTTGATCGTGGTTGCGTGCCTCCCTGCATGGCGCGGCCAAGTCTTTTCGCGGGCGACTAGCTCCCTCCTGTGCCGATGCCGCTCCGTTGCGCCTCGCGGGGTGAAGCCGTCGTCCGTGCTGCGTGTGCGCAGTGCCGAGCCGAAGAGGAGAGCCGCCATGCGGGATAAAGGTGCAAGTGCTGTGATGTCGGAGACCGACGTAATGGAAGCGCCGAAGGGCATTGCGACGGATGAGTTCCGGCCGAAGATTGTTGGGCCGCTGCCGGGGCCGAAGGCGCGGGCGGTGGTGGAGCGGGACGACCGGTGGATGTCGCCCTCGTACACGCGGAGTTATCCGCTGGTGGCGAAGCGTGGGCGTGGGATCCGGATCGAGGATGTGGACGGGAACGAGTTTCTGGACTTTGCGGCGGGGATCGCGGTGTGTTCGACGGGGCACTGCCATCCGGAGGTGGTGGCGGCCATTCAGAAGCAGGCGGCTGAGCTAATTCACATGTCGGGGACGGATTTTTACTACGAGGGGATGGTGGAGTTGGCGGAGCGGATGTCGGCGATTGCGCCAATGCCGGGGCCACATAAGTTCTATTACGGCAACTCGGGCGCGGAGGCGGTCGAGTGCGCGATGAAGATTGCGCGATATCACACGGGCCGGCAGGGGCTGATTGCGTTTTACGGCGCGTTCCATGGGCGGACGATGGGGGCGCTCTCGCTTACCGGGTCGAAGCCACAGCAGAAGCGAAGGTTTGCGCCGTTTGTCCCCGGGGTGACGCATGTGCGGTATCCCTATGCGTATCGCGGTTGCTCGGGCGGGGCGCAGGCGGAGGAGGCGTTTGCGCTGGGGTGTGCGCGATTTATCGAGGAGAAACTTTTCAAGACGACCATGCCGCCGGAGGAGGTCGCGGCTATCTTTGTCGAACCGATCCAGGGTGAGGGCGGGTATGTGGTGGCGCCGACCGTGTTTATGCAGGAGCTCCGAAGGATCTGTGACCAGCACGGGATTCTGCTGGTCGCGGACGAGGTGCAGTCGGGGGCGGGGCGGACGGGCAAGTGGTGGGCGATCGAGCATACGGGAGTGGAGCCGGATATCGTCTGCTCGGCGAAGGGGATTGCGTCGGGGATGCCGCTAAGTGTGTGCATGACGCGGGCGGAGATTATGGACTGGAAGCCGGGGTCACATGCGTCGACGTTTGGCGGGAACCCGGTGGCGATTGCGGCGGCGCTGGCGACGATGGACGTGCTGGAGCGTGAGGCGATTCGGAATGCGGCGACAGTAGGCGGAGCTATGCTTGACCGGCTGCGGACGTGGCCGGCGAAGCACAGGCATGTGGGCGATGTGCGCGGACGCGGGCTGATGATCGGGATCGAACTCGTGAAGGACCAGGGGACGCGGGAGCCGGCGCCGGAGATGCGCGACCGGATCGTCGAGAGGGCGTTTGAGCGTGGGCTGCTGATTCTGGGGTGCGGGGAGACGTCGATTCGGCTGGCTCCGCCGTTGATTGTGAAGCAGGGGGAAGCGGATGTGGCGCTGGATATTCTGGAGGGGTGCCTGAGGGAATAGGGGTTGGAGGGAGGCGCGCTCAAGCGGGAGGTGAAAGGCAATTTATTCGTTCGGCTTCGCCTACACTCCGGCCTTCGGCAGAGCGGAAGGAAAGGTGGTCTGGCCTTAACGCCGGGCTGAAGCCCGGCTCTACCTTGAAGCAACGGTGAAGCATGGGCAAAACAGAGACTCGTAATATAAGCCTGAGCGGAAGAGAACGTTTACTACCCCAGGCAGCTTATCCTGGTCGATAGTTAGTGGTGGTCCAGTTCGGCTTTCAGCTTCGACAGATCGCCTCCTCGCACGAGGTTTCCATCGGGATCGATAAGGGCGTAGGTTGGGAAGGCGTGTACGCCCCAGTCTGAGGTCATGCGGGTGGTCTCGTCATAGACGGGTGGAAACGGAGGTGTGCCGTGCCATAACTCGCTCTCGAGCTTGAGCGTTTTGGTGTGGAAGTCGTTCCAATCGCCAGCCTCGTTCCGGCTGTTCTCGTGCACGGCGATGATGCGGAATCTCTCGGCCGAGTCGATGTGAGCTTGCGTGAACGCGATCAGCTTTGGGATGCCCTCTTGTATGCAGGGGACACACCAGTCTGCCCAGAAGTAGATGAGGGTCCAGTGACCCTGAAAGGGCCGATCTCGAAGGACTCATGGTTCATATCCCGTAGGGTGCTCAGTTCCGGTGTGCCGTGCCCGTAGTGTTGTGCCATCGGTGAGAGCGTGAGTTTGAGGGGCGGGAGCGTCACGTCGCTGTCGGCGACCAGGAAGGACTGCCTCTCTGGATCCGTGTCGTCAGTTGAGGCAGAGAGTTCATACTGGCCAGAGGGCAGAAGCAGAGATCCGCGGGTGCTGAATACAGCTCCCACAACGGCGCCCGAGTGTGTCCAGATGTGGCCTAAGGTCTGATTCGTCGCGGGCGGGACGGGTGTTTCCAGCGCAAAGTGGACCTGATGTAACGGACGCAGCTTGACGGTGACTGGTTTGGACGCATCGTCCGCTGGCATGTCTACTAGAGCTCCGAGTTTCTGTGTGCTGTCGTAGACCATGTAAGTGACGCGCTCACGCATGCTGCCGATCCAGGTTTGGGCGAAGTGTCCGGCCGCATCGGTCTTTGTACTCGGCAATAGAGGCTGACCTGAGATCCCTGGCTCCGGCAGCCGCCATTGCGAGCAGACGGTTGCGCCGGGCACCGGCTGGCCATGCGCGTCGATCACGGTTCCTGTGACGGTAGGCTCTCGATCAGCAGCCAGGAGGGGCGGGCACATTAGCAGGATCAGCAGCAGCACACGCATGATTTGCACTCCAACCTGGATTCCGCTTCGCTCCGTAAAGACGGCGACTGAGCTGCGGAGATTTACCAACGTCGCCTGAGCCAAGATAAGACCGCCCGTGGCCGGTGTCTATGGAGCGGAAGGAGGGATTACCGAGCCATATGAAAAATCTTCAGTAACTGAAGATTGCCCTACGTTCGTTTGCGGGGGGTTGACTCGCAGCCTAGACTATAGAGAATGACTCATTTGATTCCGGACCATAAGCGGTATTTTGTTGAGAAGCTTGGGATATCAGAGCGGCTGATGGAGCGGTGCTTGGGCGAGGCTCTGAGCGCGGGTGGGGAGTATGCGGATCTTTACTTTGAGTCGGTAACGTCGACGTCGCTGGGGATTGATGAGGGCTTGGTAAAGACAGCGAGCCAAGGGATCAGTGTTGGGTGCGGGATCCGGGTGGTGAGTGGGGAGCGGACGGGGTTCGCTTATACGGATGATCTCTCGAGTGAGCGGCTGCTGAAGGCGGCGCGGACGGCGGCGCTGATTGCATCGGGGCCGGCGAAGCAGATGGAGCATGGGTTTACGCACACGGAGACGCCGGCACTCTACCCGGTAGCGGGTGCGACGACGGACGCTGAGATCTCGGAGAAGCTGAAGCTGATTGAGCGCGCGGACCGTGCGGCGCGGGCGTACGACTCGCGGATTACGCAGGTGCGGGCTGGGTTCAACGACGAACTGCGGCGGATTCTGGTGGCGGCGAGCGATGGGACGTATGCGAGCGATACGCAGCCTTTGGCGCGGCTGAATGTATTTGTGATCGCGCAGGACGGGGCTGCGAATGGAGGCTCCGGCGGGCTGGCTCGCGGGACGAGCGGCGGTGGCGGGCGGGTGGCGCTGGACTTCTTTGAGGGCGCGAAGAGTCCAGAGCACTTTGCGCGCGAGGCAGCGCGGACGGCGATGCTGCAGCTGGGTGCTGTGGACGCTCCGGCCGGGGAGATGGAGGTGGTGCTCGGGCCGGGGTGGCCGGGGGTTCTGCTGCACGAGGCCGTCGGGCATGGGCTCGAGGCGGACTTCAACCGCAAGAAGACGAGCGCGTTTGCGGGGCTGATTGGGCAGCAGGTGGCGTCCAGCAAGGTGACGGTGGTTGATAACGGGACGATGGCGGGGCGGCGCGGCAGCTTGAACGTGGACGATGAGGGGACGCCGACGCAGGAGAATGTACTGATCGAGAACGGTATCCTGAAGGGGTATCTCACCGACAAGCACAGTGCGCGGCTGATGGGGACGAAGAGCACGGGCAGTGGGCGGCGCGAGAGCTACCAGCAGATCACTATGCCACGGATGACGAACACGTACATGCTGAACGGCGAGGATATGCCGGAGGACATCCTGAAGAGCGTTAAGCGCGGCCTATATGCGGTGAACTTCGGCGGCGGGCAGGTGGACATCACGAACGGGAAGTTTGTGTTCTCGGCGAGCGAGGCGTACCTGATCGAGGACGGCGTGGTGACGCGACCGGTGAAGGGCGCGACGCTGGTGGGCAATGGGCCAGAGGCGTTGAAGTACGTATCGATGGTGGGAAATGATCTTGCGCTCGATGAGGGTATCGGGACGTGTGGCAAGGCTGGGCAGAGTGTGCCGGTTGGTGTGGGCATGCCGACAGTGAAGCTCGACCGGATGACGGTCGGGGGAACGGGACGGTAAGAGGACGATGGCGGCTGCGGAACGGGAGAAGATGTACGAGTGCGAGGTCCGGCGACGTCGCTTGAAGGAGGGCGGCGGCTATGAGCCTTACTGGAAGGTGAAGAAGGTTGCGGATGCGTTGGTGGATAACGATACGGACTTTCGGTGCAAGGACTGCCGGGGCGAGGTGAAGGTGCTGGGCAAGACGAACAAGGCGGGCACACCGGCGTATGTGGAGCATAAGCGGCTGGAGGATGCGGAGTTCTGCCCTTCGGGTGCTGGTTTCAAGAAGGCGACGGATGGGCGTGTAAGCCGGTGGTCGGAGAAGCCGGTGGCATAAGTTTCAGTTGCCGTTCTCAGTTCGTTGTGAGTTGAAACGCGGGTTTCCGGCTTACGTGCAGTACATCGGAAAGAACCGCTTAGCGCAGGATCAGCAGGAATTGTTTAAGGAGATTGCGATGGCGGTTGAACGCGAAATGTTTGTGGAGTGCGAGGTAAAGCGGCGTCGGGTTCGGGCGGCTGGTGGGTATGAGCCGTTCTGGAAGGTGAAGACGATCGCAGAGGCGCTTGAGGATAATGACACGGAGTTCCGGTGCAAGGATTGTGGCGGACCGGTGAAGGTAGTGAAGCGGCGCAGCGAGAATGGGCCGGGGCTGCATATCGAGCACAAATTGAAGAGCGACTCGGAGTATTGTGCGGCTGGGGTTCACTTTTTGAAGTCGACGGATGGGCGTGTGGCTCGGCCTTCGGGAACACCGGTGCACTAGCTGAAGCGGTACGATCTGAGAATGGCTGCGAACGAGACAAGATCTACGAGTGTGTGGTGAAGTGTCGCCGTCTGAAAGAGGGCGGTGGCTACGAGAGCTTTTTTGGAAGTGAAGGGTGTGTTCAGAACGCCCTTACTGACGGAGATACTGATTTTCGCTGCAAGGACTGCCACGGAGCAGTGAAGTTGTTCAGGCGCCATGTTGCACACGGTGCCGCGCCACACGCGGAGCATCTTTTGCGAGCCGATTCCGAGTATTGCTCTTCCGGTATGTACTTTCGGGATGCAAGAGATGGCCGTGCACCTAGAATCTCCCACTCACCCGTTCGCTGAAAGGAACTCCTGTGTCACAAGCAATTTCTTCGACAGTCAGGTTGCGCACGTTGGCTTCCACGGTTTTAGGCAAGGCGCTGCGGGCGGGGGCTACGGATGCGGAGGCGGTGGTGTATGAGGGGGAGGAGTTTTCGGCGCTGGTGCGGTTGGGGCAGGTGGAGACGCTGAAGGAGTCGGGGTCGCGGGCGGTGGGTTTGCGGGTGTTTGTGGGGCAGAGGGTGGCGAGTACGTCGTCGTCGGATTTTTCCGATGAGTCGATTGAGCGACTGGTGTCTGGGGCAGTGGAGTTGGCGAAGGTGACCAGCGAGGACCCGTTTGCGGGGTTGCCGGAGGCGGGGGAGTTTGGAGCGGCCGAGGGTGCGGTGCTGGATGGGAGCGACCGGGGTGCGGGGATGGGACTCTACTTCGAGGATGTGAACGAGATGCCAGCGGCGGAGCGGATCGAGGTAGCGCGTCGGTGCGAGGCGGCGGCGATGGCGTATGACGCGCGCATTCAGAACTCGAGTGGAGGGGATTTTGATACGGCGACTTCGCACAAGATTCTGGTGAATTCGCGTGGCTTTGCGGGCGAGTACCGGAGATCGTACTGCGGGTTTTCGTGTGCGCCGATTGCACACGAGGAGAAGGGCAAGATGCAGCGGAACTACTGGTACTCGAGTGCGCGGACGGTACGGGGGCTCGAGTCGCCGGAGGAGATTGGGCGCATTGCGGCGCAGAGGACGCTGCGGCGATTGGGGGCTCGGCAGGTGAAGACGCAGGCGGCGCCGGTGGTGTTTTCGCCGGAGATCGCGAAGTCGATTATGGGGTCGATCTTTTCGGCGGCGGAGGGGGATGCGATCTACCGAAATGCGTCGATGTTCAACGGGATGCTGGGCGAGCGGGTGGCGGGCGAGAACATCACTATTGTGGACGACGGGACGATGGTGTTTGAGCGCGCTGGGCAGCGTGTGGGTGGGTTTGGAACGGCGCCATTTGATGGCGAGGGGCTGCCGACGCGGCGAACGGTAATTGTGGATAAGGGCGTGCTGAAGAGCTACATGATGAACACGTATACGGCGCGGAAGCTCGGGATGCGGTCGACGGGAAGTGCATCGCGGGGGTTGGCGGGAAATCCGGGAACGGGGGCGCACAACTTCTATCTTGAGCCCGGGACGCAGTCTCCGGAGGAGATCATTGCCGGCGTTCCGAGCGGGTTGTATGTGACAGAAGTGATGGGGTTTGGGGTGAATCTGGTGACTGGCGACTACTCACAGGGCGCGGCTGGGATGTGGATTGAGAATGGGGAGCTGGCGTATCCGGTGGAGGAGATTACGATCGCCGGGAACTTGAAAGAGATGTACAAGAATGTGGTGGCGGTGGGGAAGGATTTGGTGTGGCGGGGGTCGAGTGCGGTGCCGACGATCCGGGTTGAGGGGATGATGATCGCGGGGGCTTGAGGCGCAGCGAAAGGGTGACCGTGAGCGTAAAATCTGCGGCGATAAGAGAGAAGATCCGGAATGGCGCCTCCGAAGTGGCGCGATTACATGCACTTGTTCATACGACTTTTCGAGATCGCGATGACAATGTCGAGAGCCGCAGACGCTGGGTTACGGCCAGTGGGCGACTTCCATGCGCGCTACGATGTGCTTGCCTTTCCGGGAGGCTACATCGGAGCACTTGATCGAATCGTGGATGGAGACGCTTATACAGTGGAGGCAGCCATCTGCTTTCTTGAGGTCCGCCCCTGCTTCCTTCGCTCCAGGTATATGTTCGAGGATCTCGTGCGCAAGTGTAGACGAGCCGTTCTAAATGCGAATCAGGCCAGCGGTTCGCGATGATCTCGCAGCGACCCTCCCTATCGCAGACAACCCCTTAGAAACGCGGGGTTCAGGCTAATGTCCCGTCTTTGACGGCCGATATGCCCCTTACAGGAGACCGTGGGGTGAGGGTGCGGACTACAATTTCGGGTGTGACAGCTGGGTTTCAATTCGGGCATCAGGTTGAGTTTAGGCCAGAGCTTGCGCGGGAGATTCTGCGTGAGGTGCCGGAGAGACCGGGAGTGTTTGCCCTCTATGGGCACTCGGACGGGGATCAGCCGTATGTGACACGGACAGCGAACTTGCGACGTAGGATGGCGCGTTTGGTCGACTCGCCGGAGGTGATGGGTGCAGATGGGCTGCTGGGGGTGTCGAGGCGGCTGAATTTGCGGGAACGGGTGGGGCGGATTGCGTGGTCAGTGACGGGGTCGGAGTTTGAGTCGCTGCTGGTGCTATACCGGGCGATGGCGGGGATCTTTGGGGTTGCGGAGGCACGGCGGCGATTGAAGCTGCGGACGCCGTACTTCCTGCGATTGACCATGGGGCATGCGCATCCGCGGGTGTACTCGACCAATCGGCTGGCGGGGGGCCGGGGTGGGCGTGGACTGGGCGAGACGTATGGTCCGTTTCCATCACGGATGGCTGCGGACCGGTATGCGGATTCGGTGCTGGATCTGTTCAAGCTGCGGCGGTGCTGGGAGGATCTGGAGGTGAGCCCGGAGCACCCGGGGTGTGCGTATGGGGAGATGAGGCGGTGCATGGCTCCTTGTAAGGAGGCCTGTAGCAGCGAGGAGTATGCGGACGAAGCGCGGGCTGTGGAGGCGTTCTTTCGGACGCGGGGGGAGAGCCTGCTGGCCAAAATCGGGGCGGAACGGGAGCGCGCTTCGGAGGAGATGGATTTTGAGCAGGCGGCGGAGCTGCATCGGCAGTACGAAAAAGTGAAGGCAGCAGCGGGGCTGGCGGATGAGCTGGTGCGTCCGGTGCCGGAGCTGCGGGCGGTGATCGTGCAGGCGGCGGGGCATGATCCGGCGCTTGGGAGTGAGCGGGCGGAGGAGGCGGCGGTATTTCTGCTGGAGCGTGGGTGCTTGGCGGGGCCGGAGCGGATGTCGACGCTGGGGGTGAGGGCGGTGCGGGAGCAGACGAGTGTGGGGTCGAGCCTGTTTGCGCAACCGCTGATGCTGCAGGCGGTGCCGCTGGGGCCTCCGGTCGCGGGGCTGGCTTCGTGTGTGGAGGGCAAGGAGGCGCCGCCAATAGCAGCTCCGGAGGAGCGGGTGGGGCGGGTGCTTAACATTTTAGGCGAGGAGATTGGGGCAGCGGATGACGTGGCGATGCTGAGCGACCATTTGGCGCTGCTGCGGCGTTGGTATTACCGGCCGGAGAAGCAGCGGGCAGGCGAGGTGTTCTTTCCGAGTGCGGATGGAAGCTGGCCGGTGCGGCGGGTCCTGCGTGGTGCGGCGCGGACGGTGATCGGGGAGCCGAAGCCGATGCAGGAGACGGATCGCGAGGGGGCGAAGGCGATCCGGACGAAGGTGCTGCACGAGGGCCGGCCGGAGGTGGAGCGGGTGGTGCCGGTGGTCGAAAGGGCGGGGGCGTTTCGGAGCCGACGGCGTAAGTCGGTCGTGCCGGGGGATGTGGCTTAGGGCAATCTCTCTGCCGGTGTTCGGGCGGCTTTTCCCGAACCCGTGTTCCGCGATTTAGAGACGGCGCATCGGGCGATTTCCCTACGGATCTGTGGCGCGACCGGGGCGGTGAGGGTCTCCGGGATTGTGGGTTCTGCGGCGGCGTTGAGGTTGGGGAGGGTGACGGGTTCAAGCTCTTGAATGGTTGAGGGCTCGGCTTCAGCGCGGCCGAGGCGGATGGCTTCGAGAAGGCGGGAGGTGAGGCTGTTGGGGCGCGGGGTGTCTTTTGAGAGGAGTTTGGCGCGGGGGGCGACGGTGCCGAGGTCTGGATCGGTGACGATCTCTTCGACGGTGGTTTCCTGCTCGAGCTGGACGGCGGGGCGGGGCAGGTTCAGGCTGGCGATCTGGAGGCCGTAGAGGAGAAGGCCGGCGCGGCGGGGGTCGAGCTCGTTGGCGGCGAGGCGGTTGAGGACCTCGCCGATGGCCTGCTGGATGGCGGGAGCGGTCTTCCGGGGTGGGGAGGGTGAAGGGGTGGCGCGGTGCTCGCCCTGGGAGAGGTCGACGGTGGGGACGGCCTGGCGGGCGTGGAGGCCGCGGTGGTAGAAGCAGAAGTCCTCGCCGGTGAGGCAGGGGCTGCCGCAGCGGTGGCCTCCGGTGAAGACGTGGCGGCACTGGAAGCGGCGGGTGTGGGTGTTGCTGTTCGGCATGGTGGGTACCCCTCCCCCCGGGTACTTTTTGTAAAAGTCTTCGATCGATGTGGGTTAGGTGTGGGGTACCCCCGGCGGATGGGCGAAAGACGAAAGACAGAAAAACAAAAGCAGAAGGACGGAGACAGAAAGACAGCAACAAAAGGACAAAAAGGCGGAAAACAGGGCGGTCGGTTAGAGGAGGGTGGAGCCGAAGCGGGTGAGGTTGGCCCAGCGGGTGTCGACGATTTTGCGGCCGCGGTGGGCGGGTAGCTGGGTGGGTTTGGGGGTGAGGGGGAGGTTGGCGGCGGAGCGGCGGTGGTGGGCGGCGCGCTCGTGGGTTGGGAGATGGGTGGTGGTGCGGGGGGGTGGTGGACCTGGATGGTGGGCTCCTTTGGTGTGGTTGGGCTTGGGGTTGCCGAGAGTTAAATGGAGAGAGCCCGAGGTTAACCGGGCTCTCTGATGTGTCTATTTCGATTCTAGCTGGCCGAGTGGGGTAACTACGCCAAAGCTTTTGGCTGGATTTGGCGAAAACGGTTCGCGCGTACCCGCGCGAAGGCCCACCTTCGCGACGGTGAGACCGCCGCGAAGATGAGGCACCCGAGATTGTGGCTTGATCTGAGACCTGGGCCACCCGCCCCACCCATGACTTCTTTTGTGATTGCCAGGTCATGCTCTTTGGGTTATGAACCCAAAGGTTTCGGATTGGGGTTATCTCGCATTTCGGTTCGAGGACCAATGATCCAATTGGCATGTAACAGTTGTTTCATGTAACACTTGTTACGTGAAGAAGCCAACGGAACATCGAGAAGCCCTGTTAGCGAAAATCGTCGATGCCCTGCTGGAAGATGGCATTGCAGACCTTTCGTTGCGTCCACTTGCAAAGACGGTGGGAACAAGTGCACGTCTGCTCATCTACCACTTCGACACAAAGGAGCAGCTTCTCACCGAAGCCCTTGCTGAGGTTCGGCAGCGTGTAGAGACCTCAGTGCGAAGATTGGCGCAACAAAAGCAACCGGAATCCCTGGAAGCCTTCCTGCTGATGTTCTGGACGTGGGCCCTCCGCGAGCAGAATCAAAGATACTTCCGCCTTCTCTTCGAGATCGACGGGCTGGCCATGCAAAATCGGACAAAGTTTTCTAAAGACTTTTGGGGGACCGGATTTTCCAAATGGATAGGAATTTTTGAAACGTCCTTCGATGTTCTAGCAAAGGGCAAGAACGGAGACCCAGGTGCCTCAACCATGATCCTGGCTTTGTTGAATGGACTTCTCCATGACTTTTTGGCTACTGGCGACCGTAAGCGCACAACCGACGCATTGCGCTATTTGATTCAGAAGCTGACGGAAACTCCCACACCGGCACAACCCATTGCCAGGAAACGAGGCTGATGCATGTCCCGGCCTTCCAAGTCGACGACGCCACAGCATCATGCAACAAGGAAGTCCGTGCTGAGAGCGCTGTGGCAGAGCGTCTTTCTCAACATAGTCTGCGCTTACCTTCTCTATCGCTTCTTTGCGCCAACATTTCACTCCGGCAGTCTTCTCCCCCTGGCAATTTCGGGACTTCCGCCACTGGCGGGTCTCGCTTACGGGTTGATACGAACAAGAACGATAGATTTCATTGGGTTGTTCGCAGCCGAAGATATTGCAGTGTCTATGATCTCGCTCATTTTTGCCCATAGCGAGACGTCCGCATTGGTAGGCCGCTCCCTTCAGAATTCCTTGCTGGGGGTGATCTTTCTCGGCTCCCTTGTGGTGAATAAGCCGCTGGTTCTCTATATCACCCGGCAATTTATTACCGGGAATGATTCCGATGCCATGAGGCGCTTTGATCGAGTCGCCGCGCAGTCCGATGCACGAACGGTGTATCGCATCATGACCTGGGTCTGGTCTGCTGTTTTGTTTGCGAAGAGCGCTGGCAGCGTCCTGCTTGCATTGACCCTTTCGGCGCAGAACTACCTCGTTGTGTCGCCCGTATGGACTTTCGCCAGCGATGCGCTACTTGTGTGCTGGTGCCTTCGCTATGGCTATGCAAAGTTGAAGCAGTGCACCGTTGAAGCCGAATGTGGGCCAAAACAGGCGGTCGCATGTGTAAAACCCACAGCGCTCTAGCCGCTTCATCCAAAGGGGACACGCAATGCAAACGGAGTACATCGCCGATCTTGGTTTGGCAACCCTGCTTCGTCCGGACGTTCTGGACGATCCATACCTATTTTTCCAAAGGCTTCGCCTTGAAGATCCGATCCACGAAGACCCGGCCGGCCGAGGTTGGGTGGTATCCCGGTATGACGATGTGGTAACTGTGCTGGGAGATCGCCGTTTTTCAGCCGAACGGATGCTTTCCCGCAGCAATCCGAATGAAATACAACGAGCGTTAGCTCGTCAGATGCTTTTTCTCGATCCACCCGACCACGCAAGGCTGAGGAGCCTTTTCACCAAAGCATTCACTCCTCAACGTGTGGATGCACTCCGACCGCAGATTGTCAGTCTGACTTCAGAACTGCTGGATTCAGCAGAAATCGCCAGCGAACAGATCGACTTTATCCGCGATGTTGCGGTCCCGCTCCCGGTCGCCGTGATCGCTCAAATGCTGGGGGTTCCTACGGCAGATCAAAGCCAGTTACGCGCGTGGTCCGTCGCTTTCGGCAAGCTCATTAACGGGCGCACTCTGTCTAAGGAAGAATCGGCAGAGGCTCAACTCGGTATTCTCGAATTCATAGAATATTTTCGAGAATTGATCGCCGAACGCCGCCGACAACCTACCGAGGATATGCTCAGTGACCTCATTGCGGTCGAAGAGAAGGGTGACCGGCTGAGTACCGAAGAGCTAATCGTAAACCTGATTCTTCTACTGGCTGCGGGTCATGGGACAACAACTCATCTGCTCGGCAACGGGCTACTCGCGCTCATACGAAATCCTTCGCAATGGCAATCCCTGGTTTCTGATTTCTCGTTAATCGTTAGTGCGGTCAATGAACTGCTCCGCTATGACGGGCCAGTGCAGGCGACCACGCGGGAAGCGCTGGAAGACGTTTCGCTGGGGAACAAGATCATCACCCGAGGCCAGCGCGTCACTGTCCTGCTCGGGTCGGCAAACCGCGACGAAGAGCGTTTCCATGATCCTGACAGGCTCGACATTCGCCGCTCCGCTGTGCGTCTACTTTCCTTCGGCCACGGTATTCATACCTGTCTCGGGGCTGCACTTGCCCGTTTGGAGGCTCAAATTGTCTTCGGTGAGCTGGCTAGCAGGTTTCCAAAGCTAACAATCTCCGTTGATGCTCTCCAGCACATACCGAGTATTCACTTTCGCGGCTTGAAAGCCTTGCCGGTCAACCTTCGAGGTTGCGCCGGATGAGGTGGCAGTCGAGGCATCTATAAAGTTCTTAGAGGGAGGTAGTTGCCCGCATGATAATGTCCTTTATCATGCGTGATGGGAGGAGGCCATGCCAGCAGTCTCGATGTTCGACGCAGGTCAGTTGGAGGGCATCTGCAAGATCCTCGGCGAAACAGAAGGCGGCCTCTCAGGCTCGGAGATCGGCCAACTCCTCCGTACAAGCCAAATCGACGATCCTCAGCCGACCATTACGAAGTGGAAGCGCCTCTTCGAGGCACTCCTTTATTGCCAACAAAGTGAGTGGTGCGGCAACTGTGTTGTGAAGTTCATTGAAGCAGCCTGTACGCCGACCCGCTACGCAGGCCGGCAGGCGGCATTTGAAGCGCGACGAGATGAACTCAACTTCATATTGGCTCTGTGCGGCTATGAACTTGGTCACGATGGGAAGCTGCGGACCGCCAGTAGAGCCACGACGCTGACCGAAGCCGCTCAACGTGCCGGGCGGCTCCGTGCAGAGCTCTCGAAGCGAACGGTTCATCCCGACGTGCTCAGGTTCTGCCGCGCCGAACTGTTGCAGGACAACTACTTCCACGCAGTTCTTGAGGCCACGAAGAGTGTCGCCGAGAAGATTAGGCATAAATCGGGGGTTCAGGGCGACGGAGGTCAACTCGCTCAGGAAGCGCTCGGCCTTGGGAAAGCAGGGATGCCCTATCTAGCGTTCAATACGCTCCAGACCAAGACAGAGCAGGATGAACAGGCAGGCTTAATGAATTTGATACTGGGAATGTTTGGTGCCTTCCGAAACACCACTGGACACGCTCCAAAGGTTTCATGGCCGGTAAATGAGCAGGATGCACTAGACCTCCTCACATTGGCATCTTTTCTTCATCGACGTCTCGATAGTGCCGTGAGGACGCCGCGCCAATGACAACGTCCATTACAGTTTCCTACCCCTCCCTACCCTCCGTCTTCACCGCGCGCCCGGAAGCCCGAGCACGGATGCGCGACTTCTTTAGCTCGCACATTCGCAATCCCAACACTCGTCGCGCCTACATGGAAGCCGTCCGGCAGTTCTATGCCTTCTGTGCCGAGATCGGCATCGTGGATCTCGCCCAGGTGGAGCCGGTCCACGTCGCCGCTTTCGTCGAGCTGCAGCTGAAGACTCAATCGAAGCCCACGGTGAAGGTTCGGCTCGCCGCTCTGCGTATGCTATTCGACTGGATGGTGGTCGGCCAGGTCTTGCCCCTTAATCCTGCTCATGCCGTACGTGGGCCGAAGCACTCACAGCGACAAGGCAAAACTCCCGTTCTGCAAGCCGACGAGGCGAGAACGCTACTCAACTCGATCGACACCAGTTCCCTTCCTGGTCTACGTGACCGCGCTCTGATCGGCTTGATGGTTTACACGTTGCCCGAGTTGGAGCGGCTGTTTCCATGCGGATTGAGGACTTCTATGTGCAGGGACGGCGGGGCTGGGTCCGACTACACGAGAAGGGTGGCAAAGAGCACGAGATGCCGACACACCATAATCTCGACCGCTACCTGGAGGAGTACATCGCGGCCGCCGATATCGCCGGGGACCGCAAGGGGCCGCTTTTCCGTACGACCAGAGGCCGGTCCAGCGAGCTGACCTGCAATCCCCTGCTCCAGTCTGACGTGTGGCGGATGATCCGCCGGCGAGCGCTTGCGGCCGGAATCAAGACAGAAATCGGGTGCCACACCTTCCGCGCGACGGGCATCACTGCGTACCTGAAGAACGGCGGTCGGCTGGAGATCGCGCAGCAGATGGCCGCGCATGAATCGGCCCGAACGACAGGGCTTTACGACCGCAGGAGCGATGAGGTTTCGCTCGACGAGGTTGAGCGGATCGGTATCTAACGTCGGGGAAGCAAATTCCAGTTTCCAGATCGGAAATCCTGCCTCGTTACGGGCATTGTCATGTTCTCCGTTTGAGAACAGTTGTTCTCAAAACGAGAACAGAAGGCGGACCTCGCTATTTAAGCTGGCTTTACTAAGTCGCTCCGTAAATAAGCAAATGAGATGATTTGTTTATTAGCTACAATGTTTCATGCCTGATTCCATGCCAGAGGGTGCGCGGCTGGGCCGGTACGTTGAGACAGCTGCGGGCGAAGAAACTGTTCGAGCGTTCGTCCCGCCACCCCTCCCTCCGAATCCTCCCATCGATCTCCTCCCCCTCCTGGAAAAGCTCAGCGCCGCTGAACGCGCGCTTGGACGGTTGGATGGAATCACAGTGCTGCTGCCTTCCCATGAGCTATTCCTCTATATGTACGCAAAGAGGCGGTCCTCTCTTCGCAGATCGAGGGTACTCAGTCCACGCTGACCGATCTTCTTCGGTTTGAAAACGGATGCAGAAGTGGGACAGCCCATCGATGACATCCGCGAGGTATCGAATTACGTGGATGCCATGATGTTCGGTTTGGACAGGCTACGGGAGCTTTCCTCTTTCGCTTCGTTTGATTCGAGAGATGCATGAACGGCTCCTGCACAGCGGACGTGGAGCCACGATGAATCCAGGAGAGTTCCGTCGTTCACAGAATTGGGTAGGCGGTACCAGACCGGGTAATGCTCTCTACGTGCCTCCACCAATCAACGAACTCAACGGCGTTCTCGATGCTTTCGAGCACTTCATGCACGAAGAAGTTTCGGGACTCCCTCCACTCATCAAGGCTGGCTTGTTGCACGTCCAGTTCGAGACTATTCACCCGTTCCTGGGTGGAAATGGACGCGTCGGTCGCCTGCTCATCACGCTCTACCTGTGCGTGCGGGGCGTTCTACATAAGCCATTGCTCTACCTCAGCTTGTACCTCAAAACGCATAGAGCGGAATACTACCGTTTGCTTCAGGAGGTCCGAGAGCGCGGGGAATGGGAGATTTGGCTCGCGTTTTTCCTGGAAGGGGTGGCAGAGACGGCGAATCAGGCATTTGATGCCGCGACACGCATCGTGGATCTCTTCAGACGAGACCGTGACCGGATCGCGGAGCAAGGTGAGCGCGTTGGCTCCGCTCTACGAGTCCATGACTTCCTTCAGCAGAACCCGCTCGTGACCGGAAATCGGCTGGTGCAACAGACTGGCTTAAGCGCCCCTACGGTCAACCTTGCGCTTGCTGATCTCGAAGCCCTCGGGATCTTTGAATCCACGAAGGCTCTCCCGCTGACACGTGACCAGCTTGGTCTCCTGATAGAAGCTGCGGATTCCCGCTGGCGGGACGTGGAGCCGGCCATCTTCGGTACCCTTCTCGAACGGGCTCTTGATCCAAATGAGCGCCACGCGCTCGGCGCGCACTATACCCCCCGCGCCTATGTCGAGCGACTGGTCATTCCTACGCTGGTCGAACCAATCCGCGACAACTGGCGCAATGCCCAGGCTGTCATCACCCAACAGGTCAATGCCGGCAACCAGGCAGCAGCCATCGAGACAGCTCAAGCTTTCCACCGTCAACTCTGTTCAACACGGGTACTCGATCCAGCCTGCGGTTCGGGAAACTTTCTTTACGTCGCGCTTGAACACATGAAGCGACTTGAAGGCGAGGTGCTCGAAACCCTGCAGGCCCTCGGCGAAACTCAGCAGGCGCTTGAGCACACCGGGTTCACCGTCGATCCGCATCAGTTTCTCGGCATGGAGCTTAACCCGCACGCTGCCGTAATTGCTGACCTCGTGCTCTGGATCGGATATCTTCAATGGCACTTCCGGACGCGTGGCGACGCTCAACCACCCATCCCAGTGATTCGCAACTTCCATAACATCGTGGAAGCCGATGCCTTGCTCAAATACGACGAAATCATACCGGCGCTGAATGATTCTGATGGTAGTCCGATCACTGAGTGGGATCGGGTCACATTCACGATTAGCAAGATAACAGGGCGTAAAATACCGGATCTCACCGTGAGAAAAACAGTGCTTGCTTATACCGAGCCCGAAAGGCGCGAGTGGCCTGCCTGCGACTTCATCGTTGGAAACCCACCGTTCATTGGGAAGGGCGAGAAGCTATTGAAAGACCTTGGTGACGGCTACGTGAAAACATTGCGCCGAGCGTACAAAGGACTCGTTCCGGACGGTTCCGATTTTGTAATGTACTGGTGGAAGAAAGCTGCGGCCTTGGTCGTTTCAGGCAGCGTGCGCCAAGCTGGGCTCATATCAACTAATTCCATATCCCAAAAATTTAACTCGCGCGTTGTTGCGGAAGCGCTCTCAGGAGATTCGCCAGGGCATCTTGCGTTTGCAATTCCGGACCATCCCTGGATTGACAGCAAAGATGGTGCCGCAGTTCGAATCGCTATGACAGTTGTAGCCCCAGGAGTAGGAGAGGGAATCTTTGGGTAATAATATACTTGACAGACCGGGTAGATGGGCCTAGTCTAACTACATGGAAGCCCCAAAGACACTCCTCGAAGCCATCAAGCTCTTCTCAGATTATGAGAACTGCCGCCAGTTCATGATTATG
>JAABUX010002243.1_pt1 | contig 27643 bp, 17 predicted proteins | sample 5561851 | NCBI WGS metagenome assembly JAABUX01 (sample SAMN10711883, study PRJNA513361) | rock metagenome | isolation source: Antarctica rocks | place: Antarctica: Victoria Land, Richard Nunatak red sandstone | collected 2016-01-03 | reverse complement strand
AGAGTATGACAAACACACTTACAAGGAGCGTGTAAAGGTGGAGTGGTATTTCGGTCTGCTCAAGCAATATCGACGAGTGGCAACGCGGTACGAAAAGACAAAGCGCAACTTCTTATCGTTTGTTCATTTGGCATCGGTGATGATCCTGATGCGATAGCCCAGACCCCGCAAACTCTCTCAACGCTGTCCACATGGCCTAATTACGCGGCCAGATTTAGACCGTTCGATCGCACCATGAACAGGGTGGATCGATTCGGGTGTGCGAGCCCGATGGCCGTGTGCGGTCTTCCCTCATTCGATTGGCGCGAGCCGCTCCGGAATCCTCGAATATCGTCGTGGTGGGCCCACGGGTGGCGTTTGCCCCTGCGCGCCGTGACGAGTCCGGGCCTCCGCGTGGCGAGCGACCCGTCGTCATCCATCAGAAGGGTCATCAAATGGTGCGGATTCGCTCCCGTCGGGGTTTCACGCTGATCGAGCTGCTGGTGGTCATCGCGATCATCGCCGTCCTGATCGCCCTGCTGCTGCCCGCCGTGCAGGCGGCGCGCGAGGCGGCCCGTCGTGCCCAGTGCACGAACAACCTGAAGCAGATCGGGTTGGGGATGCACAATTACCACTCGACCAACAACACGTTCCCGTGGACGTCGGGGTGGACGGCGCCGGTGTTCCCGAACTACGCCGGCCAGAACGAGTGGAGCAACTTCGGGGCGCTGGCCCTGATCCTGCCGGCCATGGAGCAGGGCGCGATCTACAATTCGATCAACTTCTCCTGGGGCCTTTATCCGTTCCAGGATTCGACCGACGTCCTCCAGTCGACCGCGATCTACACCGTGGTCGGCTCCTTCCTCTGCCCGAGCGACCAGGGGCGCGGCCGGAATAACTACCGGGCCTCGAACGGCACGAATTACGACTGGCACAGCCGCCAGTCGGGCTCCGGCGCGATGGTCCGGACCAAATCCGCCGGCCAGACCGACCGCGGCGTCGCCGGGATCACCGACGGGACCTCGAACACGATCGCCTTCGTCGAGCGGAATCGCGGCGACGGCGACCCGGCCAAGTACAGCCCGGGCGACGTGCTGGCCGGCGTGGGCATCTCGGGCTTCCCCACGTACGTGATCCAGAACGCGGCGGACCAGACCTACCTGAACACCACCGCGATCCCGACATGCAACAGCTCGACGGCCGCGACCTACGACTGGGGCGGGTGGACGTGGGCCGGCGGCGAGTACACCACCGCCGTCATCAACTTCGTGCTGACCCCCAACCACAAGAGCAAGGATTGCTCCCCCTGGGGCACACAGGGCACGGGCTACGGCTTCTTCACCGCCAGGAGCCGCCACCCGGGCGGCGTGAACACCCTCCTGGCCGACGGATCGGTCAAGTTCATCAAGGACTCGATCAACCCGATGACCTGGTACGCGCTGGCCACCGCCACCGGCGGCGAAGTCATCAGCGCCGACGCCTATTGACCTCCGCACCCGGCCGGGTCGGCCCGACCTCCGGCCTGCCCGCCCGCCCCGGGGGATCGACCGGGGCCGAGGTGCCGGGGTACGAAAAGGCCGCCGGCCCCCGCGAGAGGCGGGGGCCGGCGGCCTTGTTCGTCCGCCCATGGCGATGATCAATGCCTGGGCACCTGCACGCCCGGGGGCTTCATGCCGGCGGCGCCCGCGTTGACGTCCGCCGCCTTCGATTTCAGGTTCTCGGCGGTGATCGGGGGGGCGGTGGGGACGGTATCCTGGGTCGCGCCGCCGCCCGAGCAGCCCGCGATCAGCGGGGCGAGGAGCGCGAGGGACAGCGGCAGACGGCCTCGGGTCAGATCTCGCACGTCGGCAATCTCCGGGGTGGCGAAGGGATCGGGAGCGAAATCCGGGCCCGTCGATCCATCCGGGCGGGTGATGGAACCTTAGCTCCGACCGCCGGGGCGATCAAGGGCGGACCGGCGTCGCCGTCGAAAAGGCGCCCGGCCGGGGGATCGAGGGGGATTCATGATCCGACTTCGTCGCGCCGTCGCCCTGACGCTGGCCCTCGCGGCGGGCCCGGTCGCATGGGGCGTCGTGCGGTTGGCCGGCGAGTCGAGGGACTCGACGACCATCGCCCGGGCCCGCGAGGACGCCGGGGCGGGCCGGTTCGACCGGGCCGCACGGTCGCTGGCGACGCTCCCCCCGGGGAGGCTGGCCGACCCCGAGGTCGCCGACCTGCTCGGGGCCTCCGAGCGGGCCGCCGGGCGTCCCGAGGCGGCGCTGGTCGCCTGGTCGCGCATCCCCGCCGACTCGCCGCGGTCCACGCCGGCCGCGCTCGCCCGGGCGGACACGCTCCTGACCGACCTCGGCCGGCTCGCCGACGCCGAGGCGATCCTCGAAGGGGCCCTCGGACGCGCCGGCCCGGCCCGGTTGGAGGTCACGCACGCCCTCTCGCGGCTCTATTTCCTGGAGGTCCGCCCCGCCGCGATCGGCCGCCTGATCCGGCGGGGCTGGCGCGACTGGGAAGACCCCGCGACGGAGCTTCGCGACCTCTGGATCATCGACGATACGACGCCGGACGTCGACGTGGTCCGGGCGACCCTCGGGGCCGCGCTCGCCCTCGCCCCCGACGACGACCGGGTGAACCTCGGCCTGGCCAACCTGGCGGTCCTCGGCGCCCGGTTCGACGAGGCGCGTCGACGGCTCGAAGCCTGCCTCCGCCGCCGGCCCGATGACCCGCCGGCATGGGTCGCCCGGCTCCGGCTGGCCCAGGCCCTGGGCGACGCCGAGGGGGTCATGGCCGCCCTGGAGCGGCTGCCGGCCGACTCGGTCCGCGAGCCCGAGGTGCTCGACGTCGCCGCCTGGCTGGCGGACCGCCGGGGCGACGCCGAGGGCGAGCGGCTCGTCCTGGAGCGTCGGGCCGGGGTCGAGCCGGCCGACCCCCGGGCCCTGGAGGGGCTGGCCGTGCTCGCCTACGAGGCGGGCCGTCGCGCCGAGGCGGCCGAGATCCGCCGCCGCAAGGCTGACCTCGACCTCGCCAAGAATCGCTATCGACGCCTCCTGGCCGAGGCGCCCCCGACCGGCGGTTTCGCCGAGCTGGCCGCGCTGGCGGAGACGCTCAATCGCCCGTTCGAGGCGTTCGGCTGGTGGTCCCTGGCCCGGTCGACGACCCCGGGCAATCCCGCCGTCATCGCCGCCCTCGACCGGCTCAAGGGGCACCGCGACGACGTCGTCGTGGCCCTCCCGGGCACGCTGGCCGATCGCGTGGCCGCGTTCCGCCCGGGCCTCCGCACGGGGTCCGTCGCGGGGGGCGCCGGTGCCGGCCCGGCCCCATCGCCGGGGTCGGTCCGGTTCGTCGACGACGCCGAGGCGTCGGGGCTCGGCTGCCGCCTGGAGGTCGGGAGGACCCTCGAGCGCCAACTCCCGGAGACCATGGCCGGCGGCGTCGCCGTGATCGACTTCGACGGCGACGGTTGGCTCGACGTCTATGCGATCCAGGCCGGGACGTTCCCGCCCGACCCGTCGCGACCCAACGGCGGCGACCGCCTGTTCCGGAACCGGGGCGACGGCACCTTCGAGGACGCCACCGGGCGGTCGGGGATCGCCGCGATGCCGCGCGGCTACGGCCACGGCGTGGCCGTCGGCGACGTCGACAACGACGGCGACCCCGACCTCCTCCTCACCCGTTGGCGGTCCTATGCCCTGCTCCGGAACCGGGGCGACGGCACCTTCGAGGACGCCACCGGGGCGGCGGGCCTCGGCGGCGACCGGGGCTGGCCGACCTCGGCGGCGCTGGCCGACCTCGACGGCGACGGCGACCTCGACCTCTACGTCTGCCACTACGTCGACTGGGACGAGCGGAATCCCACCCTCTGCCCCACGGCCGTCGGGGCGGGCGAGAAGCCCGGCGCGGCCCCGAGGTACGGCTACTGCATGCCCCACGGCCTGGTCGCCTCGGCCGACCACCTCTTCCGCAACGACGGCGGCCGGTTCGTCGACGTCACGGCCGAGGCCGGGGTCGTCGACCGCGACGGCCGGGGCCTCGGGGTCGTCGCGGCCGACCTCGACGACGACGGCCGGGTCGACCTCTTCGTGGCCAACGACACCACGGCCAACTACCTCTTCCGCAACCGCGGCGGCCTCCGGTTCGCGGAGGAGGGGAACCTCGCCGGCGTCGCCTGCAACGCCGACGGGGCCTTCCAGGCCGGCATGGGCACCGCCGTCGGCGACCTCGACGGCGACGGCCGCGTCGACCTGGCCGTGACCAACTTCTACGGCGAGTCGACCACCTTCTACCGCAACCTCGGCGGCGGGACCTTCGGCGACCAGACCGCCGCGGTCGGCCTGGCCGCCGCCAGCCGCTACCTGCTCGGCTTCGGCGTCGCCTTCCTCGACGCCGACAACGACGGCCGGCTCGACCTGGCCACCGCCAACGGCCACGTCAACGACGACCGCCCCCGCTTCCCCTACGCCATGCCCGCCCAGCTCGTGCTCGGGACCGGCGGCGGCCGGGTCGCCGACGCCTCGGCCAGGGCCGGCGCGGCCTGGTCGGTCCCCCGGATCGGCCGCGGCCTGGCCGTGGCCGACCTCGACAACGACGGCCGGCTCGACCTCCTCATCGTCGCGCAGGACGGCCCGCTCGCCTACTTCCGCAACCGGTCCGCCCCCGCCCGATTCGCCACGATCCGCCTCGAAGGCGTCGGCTCCAACCGCGACGGCGTGGGAGCCCGGGTGACGCTCACCGCCGGCGGCCGGAAGCACGTCGCCCAGCGGTCCGGCGGCGGGAGCTTCCAGTCCGCCTCCGACCCTCGCCTCCATTTCGGCCTCGGCCGGGCCGACCGGATCGAAGAGATCGAGGTCCGCTGGCCCTCCGGCCGGGTCGACCGCCACCGCGACCTCGCCCCCGACGCCGGCTATCTCCTCCGGGAAGGAGACTCTCAACCCCGCCCCCTGCCCGGCTTCCCCGCCCGCCGCTGATCGGAGCATCGGTCAGGGCCCGGCCAGGCGGACCTCTTCGAGGAGTTCGGCGCCGGACATCCGGTGGGCGGCGTCGTGGGGGCAGGCGTAGACGCAACCGGGCTGGCCGTCGACGTCGCGGCAGAGGTCGCAGGTGGTGGCCTTCTGCTGGACGACGGCGACCTTGACGCCGGGGTTGGCGGGGTCGGCCATCAGGGTCGAGGGGAGCGAGTGCATGTTGATGTTGCCATACGGGCAATTCTCGGCGCACTTGTCGCAGCCGACGCACCATTCCTCGATGATGATCTCGCGGGAGTTGAGCCGGCGGATCGAGCCGACCGGGCAGCCGACCATGCAGTAGGGGTCGAGGCAGGACCGGCACGAGCTGGCGACGAGGAACTTGTCGAACCGCAGCCCCTCGCGGATCAGGCGGGTGACGCCGTCGTGGGTGTCGGCGCGGGCCTTGGTGCACTCGTCGCAGCGGGTGCACTTCTCCAGGTCGAGCACCAGGAGCGACTGGGCGTTCATCGGGCCCTGGCTGAGGAACTCGGCCAGCGGCAGGTTCTCGATCTGGTCGAGCGTGGCGACGACCTCGCGGCGGACCGCGGGGAACCGGTCGAGGATCTCGTGGAACGCCTCGGCGGAGATCTTCACGAGGTCGACGTGGTCGAGCGCCGAGCACCGGGCGGTGCGGCGGGCCGACTCCACGCCCAGCTCGCGGACCTCGGGCAGGTCGGAGAGCAGGCCGATCTCGCCGAAGAAGCCGCCGGGGCCGAGGTAGTTCAGGACGTGCTCGGCCCCCATGTGGCTCTGGGCGACCTTCACGAACCCGGTGCGGATCAGGGAGAAGTCGTCGGCCGGGTCGCCCTGCTCGAAGATCAGCTCGCCGTTGGCCTTCCGCTCCAGGGTGACGGACTCGCGGAGGAGGTCGACGAGGCGGCGGAACTCGCCGGCGTCCCTGGCCACGGCCGAGAAGATGGGGACGCTCCGGAGGTGGTTGTCGATGGCCCGGCGGCGGTAGCGGTCGTCGAGCATCGCCCGGGAGCGCTTGCTGCGCTGGAGGATGTAGAGGACGTTGCGGTCCATCTCCAGGACGGTGACGTCCTCGGCGGCGGCGACGACGGCCGAGCGCGGGTAGGAGTTCATGCACGTCATCTCGCCGAAGATGTCGCCGGCCTCGAGGGTGTCGACGGGGTCGTCGTAGCGGAGGGCGACGGGGGCGTCGATGTGGATATAATGGGCGGTGCCCTCCCCCTCGCGGCGGTCCTGCTTGCGGGTCTCGAAGGCGGCGGTCAGGCGGCGGGCCAGGCCGAAGAGGCCGGCGCGGGCGTGGCCGCCCCGGGTCCTGGCGTGGTTGAACGAGGCCCGGATGTAGAGGTCGACCTTGCCCCGCTCGATGAAGAAGGCGGTCGAGCCGAAGTCGCCCTCGCGGCAGATCGCCTCCCCCTTCTTGAACCGGCGGCGGGCCGCGGCATTCTCGTTGAACCGCAGGAACGCGTGCGAGATCCCCTCGAACAGCGGGAGCTGGATCAGTTCCTCCGGCGGGACCGGGCCGAAGCCCTGGCCCCGCTTCGGGCCGATCGCGTCGACGACCCGGTTCACGACCGTCCGGTTCGTCAGGGCCCCGGTCGGGCAGGAGACCATGCACTCGCCGCACGAGACGCACGACGAGTTGCCCATCGGCGCGTCGAGGTCGAAGGCGATCCGGGCCCCGAAGCCCTTGCCCATCCGGCCGAGGACCTGGTTGTCCTTGATGTCGTTGCAGCCCCGGACGCAGCGGTCGCAAAGGATGCACGCGGCGTGGTCCACCGCGATCACGACCGACGAGTCGTCGCGAGGCCGGGCCTCGGCCCCGGGGAACCGCGATTGCGCCACGCCGAACTGCTCGGCGAGCAGCTCCAGCTCGCAGTCGCCGTGCTCGCGATGCTCGGCGCAGGGCGAGGGGTGGTCGGCCATCAGCAGCTCGGCGAGGGTCGCGACCGAGCCCCGGACCTTCTCGCTCCCCCCGGCCGTCAGGATCGCCCGGCCCGCCATGTCCGGGGTGATCCGGCGGTAGCACGCCGGCGCCAGGACCCGCTCGCCCACGTCGACGACGCAGACCCGGCACACGGCCACGGGCTCCATGTACTCGCGGTGGCAGAGCACCGGGATCTTGATCCCGACCTGCTGCGCGGCGTCGAAGATCGTCGTCCCCGGGGGGACCTCGACCTCCAGGCCGTCGATCGAGACCTTGACCATCGGGGCGGCGGGCTGGCTCATCTCTTCGACCCCGCGAGGGACTCGCCGCCCGGCCGGGCGAGGTCGGCCTGCTTCTGCGTGCCGACGCGGCAGGGGACGCACTTGCCGCACGACTCGTTGCGGTAGGACCGGACGCAGTTCAGGGCGAGGTCGACCATGCAGGCATCGGAGCCGAAGGCGACGAACGCGGCGCCGAGCATCCCGTCGACGTCGCCGACGCTGGCGAGGTCGAGCGGCAGGTCGAGGATCTCGCGGGTGTCGGAGCCGGGGGCGAAGTCCTTCTCAGCCCGCTTGCGCGACCGGTCGGAGTCGAGCCTCTCGCGGCGGAGGACGGCGGGGAGGAAGCCGCCGGAGGGGCCGGAGGTGGCGATCGCCTTGAGCTTCTGGTCGCCGATCATCCCGCCGGCGAGGCCGAAGACCAGCTCGCGGACGGTCTGGCCGAAGGGGACCTCGGAGACGCCGGGGTCGTTGACGTCGCCGCTGATCGAGACGAAGCGGAGCCCGGTCGCCCCCCGGGTCCCGCCGTCGCGGTACCACTCGCCGCCCCTCGTGGCGATCCCGGGGGTCCAGCAGAGGGTCTCGACGTTGTTGATGATCGTGGGCTTGCCGCGGAGCCCGGCGACGGTGGGAAGGCGGCTTGTCGCGGGGCTCGCCGCGGCGGTCCTCCATCGCCTCCAGCGGCGCGGGCTCCTCGCCGCAGATGTAGCCGCCGGGGCTGACGAAGACCTCCAGGGCGAACGAGAGGCCCGAGCCGAGGATGCGGTCGCCGCAGAGCCCCGCGCGGCGGGCCGAGGCGACCGCCTCCCCGATGGCCTCGATCTCCTCCTCGTACTCGTGGCGGATGGAGATGTACCCTTGCGAGGTCCCGGCGACGAGCCCGGCCACGATCATCCCCTCGACGAGGAGGTGGGGCGTCCGGCGGATCAGCTCGCGGTCCTTGAAGGTGCCCGGCTCGCTCTCGTCGGCGTTGCAGACGACGTACTTCTCCGGCCCCGGCCGCGCGCGGACGGCGGCCCACTTGAGGTGGGTGGGGAACCCGGCGCCGCCCATCCCGCGGAGGTCGGAGACCTTCAGGGCGTCGATCACCGCGTCGCGTCGCCGCTCCAGCGACGGCCCCCCCTCGACGTCGAGGGCCAGGTACCGGACGGCCTCGAAGCGGGGCTGGCCTTCGTAGAGGTCGATCTTCCAGCCCGGCGGCGAGCGGTCGGCCCGCTGCTGCCGGGTCGGCTGGTTGTCCAGGGCCGCGCGGACCCGGGCGCGGGCCTGCGACGGCGAGATCCCCCGGAAGCCGTGATCGTTGATCGTCGGCGCCGGCGGGCTGTCGCACTGGCCGAGGCAGGAGACGCTGCCGACCTCGACCTCGAGCTTGCCGGTCTCCGGGCCGATCCCGCCGATCTCCGCGGCGTGCCGCCGCAGCGACTCCTCCAGCGCCGGGGCGCCCCGGAGGTGGCAGGCCATGTCGCGGCAGACCCGGACGTCGACCTTCGGCCCGCGCGCCAGCCGGTAATGCGGGAAGTAGCTGGCGACCTCGTGGACCCGGTGCAGCGGGGTCGCGGTCTCGCCCGAGAGCTCGCGAAGCTCGCGCTCCGGGAGCCAGCCCAGCCGGTCCTGGATCTCGCGAAGTTTCTGGACGATCATCGGGGCGCCTCGGTGGCGAGGTGGCCTGCGACGGCGGGGCGGGCGTGACGTCGCCCGAAGTGTCGATTTGACCGAGGTTAAGGCGAGCGGGCCGCCAAGTCGAGCTGGCGCCGTCGCCATCGGCGGGGTCGATCGGCCCTCAACCCCGGAGGAACCGGACCACGATGGCGTGGCGACGAGATTGGAGACGCTTCGGCAACCGTCCACACTCGTGGAGTCTTGAGGGTTGAGGAGGCTGTCCTGGTCGTGCGCCCGATCGCCTCTCGCCGGTCCTTGGACTATCGCGTACGGCGCTGCTAGGCTAAAGAGTTGAGTAGCGATGATCGATCCGGGCTGGCTCGTGCCGGTCTGCGGCCGATCCGCCTCGACAAGTCATTTTCCAGATGCCCCGGGAGGTACTGCGATGCCCCCCGCCAGTCCGCCGCCGATCGCCCTGACGTCGCTGAAGATTCGCGACTTCCGGGGGATCGACGACCTCGAGCTCGACTTCCGAGGCCCCGACGGCCTGCCGAATCACCTCGTCGTGCTGGCCGGGCCCAACGGCAGCGGCAAGACGGCCGTCCTGGAGGCGGCGTTGATCGCCGTCGGTGGGCACAAGCTCGTGGTGGGACGTCGCGGCAAGCGGGCCATTCGGGGAGGGGCCGAGGATTACGAGATCCGGGCACAGGCTCGCATGCTTGATGAAGATTCAACCCTTGTGGGTTCGTCTCGCGTCCCCCCGCCCGGGACCGATCCCCGCTTGCCTTACTGGTACTTCTCGTCTTGGCGCGCACCAAATCCGGTCGGTGCGGTGAATCCGACCGTCGGCAAACCGGGTCGAAGACCTGCCAAGACGGGCCCGAATCGCTTGCTGAATGTGAAACAGCAATTAGTGAACGCCGCAACCCGCCAGAACTTTCCGGGGGCCAAACAATCCTTGTTCCGAGAATACTCGAGGTGGATTGCCAGAATCAATGCGGGGTGGAAGAAATTCCATCCCGATCACGATGACGAATTCTCCGTCGGCCTCGTCGAGAAGGAAGAGGTGAACGGCGGGGTACTCGAGGTCTTCTACCAACGTGAAGGCTCGCCACCGCGTTCGGTCGACGACCTGAGTTCCGGCCAGTTGGAGTTGTTCCTGTTCCTGGCCGCGTTGGTCCTCAATGACGACCGCGAGGGGATCGTCTTCATCGACGAGCCGGAGTTGCACCTCGATCCCCAGTGGCACGCGCCGGTCGTCCGGGCTTTGATGCAGTTGCAGCCCAAGGCGCAATTCATCGTCGCGACCCATTCGCCCGAAATCTATGATGCCGCCTCGTCCTACGAGCGTCATTTCCTCGTGCCCGAAGACGATCCCCGCGCGCGAGCATGGCCAGGCATTGGGGCCGGGGTGGAGGCGTGATCGTCCATGCCGCGCGACGTCGCCCGCGATGCCCTCTACAGCGCCCGGATCAATCTCTGGGTCGAGGACGACCTGATGCGGGCCTACCTCGAAACTCTGTGGGATGATCCGGCCGTGAAGTTCCTGATCGGCGGGGGAATCGGCGGGGTCGTCGCGATCCTGAAGGACGCCGAGGAAGCCGGGTACTCGAACGTCTTCGGCGTGGTCGACCGCGATCACGGCCGATCGAACCATGCGGATTGGTTGGTGCCGGGCCGGGCGTTTCGCAAGTTCATCCTGCCGCGTCACGAGATGGAAAACTACCTGCTCGACACGCCGGCCCTGGCGGGTTGCCGACTCAATACGCATGGGCGGACGGCCGCCGAGATCGACGCATTCCTCGACGCCGAGGCCTCAAGACGCTGCTGGTGGGCGGCCTGCCGTCAAGTCGTGTCCCTGATCCGTGATCGATTCTTCGATCGGTTCCTGAAAGCTCCGAAGACGCCCCCGGTCGATACTGAAGTCGCGGCGGGGGAGCACATCACGGGGAGCGATTGGTTCCTCGGCCTGCAACGCAAGTCGAAGGGGATGACCCCGGCTCGCGTCCATCGGCTCCTGACGAGGGCTCACGACCGCGCCTTGAGGAAGCGGCACGACGGGAGCTGGCGGAACGACTTCTCGGGCAAGGAATTCCTCCGCGAGATCGGCAACCGGATCTTCGATCAGGTTGCGGACCCTCCGCGGTCCCGGCCGAGCCCGCCGAAGTTCGACGCCGACCTCGCCAAGGAGGTCGCCCGCTGGCAGGTCGCCAACGGCGCGGTCCCGGCCGAGCTGGGCGACTTGCTGATTGCCCTCAAGGCGCGGGTTGCACCCCCACCGCCGTGAGATGATGGGCTCTCCGCGAAAGTTCGGGCCGGCCTGAGGGCTGTGGCCGACGGGGCCGGCTTGGCATAGGATAGCCGGTGGGGACGGCGCGAGACGAGGTGCGCACCCGACGGATGGATCGCCGCCCGCCGCCACGAAGGCCCTTGAGCCGCCACACGATGCCTACGACGACCACCGCCGCCCCGTCGCGGCTGCATGACCGACTCCGCCGCGAGACGACCTGCGAGGTCCGCTTCGACGAGGCCGGCCGCTGGCTCTACGCCACCGACGCCAGCCTGTATCAGGTCGAGCCGGTCGGCGTGGCGCTGCCTCGGACCGTCGACGACCTGGCCGCGGCGATCCGGATCAGCTCCGAGGAGGGGGTGCCGGTGCTCCCCCGGGGGGCCGCGACGAGCCTGTCGGGGCAGACCGTGGGCGAGGGGCTGATCCTCGACCTGTCCAAGCACCTGCACCGGATCGGGATCGTCGACCGCGACCGGATGACCGTCCGGGTCGAGCCGGGGGTCGTGCTCGACCGGCTCAACGCCCACCTCCGCCCGCTCGGCCTGATGTTCGGCCCCGACGTCTCCACCGGCGACCGAGCGACCCTCGGCGGGATGATCGGCAACAACTCCGCCGGCGCCCGGTCGCTCAAGTACGGCAAGACGGTCGACCACGTCCGCTCGCTCGACGTGGTCCTCGACGACGGGACCCGGGCGACCTTCGGCCCCGTCGCGGCCGAGGACCTCGACGCGACCTGCCGGCGGCCCGATCGCGCCGGCCGGCTGCACGCGAGCGTCCGGGGGACGGTCGACCGGCACCGGGCGGCGATCGCCGAGCACTTCCCCAAGATCCTCCGGCGGGTGAGCGGGTACAACCTCGACGAGCTGGTGCCCGGCCTGGCGACGAGGGCGCCGGGGTGGGTCGACCCGCCCTGGGCGTTCAACCTGGCCCGGCTGATCGTGGGGTCGGAGGGGACGCTGGCGGCGATCGCCGGGGCCGAGATCGACGTCGTGCCGATCCCGCCGGCGCAGGGGCTGGTGATCCTCTCGTTCGCCACGATCCCCGCGGCGCTGGACCGCCTCGCCGAGATCATCGCGACCGGCCCGGCGGCGGTGGAGATGGTCGACCGGATGATGCTCGACCTGGCCGCCGGCAACGCCGACTACGCCCGGAGCCTGAGCTTCGCGCAGGGGCGGCCCGCCGCCGTCCTCGCCGCCCAGTTCTACGCCGACTCGGCCGCCGAGCTGGCCGACCGGGCCGACGACCTGGCCCGGCGGTTCGAGGGGCGGCCCGGCGTCCTCGGGGTCCGCAAGAGCCTCACCGAGTCGGCCAAGGACGACTTCTGGAAGATCCGCAAGGCCGGCGTCTCGCTCCTGATGGGCATGGTCGGCGACTCCAAGCCGGTCGCCTTCGTCGAGGACACCGCGGTCAGCCCCGACCGCCTCCCCGCCTTCTACGACCGCTTCGCCGCGATCCTGGCCAGGAACGGGACCCACGGCGCCTGCTACGGCCACGCCGACGTCGGCTGCCTGCACATCCGCCCGGTCATCAACGTCAAGACGGCCGAGGGGGTCGACCGGCTCCGCTCGATCGCGGCCGAGGTCTCCGACCTCGTCGTCGAGTTCGGCGGCTCGATGAGCGGCGAGCACGGCGACGGCCTGGCCCGGAGCGGCTGGAACCGCAAGCTGTTCGGCCCCGAGGTCTACGCCGCCTTCGGCGAGGTCAAGCACGCCTTCGACCCCTCGAACCGGATGAACCCCGGCAAGGTCGTCGCCGAGCCCGACCCCGGCGCCCACCTCCGGATCGGGCCCGACTACCACGCCCGCGAGCCCGAATCCACCGCCTTCGACTTCTCCGGCCAGGGCGGCTTCGCCCGCGCCGTGGAGATGTGCTCGGGCGTCGGCGCCTGCCGCAAGAACGGCGGCGGGACGATGTGCCCCAGCTACATGGTCACCCTCGACGAGCGGCACACCACCCGGGCCCGCGCCAACACGCTCCGGCTAGTCATGGACGGCACCCTCGCCGCCGACGGCCTGGCCGCCGGGGCGCTCGACGAGGCGCTCGACCTCTGCCTGTCGTGCAAGGCGTGCAAGACCGAATGCCCGTCGAACGTCGACATGGCGAAGCTCAAGGCCGAGTACCTGCACCAGAAGTACAAGACCCGCCCGGTCCCGTTCGGCTCGACGCTGATGGCCCACATCCACCAGCTCAGCCGGCTCGGCTCGGCGACGGCCCCGCTGGCGAACTGGACGCTCCGCAACCCGGCCTTCAAGTGGCTCCTGGAGAAGGTGGCCGGGATCGACCGGCGGCGGACCTTGCCCACCTTCGCGGCCGACAACCTCCGCCGCTGGTTCGCTCGCCACGAGGTCGACCCCCGCGCCGGCAAGCTCGGGTCGGTGATCCTCCTGGACGACTGCTTCACGACTTACAACACGCCGGCCGTCGGCCGGGCGGCGGTCCGGGTCCTGGAGGCGGCCGGCTACCGGGTCGAGCTGGCGGGCCTGCGGTGCTGCGGCCGGCCGGCGATCTCGAAGGGGCTGCTCGGCCTGGGCCGCGACCTGGCCCGCGAGAACGTCGGCCGGCTGGTCGAGTCCGCCCGCAACGGTGTCCCGATCCTGGGATGCGAGCCGAGCTGCCTGCTGACCCTGGTCGACGAGTACCGCGACTTCCGGCTCGGCGCCGACGCCGACGTCGTGGCCTCGGCCGCGAGGCTGGTCGACTCGTTCGTGGCCGACCGCTCGGCCGTGCCCGAGCTGCCGCTCCGCCCCCTGCCCGGCCGGGTCCTCCTGCACGGCCACTGCCAGCAGAAGGCGCTGGTGGGGACGGCGGGGACGGTCGCGGCGCTCCGGCGGATCGAGGGGCTGGAGGTCCGCGAGCTGGACTCGGGCTGCTGCGGGATGGCGGGGTCGTTCGGCTACGAGCTCGGCCATCACGACGTGAGCACGGCCCTGGCCGAGCGCGTCCTCCTGCCCGCCGCGCGGGCCGAGCCCGGCGCCCGGCTGGTCGCCCCCGGGTTCTCGTGCCGGAGCCAGGTGCACGGCCTGGCCGGGATCGACGCCCTCCACCCGATCGAGGTGATCGCCGGGCAGCTCGTCGCGGCGGGCCCGGCCTGAGTCGCGGAGACCCGGCCCGGCCCGGCCCCTTCGCCGGGCCGGGTCGGGTTCGCATCATCTCCTCGCTACTTGCCGGCCGAGAGGGTCGGGGCCTGGATCGTCGCCACTCTGGCCGAGGACTCCGCGGTCGCCGTCGCGATCGCCCGCGGCGCGGGCCGGACGATCGCGGCCTTGCTGGCCTGGCTCGACAGGACGCCCATCAGGGCCCGGACGTTCGGCACGCCGAGGCCCGTGACCAGGTCGTATCCCGGCCCGGCCAGGTACATCGGGTCGGTGTCGGTGGCGCCGTTGCCCCCCTGGGTGATGTCGCGGAAGCTGGGCGAGCCCAGGAGGGGGTAGATCAGCGGGTTCAGGAACGGCAGGGGCGCGACGCCGGCCTTGGAGCGCGACTCGTTGAGCAGGGCGCAGAACCCGGCCCAGGTCGGCGCGGCCCAGCTCGTCCCGCCGACCTTCCGCGTTTCCCCCTGGTAGATGACGAGCGCCCCCCGTTCCGGGTCGGCCGCGAGGCTCACGTCCGGGACGAGCCGGTCGGTCCCGGCGAGGACGCCCGCGCCCTTCTGCCAGGCCGGCCGGCCGAAGAAGACGCTCCGGCCGCCGCCGCTGCCGGGCCAGGCGACCTCGGAGGCGACCTTGCCGGTGGTGGCGTCGAGGTCCAGCCGGGTCCCGCCCACCGCGATGACGAACGGGTCGGACGACTCGTACTCCACCTGGAGCGGGCCGGCCCCGCCCTGGCCGCTGGCGTCGGGGTGCGACCCCGCGTCGCCGGTCGAGATGAAGACGTTCACCCCGGCCGCCGCGAGCTTCAGGAACTTCTGGTGCTCGATCGCCACCTCGCCGTCGGCCCCGCCCATGAAGGACTCGCCCAGACCCAGGCTGATCGAGAGCTGGTGGATCGCCGGCTCGGTCGCCAGGTCGGCGATGATCCGGTCCAGCGCCAGGTCGAGGTCGACGAACTGGAGCGAGCTGCTGGCGTAGACCCGGACCGTCGCCCCGGGCGCGATCCCGGTCGTCCACTCGACGTCGAGCGTCTCCTCCACCTCCCGCTTCGGCAGCGTCACGCCCTTGACGTTGATCTTCTCGACCTGCGCCAGGGTGACCGGCAGCTTGTTCCGCCTCCAGAACTCGACGAGGTCGCTATCCAGCGGCAGGGTGTCGATCAGGATGGCGATCTTCTCGCCGGCGCCGTTGACGGCGAGCTTGTCGGCGTTATACGCCTCGAGGATCTCGCGGACCAGATAGGGCGGGGCGTCGGCGACGTTGGCCGAGGGGTGCACGCCGCCGACGGCGTGATCCCCGCCGGGCGCCGGGTGGACCCGGACGTTCTTGTGGGCGCGGCGGAACGGCTGGAGGCCGATGATCGCGTGGACCCCCGCGCCGACGTCGTTGGGCAGGCTCGGGGCGGTGCTCGCCGCGTTGTAGGTGATCCCGTCGCTGGTCACCCGCGCCATCTTCACCTGGAGGCTCTTCTCGATCTGCGCCACGGTGGCCTTGGCGTAGACGCTCGTGCGGTCGGCGGTGGTCCTGGTGACCTCGAAGCCCTGGGCCTTGAGGTAAGCGACGAGCTTGTCGTGGTCGGCGGGGCTGGCGGCATAGTCGCGCGCCAGCTCGGCGGGCGGGACGATCTCCCCCTTGGCGACGCGCGCCTCCAGGTTCGCCCGGGCGGCCTTGGGGATCGGCAGCGAGAAGACCAAGTCGAGCTTGTCGTCCTTGTGGTTCGCCCACGTCGCCGCCGTCGCCACGTGCAGGCCCGGCTGGGAGGGGAGCGGCGTGACGCTGTTGGTGAACACTTTCCGGTTCATCGGGGCCGCCCCCTGTTGGCCCTCGGCGGGCCCGGGCGTCAGCATCCCTGCGAGGCCGAGCGCCGAGGCGATCCCGACGAGGCCGCTCATCATCCTTCGCATCTGGGGTCTTTTCACGGTCCTGTCTCCCCGATTTCGACCACACAATCCGGCCGACGGGCGGGCGGCCGGGCGGCCACCCCTGGTGGATGGATTCCACATCCTTCCTTAATAGATCCCGTCTCAATTGCATTAATATAGCGGTCCGGCAAGATGGTCAAGCGGAAATCCCCGCCAAATTCGATTATCCCGAAAAGTTCACCCGGAACGTCCGCAGACATGGCGATGCATGCGAGGATGCGCGTCGCGGGCGGGGGGGCCTGCCCATTCCGGGCCGTCCCGGCGTGGCCCGTAACCTCCCGGGTCATGGCCCCGGCGACCGACGGGCCCACGCCCCTTGACTTCGCGACCCGGGCGGTGGGGAATGGAGCCTCGATCGGGTCGGTTTCGAGGTCGGGGTCCCGTCCGTGACAAATCCCATCCGTTGCCCGCGCTGCCGGGACGAGATCGCGATCAAGGACGCCCGGCCGGGGCGGTTCCGGATCAAGTGCCCGAGGTGCGGGTCGCCCTTCGCCCTGACGGTCCCCGACGAGCCCGGCGCGGCGGCCGTCGTCGAGGCCCTCGCGGCGGAGGCCCCCGCCCCCTCGCCCACCCCCGCCCCGCCGCCCCCGCCCCCGCCCCCGCCGACGGCCGGCCCGACGGTCCCGGGGGCCCGGCCCGATCCGGCCGGGGCCGAGCCGGTCGCGCAGCCGCCCCGGTCGCTGGGGGGATATCGGGTTGGCCGGCTCCTGGGCCCGATCCGGTCGGGGGCGATCTACCTCGCCCGGCGGCGGGCGACGGGCCGCGAGCTGGCCCTGGCGATCCTCCGGCCGAGGTGGGCCGCCGACGCCGCGTTCGTCGCCCGGTTCGCCCGCGAGGCCTACGCCTCGGCGCAGCTCGAGCACCCCAACCTGGCGCCGGTGGTCGACTTCGGGGTCGACAAGGGCCTCCCCTTCGCCGCCTCCGACACCTCGGGCGACTTCCCCCTGTCGGACCCCGCGCGGGGGCGGGCGGGCCTCGATCGCCCGGCGCGGGCCGCCGCGATCTTGCACGCCGCCCGGGGCCTGAGGCACGCGCACGAGCAGCAGGTCTTCCACCGCGACCTCTCGCTCGACAAGATCCGGGTCGACGCGCGGGGCCTGGTCCGGCTGGCCGAGGTCGGGCTCGGCCTGACCCCCGAGACCCCCGTCGCGCCCGCCGTGGCCCCGGTCGTTTTGGCCGGAGGCCTGGCGCCGGGAGCCCCGCCCCCGCCCGCATCCGCGACCCCGCCCGCACCCGAGCCGCCGTCCGCCTCGGCCGCCCGCGACGACGTGGCCGCGCTGGGCCGGGCGCTCCTGACGCTCCTCGGCGGCGCGGCGGGGGATCGGGCCATCCCGCCCGGACTGGCGACGGTCGCCCGGCGGATGGCGGGCGACTCCCCCGCCGGCCCCTTCGCCGACCTCGGCGCCGCGACCCGGGCGCTGGAGGCGGAGCTGGGCGTCGCCGGCCCGTTCGCCCCCGGCGACGACGAGGCCGCCGAGTTCGAGGCCGCCGCCCGCGACTTCGACGAGCCCCCGCCCGTCCGCGTCCGGCCGGCCCTGGCCCTGGGGGCGGCCGGCCTCCTCGCCCTGCTCGTCGCCCTCCTGCTCCTGGCCGGCAAGCCGCTCGCGGCGCTGGGCGCGATCGGCTTCGGGGCCCTGGCGGCCTCGGCCCTGGTCGGCTTCCGGGGCTTCGCCGGCCGCGACCCGATCTTCGACCGCGCCCGCGAGCTGCTCCTGGGCGGCGACCGGGGCGACAGGCTGACGGCCCTGGCGGCGGCCCTGCTGGTCGTCGGGGCGCTGGCGGCGGCGCACCTGCTCTGGGCCTGGGCCACCCTGGCGGCGCTGGCCGTCGGCCTGGCGGCGGCCTATCACTACACCCTCGACCGCCCGATCGCGCGGGCCCGGCTCGGCGCGGTCGACCGGGCCTCGGCCCTCCTGCGGGCCCTGAGGCGGCGCGGGGTCGACGAGGACGACATCCGCCGCTTCGCCTGCCGCCAGCCCGGCCGCCGCTGGGAGGAGTTCTTCGAGGCCCTCCTCGGCTACGAGGCCACCCGCCGGGCCCGCGCCCGATGGGCCGTCGACGCCGGCGGCCGTCGGCGGCCCCGCCACGCCCCCTGGCGCGACCCGGTCGTCGACGCGATCGACGCGATCCTCCGGGGCCGCCGCCGCGACCGCGACCTCGCCCTGTTTGCCGGGATCGAGGAGCGGGGGATGGAGGCCCGCGGGATCAACCTCCTCACGGCCCGCCGCAAGGGGGCACGGGTGGCCGGGGCGACCGTCGCCCTGGCCGCGCAGTTTCGCCGCTCCGCCGACGGCTCGCTCGGGCTCCCGCTGATGAACGCCCTGCTCCGCGCGACCGAGCGGCCCGAGGAGTTTCTGGCCGCCTCCGAGGTGGTCGAGGCCGCCGGTCCCCCCGCCTGGCGCGAGGCCCTGGCCGCCGGCGTCGGCCTCGCCTTCGGCCCCAAAGTCCGGTTCCTCGCCGGCGGCGTGCTCCTGGCCGGCTTCCTGATCTGGATGGAGCAGAACGAGCTGATCTCGGCCGAGGAAGCCCGTCGCGTCGTCCTGTCCGCGACCACGGACCGCGAAAAGGGCCTGTCCGACGCCCAGGACGTCGGCCGGAAGTTGACATCGGGCGTCCGAGATATTGCGGACGCCGCGAGGGAGACGCGGTCGATCGAGATCGGGCCCCTCGCGCCGGCCCTCGCCCGCCGCGTCGACGGCTTCGGCCTGGGCGTCGGGGGCCTGATCCTGGTCCTCTCGGCCGCCTTCCGGGGGACCCGGATGGCCGCCTTCGCCCTGCCCGGGACGCTGATCGCCGCGGTCGGCCCGCGCCTGGTCGACCCGGCCGCCCGGCCCCTGGGGCCGACGTCGCTGGCGGTCCTGGCGGCCGGCGCGGGCGTGTTCGCCCTGGGGATCGCCTTTGGGCGGGACCGCGACTGATACGGAGCACGATGGGAAAATTCGCCATTCCAGATCCCAGATTTCGGTCGTGTCCTACTCAAACTTGGTTTGAGTAGGACACGACCCGGATTTCGGATTGCAAAGCAAAGTCTTGAAACGATTTGCGATCTGAAATCTGCAACCCGAGATCCCGAACAAGAGGGCCGGGTTCCGTATGAGCCGGGGCGATCGCCCGTCCGTCAGCCGCCCAGGGCCCTTCCCGCCTCCTCCGAGACCTGCTGCATCCGGCCGCCCATCGGGCCCATCCACTCCAGGACCTTCCCGGTGATCTCGGGGCCGGCCTCCCTGGGCGACCCGGCGTTGAAGGGCGGCTCCGGGTCGTATTCCATCGCGAGCTGGGTCATCTTCGCGACGTCCTCCCCGAGCAGCTTCGCCAGGAGGACCAGGCCGAAGTCGAGGCCCGCCGTCACCCCGCTCCCCGTGAACCGGTTGCGGTCGACGACGACCCGCGCATCGACGGGGATGGCCCCGAACAGCGGCAGGAGGTCGCGGCCGGCCCAGTGGCTCGCGGCCTTGTAGCCGCGCAGGAGCCCCGCCGCCCCCAGGACGAGCGACCCCGAGCAGACCGAGGTGACGTACTTCGCCCGGGCGCCGCGGTCCGCGAAGAAGCGGAGGATCTCGGGGTCCTTCATGATGCCGGGCTGGCCGCCGCCCCCGCCGACGAAGAGGACGTCGAGGTCCTTCGGGCACTCGTCGAGCGTCGCCGTCGGCCGGATGCCGACCCCCGAGTCCGACACGATCACGTCCTTCGTCTTCCAGAGGAGATGGCAGTTCGCCGACGTGGCGAAGACGGTCTGGGGGCCGAGCAGGTCCATCAGCGTGAGGCCGGGGTAGAGCAGCATGCCGATCTCCGGCCGCTGTCCCTTGTGCATCGACCCGAACTTGTCCTCGCCCGCTTGAGGCGCCCCGGCCGCCCCGGCACCGGCCGCGATCGCGGGAACGGTCATGGCCGTGGCGACCAGGCCGCCGGATTCTCTCCGGTTCATCTTCGTCTTCCTCCGATCGGGTACTCCGGTGCGCCACCCCGCGCGCGGCGGGGCACGTCACCCCATGGGCGTCCCGCCGAACGCTCGGCGTCGCGACGCGATGGACGACTTCAGGCGGCGGGCCCGAGTCTCGGGCCATGTCTATTGATCGGGGCCGTGGCGGTCGATCCTCGTCCCGAGGCGAGATCCGGCGGCATCGATTCAGGGAATTTGAGGGCGTCCGTGAATCCGTCGCGGGCCGCGGATCACCTCTCGACCGGGCCCCCGGCCGCCCGCGATCTGTCGAGCAGCCGATAGGCCGAAGGCGCATCCGCGAAGCACCAGAGGGCAATCCCGACGTCGCAGATCGCGCACCCCGCCGAAGATGTCGGCACGAAGGGGACGATCGGCGTCCCGTAGAAGTGATGGACGACATCCCAGGTCGTGTGCAGGAGCCAGCCGGCACCGATGAATCGGTAATTGCCGAGTCCCTTGTAGGCGCAGTAGGTGACGATCGGGGCGAACGCGAACTCCCAGATCCCTAAGACTCCGTTCAGATAGGCGGCCCCGGCCCCGCCGATCATGATCGCCATGAAATTCCTCCGGCTGGGCTCCTTGAGGAGGGAACAGGCGAGGATGAACACGACCGCCACGATCATGGGCGAGAGGGAGTCGGCGACTTGAAGTTCGGGCGTGGCATGGATCGGCATGGGACCCCTTTCGTGCCCCCGGCGGCTTTGCATCGCACCGCCGCCGAGTGGATTCTCGGGATGACCGCGGAGAAGGACCCCGTCCTCGACTAGGATTTGCGATCATCCTCGGTGGGTTTGACGTGAGTGGGCAGCGCCCGATCGAGCAGCGCCCTGAAGGCCACGTCGGCCTTCGAGTCGGCCCCCGGATCGTGGAGGAACCGGCTGGAGGCGTGGTGACTCAGGTAGATCCCGCAAAGCTCCCAGACGAATTGGTCGACGTCGAGGCCCTCGCGGAGGTGCCCGAGGCCGATGGCCTGGCGGACGAGCTGTTGCAGGAGCCCGCGCCATTCGCCCTCCATCGCGAGGACCTTGTCCCGGACGGGCCCCTCGATGTCGTCGAGCTCGAACATCCCGGCGGCCACGGGACAGCCCCCGGGGAGGCCCGCCCGCCCCGCCCAGCCGAGCCAGTGGCGGACCAGGGCCTCCAGCCGGGGCAGGCCCTCGGGCTCCCTCATCGCGGGCTCGACGACCCGCGGCCCGGCGAATTGCGTCATGTGCTCGAGCAGGCCGATCTGGACGTCCTCCTTGGAGCGGAAGTGGGCGAAGACCCCGCTCTTGGACATCCCGACCTGGTCCGCGAGCTGGCCGAGCGTCACGCCCGCCAGGCCCGCCCGGCTCATCAGGGCCAGGCCCTCGCGGAGGATCTGGTCGCGTGTTGCGGACGATCGCTTTCCCATGATCGCGATATTAGCACGACCGGTCGTGCTATTACAAGTCCCGCCCCGTCGGCCAGCCCGATTTCCGGGATTTTGGGTCGGCGGCCGGTCGTCCGACCCGCTCGCCCCGCGGGCCGGCGCACCTTTCCGGCCTGCCGAGAGCTATAGTTCCTGTCGGGGGTGTCTCGTCGGCCGTCCGGCCGGACGCCCCGGCCTCGCCCGGCCCCGGCCGGCGCGTTGGGGGTCGTTGCGTCGTCGTCGGCGGGGGGGAAGGATGAACCATCGAGCGGGGGCGGGAGGCCCGGGCGGGGACGGCGCCGACACCGACGAGATCCGGCGGCTCCGGTTCTCCGGGCCGGGGGTCGAGGTCGAGTTCCTGGCCGACTATCGCGAGAAGGCCCTGGCCCCGGTCCGCCAGTTCCTCCTGATCGCCGGCGTCCTCTACGCCGCCTCCGGCGCGGTCGGCGGCGGCCCGGACCCGGGGGCGGGGCCGCCGGTCCGCGACCCGCTCCATCGGCTGATCTACCCGATGACGCCGGCGGTCCTGCTCCTGTCGTACGCCCGGCACTTCGCCCGGCTGATGGAGCCGGCGATCGCCCTGTTCGGCATGGTCGCCTGCGGCGGGCTGGCGGTGTTCGTCGCGGGGGCGGGCCCGGCGATCCGCCAGCGGGACTTCGCCCTGCTGATGGCCGCATTGCTGCTGGTCCGCCAGGTCTTGAAGCTGCGGTTCCACGCCACGGCGGCCGTCACGCTGTCGACCCTGGTCGCCTTCGCGGTCTCGGCCCGCGCCGCGAGGGGGGGCGGGCCGTGGTCGGTGGTGTTCGACACCTCGTTCCTGATGATCCCGGCCCTCTTCGGGATGCTGATGTCGCACGCGGCCGAGCGGCTGGCGCGGGTCGAGTTCCTCCAGCGGCGGATCATCCAGGCGAGGACGCTCGACCTGGGCGAGGCCCTGCGCCAGGTCGAGGCCCGGCGGCTGGAGGCCGAGGCCGCCTCGCGGGTCGACCCGCTGACGGGGCTCTACAACCGCCGGCACTTCTTCGCCGTCGCCGAGGGGCAATCCGTCCCGACGGGCTCGCGGCCGGGCCCGCTCGCGGTGATCATCCTCGACGTCGACCACTTCAAGGCGGTCAACGACACCCACGGCCACGTCGTGGGCGACCAGGTGTTGCAGGCCGTCGCCGGCCGGATCGGCGCGGGGGTCCGGCCGGGCGACGTGGCCTGCCGCTACGGCGGCGAGGAGTTCGCCATCCTCCTGCCCGAGGCCGACCTCTGCGACGCCGCGGCGGTCGGCGAGCGGCTCCGGGCCGGGATCGCGGCCGAGCCCGTCGCCACCGACAAGGGGCCGCTCGCGGTCTCCGTCAGCGCGGGGATCGCCGCCTCCACCCAGGGCCTCACGGCCGTCGACCTCCTGGTCGACCGCGCCGACCAGGCCCTGTATCAGGCCAAGGACGGCGGCCGGAACAACGTGAGGCTCTGGCGGCCCGAGGACGTCCTCGTCGCGGGGTGACGACTTGCCGGATCGTCGCCGCGGATGGTACTACGGGAGGGCGGGATCGGACCTTCGGCCGGGGCGGGCCCGGGGCGTCGGGGCGTGATCCGTCCGAGCGATGAGGCGGCGATGGGCCCGAGCGGCGAGCGGGATGCGGGCGGGGCGGCGGGCGACGACGCCGGGGACGACCGGGGCTGGCCCGGCCCCGGCCCGGCCGCGCGGCACGAGAACCTGGCGCCGGCCGCGCTGGTCGAGCAGGCGATCATCCGGGGCGAGGGGACGCTGGCCGACGGCGGGGCCCTGGTCTTCCTCACCGGGGCGTACACCGGGCGGTCGCCCGAGGACAAGTTCATCGTCCGCGAGCCCTCCGTCGAGTCGGAGGTCGACTGGGGCCGGGTCAACCGCCCGTTCGACCCGGCCCGGTTCGACGCCCTGGCCGATCGGGTCCGCGACCATCTCCGGGGCCGCGAGGCCTGGGTCCAGGACGCCTTCGCCGGCGCCGACCCGGCGCACCGGATGCCGATCCGGGTGGTCTGCGAGCGGGCCTCCCACGCCCTCTTCGCCCGCCAGCTCTTCCTCCGGGCCACGCCCGAGGAGCTGGCCCGCCACCGGCCGGCCTTCACGGTCGTGGCCGCGCCCGACTTCCGGGCCGACCCGGCGCGCGACGGCACGCGGAGCGAGGTCTTCATCATCCTCAACTTCGCCCGCCGGCTCATCCTGATCGGCGGCACGCTCTACGCGGGCGAGATCAAGAAGTCGATCTTCTCGACCCTCAACACCCTCCTGCCCCGCGCGGGCATCCTGCCGATGCACTGCTCGGCCAACGTCGGCCGGGGCGGCGACGTCGCGCTCTTCTTCGGCCTCTCCGGCACGGGCAAGACCACGCTCTCGGCCGACCCCGCGCGCGGCCTGATCGGCGACGACGAGCACGGCTGGGGCGACGACGGCGTCTTCAACTTCGAGGGCGGCTGCTACGCCAAGTGCATCCGGCTCGACCCGAAGGACGAGCCCGAGATCTACGGGGCGATCCGCTTCGGCACCGTCCTGGAGAACGTCGTCCTCGACCCGAAGACCCGCGTGCCCGACTTCGCCGACGCCGGCCTGACCGAGAACACCCGCGCCGCCTACCCGATCCAGGCCATCCCCAACCACGTCCCCTCGGGCCGGGGCGGCCACCCCGAGCACGTCGTCTTCCTGACCTGCGACGCCTTCGGGGTCCTCCCGCCGCTCTCCCGGCTGGCGCCGGAGCAGGCGATGTATCACTTCCTCTCCGGCTACACGGCCAAGGTCGCCGGGACCGAGCGGGGGCTGGGGGCCGAGCCCTCCGCCGTCTTCAGCGCCTGCTTCGGGGCCCCGTTCCTGACCCTCCCCCCGGGCCGTTACGCCGACCTCCTCGGCGAGAAGCTCCGCCGCCACGAGGTCAAGGCCTGGCTGCTCAACACCGGCTGGACCGGCGGCGGCGCCGGCCAGGGCCGGCGGATCGGCCTGACCCACACCCGGGCCCTGGTCGACGCGATCATGGGCCGGACGCTCGACGGCCTCCCCCACGCCGTCGACCCGATCTTCGGCCTCGAATACCCCACCGCCTGCCCCGGCGTCCCGCCCGAGATCCTCGACCCCCGGCGGACCTGGCCCGACCCCGACGCCTACGACGCCCAGGCCGCCCGCCTCGCCCGCCGCTTCCGCGAGAACTTCGCCCGGTTCGACCGCGTCGGGCCCGCCATCAAGGCCGCCGGCCCGAGGTCGGCGTGACCGCCGATCTCGGATATCCTCACCCCTTGCAGGGTGGATGAAATCCACCAATCCCCCGGTCCGGCCCGGACCCCGTCGGACGGGCACGCCTCGGCGATATCCCGGCAACCCCTCGGGCCGTCCCGAACCCTGGTGGATTTCATCCACCCTGCAAGAGGTGCTAAATCCGCGATACGTCGGCTCTTCAGGAGACGACCAGGCCGAGGAGGGTCTGGTCGTCGGCGGGGGGGACGTCGCCGGTGAAGGCCCGGACGTCGGCGACGACGTCGGCGACGAGGCCGGTGGCGTCGCCCCCGCATCGGGAGAGGATCGCGTCGAGGCGGTCGAGGCCGTACATCGAGCCGTCGGCGGCGACGGCCTCGGTGATCCCGTCGGTGTAGAACGTGATCTGGTCGCCCGGGGCGAGGTCGAGCGACGAGTCTTCATACGTCTCGTCGGCGAACAGCCCGAGCGGGAGCCCCCGGCCGCCGTCGAGCGACTCGACGACGCCCCGGCTGCACCGCATCAGCCGGGGCGGGTTGTGCCCGGCGCTGGAGTAGTTGAGGCGGCGGGTGGCCGGGTCGTAGACCCCGTAGAAGGCGGTGACGAAGGCCTCGTTGTCGGCCGTGTAGAGGGTCGAGAGCTGGTGGTTGACCCGGTCGAGCAGGGCGCTGGGGGGGTCGTGCGGGCCGGGGAAGCCGTGGGCCAGGCTGTGGGTGACGGCCATCAGGACGGCCGCGGGGGTGCCGTGGCCGCTGACGTCGGCGATCAGGAGGCCCCACTTGCCGTCGGGCCGGGGGAAGAAGTCGTAGTAGTCGCCGCCGGCCCACTGCGAGGTCTGGTAGAAGGCCGCGAGTTCCAGAGTCGGGATGCTCGGGATCGTCTTGGGGAGGAGCGAGCGCTGGATGTCGGCGACCACCTTGAGCTCGCGGTCGACGACCTCGTAGGCCTTTTTCAACTCGCCCGAGAGCACGAGGTTCTGCGTCGCCCGGCCGAAGAGGCTGCTCATCCAGACCCAATCGGGGAACTGCTCGGGTGGGAACGCATAGGGCTCCTTGCGGAGCATCAGGACCATGTTCTGGCCGACCCCGCGGTCGTAGTGCGGGATGGCCATCAGCGACCGGTGCCCCTCCAGGTAGGCCTTGCCGGGGTCGTCGTCGGCGACCTTGAGGTCGTTGATGATCCGCGGGACGTCGCCGTAGAGCAGCTCACCCATCAGGCCGCCTTCGAGGAGCGGGAGCCGGTCCTTCTCCTTCCAGGGGTCGACCTCGGCCTCCCAGCGGCTCGACCGGGTGATCCGGTACGCGGGCGATTCGAGCCCTCGGCGGCTCAGCGAGACGAAGCCGTCGGTCTTGTGGTACTGGCGGACCCGATTGCCGTACGCCCGGACCATCGCCTGCGGGTCGTCCTGCAAGCTCATCTCGCGCATCGTCGCGACGATGTGGTCGAGCGTGTCCTGCCAGTCGCCGGAGCCGCCTTCGAAGAAACCGATGTCGGAGATCATGGGGATTAACCGGAGTTGTGGGCAGCGGGGACGGGCCGTCGACGGCGCGGCGATTCGTGGACGCCCGCCGACCGAGCCCAAGGCGATGGCTCCATCCATCCGTGTCTCAGGATAACCGACAAGTCGGCGGCCGTCGCCGACCGACCTCGCCTTGGCCCTCTCCGCGAGGGAGAGGGGGGGCGGAGTGCGACCCCGGACCCCGGGCGGCCGGGGCGGCCTACCTCGCCCCGGTCAGGAGACGGCCTGCTCCAGCTTCTCTTCGATGGCGATCTTGCGGAGCTTGTTCTGGGCGCGGGCCTCGAGCTGGCGGACACGCTCCTTGGTGACGCCCAGCTCGCGGCCGAGCTGCTCGAGGGTCTGCTCGCCGGCGCCGTCGAGGCCGAAGCGGCTGACGATGATCCGCCGCTCGCGGTCGTCGAGGCGGCCGAGCATCCCCTTCACGGCGTCGCGCATCCGCCTCTGGGCGCTCTCGTACTCGTGCTCGTCGGTCCGGTTGTCGGCGGCGGCCTCGAAGAGGTCCTCGTGGCCGGTGACGAACCGGTCGCGGCGGTGGTTCTCGATCGGGATCGAGCGGATGAAGTTCTTCATGATCGCCCACGAGGCGTACGTGGAGAACTTGTTGCCGCGGGCGTAGTCGAACTTCTCGACGGCGCGGATCAGGCTCATGTTGCCGTCGGAGACCAGCTCGAAGAAGTTGTCGGTCCGGCCGACGTGCTTCTTGGCGATCGAGACCACCAGGCGGAGGTTCGAGCGGATGATCTGGTTCTTGACGGCCAAGGCCTCTTCGAGCAGCCGGTCGATCTCGTCGAGGACAGTGGCGGTCGCCTTGAGCGGGTCGAGGGCCCCGCGGAGCTTAAGGGCCCGGTACTTCAGGAAGTTCATCTTGCGGAACAGGTGGGCTTCCTGCTCGCGGGACAGCAGCGGGACGTCATAGAGGCTGGCCAGGTAGGGGGGCACCCCCTCGGGCGGCTTGATCTTGCGCGGGGCCTTGCCGTCGGCCGGGACCGGCATCGATGCCAGGATCTCGGCGAACGACTTGGGCTCGTCGAAGCTGGGGTTGGGCATCGCTTCGAGCTTCAGCTCGAGGACGCGCCGGGCCCTCATCTCGTTGATGGCGCGGAGGATTCCGGCCATCGACCGCCCCGACTGCTTGGCCAGGGCCTCGATCGAGATCCCCTGGAGGTGCTGCCGGTAGACGCGCGTCTTCGACTCGTCGTCGAACGAGGCCGGCCGGGGGGTCTTGGGGGCGACGGTCAATTCCAGGGTCGATTTGCGGGCGTCCATGGCGTTCATCCTATCGCCCCGAGCGGGGGGCAGGCGTGCAGTCCGGGCATTCCCAAATGATTCGACAGGCCGGTAGGCGGCGGGTCTCCCCGGCCACTCCGGGCGGAGACAAGGCTTCGAGGGTTGCTCCGACGGGTCAGTCGCGGGCCTGGAGGATGGGCCCGAACATCACGTTTAGGGGCTTGAAACAAGTTAACCGTCCGGCGCTCTTGCCGGAATCTCTACGAACCATTTCTCCAGCGTCGTCAGGCGTCTGACCCCGGCCTCCAAAG